>Ga0233425_10008339_pt1 | contig 13847 bp, 9 predicted proteins | sample Watercolumn_Towu_2_FD_181712 | JGI IMG/M metagenome (GOLD analysis project Ga0233425, IMG submission 181712) | Freshwater microbial communities from Lake Towuti, South Sulawesi, Indonesia - Watercolumn_Towuti2014_140_MG | ecosystem: Environmental > Aquatic > Freshwater > Lake | place: Indonesia...
GCCGGATGCCGCCATGGAGCCGCGTCGCCTGCGCGCCATCCTCGCTGTCTTTGTGCTGGGCCTTATCGCCTGGGGTGTGCTGTCCATGTTGATTGCCGGCATCAAGGAGCACCAGGATTGAGCGACGTGGCTGAAATACCGCTCGCCCGCTCGCTGGCCATTCAGATGCGTGTCATCCACGCGCTGCTCCTGCGCGAGGTCATCACCCGCTACGGCCGGCACGGCCTGGGGGTGCTCTGGATCATGCTCGAACCCATGCTCTTTACCTTGGGCGTGGCCGGTCTCTGGTATCTGGCAAAGATGCATACGGTTTCCCACATTCCCATCATCGCCTTCGCCATCACCGGCTATTCCTCGGTATTGATGTGGCGCAACACCGCCAGCCGTTGCTCCAAGGCCATCGAGCCCAATCTGGCCTTGATGTACCACCGCAACGTCAAGGTCATCGACATCTTTCTCTCGCGCATCGTGCTGGAGTGGGTAGGCGCGACAGCATCGATCACGGTGCTGACAGTTTTTTTTGCCAGCATTGGCGCGATGAATCTGCCTAGTGACATCTGGCCAGTGATTGGGGGCTGGCTGTTACTCGCCTGGTTCTCATTGGGCTTGGGTCTCATCGTTGGTGCGATCTCGGAACGGTCTGAAACCTTCGAGAGAACCTGGCACGTCGTTACCTACCTGATGTTCCCGCTTTCCGGCGCGGTGTTCATGGTGCATTGGCTGCCAAAAGCCGCTCAAGAAGCCATTTTGTGGCTGCCCATGGTGCACGGAGTGGAGATGATCCGGCATGGCTACTTTGGCGAGGTCGTTCCCACCTACGAAAGCTTGGCATATTTTGCAATGGTCAACCTTGTACTAATGCTGATTGGACTGGCGCTGGTACACGAAACCGGCAGAAGAGTGCAGCCGGAATGATCACGCTTAGTGCCATTGCCAAACACTATCCGACCCGCAGCGGACTGCACACGGTGCTGGATGGCATCGATCTGACTATTCGACCGGGAGAAAAGATCGGCATTCTTGGGCGCAACGGGGCGGGCAAGTCCACCCTCGTTCGCATCCTTTCCGGTGCCGAACGTCCGACAAGCGGCCATATCGAGCGTTGCATGAGTCTTTCCTGGCCGCTGGCCTTCGGCGGCGCCTTCCAGGGGAGCCTCACGGGTCTGGACAACCTCAAGTTCATCTGTCGCGTCTATGGCGCGGATTACCGCGACAAGATCGATTACGTGCAGGATTTCGCCGAATTGGGAAAATACTTTCGCGAACCGGTAAAAAGCTATTCCTCTGGCATGAGATCACGGCTGGCCTTCGCCATTTCCATGGCGGTCGAGTTCGACTGTTTTTTGATCGACGAAATCATCTCGGTGGGTGACGCCCGCTTTCATGCCAAATGCCAGACCGAGCTATTCGAGAAGCGCAAGAATCGGGCCTTCGTCATGGTTTCGCACGAGGCGCACAACATTCGCGAGCACTGTAATCGGGTGGGCGTGCTGCATCAGAGCAAAATGAGGATGTTCGATGACGTCGATGCTGCATATGCCTGGTACCAAGAGGTTTCGGCATGATTTGGGCCGCCACTGTGAGAATGCTGCGCGGTGGAACTGCTCCACGCTGGTTGGAAATGCGACGGGTCCAACGTGATCGACGCGTACACGTCTCTTGCATTGAATCCGCTAGTTCGCGGCGATCCCTGTACATCGATGTTTCGGTCATCAGCCGGCACGATGCCGGCACCGGCATCCAGCGCTTGGTGAGGGAAGTGGCAGGACATCTGCTGGCTACGCCGCCGGAGGGCTGGTGCGTCATCCCCGTCGGAGCGACGAACAAGCGTTCGTATTCCCGCATCGACTGGCCCAGGCAGGGACATGCCGGCGGGAGGGAAATCGATGTTCGGCCCGGGGATATCTTTCTCGGCCTGGATTTCGCGCTTGACTCGATTTGCCGGCATGAGCGGCAACTGGCAGCATTCAAGAAGCAGGGTGGCCGGCTCTGGTTCGTCATGTACGACCTGTTACCTGTGCAACGGCCCGAGTGGTTTTCTGACAAGCTTGTGGTGCGATATCAGAAATGGTTGCGCGTGCAGGCATCCCTGGCGGATGGCTTTTTCTGCATTTCTCCCCCGGTTGAGCAGGATCTGCGGCAAGAGCTCGCACAGCGATATCGCATCGGCGACGGCATACATACCCAAGTCATCCCAATGGGGTGGGATCTTGCTGCTGTGCCTCGGGATGCGATGCCTGCCGATGGCGTTAGTTCCGTCGTTCAGGCAATGCAGCAGCGACCCTCTGCACTCATGGTCGGCACGCTCGAACCTCGCAAGGGACACCTCGACGTACTGGCGGCTTTTGACGTACTCTGGCAGCGCAATGCCGAATTGAACCTCGTCATCGTCGGGCGCCCCGGCTGGAAGACCGAGGAACTGCAAGCCATGCTGCATCGGCACCCGCAATGCGGCAAACGCCTGTTCTGGCTGGACGACGCGACCGATGCGGCGCTGACCGCTCTCTACGACGAGAGCACAGGCGTCATCATGGCCTCACACGCCGAAGGATATGGACTCCCGCTGCTTGAAGCGCTTGGCAGGAACAAACCTGTGCTGGCCCGCGATATTCCGATCTTCCGCATGCATGAAAGCTGGGGACTGGAATATTTCCCGCAGCATGCACAATCACTTGAGTTGTCAAAAATATTGGCGGCATGGTTGAGCGCCACAGATAGACAAATGATCCAGCCCCATGGGAACCTGCCAACATGGCGCGATACGGCGCGAGCAATCTGGGCACCACTAATCGGGGAAGGCTGCTGATGGGCATTGTTTCCTACGCTCAGAATTTCGAGGATGTCATCCTCTGGCGTGCCCTTCATGACGTGAGCCAGGGTTTTTACATCGACATCGGCGCGCAGCACCCTATTGTGGACTCAGTCAGCAAAGCGTTTTACGAACACGGCTGGCGGGGTGTCCATGTCGAGCCGACGACCGAGCACGCCAATCTCTTGCGCGCAGACCGCCCTGACGAAACGGTTATCCAGGCTGTGGTTGCCGACCATCCTGGCGTCATCCATTTCTATGAGATTCCCGGCGGCGGCCTATCTACCGCCCGCAAAGAAATCGCCGAAGAGCACAGTAAGAACTTGGATTGTCAGATAGTGGAAAATCTTGTCACCGCTGTCACCCTCGACGATGTGCTTGAACTTGCACCCGGTGACGATATCCACTGGCTCAAGATCGATGTCGAAGGATTTGAAAGGGAGGTTCTTTCCGGCTGGCGGGAAGCAGCGCGGCATCCGTGGGTCATCGTCATCGAAGCCACCTACCCTAACACCCAGATCGACACCTGCGAACAATGGGAACCCTTGGTACAGGAAAAAGGCTATATGCTTGTCTATCAAGACGGCCTCAACCGCTTTTACTTGAGCGACCGGCATGCCGAACTCCAGCCACGGTTCCTCTTTCCGCCAAACGTATTTGACGGTTTCCAATTGAGCGGCACGGCCACTTCGCTTACCCGCTATCTCACAGAGCGCCTCGATCAAGAGCGGGTGACACTGAGAGCGCAACAGGCCGACAGCGAATCCCAACTGAATGCCGCCCGAACGGCGCTGCAATCGCTGCAAGCGAGCATTGATGGCCGCGATCGGGCGCTGACCTCGCTAGCCGAGCGTACCTTGCTCGACGCGCAGGCCCAGGCTCAAGCCAGTCTCCGGGAGCTGCTCGAACGTGAGCGCGCCTTCGCTGAGCGCCTAGACACCCAGCAGCGGGAGGCTGCCACCCGCGAAGAGCAACTGCGGCAGGGTCATAACACCCAGACCGACGGCCTACGTGCCGAACAGCGGGCGCGCGAAGCGAAGCTCCTGCACGATTCGGAGGCCCGGCTGAACGACCTGCGCCAGGCGGCGCTGGCCGAGAAGACCCGGCTCGAACAGGCCCTTGACGCTCTGCGCGGTGCGCTAGAACAAACCAAGGAGCAGGCCGCGGCGCGCGAACGCCAGCAGCACGAAGTTTTCAGGCAAGCCCAGGACGATTTCCGCCGGGAGGCCCAAGCCCGGTCGCAGGAACTGCTCGAACGTGAGCGCGCTATTGCCGTACAGATGGAAGTGCAGCAACGCGAAACCCAGGCAAGAGAAGATGGTTTAAGGGAAAGCTTCCGGGTACAGATCGAGACATTGCAAGTTGAACAGCGCGCGCGTGAAGAGGTCCTAAGCGGTGAGCACCTCAATGCAATCCACCATCTCACCACCATAATCGACACCATGCGGAAAAGCTGGTCATGGCGGATTACCAAACCTTTTCGCTGGCTAGCAGGTGGCGATAGTGCTGTTGCATCCACACCTCATTTGTCTGCACTTGAGCTGGCTCTATCACTAGATCTGCCACAATCTAGCGAGTCAGCCAGTGTTCCTTCGCCCCTTGCTGCGGAGGGGATTGGGCAGGCAGCGGAGGGTTCTTTGCCCAACCTTGGTTCTGCTGAACTAAATCCACGAGAAACAGCCATGACGCTCGATGAATTGCTATTCCTGTCCGGCGAAGCCTTTGTGCGCGCCGCCTATCGCGCCACTCTGAAACGAGAAGCAGACGAATCAGGGCTGCGCTATTACCTGAAACGCCTGGCACGTGGCTATGGCAAAGCCTCAGTGCTCTACGACCTCGCAACATCTGAAGAGGCTAGGGCGCTTGCCTGTCACCAAGACTTGGTATCGTTGCCCGATGATGCCTTTCTAGATGCAATCTATAAGCGCGTACTTGGCCGCGCTCCTGATATGGGGGGTAGAAATCATTATTTGCGGTTGCTTGAGAAGGGGGTGGGACGCAAACGTATTGCTCAGGACATTGAAAAATCTGCCGAGTCGAGAGCGCGAAACGCCAGTGCCATCGAATTCAAAGGCGACCTGAATGCATTTCTGGACGACGAGAAAAAAAGCCGGCAATGGTGGAGATGTTGGGGGCGCTCGAAACGACTCGAGGCACAGCTGAATCGTCTAGAAAATATGATTGACGAGTTGAGAAGCAAGCCTTCTCTCGCGGTCAATCGCATAGAGAATCAGCTTGGTCGGCTGGAAGATGAAATACAACGGCGTTTCTCGTCAACAGAAGACCAATTCAGTTCAAAGTGTTTTGCAACGCAAGAACTAGGTAAAGAGAAATATGCATATTCTCAAAGTAACCAAAATGGGTTAAGCCAAAAATCCGACGCCATGAAGGAATGTGTTGTTGAGGTCAGCACGGTAAATGCCAAGGAGGGATTCGATCTGGAAGCAATCAACAGTGTTAAGAGGCTTTTAATTCAGGCGGGAACGGGGGGGGTATGAGAATTGCAATTGCAACGACGCAGGTTCCGTTTATTCACGGCGGTGCAGAAGTTATGACCAAAGGGTTATGCGATGCGCTTGCCTTGGCTGGTCACGACGTTGAGATTGTAACTATACCATTTCGCTTTTCTCCACCAAGCCAAGTTTTTGCCAATATGGACTATTGGCAAAGTCAGAATTTTGACGGATTCGATTGTGGCGCAATTGATGAAGTGATCGCGTTAACATTTCCAGCCTACTATTTGAATCATAAAAATAAAATAATATGGCTAATGCATCAGCATCGCTCTGTCTATGAATTGTACGATACGCCGTATGGTGAGGCTTCTGGCAATCCAGAAAGCGCGTTATTGCATGACAAAGTAAGGAGCTTGGATACATCCAGCATGAGTTCTGCCAAGGCGGTATACACTATTTCCAAGACTGTATCGAACAGGTTGAATGCATTCAATGGAGTAAGTTCAGTCCCTCTCTACCAGCCGCCACCTCACGCGAATAAATTCATGCCAGGTGAGATTTACCCATATATATTCTGCCCTAGCAGACTTGAAGCACTAAAGCGACAAGATTTGTTAATTCGCGCCATGCAACTGGTTAAGGAGCCTGTGTTTGCAGTTATCGCAGGCCAAGGGGGAATGCAACAGGCGTATGTGGATCTTGCGAATTCGTTGGGATTGTCGCATCGAATAAAGTTCGTTGGGCGCATCGACGATGTGGCAATGCGCCGTTACTACAGCAATTCATTAGCAGTTTTCTTCGGCCCGTACGCAGAGGATTATGGCTTTGTAACGCTCGAAGCGATGCTTTCAGCAAAACCGGTCATCACATGCACCGATTCCGGCGGGCCAACTGAATTCATATCTGACGGTGAGACTGGTTACGTGGTAAGCCCCGAACCAAGCGCCATAGCGAATGCAATTAACAGCGGATGGTTGGATCGCGGTATGTCTCTGGAAATGGGAAACAATGCCCGTGCGCATTATCAAGCGCTTGGCATTTCATGGGGGAATGTGGTTGATACCCTCATTGGAGGGGGGGGGCATGAATATAGCAATCGTTGCCCCTAGCCCTGTTCCATTGGTGATTGGTGGTGCAGAAAACCTTTGGTTGGGACTGCAGCGCTTCATTAATGAGGAAACGGGTCACCACTGTGAGCTCTTTAAAATACCAACTCGCGAAGGGAGCCTGTTGGATTTGGTGGATTCTTATCGATCGTGTTCCCGGTTGGATGTCGATTCCTACGATAGGGTGATTACAGGGAAATATCCTGCCTGGATGGTTCAACATCGTTCCCACGCAATCTACATGTTGCACCCCCTGCGTGGCTTGTATGACACCTACCATTTTTGCAAGCAGCCAACGGTAGTTGAATATCTCGGCGATCCCATGTGCAAATTGCAACGGATGATGGTAGAGCTAAAAACCAACCAACCGTCTAGCAATTATGACCTACAGTATTTTTTCGATTACTTAGAAGAATTATTGAAGTGCGGAACGATTGGTGCAGAGTTTGCGAGGTTCCCCGGGCCATTTGCGCGAGATGTTGTTCGCTTTCTTGATGGCTTGGCACTTAGTCCTGGTCGGATTGCGCAATATACGGCGATATCGCGGACGGTTCGAGACCGCGCAGATTATTTTCCACTAAATGTTGAAGTGGGAGTTGCCTATCCTCCCCCAAGATTGGAGGGTTATTTCTCCCGGGGCGATGACTATCTTTTCACAACGAGTCGGCTGGATGGGCCGAAGCGTATAGGTCTGTTGATCGAGGCTATGCACTACGTCGAGTCCGACATCCAATTGTTGATTGGAGGTACGGGGCCAGATGAAGAGCGGCTTAAACAGCTTGCTGCAGGCGACCCACGCATCGTGTTTTTGGGCTATCTGAATGATGCCCAATTGCTGCAACACTATGCCGATGCACTTGCAGTGCCGTTTGTTCCTTACGACGAGGATTACGGGTTGATAACAATCGAGGCCATGAAGAGTGCTAAGCCCGTTATAACCACAACAGATGCTGGCGGCGTAACGGAATTTGTGATTAATGGCGAAACCGGCTTGGTTGTGCCGCCTGATCCGAAAGATCTGGCTCACGCAATAGACTATCTTTGTACTCATCGGGGTGAGGCGGCGAGGATGGGAAAATGTGCCAAAAAAACGGTAGCGGATATAACTTGGCATAAAGTGGCTGAACGATTGATTGGACAAAGCCTGCCGAAATCCCTTCCTAGGGTAACGTCTACCCCACCCGATACACGCATCAAAAAACGGATGGTGGTGGCCGTTACTTTTCCCATCTATCCGCCACGTGGAGGCGGGCAGTCACGTGTTTATAACCTCTACCGCGAGTGGGCGCGTCATTTCGATGTAACAATCGTTAGCCTGACGGGTCAAAACGAATCCCCTTATTGTGGGGAGATTGCCCCTGGGCTAACTGAAGTGCGTGTCCCAAAGTCGGCAGAACACCAGCGGATTGAAGATGAGTACAGTCGTGCTGTCGATTGGGTGGCAGTCACTGATATTGTCGCTTCAAAGGCTATTAACGCAACACCTGAGTATCTTGCGCAGCTAAAGAGTGCCTGCCTAAAGGCGGATATCGTTGTGGCAAGTCACCCATATTTTGTTAGCCTGCTTAAAGAGGTTGCCCCTGATTGTCCATTATGGTTCGAAGCACACAATGTCGAATTTTCTCTCAAAATGGACATTCTGCCAAAAACTGATGCTGCCAAAGTGCTGCTGGATATGGTTAAGGACGACGAATCCAGAGCTTGGCGCGAGGCTGAGGTGGTTTATGCCTGCACTGAAAAAGATTTGGCTGAACTGACGGATTTGTATGGAAAGACCGCTGCCAAAACATTGGTGGTGGCAAATGGTTTTGCTGCGGATGAAACTCACTACGTAACACCCATGCTGCGTAAACATGTTAAGCAATTAGTAGGATTGCAAGAAAAACCATGTGTAATTTTCATGGGTAGTTGGCATGGCCCTAATTTGGAGGCAGTTGAAAGAATCTTGAAATGGGCTGATGCATTGCCGTTTATTACTTTTCTTGTGGTTGGAAGTGCTGGCCTGTATTTTTCGTCGCAGAGCGTTGCTTCGAATGTTAAAATTCTCGGTGTTGTTAGTGAGCAAGAGAAACAGGTCGTGTTATCGGCATCGGATTTGGCTATTAATCCGATGACATCAGGGTCAGGCAGCAACCTGAAGATGCTAGATTATTTCGCCTCGGGTGTTCCGGTCTTGTCAACGCCATTTGGGGCACGAGGAATTGATGTTCTGCCTGGCCAGCACTTTATTGCTGCCGAGATTGATGATTTTGTTTTTCAGATCATGAACTTCTTCGTGCAGTCAAATGGCGGCCAAGTTGAGCAAATGTGTCTTTCTGCTGCAAATCTAGCCAATTCGCTCTATTCGTGGGAGAAAATTTCAGATGCAGCCTATCAGAAAATTATTCATGAGGCATAGGAGGAAGTGGATATAAAAACAGCAATTATCACAGGCATTACCGGCCAGGACGGCGCCTATCTGGCGCAACTTTTGCTCGAAAAGGGCTACACGGTTTACGGCACCTACCGCCGTGCCGCTTCGACTAACTTCTGGCGCATCCAGGAAGTGGGTGTCGACAAACATCCAAATATGCACCTCGTGGAATACGACCTGACGGATCTGGGAGCTTCGATTCGCTTGCTGCAGAAGACTGAAGCGACGGAGGTCTACAACCTCGCGGCGCAGAGCTTCGTGGCGGTGTCGTTCGACCAACCAATGACCACGGCGCAAATCACTGGCCTGGGGCCGCTGAACCTGCTGGAGGCGATCCGCATCGTGAACCCGAAGATCCGTTTCTATCAGGCCAGCACGTCGGAGATGTTTGGGAAGGTGCAGGAGATACCTCAGACCGAAGCGACACCCTTCTATCCACGCAGCCCCTATGGGGTGGCCAAGCTCTACGCGCATTGGATGACCATCAACTACCGGGAAAGCTACGATATTTTCGGTGCCAGCGGCATCTTGTTCAATCATGAGTCGCCTTTGCGCGGCCTCGAATTCGTTACCCGCAAGATCACTGATGCGGTAGCGCGCATAAGACTGGGCAAGCAGGATTGTGTGGAACTCGGCAACCTCGACGCCAAGCGGGACTGGGGCTACGCCAAAGACTATGTCGAAGGCATGTGGCGCATGCTGCAGGCCGAAAAGCCCGATACCTACGTGCTGGCCACGGGGAGAACCGAGACGGTGCGCGACTTCGTGCGCATGGCGTTCAAGGCGGCGGGAATGGAACTTGAGTTCAAGGGCCAGGGCGAAAACGAAGTGGGTGTGGAAGTCGGCGCTGGCAGGACGGTGGTGCGGGTGAATCCGAAGTTTTATCGCCCGGCCGAAGTGGAGTTGCTGATCGGCAGCCCGGCAAAGGCGAAGCGCGAATTGGGCTGGGAGCCGAAGACGTCGCTGGAGGAACTCTGCCAGATGATGGTGGAGGCGGATATCCGCCGCAACGAGCAGGGCTGTTCGTTCTGATGCAGGCGGCTCGCGTTTTTCCCGGTCGCGTCATTTTCGATCACCTGCCCAAGACTGCCGGTACGGCCATTAATGCCTGGTTGCGAACCGGCCTGGGCAACGGTTGCGTCACTACCAACCTGATCGGCAACCATCGGGAACTGATCTCGCGTTATGGCGGCAACTATTCGGTGATCTCTGCCCACGTAGCGTTCTACGGCGAGGGGCTTGATCCCCGCTACCAGTACGTGACCTGCCTGCGCGAGCCGATTGACCGGGCATTGAGTTGGCTTTATTTCGTGCTGGGGCACGACGAACATGCCTTACCGATCTGGGCTGCGGCAAGACACTTTGTCGCTTCAGAGGGGGAGGGTCAAGTGAATGCTATTGGTCACCATATTTGTAACCCCTATGTGGAACATTTTGCTGCCATTGATGCCTCCGTTGCAGCGAGTGATGCGGAGAAATTGGCTAGGGCTCTTGCGACTATCGAACGCTACGACCTATGGGGCTTCCAGGAAGCCTTACCGGAGTTCGTGGACGATTTCGCGGCACTTCTGGGCTTGCAGGCGCCGGCGGATGTTGCGCGGGTGAATGTGACACGCGAGCGTCCTGCGGTTGACGCTATTTCAGCAAGCTTCAGGCAGCGGCTTGAAGAACTCAATGCCCTCGATCTGGAGTTCTATCGTATCTTGCGGGGGCGTTACGAAAAGGCAAGAAGACAATGGCAAAGGCAAAGGCCGGCAGTGGCCGCGCCGGGTTGGGTCCCGTTCGATCAGCAGCGTGGCGAGAGGATTTTCGATACGCCGGAATTCGCCCTGCTCTCCGTAAAGCTCGAGGGGGAAAATCAATGCACGGTCGGGAGCGTGCTCTCCTTTCTCCTGGAATTTTCACTGGCGGTGCCGGTCGCCGAGCTGGAAATCGGTATTCACATCTTCGACCAGGATGGCCGCTGGGCCTTCGGTACGAATACGACGCTACTCGACCAGGCACTTAGTAACAGGCAGGCGGGCACCTACCGCGAGCACTGGGCAGTGGCGGCAGAACTGCCGGAAGGCGACTACACGGCGGGCTTTGCCTTCGCCGAGCGCCTGGAAGGCGGCACGCGCGAGATCGCCTGGTATGACAAGTTGCTGGACTTCCGCATCACGCGTCGGATTGAGACACAATCAGCAGGCTACGTCAGTTTGCCCGCCGCAGTGGATTGCCGCCGCATCTCGGATCGCATCGTACAGCCGGTCATGGATGCGCAAGGTACGCTGCGTAGCGCAGCCGTATTTGGCGACCTGATTCCTGGTGAATGCCTGTCGTTGCCCGTGGATCTCACGAATACTTCAGCGCAGGATTGGGTAAGCCTTGTCGTGCATCCCATCAATCTTTCTTACCGCTGGCTCGATGAGCAGGGCCATGTCACGGTCGCGGAAGGCGAGCGTACGCCACTGCCCAGTGGTGTGCTGTGCGCGGGGGCGGGCGTTGCGATGGCGTTGTCCGTCAGGGCTCCGGATTATCCCGGTCGCTATCGGCTGCGCGCCATGCCGGTGCAGGAGTTGGTGTGCTGGTTCGATGAGCGTGGCTTCAGACCCCTCGAAATCGACATGACGGTGGTTGCGACCGGCCAGGTGCGGCATTTCCCCGCGCAGGATGTGCGTCTGGCTTCGCTGGTGGGGCACACGGATAAACTTGGGCAGCGTATCAGTGATGGCAGAGCCGGGTATTTGCTTTTCGGCCCGTATGTAAAGCTGTCGGGGGGGAACTGGAGAGCGGTGTTTTCTGGGTCGTTCGATACTCAAGGCGGTTCTATTCGTGCTGACGTGGTGGCTGAGAAAGGAACTCGATGCTTCGCGCAAGGTGAGGTGGAAGGTAGCTGCAGTACGCTATGCTTGGATTTTGTATTGGATACGCCAGTTGAGGATTTGGAAGCAAGGCTTTGGGTGGATGCAGGGGCTATCGTATGCATCAATGAAGTATGTCTCGAACCGCGTCAGCAGAAGGCTGAGCCGCCGGTTAAGCGGAAGCGCAGCAATAAAATTAGCGCAAAGGATCGGAAATGAGGGTGCTCATCACCGGCGCTGCCGGCTTTACTGGACGGTATCTTGGACAGCTACTGATTGAGGCCGGTCACGAGGCAATCGGATTGGCGCAATCAGGTGAGTCGGTGCCTTACGCTAGCCAGGTATTCTTCGGCGACTTGGGTGATGCTGCCTGGTTGCGCGAGGTCGTGTGCGAAGTTCGACCGGAGGCGGTTGTGCATCTGGCGGCGATATCCTTCGTTGCCCATGACGACGCGGATGAGATCTATCGCAACAACTTGTTGGGTACGCGGCATCTTCTCGAGGCACTGGCCTGCATCGGCACTTGCCGTAGCGTGCTATTGGCCAGCAGCGCTAATATCTATGGCAACGCCAGCGAGGGCGTGCTGACGGAGGATACTTGCCCGGCGCCTGCGAATGACTATGCCGTGAGCAAACTGGCGATGGAGTATGTCGCCAGGTTGTACAAAGATCGCCTGCCCATCATCATTGCGCGGCCTTTCAACTATACGGGCGTCGGACAGGCCGAGAGCTTTCTGCTGCCCAAGATCGTAGGCCACTTCAAGCGTCGAGCACCGGTTATCGAATTGGGCAATTTGGAAGTCACCCGCGACTTTTCCGACGTTCGCGTTGTGGCTGACTGCTACCGGCGCCTGCTGGACTGCCCGGCGGCCGTCGGGCAGGCTTTCAACATCTGCAGTGGCCGCGCAGTGAGCCTGGCCCATGTTATGGATACGATGCGCTCACTTTCCGGTCATGAGATGGAGGTCCGCGTCAACCCCGCGTTCGTGCGCCGGAACGAGGTGCGCGTGCTGCTGGGTAGCCGGGCTCGATTGGAGTCGGTTGTCGGGAGAGTGAATGACATCCCCATAGAGCAGACCTTGCAATGGATGCTGGAGGCTTAGATTTTGAGAGCCGGCTCTTTGGCCTGATTTCTTTCAAGTAGGATCGCATATTCTGCAAGTTGATTGGCAAGGGGAGAGGCAATGATGTCTGGGCACGGAATTCATATGGCGAGTAGGCTTTGGTCTATCCTGCTCTTTTCGGCCACGGGGCTGATGGCCGGCTGCTCCACTTTTCCCGCCTGGCTTCCTTCCTCCGGCCCCAGCGTGGCGCAGGTGGTCGAGCAGGAAAAGATCGATTCGCCGATTCCCGTTGTCGAGGTGAATGATGCGGTCGCCCGCCGGGCCTTGGCCGCGCAGCGGGCTGATTCTTTCGCCGAGTCGCTCTCGTCCAAAGTTCCGCCAGGGTATGTGGTGGGCGCCGGCGACGTGCTGGAAGTGTCGGTGTGGGAAGCGCCGCCGGCGGCCTTGTTCGGCGTGGCGGTGGTCGATGCGCGTGCCGGTTTGACGAGTACGCGCCAGACCACATTCCCCGAGCAGATCGTCAGCGCAGACGGACAGATCAACGTGCCGTTCGCCGGTTCCGTGGCCGTGGCCGGTAAAACGCCCCGGGATATCGAAAACGAGATTACCCGCCGTTTGTCCGGCAAGGCCAACCAGCCGCAGGTGCTGGTGCGCGTGATCCGCAATGCAACGCAGAATGTCACGGTGGTGGGCGAGGTGGCGGCGAGCACGCGCATGCCGCTCACGGCCAAGGGCGAGCGGCTGCTCGATGCCGTTGCCGCGGCCGGCGGGGTGCGCCAGCCGGTGGGCAAGATCACGCTTCAGTTGAGCCGCGCGGGCAAGGTGATGTCCATGCCGCTGGACAACGTGATCCAGGATCCGAAGCAGAACGTCTATTTGCAGCCGGGCGATGTGGTGACGGCCTTGTTCCAGCCCCTGAGCTTCACCGCTTTGGGGGCGACGGGCAGGAACGAGGAGGTGAATTTCGAGGCGCAGGGCATTACGCTGGCACAGGCGCTGGGCCGCATGGCGGGGCTGCGCGACACCCAGGCCGATGCGCGCGGGGTGTTCATCTTCCGCTTCGAGGAGCCGGGGGTGCTGAAGGCGGAAGGCCAACCCCTGCCTCGGACGCCGGAGGGCAAGGTGCCGGTGGTGTATCGGGTGGATCTGAAGGACC
>Ga0233425_10008340_pt1 | contig 13846 bp, 9 predicted proteins | sample Watercolumn_Towu_2_FD_181712 | JGI IMG/M metagenome (GOLD analysis project Ga0233425, IMG submission 181712) | Freshwater microbial communities from Lake Towuti, South Sulawesi, Indonesia - Watercolumn_Towuti2014_140_MG | ecosystem: Environmental > Aquatic > Freshwater > Lake | place: Indonesia...
GTTTCTCCCATCGAACCGGAAAGGCTGCGGGTTTCATGAAGAAGGATGTGCATCCGAAATACGAGGACGCGACCATCACCTGCGCCTGCGGGGCGGTCATCAAGACGCGTTCCACGGTGAAGGAGATGACCGTCAACACCTGCTCGGCCTGCCATCCCTACTTCACCGGCCGGCAGACGCTGCTCGACACCGAGGGCCGCGTGGACCAGTTCATGAAGCGCTACGGCATCAAGAAGAAGTAGCCGGGCGGGTCGGCGCACGGGCCGGGTCCCGCGTCCGCCACGGGCGGCGCAGGCCGGCCCGTTTCGTTTGTGGCGGGTGCGCGGCCGGAGACGGCGATGATCGAGCGGCAACAGATCGAGCGCGTGCTGGCGCGGGCGCGGGCCGCGGAGGCGGCCCTCACCGATCCCGCCGTGCTGGCCAATCCGCGCCTGCTCAAGGCCCGCGTGCGCGAGCATGCCGAGTGCCGGCGCGTCGAGTCCGTGGCGCTGGGCTACGGCAAGCTGCTCGACGACCTGGCCGCCAACCGCGAACTGGCCGACGACGCCTCCGCCGACCCCGAGCTGCGGGAGCTGGCGCGGCAGGAAATCGCAGCGCTCGAGGCGCGCCGGCCGCAGGCCGAGCGCGACACGCTCTACGCGCTGCTGCCGCCCGACCCGGTGGACGGCCGCAACGCGGTCGTCGAAGTGCGCGCCGGCACCGGCGGCGACGAGGCCGCGCTCTTCGCGGGCGACCTGTTCCGCATGTACACGAAGTACTGCGAGGGCCGCGGCTGGAAGATCGGCGTGCTCGACGCCAGCCCCAGCGAACTCGGCGGCTACAAGGAGGTCCTGTTCCTCGTCTCCGGCGCCGGCGCCTACGGCGCGCTGCGTTTCGAGAGCGGCGGCCACCGCGTGCAGCGCGTGCCCGCCACCGAGGCGCAGGGCCGCATCCACACCTCCGCGGCCACGGTCGGCGTCTTCCCCGAGGCCGAGGAGGAGGACGACATCGAGATCCCGGCGGACGAGCTGCGCGTGGACATCTTTTGCGCCGGCGGCAAGGGCGGACAGGGCGTCAACACCACCTACTCGGCCGTGCGCATCACCCACCTGCCCACCGGGCTGGTGGCGCAGTGCCAGGACGAGCGCTCGCAGCAGCGCAACAAGGAAAAGGCCTTCAACGTGCTCAAGGCGCGGCTGCTGGACCAGCGCCGCCACGCCGAAGAGGCCAAGATGGGCAAGACGCGGCGCGACCTGATCGGCTCCGGCGACCGCAACGCGCGCATCCGCACCTACAACTTCCCGCAGAACCGCATGACCGACCACCGCATCAACCTCACCCTCTACAGCCTCGACCGCATCGTCGAGGGCGACCTCGCCGGCCTGCTCGAGGCCCTCCACACCCACGACCGCGACCAGCGCCTGCAGGCCGAAACCGGCGCGGCGGCGTCTGCGCAGAGCGGTTGACCGGCCGCGCTTGCGTGTCCAGGAAGACGACCTCCTCGGCGGCACGGTCTGATTCTCGACATCCTTGTCATCGTCACCGCTTTGGGGTATGAAGACCCCAAGGGCGGAAAAGGATGCCGGACGGAACGAACAAGACGTCGAGCGGAGCGGAGCGCTGGCTGCCGGCGCCGCCGTCCGGTCCGCCATCGAAGGGCAGCGGCTGGCTTTCACTGGCCGGAACGCATCTGGGACGCTGGCGCCCGGCCGGGCGTCCGGCGTTTCTCGCGGGATGGCGCGAGACGCTGGAGCTGTGGGGCGCGGCGCTGCGGGCCGGCGGATTCGGGCTCTGGCGCTCGGCCGAGCGGCGGCGGCGGATGCTGTTCGCCGGACCGCGCCGGCTCGGCGACTGGGTGGCCGTCAGCTACGACCGCCCGCCGGCCGTCTGGCACGAGGAACTGGCGCGTCTGCGCGGCCTCGGCGTGCGGCAGGTGGTGCTGCCGCTGGAGCAGGCGGGTTCCGAAATCGTGCGCGAGAAGACGCTGGCCGCCGTCCAGAACCTGCGCGCCGAGGGTTGCGGCGTGGCAGTGGTGCTGCGGCCGGACACGTCGCGTCCCGATCCGGAGTCCTGGCGCGCCTTTTGCCAGCGCACGCTGTCCCAGGCCGGTTGGCAGGTGGAGGTCGTGCAGGTCGGCGCCCTGGCGGACGAGATGACCTGCCCCGGCCTTCCTCCCGGCGGGTCGCCAATGTGTGCGGCGGCGCTGCGGCTGCGGCACGATTTCCCCGGCATCGCCTGGGCAGCCCCGGGTGTCTGGCGTCTGGATTCGCGCCGCGAAGTGCGCCGTTTGCAGCAGTTGCTGCCCGATGGCGCCTGGTCCTGGCTGACTCTCCGCGTGCCCGGCCCGGAGGGAACGGGGGCCGCCCTGGGCGACGTGCAGTTCGTCCAGCGGCTGCTGCTGGCCGGCGCCGTGGCGTCGTGGGCGCCGTCGTTCGGCGGCCGCGTCCAGCTCGTCCATGCCGTGCCGCGGCCCGGAGGCGGCGCGGAGGCCGACGAGCGTGCGGCGTGCGTGCTGGCGCGGCGCCTGGTGCTGGCCGCGGCCTCGGGCATGGCCGAGCGGGTGACCGTGGCAGTCGGGCCTGGGCGGGTGGACGGCCCGTGGCGGGTGGCGCTCGGCCAGACGATCCGGCGTCTGGAGGGCGCGCGCTTCCTGCGGCGGATCCGGACGCCCGATCCGCGCCGTGACTTCCTGCTCGAATTCGCGTCGGCCGACCGCCGCGCGCTGCTGGTCGGCTGGACGGACGGCGCACCGCGGCAGGTGGACGCGCCGTGCGCGGTCGACGCCGGTGTCGACTTCCTCGGCCGGACGGTGCCGCTGCTGCCACACCACCGCGTGCGGCTGACGTCCGGGGGTGCCTTTTTCGAGGCCGGCGCCCCGGAGGGGCGGGCATGACGACGTCGGGCGAGGCGGCGATCGCGGCGATCGCGACGGCCGATGGCCCGGCGGGGGTGGCGATCGTGCGGGTGTCCGGCGCGGACGCGTGGTGCGTGGCCGGAAGGGTCCTGCAGATCGACGGCCCGCCTCTCGAAGCGCGGCGGCCCGGCACGTGGCTGCACGCCGGGGTTGTGGACCCGGGCAGCGGCGAGGTCGTGGACGACGCGGTGGTGCTGCTCTTCCGTGCGCCGGCGAGTTTCACGGGCGAAGACGCGGTCGAGATCCAGGGTCACGGCGGCCTGTCGTCCCCGCAGCGCGTTCTGCGGGCGGTGCTGGCGGCCGGCGCGCGCCTGGCGGAGCCGGGAGAATTCTCCCGGCGGGCCTTCCTGAACGGCAGAATGGACCTGACGCAGGCCGAGGCGATGCTCGACCTGGTGAACGCCCGCACCGAGCGGGCCGCGCAGGCAGCGCGCAGCCAAATGGCGGGGCGCCTGGCCCGCGAGGTGTCCGCGTGCTATGAGCGTGTGGTTCGGATCGGCGCATCGGTGGCGGCGAGGCTGGACCTCGAGGACGGCGAGATCCCGGCGGAGATCCTGAAGGTGGAGCGGGAGGAGCTGGAGGCAGCCAGGGGGGACGTACGGCGACTGATCGCGACATGGCGCGAGGGCCGCCTGCTGCGGCACGGCGCGCTGGTGGCGATCGGCGGCTGTCCAAACGCCGGCAAGTCCTCGCTGCTCAACGCACTGCTGGGATGGCCGAGAGCTATCGTTAGTTCCATACCAGGCACCACGCGCGACACGATCGAGGAACCGCTTGTCCTGGCAGGCATCGCCCTGCGTCTCGTGGACACCGCCGGTCTGCGCGAGGCAACCTGCGCTGTCGAGCGCGAAGGCGTAGACCGCGCGCACCACGCTTTGTCACAGGCCGACCTCGTGCTGTATGTCGTGGACGCTTCGCGGCCGCTGTCCGACCAGCATCCGCGGTTGTTTTCCGGCGTCGTGGCTTCCGATCCAGGCCGCGCCATGGTTGTGTTGAATAAGAGCGATCTCTTGCGGGCTGTATCGGACGACCAGATGACCGCCTGGCTGGCATCATGGCCTGCGCCCGCACGCCCTCCCGTCTTCACGGTATCCGCACTCACGGGAGAGGGAATCGAAGCTCTCCGCACCGGGCTTGCACACCGGCTCGGAATGGAGCGAAACGCGCCGGTGCAGATCGCGGTGTCCGAGAGGCACCGTGCCGAGCTTGCGGCTGCCGAAGCGTCGCTCGCACGCTGCGCCGAACGCCTGGACCGGGATGACGATCTCGTGATCGTCGCGCAGGAGATGCAGGCTGCCGCCGAGGCTTTGGCCAGGATCACTGGAAGAATCTACAGCCAGGATCTACTGGACGATGTGTTCGGACGCTTCTGCGTCGGCAAGTAGTGTCTGAAAAGAGCGAATATTCTGGCTTTTTCTGACTTTTTGTCCAGCCGGCGCCCCTGTTCATCTTCTGTTGACAATTCGTTGAAATCAGCCGTAAACCCGATGCGCATTCGGCACGCAGCAGGACGCCTTGAATCCGTAACATGTTGAGATGCAGGCTGTTATGATACTTGTTGCATCCTCTCTGCCTTCATGGCACCATTTTCCCAATGGCCTGTTGAGCAAATCCTTGAAACCCATACAGAGACGGCGATTCTGACAGTACCATGGCGCTGAACGCGTATAGCTATGATTATGACGTCGCAGTGGTCGGCGGCGGACATGCCGGTTGCGAAGCCGCGCTTGCTGTCTCCAGGATGGGACTTCGGTGCGTGCTGCTGACTCATCTGGCCGATGCCATCGCGAGAATGCCGTGCAATCCGTCCATTGGCGGAATCGCCAAGTCCCACCTGGTCTACGAGCTTGATGCGCTCGGCGGAGAGATGGCCAGGAATGCGGACTTCACCGGGATCCAGTTCCGAACACTGAATGCCAGCCGGGGGCCGGCCGTCCAATCCACACGAGTCCAGTGCGACAAGGCGGCTTACGCGGGGAGAATGCGGCGCGTGATCGGCAGCACAGCCGGTCTTACGGTTGTCGAAGATGAAGTCATCGGCCTGATGGTTGTCGGAAAGTGCGCGCAAGGCGTCATCACGTCAGGCAGTGGGCGCATCGCGGCCAAGGCTGTGATCCTGACAACCGGAACATCGCTTGGAGGGAGGATCCACGTCGGCAGGAACTGCGTGCCTGGTGGAGGCGATGGCCGCCCGCCATCCGAGTTGCTGGCAGAGCAGCTGCGCAGACACGGGTTTGGTCTGACCAGATTCAAGACTGGAACTCCGCCAAGGTTGGACGCCAGAACGATCAACTGGGCAAGGACGACTCCGCAGCCTGGCGATAACCCGCAACCTCTCATGTCATGGGAGGCGAAGCGGGTAGTCAGGAACCGGGAACTGTTCCACGTGGAACAGTCCGGCGGGAACGGACCGGCGGACCGGCTGTTCCACGTGGAACACGCTCAATTGGATTCGGTGATTGATGCCCAGAGGCAGTCCCCGTGCTGGCTGACGTCCACAACGGAGGTAACCCACAGGATCATCCGCGACAACCTGGACAAGAGCGCCCTCTACGGTGGCGGGATCGTCGGAACCGGCGTTCGCTACTGTCCTTCGATCGAGGATAAGGTTGTCAAGTTCCCTGACAAGCAATCCCATCACGTCTTCCTCGAACCTGAGGCGTTGAACACGACATGGATCTACCCAAACGGCATCTCGAACAGCCTGGAACTCGAAGTACAAGTTGCCATGGTCAGTTCGATTCCTGGTCTGGAGACCGCCGAGTTCCTTGCGCCAGCCTATGCGATCGAATACGACTGCGTTGATACCGCCGAACTTCTTCCTACTTTGGAGTCCAAGATACTGGACCGTCTCTACTTCGCCGGACAGGTCAACCGGACAACAGGCTATGAGGAGGCAGCCGCGCAAGGGTTCGTGGCTGGTGTCAATGCTGCCATGGCAATCCGTGGCGAAGCTCCGTTCATACCTTCCAGGCACGAATCGTATATCGGCGTTATGGTTGACGACCTGGTCACCAAGGGAACCGACGAACCGTATCGCATGTTCACGTCGCGTGCTGAAAGGAGGTTGATTCTGCGACAGGACAACGCGAGATTCAGGCTGCTGGAGCACGCGCTGAGAATCGGGATTGTTGATCGCCGGTTCACGGACGAAACGGTTGCATTCGAGAAGATGATTTCAGATCACGTCGACTCGCCATCCATTGCCATGCCGGATGAGGTCGCTGAACAGATTGCAGTCAGGGATAAGTACAGGGGCTACATCGAGCAGGAGGAGAAGGCTGCCAGGCGGGCCTTGGAGAATGACGGTGTGCCGATCCCGGCGTGGGTGGATTACTGGCTCGTGTCTGGCCTGCGGCACGAGGCCCGCGAGCGGTTTTCGCGCGCGCGGCCGGCGACGCTGGGACAAGCCGCGCGGCTGCGCGGCATCACGCCGGCCGATATCTTTGCGCTAACGATAGCTCTAAAACGCAGAAGGCTCTAACTGTCGGGTGGACAAGGGTCGGCCGTCCTGTTACCATATGGGTGTTTGGCCCTCGGTGCGCCGATGCCGCTTCGGCGCAGGGTGGTGGTTGCCGTCTTGTTCTCGGGCATCGGAGACAATCATGCTCAAGCGTTGTGGTTTCTCCTCCGGCGGTTTGGCGGCCGCCGTGCTGTTTCTGGTTACTGCCGGCGCTCGCGCGCAGACGTACGTAACGAATTTCAGCACGTGGGCCGGCGGCGCCTCGATCCTCACCAACGTCACCGGCTCCGGGCAGTGGATGGGCCAGTCCGGCGCCTCCGCCACGGTTTCCAACCAGACGTACCTGTATGACGGCAGGCCCTACACGAACTTCGTCGTGTACCAGGGCGAGATCTCAAATGTTTTCTCGCGCATCGTGCCCGACACGAGCAGCAACGCCACCGCGCAGCTGCTGATGCAGATCCAGTGGTCGGACACCATGCCCGACTCCACCATGTGCCCGGGCCGCCATGGCGGTTTTTGCGTCTCCAACGGGTTCCCCTTCGCCTGGTCCACCAACGGCTGGCTGCAGATGACCAATCTCACCGCCGGCGGACGCCAGACCGTCAACAGCAACGAGTGGATCAAGGTCACGTTCCAGGCCAGCTACCGGGGCGAGACCGGTGGCGCGTCGGTGGTCTTCTACCGGCTGCTGATCGACAACACCAATTTCGTGCCGGTCGACGCCTCCCAGCGCTATGCGCACGGCAGTCCGTTCAGCAACCTGACGTCCGGCACCTACATCAAGTCCTCCGCGCGCTTCACCCTGCCGGGCATCAACGGATTCTACCTCTCCGGTTCCGGCAACATGAACGTGCCGGAGGCCAAACCGGGCGACAACTCCAGCCCGCTCAGCTCCGGCATCGATGTCGGCATCTGCCAGGCCCAGGGCGGCACCAACTACATCGAGTTCCAGACCTTCAACGAGAATGGCGCCGGGTACTTCTCCATCGAGGTCAAGGATCACCTGACCGGCGAGATCGTCTGGAGCGGAACCCAGTACGCCGTGGGTTCGAGCAACAACCGCTACCGCATTCCGGTCCCGGGACTGGTTCCGGGGCGTTCCTACGACATCTCGATCACGGACGAACAGCAGCAGACGTGGAACGCGACCGCCGTGGGCGTCTCGGCCTTCACCGCGCAACTGACGCGCATGTCGGCCGTGGGTCTGTGGATCGAGTTCAACAGCCTGCCGGGCCGCGCGTACGACATCCAGTGGACGCCGGAACTCGGCGCGCCGTGGCAGACACGCACGAACGTGACGGCCGCGGCCGATCGCTCGTCGGTCTTTGTCTTCTTCCCCGATCCGCAGGCACGGTCCGGGTTCTTCCGGATCGTGCTGCAATAGGACGCGTCCCATGCGCCGCCGAACGCACATCCTTGCCGGATGGGCGGTGGCGGGTATGTCCTGCCTTGCTGCCTTCCGCACGGCCGCCGAGGCGCCCGGCTACTCGCCGGTGGCGGATGTGGCGTATTTCGAGGCGTCTGCCGATGCGGGCGGCCGCATCCATGTAGCCTGGCGCACGCGCCTCGAGCTCGGCGTCGAGGCGTTCCAGTTGGCCCGCCTCGCCGCCGACGGCGCGACGGAGTCGGCGGTCAGCTTCCTGTCGCTGGACAACGAGTCCGGCGGCGGCTATGAGGTGCTCGACCCGTCGGCGAAGGCTGGCGCCATGCTGCGGTACGCGCTGCGGGTCGTCCGCCACGGCCGGCCGGAGGGGACGGTTGCCGAATGGCAGGGCGTGCCGCCTCTTCGTGCCGCCGCGCTGCAGGCTGCGCCTCCGGCCGCGGCCCCCGCCGCTCCCGTCGCCCTGGACGCCAGGCCGTGGATCGGCGCCGGGGCCCGCGTGCAGGCATGGACAGACCCCGCGCCAGCCGACCGTGTGCGGCTGAGCCTGCGACTCGAAGGCCTGTACCGCGTCACCGCCGCCGAGCTGGCCGTCGCCGCAGGCCTCGACCCCGCAACCGTCGCGGCGGCGCTGACCGCGACCAACCTGGCGCTTTCCTGCGAGGGTCAGCCCGTCGCCTGGTCGGCCGAGGGTACGAATCTCTACTTCTACGGCCGGCCGCCACGCTCGCGCTTCGCACCGGAGAACGTCTACTGGGCCGTCTTCGGCGCAGGCATCACGGGCCTGGCCATGTCCGTGCAGAACACGCCGCCGTCGCCGTCACCGGTCACCAACGTCAGTTTCGCCGACATGATCGTCTGCCAGGGCACGGACTACCTCGCCCGCGTTTCCTACAGCACGCTGGCGGACTCGGACGCGCCGTACGTGGCGTTCGGCAACAACTACGTGGATTTCATCACCCCCACGGCATCTCACGGTGCCCTGGTCGGTACGGGCAGCCCGGCGTCGAACAGCGATTCCAACAAGTGGTTCCGCCGGATTGACATCGCGCTTCCGGACAGCGCGCCCGGCACCTGGACCGGATTGGCGGTCGTGCGGCTGCTTTCCTTCTACGAGGTGGGCACCGACGATCACAGCGCCAGCATTTCCATGGGCGGCGCCGAGATCGGTAGCCGCGCCTGGTCCGGCGAGCAGTACGTCGCCTGCACAAACGCCTATTCCTCGACCGACATCACGGCCGGCATCGCCTCGCTGCGCGTCGACAACCTGGGCGCGCCCGGCCAGACGTACAGCCGTTTCATCATTCCATCCTGCGCCGTGTCGTACGAACGGTTGTACCGCGCCCGCGACGGCGCCCTGCGCTGCTCGGGCGGCACGGGCGACACGGTGGCCGTCTCCGGGTTCGCCACGAACGACATTCTGGCGCTCGACGTCACCGACCCGCTGGCGCCGACGATCGTCGCCACGGCCGCGCTTGTCGCCGAGGCCGGCGCCTGGACAATCGCATTTCCGGCCGGCGGCGCGGACCGCGCCTACGCGGCCTGCTCGCGGCGCGACGGCGTCCGGTTGCCGGCCGTGCGCGGCGTGCGCGACGTGGACTGGTCCGACCCGGCCGAGGCGATGGACGAAGCGATCCTCATCCCGCCGGAAGCGTGGCGCGACGGCTTCCGTGCCGCCCTACAGCCGCTGGCCGACTTCCGCAACCTGCAGGGACTGGCCGCGCGCATCGTGGATGTCGAGTCGCTGTACAATCGTTACTCGCACGGACTGGCCGATCCGCAGGCCATCCGCGCCTTTGCGACCGAAGGCCGCGCGAACTGGGGCGGGCGCCCGCTGCGTTACCTGCTGCTGGCCGGTGCCGGCGCCCTGGACTACCGGCACGACCGACTTTCCGTCAACGACTACACGGCCTGCCTGATCCCCACCCTTGCGGCTGGCCAGCGGTTTTCCAACGGTGACGGCATGACGGCGGCCGTCGACAGCGCCCTCGGCGACACCTCGGGCGACGCCGCGCCCGAGGTCGCCGTGGGGCGCTTTCCGACTGTCTCGACACAGGATCTCGCCGTGGCGGTCCAGAAGACGATCGCCTACGAGGGCGCCCTGGCCTGGAAGCGGCAGGCATCGATCTGCGCCGACTGGAACAACACGGGCGCCAAGTACTATGCCTTCGACGCCGCAACCGACCGGCTGGTTGCGCCTCTCGATGCGGCCGGCCGCACGGTCCTCAAGCACTACATCACCGACGGCGGCAACGCGTCGCCCGCGCGCACCAGCCTGTTCCAGGCGCTGGCCGCCGGGTCGGGCATCCTCCACTACCTCGGCCACACGGACGAGGTCGGCCTCGGCGGCGCCGCCCGCCTGCTCAACAAGCCGGCCGACTTCACCCCCTCCAACTGGCAGAAGCCGACGGTCGCCGTCGTTGTCGGCTGCCGCATCAACCGCTGGCAGTCCCTGACCCCCACCGTCTGCATCCTGCCGTACGGCGTGTTCGTCAGCCAGACGGGATTTGCCGCCGCCATCGGCGCCACGGGCTTCATGCTGCCGGCCGGCGGCGAGGATTTTGGCGTGGCCTTCCATGCCGCCGCCGACGGCACGCTGCGTCTGGGGGACGTGCTATGCCAGAGCCTGGCGCAGATGTCCGGGTCGCTGCCGGCCGAAGTGCTGCAGTGCCTGTCCCTCACCGGCGATCCGGCGCTGGTGCTGCGCCACGACGTAACCGCCGCGGGCACGGACGTCGCCTGGTTGAATGCCTTCGGCCTCACGGCGCCGGACGCCGACTTCGGCGATCCGGACGCCGACGGCTGGCTCACCTGGCAGGAGTTCCGGGCCGGCACCGTTCCCACCAACGGGCAGTTGCGCGCGGCCTCGCTGGCCACGCAGCCGGAGTCCGGCCGCCTGAGCATCGCGTTCGATGGCGCGGCAGCCGGCTCGTATGCGGTGCAGCGCGCGCCGGCGCCGGGCAGTGCCGCGGACTGGCAGCCTTCTGCCTGGGCCTGGCCCACGTCCGCCGTCTGGCAGTCCGCTGCCACGCCCATTCCCGCTTTGGGTCCACGTACGTCCGTGGACGTGCCTCTGGTCGCCACCAACCGGCAGGAGTTCTTCCGACTGGTCGTGCCATGAAGTACTGCCGGCAGGACAATGTGGTCGCCCGCTGCGTGGCGGGAGAGAACGTGCTCATCCCCGTGCACGGCTGCACGCGCACAGTCTACACGCTGAATCCGACCGGGTGCCTCCTGTGGGACCTGCTCGCCGGGCCGTGCCCGGCCGACGATCTGGCCGCGGCGCTGGCCGCCCGCTACCGCCTCCCGCCGGACCGGGCGGCGGCCGACGTCCGTGCCTTCCTGGACGACCTCCTGCGGATGGATCTGGTCCGGATGGTGGATGATGCGCCCGCCGGCAGAGCGGCTCCCCCGCCATGATTTGCAGGCCCAATTTACCGCCATCATGTTTGTTGACGAAACAGCCGACCGCAGTGTATTCTGAATGGTGCTGGACGTGCTCCCGTTGCGGGGAATGGGCATGAGTTGGTACACAGACGCCGACAACTCCAAGGAACTGAATTACGCCCCGCCCAAGGTTACCCCTCAGAACCTGGACGCGGGGGGCAATTACGTCAGTCCGGCGCCCAAGAGCGCAGGCGGCGCCGCGTCGGCGTCCAGTTCGTCCCCGGGCGGTCCCGGCACGCTGGGCAATACGATTATCGAATAGCACGGGGCCGTCTGCCATGCCTGACGCCCTGACGATCGCCGGCGTCCGGTTTCATCTGTCGGGTTGCTCTGCCGCCGATCCATGCCTCTTCCCCGCCGCCTTCGGCCCCTTCCTGAATGTTGCGGGCGAAGCGGACCTCGTCTGCGAGGTCGTCTGTCTGGGGCCTGATCCGGCTCTGGCCGCGACGACGCCCGAGCCCGACCGTCCCTGGTCCTTCACCGTCGGCGCCGAAGGGACGGCCACGCTCGTCCGCCGCGCCGACGACGGGGTTGCGCTCTGGCGGATGCGTGCGACCGCGCCAGCGGACCGTGTCGAGATCGCCTGGCATCCGCAACGCTTCGAACCGGTGTACGGCCGCTACGAACGCGCCTGGAACAGCGGACTCGGCCTGACGCTGCTGGTCTTCCGGCTGCACGCGGCCGGCGGCCTGGTCTTCCACGGATCTGCCGCGCGGCTCGACGCACAGGGCGTGCTCTGCGCGGGCGTCTCGGGCTCCGGCAAGAGCACGATTGCGCGCCTGCTCGACGCGGCTGGCGCGACCGTGCTGACCGACGAGCGCCCGGTCGTGCGCCGGTGGCCGCCGCCGGCCGCCGCCACGGATGCCGCAACCGCTGCGACTTTCCGCGTGCACGGTTCGCCGTGGCCGAGTTCGGCCGGGTTCGCCCGCCGCGAGGCCGCACCCCTGCGGCGCATCTACTTCCTGGAGCACGGCGCCGAGGACCGCATCCAGACGTTGGCGCCGCCGGAAGCCTTCCGCCGCCTGATCCAGGTGGCGACCATCCCGTGGCAGGAACCGGCCCTCTTCGATCCGTGCCTGGCGACCGCGGAGGCCCTCCTCGCCGGCGTGCCCTGCGCGGTGCTGGCGTTCCGTCCGACGGCCGCCGTCGTGGACGCCATCCGCCGCGACCTGGCGCGCGCAGCCGGGGAAGACGCGGCATGAAGCCATCCTCCATCCGCGATCTGGCCGCCTCGTTCGGCCGTTCCTTGCGCCTGGTATGGCGCAGCGCGCCGCGTCTGGCCGCCGCGCACGCCGTCCTGGCGACGGTGCAGGCGCTGCTCCCGCTGGCGGCCCTCTACGCGCTGAAGCGCGCCGTGGACGCCGCGGCGGCGGCCGTGCACGCGCTGCCGGCCGCCGGCGGATGGCAGGTCTGGCTGCACGATCCATCGGCTCGCGCCGTGGCCGGTTGGTTCGTCGCCGGCGCCGCGGTCATGGGCGCCGGCGCGCTCCTCGGCGTGGCCGCGTCCTGGCTCTCCGAACTGCACGCCATGGCCGTGAGCGACCACGTTCACGGCCTGCTGCACGGCAAGCTGGCCGAGGTGGACCTGGCGTTCTTCGAAGACAGCGCCGAGCAGGATCGGCTGCACTTGGCGCAGGAACAGGCCATGACCCGACCCATCGGCGTGCTCGGCAGCCTGTTCCAGTTTCTCGAGGGCGCCGTGGGCTTTGGCGGCGTGCTCGTGCTGCTGGCCGCGCTCCATCCGCTCGTGGCCGTCGTCCTGGCCGGCGCCGGCGTGCCGGCGCTGCTGCTGCGGCTGCACCGCAGCCGGCGCCTGTACGAATGGCGCCGCGGCCTGGCGCCGCACGAGCGCGAGGCCGGCTACTACCACCACCTGCTCGTCTCCGGCGACTATGCCAAGGAGATGCGCCTGCACGGCCACGGCGGGTTCTGCCGCGGCCGCTTCGAATCCGTGCGCCGCCGCCTGCGCGCCAGCCGGCTGGCCTGGCGCCGCTACGTGCTGACGCGCGAGTTCAGCCTGCAGCTTTTCGCGCTGGCCGTGGCGGCGGCGCTGCTGCTCTGGATGACCGGCCGCCTGCTCGCCGGCAGCCTGACGCTCGGGGCGCTGGTGATGTACGCACAGGCGGTCCAGCGCGGCCAGTCGCAACTCGGCATGGTCGTGGCGTCGGTGGTGGACATCCACCAGTCCGCGCTCTTCCTGCAGGCGTTCGACGGGCTGCTGCGCCTGCAACCGCGCGTCACCGCCCCGGCGGCGCCGCGCGCGCTGCCGGCCGCGCCCCGCGCCGGCATCGTGTTCGAGCGCGTCTCCTTCGCCTATCCGGGCACGGATCGTGCCGTGCTGCACGACCTCTCGTTCGCGCTGCGGCCGGGCGAACGGCTGGCGCTCGTGGGGGCCAACGGCGCCGGCAAGAGCACGATCGTCAAGCTGCTCTGCCGCCTGTACGACCCGACGGCCGGCCGCATCCTCGCGGAGGGCGTGGACCTGCGCGAGCTCGACCCGGCCGCCTGGCGCCGCCGCATCGGCGTGCTCTTCCAGGATTTCGGGCGCTACCAGTTGACGGCGGCGGAGAACATCTGGATCGGCGATCCGCGCGGGCGTCCGGACGACCCGCGCGTGGCCGAGGCGGCGCGCCGCGCGGACATTGCCGGCGTCGCCGCC
>Ga0233425_10008341_pt1 | contig 13843 bp, 14 predicted proteins | sample Watercolumn_Towu_2_FD_181712 | JGI IMG/M metagenome (GOLD analysis project Ga0233425, IMG submission 181712) | Freshwater microbial communities from Lake Towuti, South Sulawesi, Indonesia - Watercolumn_Towuti2014_140_MG | ecosystem: Environmental > Aquatic > Freshwater > Lake | place...
ATTCTCACGATCTGGTCCGGTTGAAAGTGCACGGAGTGCTTCCCGACTCGAATACGGACACGCAGATCGTGATTCTCCGGGACGAGGCCAACGCCGAAATCCTGCCCATCTGGGTCGGCACGGCCGAGGGCAACGCGATCAAATACGCACTGGAGGGCCATGTGCCGCCGCGGCCGATGAGCCACGATCTGATCCGGAGTTGCGCCGATCACCTCAACATTAAAATGACGTCGGCGGTCATCACGGACGTGAAACACAACACTTACTATGCCGAGATCCACTTGACCTCCCACAGCGTCGAGCGGACCATCGACTCCCGGCCCAGCGACGCCATCGCCCTGGCTCTGCGAACCAACAGCCCCATCTATGTGACCCAGGAGGTGCTGAGGCAGCGGGGAGGCGGGAATCTCGATGCCTGGCTGGAACGGTTGGAAACGAAGAACCTCGGTAAACACGAAGTGTAGCAACGCCCGCGAGGGAAGGGCCTCTGAAGACACGGAAAGGACTCACGGAGTCATGACAACGTATCTCGCAAAACCGGCGGATGTGAAGCGCAAGTGGTACCTGGTCGATGCCAACGGGAAGACTTTGGGGCGGCTCGCAGCCCGTGTGGCAATCCTGCTGCGGGGCAAGCACAAACCGACCTTCACCCCCCACGTGGATACCGGCGACCACGTCGTGGTCATCAATGCGGGTAAGATCGCGCTCACCGGCGACAAGCTCCGGACCAAGATGTACATTCACCACACCGGCCATCCCGGCGGGCTCAAATCGGTCACGGCCGAGCATCTGCACGCCAAGAAACCGACCGAGCTCCTCGAGCGAGCCATCAAGGGCATGCTTCCGAAGAACCCCCTTGGCAAGCAAATGGCCAGAAAGTTGAAGGTCTACGCCGGCGCGGACCATCCCCACAAGGCTCAGAGCCCTGAACCGTTGGCCCTTTGATTCCATGATTTACCGAAGGCTGATTCATATCGCATAAGGCAAAAAACCACTCCGCCCCCAGTTGATCGAAGGGGGCGGTTCAAACGAAGTTTGGTATGGAGGCAAAAAAACTATCCGCCGCGAGGTGATCGAACGCGGCGGCTCACGCAAGCGCGGTATGGAGGCATGTGACAATGGCAGTAGCAACGCAATACGCAACCGGCAAACGAAAATACGCGATCGCAAGGGCGTGGGTCTCGGCCGGGACCGGCGAGATCGTCGTGAACGAGCGCCCCTTTGAGAATTATTTTCCCCGACCCTCGCTCAGGAGCCTGATCCAGTATCCGCTTGAAGTGACCGGGCTGCTGGGCAAGTGCAACGTCACGGCGACCCTCTGCGGAGGCGGCACCACCGGCCAGGCCGGGGCGCTCCGACATGCCATTGCCAGAGCCCTGGTGACCATGACCCCCTCCCTGCGGGAGCCCCTCAAGAAGGAGGGTCTCCTGACCCGCGACTCGCGCGTAAAGGAGCGGAAGAAGTACGGACAGAAGGGGGCCAGGAAACGCTTCCAGTACTCGAAGCGCTAAAGGCTTGGGGCGGCTGACGCTGAAAGGGAAGGCCTCAAGGCCTTCCCTTTTTTGTGTCCGCCATTTCGTTCAAGAAGACTGTAGAGAATCGGTGAGCCAGTGACCAAACAGTCAGGACCGGTCAAAGCTGCGGTGGTCGGTGCCAGCGGGTACACAGGGGGAGAATTGCTCCGCCTGCTCGTGGCACATCCCCGTATCCAGATCACTGCGGTGACGTCGGAGAAGTCCGCGGGCAATCCCGTGGCCTCCGTCTTCCCGCACCTGGCCTCCGTCCTGCCCCTGTCGTTCGAGGCGCTGGAGACAGAGGCGATCACCAAGCGTGCCGACGTGGTTTTCCTGGCCCTCCCCCACACCAAATCCCTGGCGCCGGCCGCCGCTTGCCTGAAAGCCGGCAAGCTCGTGATCGACCTCAGCGCCGATTATCGGCTGAAGGACCCCGGCCTTTATGAGACCTGGTACCAGACTCCGCATCCGTACCCGGACCTCTTGCGCCAGGCCGTGTACGGACTGCCGGAGCTGCACCGTCAGGAAATACGGACGGCCAAACTGGTGGCGGCACCGGGCTGCTATCCGACCGCGGCGATTCTTCAACTGGCCCCCCTGGCATCCAAGGGGCTGATCCAGCCGGACGCAGTCGTGATTGACGCCAAATCCGGCATTTCCGGCGCAGGCCGCAGCCCGGCTCTCCCTTATCATTTCCCCGAAGCCCATGAGTCCATGGAGGCCTACAAGGTCGGGCAGCATCGCCATATCCCCGAGATCGAGCAGGAACTGGGCGCCTTGGCGGGACGCCACGGGAATGCGACCCTGCAAGTCGCGTTCACCCCCCATCTCGCCCCGATGAATCGCGGCATCCTCAGCACCGCCTATTGCCGGCTTACGAAGCCGATGGGGCGGGAGGACCTTCGCACTCTCTACCGGAACTTCTACAAAGAAGAACGATTCATCCGGCTCCAGGAAGGAGAGACCTCCGCCAACCCGCGTCACGTGCGGGGTTCCAACTTCTGCGACCTGGCCGTCTTCACCGATGCCCGAGTCGGCTGGGTGGTCACGGTCGCCGCGCTCGACAATCTTGTAAAGGGCGCGTCCGGCCAGGCGATCCAGGCCATGAACCTCATGCTGGGATTCCCTGAAGAGACGGGTCTCCTGACGCCGGGAGTCTACCCGTGATTCCCCATTGTCCTCCCCTGCCCCTCTCCCTTCCCGGTCGCAAAGTCTGCGCATGAGACGGAACGCGCTCAAACAGGTCCGAGGCGGCATCACCGCCCCGCTGGGCTTCCTGGCCGCCGGCATCCATGCCGGCATCAAGAAGCCATCGATTCCAGACCTGGCGCTGATCGTCTCTGTGCAAGAAGGGCCGATAGCCGGAGTCTTTACGACAAACCGGGTTGTCGCCGCGCCGGTGCTCGTGGACCGCGCGCATCTGCGGCGCGGGCGAGGGCGTGCCGTCATCGTGAACAGCGGCTGCGCCAACGCGTTCACCGGAGCGCAGGGTCTGACCGACGCGAAGGAAATGGCCGCTCTGGTGGCCCGCCGGCTTGGGGTTCCCTCGCACACCGTCTTTGTGGCCTCCACGGGGGTGATCGGCGGGCCGCTGCCCATGACCAAAATTCGCCGCGGAGTCCCGCTGGTGCTCAAGCGGGTCCGCCGACAGGGCGGCGTCGAGGCCGCTCGGGCCATCATGACCACCGATACCCGCCTCAAGCAGGTCGCGCTCCAGACCAGGATCGCCGGCCGCACGGTGACGGTCGGCGGCATGGCAAAGGGCTCCGGGATGATCCACCCGGACATGGCGACCATGCTCGCCTTCCTCACCACCGACGCAGTGGTCCCGCAGCCGGCGCTTCAGCGGGCGCTCCGGACCGCGGTCGTCCAGTCGTTCAACTGCATCTCGGTGGACGGCGACACGAGCACCAATGACACGGTCTTGTGTCTCGCCAATGGGCTGGCGGGTCACCCCCCGCTGAGAGAACAATCCCGGGGCTTCGGCGCATTCCAACGACTACTGAACGAGGCGTGCCTCTCGCTGGCCCTGCAAGTGTGCCGCGACGGCGAAGGCGCGACCAAGCTCGTCCGGATTCACGTGACGGGAGCCAGACGAGAAGCGGAGGCCAGGCAAGTGGCCCACACGGTCGCGACGTCCTGCCTGGTCAAGACCGCCCTGTTCGGAGAGGATGCAAACTGGGGCCGGATCATGGCGGCCGTCGGACGCTCCGGCGTTCCAATCGACCAGCGTCGGATCACCCTGAGCTTCGGCGATGTCCCGATTGCCATGAAAGGAGGGACGCTCGGGCGGGCGTCCGAGCGGCGGATTGCCCGGATCGTGCGCCGTAGGGAGTTTACGATCGAGATCGGCCTCGGACAGGGCTCCGCCGCGGCCCAGGTCTGGACCACCGACCTGTCCTACGACTATGTCAAAATCAACGCTTCCTATCGAACCTAGCGCTGAGCCGAACCAGACACAGCTCGGCTTGTCAAGCATGCTCAATTTGTGTTAAAAAATGATCCCTTTGGATGGTTTTGATTCCGTCCACAACCAGGGAGAAGGGGCCGACGGGGCATCCGGTCCGGCCGATTATCAAAATCCGCATTGGCGTGTGAGCACGCCACTCAGCTTGGGAATAAGGGGAGAGAGACCTCTCGTCCGCCGTCGCTCGAATGATCGACCATGCGAGCTCAGACGGGCGCTCCGCAAGCAGAGGAAGGAGGTGAAGGCATGAGCACGATCACGATCAAGGAACTGCTGGAAGCCGGTGTCCATTTCGGGCACCAGACCAACCGCTGGAATCCCAAGATGAAACGCTACATCTTCGGGGAGCGGAACGGGATTTACATCATCGATCTCCAGCAGACGGTGCAGCGCTTCGAGGCCGCCTATGCATTCGTCCGGGACACCGTGGCCGCCGGGGAATCCGTCCTGTTCGTCGGCACGAAACGGCAAGCCGTGGACATTCTGGAAGAAGAAGCCAAGCGATGCCGGATGTTCGTGGTGAACAAGCGGTGGCTGGGCGGCATGTTGACCAACTTCCAGACCATCCGCCGGAGCATCGAGAAACTCAAGAAATTTGAGGCGGCCCTGACCGACGGCACCCACGAGCGGCTGACCAAGAAGGAAGTCAGCCACATGGAGAAGGAGCGCGTCAAACTGGAAAAGGGCTTGAGCGGGATCAAGAACATGAACGGTCTCCCCGGTTGCGTGTTCGTGCTGGACACCCGCGTCGAACGCATCGCGGTCCAGGAAGCCAACCGGCTGGACATTCCGGTGGTCGCCATCGTGGACACCAACTGCGATCCGGACGGCATCAACTACCCGATCCCCGGCAACGACGACGCCATCAGGTCGATCAAGTTGATCACCTCGCGTCTCGCCGACGCCTGCCTCGAAGGCGCCCATCTGCGCCAGCAGCGCGAAGAGGCCGAGAAGCCTGAAGCCATCGCCCAGGCAGACCTGCGCCACGCGCACGCGGCGCCGCTCGCGGTTGAAAGCGTGCCGGCCCCGTAGAGCCGACTGGGTTCACTCCGGTTTTACTCTCCTTCGCCAGAATGCCCGCCTGAAAGGGCGGGGATGGATGAATGGCGAGGAGAGCCCTCCGAAGCTTTAGCGAAGGAGGGCTCAAGGCTACGGAGAGTTTCGCTATCAATATCAGGATGCCCCGCGCGGAAGCGCTGGGAGCTTCACCATCCTGGACAGAAAGAGAGAGGAGCACACGCGTCGCAATGGCATCCAACAGCACTTTGGTCAAGGAACTCCGTGAGAAAACCGGCGCCGGGATTCTAGACTGCCAGAAGGCGCTGGTGGAATCGGGCAACGACGTCGAAAAAGCCATCGAACACCTGCGCCAGAAAGGCCTGGCGGCCGCCCAGAAGAAGGCCGGCCGCGAGACCAACGAAGGGATCATCAGCGCGTACATCCATCCGGGCAGCCGCATCGGAGTCCTGGTCGAGGTGAATTGCGAGACGGACTTCGTGGCCCGGAACGAGGAGTTCCAGGCTTTCGTGAAGGACGTGGCGCTCCAGATCGCAGCCGCCAGCCCCTCGTTCGTCAAGCGTGAGGACATCCCGCCTTCGCTCATCGAGAAGGAGAAACAGATCTACCTGGCGCAGGCCAAGGAAATGGGAAAGCCGGAGCCGGCCTGGCCCAAGATCGTGGAAGGCAAGCTGGAAAAGTTCTGCCAGGAAAGCTGCCTGCTGGAGCAGGTGTTCATCAAGGACCCCACCGTCACGATCAAGGACCTCCTGGCCCAAAAAGTCGCCAAGATCGGCGAAAACATCTCGGTCAGACGCTTCACCCGCTACCAGTTGGGTCACGAATGAACTCCGCCAAGTACAGGCGGATCCTCCTCAAGATCAGCGGCGAGATCCTGGCCGGCGAGCAGGGCTACGGCATTCAGCCGGCGGTCTTGGACGCCATCGCGGACGAGATCGGCATCGTCGCCTCGCTCGGCGTGGAAGTGGCCATCGTGATCGGCGGCGGGAACATCTTCCGGGGCATCGCCGCCAGCGCCACGGGGATGGAGCGGGCCTCGGCCGACTACATGGGGATGCTCGCCACCGTGCTCAATGCGCTGGCCCTCCAAAACGCGCTGGAGCGCAAGGGGGTCACCACCCGCGTGCAGTCCGCGATCGAGATGCACCAGTTGGCGGAAGGGTACATCCGCCGGCGGGCGATCCGTCACCTCGAGAAGAAACGGGTCGTGATCTTCGCCGGCGGGACGGGCAATCCCTACTTCTCCACCGATACCGCCGCCGTGCTCCGGGCGATGGAGATCGGGGCGGACGTGATCATCAAAGGCACGAAGGTGGACGGCATCTACGAGGCGGACCCGGTCACGCACCCATCGGCCAAGATGTTCGCCGAGCTGCCGTTCCTCTCCATCATCAACAAGAACTTAAAGGTCATGGATTCGACCGCCATCACGCTCTGCATGGACAACAACCTTCCCTTGATCGTCTTCAACCTCAAGGCGCCGGGAAACCTCACCCGCGTGGTCCAAGGCGACAAGATCGGCACCCTGGTGACCGCAGCCAGCCGATGAGGCAGAAGGGGCACTCCCATGGCCAGCGCGACCAAACAGAAAGTGCTCGAACGGATGGAAGCCGCAGTGGAACACTTGAAGAGGGAGCTGGGGACCTTACGCACAGGCCGCGCCTCCCTGGCCCTGCTGGACGGCGTCAAAGTCGATTACTACGGAACTCCCACTCCCCTCAAGCAGGTCGCCAACCTCGGGGTGCCGGAGAGCCGCCTCATCACGGTGCAACCGTGGGAGCCGTCCCTCATCAAGGACATCGAGAAGGCGCTGCTCGCTTCGGGGCTCGGCCTCACGCCGTCCAACGACGGCAAGATCATCCGCCTCCCGATCCCGCCGCTGACCGAGGAGCGGCGCAAGGACCTCATCAAGCTCTGCAAGAAGCACGGGGAGGAGAGCAAAGTCACGCTGCGGAATATCCGTCGGGAGGGGAACGAGGAGTTCAAGCGGCTCCACAAGGAGCATCAGATGACCGAGGATGACCTGCGTAAGGCGGAAGCGGAGGTTCAGAAAATGACCGATCAGTATGTTCAGAAAGTGGACCAGGTGCTCAAGAAGAAGGAGGAGGAAATCCTAGAAATCTAAGGTTGCCTCGTGCCCGACCGATTGCCATCCCTCTCCCACGATCCCCCGACTCTCGCCACGATCGACCTGGCCGCCCTTGCCCACAACCTGACCGTCGCTCGACAGTCCATCCCCTCCTCCTGCGAGATCCTCGCCGTGGTGAAGGCCGACGCCTATGGACACGGCGCGGTGACGGTGTCGAAGCGGCTCGCCCAGCTCGGCGTCGCTCGATTCGGGGTCGCCACCATCCAGGAGGGCGTCACGCTGCGGGAGGCCGGCATCCAGGCGCCGATCCTGGTGATGGGCGCCGTATTCCCCGATCAACTGCCGGATCTCCTCGCCGCCGGATTGACGCCCGTGGTCCACGATCCCGCGATCGCCGACCGGCTCGCCGCGCTGGCCCGCTCCCGGCCGGAACCCTACCCCGTGCACATCAAGGTGGACACCGGCATGGGCCGCCTGGGCCTCGCGCCCGATCAAGTCCTGCCCCTCCTTCAGTCACCGTGGCTCAAGGGTCCGCTGAAGGCTGAAGCCCTGATGACGCACCTGGCCGATGCGGATAGCCCCGATCCGGACTATACCAGGACCCAGATCGCGCGATTTCAGTCGGTGGTCGGCCAGATCGAGGCAGCCGGCCTGGCGGTTCCTTTTCTCCACGCGGCGAACAGCGCGGCGATCCTCCGCTACCCTTCGGCTCATTTCAACATGGTCCGGCCCGGGCTCATGCTCTACGGCTATCAGTCGTCGCCCGACGCCACCGTTTTATCCAATCCTGCCGATCACAAGCAGACCTTGCTCAGACCGGTCTTGACCCTGAGCGCGAGAGTGGTGCAGGTCCGGAATCTGGGCCAGGGAGAGAGTATCAGCTACAACCGGACCTACAGAACCTCCCGCCCCTCACGGATCGCCGTCTTGCCGATCGGCTATGCCGACGGCTACAGCCGGTTGCTCTCCAATCGAGGGCAGGTCCTGATCAAGGGCTCCCGCGCCGGCATTGTCGGCCGGGTCTGCATGGACATGACGATGGTGGACGTGACGTCTCTGCCGACGGTCGCCACGGGGGATGAGGCGGTCCTGATCGGGCGGCAGGGCGACGAACAGATTTCGGCGGCCGAAGTCGCCGCCTGGACCGGCACGATCCCCTACGAAGTCCTCTGCGCAATCGGACCCCGCGTGCCTCGCGTCTATCGATAAGCGAGGAGCCCGCGGTGGCGGCTTCGTCTTCTTCCGGCGTCGCGGTTGTTCTTGCCGACCACATCACCTATAATGACCCCACTCATCGGCCACCGCTCATGTGAGTGCCGAGCCGCATGGCTTTCGCATCGTTCAACATCAAAGCCAGACTGATCGGCTATGTGCTGGTCGTGCAGGAATTCACCTACCTCTGCGCCCAGACGGTGGCGGGCCTCGTCCGTCCCCCCTGGTACATCCGTGAGACGGTGCTCCAGCTCGACCGCATCGGGGTCGGCTCCCTGTTCATCGTCGTACTGACCGGCCTGTTCACCGGCATGGTGCTGGCCCTCCAAGGGGCGGTCCAGCTCGAGCCCTACGGGGCCACGATCTACGTCTCGAGCCTGATCAGCACCTCCGTCGTGCGGGAGCTGGGACCGGTCCTGGCGGCCCTGATGATCGCGGGCCGCGTCGGCACCGGCATCGCCTCCGAGATCGCCTCGATGCAGGTCACCGAACAGATCGACGCGCTGCGGGCGGAGGGCACCGACCCCATTCAAAAGCTGGCCGCGACCAGGCTGGCCGCCTGTCTCCTCATGATCCCGATCCTGACGATCATCACCAACACCATCGCGATCCTGGGGGGATGGCTGGTGGCCCGGCTCTACCTGGCCATCGACTCGTATTTCTATTGGACCTGGGCGTTTGAGGCGCTGCACGGGCACGACCTCGTCTTGGGCCTGGTCAAACCGGTCGTGTTCGCGTTCATCATCGCGATGGTCGGCTGTTACGCGGGGTTCTACACGAGCGGCGGCACCGTCGGCGTCGGCCTCTCGACGACCCGGTCGATGGTCTCCTCGTCGATCCTGATCCTGATGAGCGATTTCTTCATCACCAAGCTGTTCATGGCCTACTCATGGTGAACGACGCCACGCCGTCCATGATCACGCTCGAGCATGTCTGGCTGACTCTCGGAGATCGCCTGATCCTGAAGGACGTCTCGCTCGACGTGCAGCCGGGCGAGACGCTGGTCATTCTGGGCGGGAGCGGCTCAGGCAAAACGACGATCCTGCGATTGATCCTGGGCCTCTACCGGGCGGACCGGGGGTCGATCCGGATCGAAGGGCAGGAAATCTCCCGCCTCGCCGAACGAGAGCTCTTCCAGATCAGGCAGGAGATGGCGATGGTCTTTCAGAACGCCGCCCTGTTCGACTCGCTGACCGTGCGCGAAAACGTCGGCTACCGCCTGTGGGAACACGGGCGTCTGTTGTCGGACGAGCAGATCGAACAGACCGTGGAGGAGAGCCTCAACTTCGTCGGGCTCGAGGACACGTTGGAGAAGATGCCGGCCGAGCTGAGCGGCGGCATGCGCAAACGAGTGGGGATCGCGCGGGCCTTGGCGAGTGGGGCCAAGGTCCTGCTCTACGACGAGCCGACCGCGGGGTTGGACCCGATCAACACCTGCATGGTCAGCCGCCTGATCCGGAAGCTCAAGACCAAGGGCGTCACGCAAGTGGTGGTCACCCATGATCTCGAGACCGCCTACCACGTGGCGGACCATATCGTCATGATCATCAAAGGGCGGGTTCTCTTTGACGGCACGCCGGACGAGATCAAAAACTCCAGCGACCCGGCGATCAGAGAATTCCTGGACCCCGGCAGCATGCCGTCGGAATGGCGCCCGCAGCCCAAAGCCGACGAGGGTGTGGTTCGCCAGCAGGCGGACCTGCTATGATGAGGCTTGAGGGATACGCATGAGCCGACAAGGGCAGCTCGCATGGTCGCAGGTCAAGGTCGGGCTCCTCGTCCTGGGGACCTTGGCCATCCTGATCGTGATGATCATGAACCTGGAACAGGGCATGGGGCTGCTCAGCAGCCAGACGCAGTTCCGCGCCATCGTGACTCATACCCAGGGGCTCAAGATCGGCGGACCGGTTCGGATGAACGGGGTGGACATCGGCAACGTGCATCAGATCGCGATCGCCCGGGATTCCCCCGACGTGGAAATCACGTTCAGGATCAAGAAGAGCGTAGCCCGGCACATCCGCGAGGATGCCACGGTCTACATCCGGCCGATGGGGTTGCTGGGAGACAAGTTCCTGGAAATTCTGCCTGGAACCCCCACCAAGCCCCCACTGCCTCCCGACAGCCTGTTGGCCGGACGAGCGGAAGCCGACCTGACCAGCGTCGCGACCAGCGCCACCGCGACCATCGCGAACGTGAACGAGGCGATCAAAGAGATGCAGCAGATCCTCCTCAGCATCAGCCAGGGACAGGGCACGGCCAGCAAGCTGATCTCCGACCCCGCCCTCTACGACCGCTCCAAGCAGGTCATGGACAACCTGGAAGCCGTCTCCGAGAAGAGCCTCAAGCTCCTCGACAAGGTCGACCACGGGGAAGGGACGATCGGCCGGCTGATGACGGACAAGGAACTCTATGCCCGCGCCAACCAGGCAGTGAAGGAATTGACCGCGCTCGCCACCAAGCTCAACGACCAGAACGGCACGTTAGTCAAGCTGGCCGACCCCACCCTCTACAAACGGCTGGAGAACTTCACTACGCGGGGAGAGCAGTTGCTCGCGAAGGTGGAAAGCGGCCAAGGGACGATGGGAAAGCTGGTGACGCAGGATGAGCTCTACAAGCGTGCCGATAAGTTGCTGACCGACGTGGAGGAACTGGTCGCGGAAGTGAAGAAGAACCCCACCAAATTCTTCAAGTTCTCGGTGTTCTGAGCCACTCTCCCCGCAGCTCGCGCCGGCTGGCATGCGCCCTTCCGCTTGCGAGCCTCCGCGGCACCCTTTCCACGGCAGTCTGGAGCGGAAGCCTTCCGGTATTCCCGTCGCCCTGGTTTTCAACCAGGGTGCGGTGGTCAGTACCAGCTTTCCTCCTCCAGATGCCGGGTGGGGACCCCGCCGCTCCCGGCTGACTTCGCTCCAGGCCGCATGCCAGCCGACAACATGGGAATCGTGCAGGCCCCCCGACCGACTTGCCTATTTCACCAGCAAAAGAGAGAAACAAACGGGGGACCGGTCGCTTACAAACCGGTCCCCCGTTCAGGAAGTCCACTTCAGCCCGCATACCATCTGATTTTCAGAGAATGTAGGCAGCAAACGTCATTTCCGATTTCCATAGTCAGCTTCGCTAACAATTTCTTTCAGATCAATCATTTGTTGCTGGGCCGAAGCAGGGTCTTCTTTGAAAGGCCTCTTCGATATCCTTACCCGTCGTAATCCTTCCCCTATCATTCGCTGAACCGCCTCTTCCAGCGCAGGCGATGTCTGCGCTTGCATGAATGCGCGAAAATCTTCTGGACGGACCGAGTTTCCAAAGTATTTCTTCAGAATGTTCAGCTTCGAGTCGATGTTCTTGAGTTGCTGACCAATCACCTTTTGGTCTGCCAATGTAGTCCCTAGTAAAAGGAGTTGTCGTAACTCTCCCAAGAATGACCACATCGAGGAACCACGGCCAACTTCGTACAGAAAAAGAGGACCTGCGTGTTCGTAATCATGGCTCGACAAACAAGTTCGCTTGAGTTCATGAAAATATCCCTTCACGGTCTTAAAGATAGCTTCATGATTAAACAAAGGTGTATCCAAGGTCGATTCAAAAGTAAGCTGGATTAAATGGACCCTCATCGTTTGATATTTCTCTTGGTAAGCCATGCCCCCGTCATAGTCTGCCCACACGCCTCTGAAATTAATATCCTGCCCGATCCAATACTCATAGATGGACATGGGAACCTCCCTCCAAAGGTCAAGGAAAGATCGTGGGCTTGTCCACTGACGGCATGTGTCTCGGAGTGAAATCAGTCGGGACGGCCCAGCCTTCACACATCTCAAAGCCGCATCGATCGAGGGAAACGGCGACAGGTCTATGAGCGGCCTGTCGCCGGCCTTCCCTTAACTTTTGTCTCGGCAAGGGACGGGGTGGCGTGGTCAAGAGCGGAATTCGCCGGAGGAGCGGGGTGCCCACCGAGACTTTGCCAGGAAGGAAAGCGGAAACTGACTGAGTCCGCGAAGGAATTTCCGAAGGCTTCCGCCTGGCAAAGTCCGGAAGGGCCGCTCTGAGAGGCGCTGAAGCGAAGGACCATGCCACCCCGACCTCTTTCTTCAGGATATTTATTCAGGTCTTCAATCTTCGCTTCAGGTGCTTCTCGACACTGGCCACCTTGCCGGACAGGCGCCCCTTGTATCCTTTGCGGTAATCCACCTTGATCGTGCAGGAGATGCGGTTGCAGTCCTTTCTCATCCGCTCGTAGCATTTCCGCACCACACCGAACACGTCATCCCACTCCCCTTCGAGGACGGTCCCCATTGGGTTGAGCCGGTAGTCCACGCCGCTCCGGTCGATGATGTCCAATGACCGCGACACATATTTGCCGACGCTCTCCCCTTTTCCCAGAGGGCTCATGCTGAATTCGAGCAACACCATATCGTCTCCCCTTCTATGCCGACTGTCGCTTGTCCTTCTCTTCCTTCCAGGCCTTCGGATAATCGAGCTTGCCGGTCAGCGTGAACCCGTCCACCGCCTCCCGCAGCTTGGCCCGGCGCGCCTCCGCATCCGGCTCCGCCCCTTTGGTTTCATCGCGGATGGCGGCCAGCCAGTCCAGGAACAGCCGGAACTCCTCATCGAAGACCCGCTCAAAATCCTGCCGCAGGCGGCGGGCCAGCGCCGGCGATACCCCGCTCGTGCTGACCGCGACGCGCAGGTGGCCGCTGTTCACCACGGCGGGCAGGAAAGCATTCGAGGCTTCGGGCTGATCCACCGAACAGAGAAGGAACCGCTCCTTGCGCGCCAATTCAAGCAGCGAGCGGGAGAAGTCCGGATCGTCCCGCAACGTGTTGATGACCAGAACCACGCCTTGGGCGTCGGTTTCCCGGAACCGGCGCACCCGATGCAGAATTTTCGCTGAGGCGGTCAGCTTTCGCAGTGTATCGTTCAATGTCGGGCTGACGACCGTCACCTTGGCGCCCGCGTCCAGCAGCCGCTGCACCTTTTCGGCCGCCTCCTCATCGCCACCCAGTACCAGGCAAGACCGGCCACTCACGTCCAAAGAAAGTTGAAAACCGGGATTCGCAGGCATAACTCCTCCAAGAATCGTCGAAAGTCTATAAAGTCCGTCAAGTCATAAAGTCGCTTGAGCGGTCAAGACTTTATAACTTTGCAGACTTTCTGACTTGATAGACAGGCTCCTTGAAAACTGTACGACTTGAAGACCAGGAATGTTGTTGCGGGTCGTATGATACATCAGGTGTCACAGCGGGTAAACGTTCCCCTCCCATTTTCCATCTCCCGCTTGTATAATGCCGGCGCAGTGGTCTTGTACAACGTAACGTCCGCTGCAAAGTTGAAGGCATGACCGGAAAGGAAAGCTCGTGGCAAACGACACGGTAAGGGTGATCGGGATGGCCGGCGGAGTGATCGCGCTGGCTGGGATTGCCGCCTGGCTGGGCCTGGCGCACGGCTGCGAGAAACCCGGCGAGCACGGCATCATCGCCGGGCGGGTGACCATTACGCCTGAGTTAGCCTCGAAGGTGAATCCAACGGATGTGCTGTTCGTGATCGTCCGGC
>Ga0233425_10008342_pt1 | contig 13841 bp, 2 predicted proteins | sample Watercolumn_Towu_2_FD_181712 | JGI IMG/M metagenome (GOLD analysis project Ga0233425, IMG submission 181712) | Freshwater microbial communities from Lake Towuti, South Sulawesi, Indonesia - Watercolumn_Towuti2014_140_MG | ecosystem: Environmental > Aquatic > Freshwater > Lake | place: Indonesia...
CCCGGCACTTGCTTGGGCAATCATGGGACGACCATTGGCAGAATCCGTTGGGCAGTCGTCTGACAGATGCGTACGCCGCTTCTACGCTATCACGCGCCTGTCACTCGCTGACAGGGGATAAAGGTCACCACCCCCGTCGGCGTGCCCGCAGCCGGCGAGTTCACGGTCACCGTCGCCGTCAAGCTGACCACTTCTCCAAAGAGCGACAGATCAGGCGAGGTACTGATCACTGTTGTGGTTTCACCTTTTAGGCTGGGCACCGGTCCAGTTGGCGCAGAGGGCACAGAATAGAAGGTGGGCGGCTGGCCAGTTACCGGCACGAGAGGGTAAACGCGCGGCGTTTTAGCCGCGGGATGAGAGTTATCCTCGGCAATCTGTGACGGGCAACTTTCGCTCACCTGCACAACCATACGGTACATTGCTGCCGTCCGATCCGCCCCCTCTATCTCAATCTGGTAATTGCCGCTAGTCGGGGCGGCGAATCGGATCTGCTCTACCTGGTCTGGGCCATTGATGCTATACCAATAGGTATCTCCGTTCCGATAATTCGGCGGCCAGATATACAGGTCCGGGTCGCCACTGGGGAGATCAATACGAACGGTCAGGCACTGGTTAGCAGTCAGTGACTGGCGGTAGACTTTCACTTCGCCAACTGCCACCTGATCCAAGGCTGGCAGGTAGTTGATCTGAGCCTCTAGCGGCGACTGGGAAATGTTGCCTTCCGCATCGGCAACCCAGGCCTGGAGATAACGCAAGCCACTATCGGGGTGTAAGGTCCACTGGTGGACTTGACCATAGGGCAACCAATCGGTCTGCTGCACGGGTATCCAGGCCCGGCTACCTTGATTGTAGTGCTGCTCCACGTAATGCACCCGCACCGGGGCGACATTATCTATAGCAGTAACGCTCAGGGTGATAGCCCGGCTGCTGGTGTTCTCCGCCCCGCCGTCCACCAGGAAACCGGTGGTTACAGGTGGGGTGGTGTCGGCTGGCGACGGCCAGACGCTAACGGTGCGGCTGATCACGTTATTCGCCTCGTTGGTCTCAGCCACCTGATTATCGGGATCAATTGCCGCCCAAATGACATAGTCCCCTGGTGGGTGGATGCCCCAATCAACGGCGGCGGTGCTCATCGTATCATCAGGCCCGATACTGCCCAGATAGCCATCGCCGATAGCCGGGCCGCTGAGCGCGTCCTGATAGAAACGCACAGGAACCTGGGAGAGGGGATTGACGCCGCCGATCCGTTCTACCGTCAATCCCAGCCGGATCGGCTGACCGGCCAGGGGCTGGGTTGGATTGGTCCAGAGCGAATACGGTTGGGCGCGCAGATCATCCGCCCTCACAGCGTTGATCACGGTGAAGGCATGGATCAGCGTGGCGGCATCACCTCCGCCATTGTCTACTACCAGGTCATAAACCCCTGGCGTCAAGCCGGCCGGTGTCTTGGCCGCCAGATGGCGACTGTCAATGAAAGTAACGGGCAGGACGATGAAAGGCGAGGTCATTAACCTGACCTGGGAATCGGGGCGGAAATTGAAGCCGAAGATTTCCACACTCGTCGTTGTGTCGTTGAACCACTCGTCAGGCCGTACTTCGATGGGGGGGAGAGGCAGGATCTGAATCGCTCCCCCCACGGTCCGATGGGTCAAGGCGTTGCTGGCGGTGTCGGCCAGATGATCCACCTGCAGGGTCAGCGGCGCAAGATCGCCCTGACGACCGACTGCCTGGAAAACAATCTCCGCGATGATGGTCTGCCGCCGCACACCTGTCATGGACAAGGCGTTGAACTTGATCTGTCCAGGGGCAAAGCGCAGATTGCAGGCGCCGCCCTGGAAGCCGTTGGCCGCCAGGTCCTGGTTGATCGTGCAAGCCACTGGCTGGACGCTCGCCGGATCGTAGCCCAACACCAGCGTCGTCGCGCCCAGCCCCAATGGTGACTGGGCCGCATTGATGGTAGCCGTGACCGAGACGGCGACCTGCTGGCCGACCGCTACCTGCCTATTGCTGATACCCAGGACGACCTGTGGCGTCCCCACCGGTCCGGTAATGGTGATCCTGCCGTTGACGACCTGATACAGCAACGCACGACCACCAGGATCAGCGAAATTGGCCGCTGTCAAGGTGAGGGGGGTCTGCGCGCCTACGGTTACCCCGTCCACCGGCTGAAAGGCCAGTTCGAAGAGGGAAGCAGTGCCGGTGAAGCCACTGGTGGATGCCAGGTTCAAGCGCGCCAAGCCATCGCCGGCCCCGGGATTGCACAAGCCACCGTCAAAGCCAGAATAAACAGCCGTGCAAGAGACCGGCCGCACCACGGCGGGGTTGTAGGCCAGTGACAGGCTCGCCGCGCCCAGTCTGACCGCCCCCTCCACCCGAATGGGCACGACCAGACGATCATCTTGCGGTAGAGTGAAGACGCCGCCACTGCTGACGTTGCCGACCCGCAGCAGCGCTATCTGCCCGACGCCGCCTGACTTGATTTCAATCCAACCGTTGCGCACCCGCGACGGCAGGGGGCGAGCCGTCGTATCCGCCAGATTCTCCACGGTCAGCGTCAGGGGGCTGGTCACGCCAGCGGACATCCCCGGCGCCGACGTAAAGGCCACATCCCACAGCCGCGCCGCCCCGCTGAGTCCCCGCGACGAGATGATGTTGGCCCGGACGCGATCGGCGCCCAGGGCACAGGAGCCGCCATCTATGCCGGCCGTGTCATCCCTTACCTGGCAGGCCAGGGCGCGCACGACCGCCGGGTCATAACCCAGAGAGAGCGTAGCCGCACCGAGTCCCGTCACATCCGTCACCCATACGGAGGCCGTCACCGTTGCACCGTGCGTGACTGTGTAGATGCCGGTCTCCCCCGGCCCGCCGACCAGCAGTCGAGCTGAGTTGGCGTACCCCTGGACCACCGTGATCTTGCCGTTCACCGCTTGCCAGGAGAGTGGTGTCCCGTTTGCATCCGCCAGGTTCTCTACGATCAGCGCCAGTTCGCTCGCGCCGGCGGTCACGCCCGACACGGCCTCGAAGGTGACGGAGAATGGGCGCAGGATGCCGGTCAGTCCGGCCTCCGCCAGCAATGAAAACTTGACCAGCCCGCCCTGGGGATCAAAATTGTAGTTGCAGTACCCTTGCAAGCCGTCGGCGATGCGGCACTGGGTGGGACGCACGATGGTCGGCGCGTAGCGCAACGCCACGCTGGCCGCGCCCAGCCGGGCCGTGTCGCTGATCTGGAGACTCAGCGGGATCTCGGTGCTGAGGCCGGGGGTGATCACGAAGGTCTGCTGCGCCACCGTCCCCACGCGCAGGAGCACCTGGGCGGCCGGCGGGCTGCCAGAAAGCCGGATGGCGCCGTTGGCTGTGTTGACGGGCAGACTGTTGCCGGCCAGGTCGGCGAAGTGTACGACGGTCGGCCGCAGCTCGGAGCGCATGGCCCCGGCGCTGCCGCCCACGCCCCGGAAGACGACCTCCGCCATGGTGGCGTCGCCGCTGACGCCGGGCGTCGCCACCACGTTGAATCGAACCGCGTCCGGGGCAAAGGTCAGGTTGCACATGCCGCCGTCGAACGCGCTGCTGAGCGGCCGACTGCAACTGCTGGGCTGCACGACCGCGGGGTCATAGGCGAGCACGATGGTGGCCGCGCCCAGGTTGACCGCACCGATGACCTGAATCGGCACCGTCACCAGGCTGCCCGGGGTGATGGTGTAGACGCTCGTGCGGCCATCCCCGACGCGCACGATGGCTGCGGCGGTCGGCCCGCTGGACGGGCTATCAGCAGCCCGTCCAGCGGGCGCCAGCATGATCGCCCACAGCAGCGCCAGCAGACCGGTGACGCTGATCGCCAGGATCACGCGCCCGCGGGCCGCGCGATGGTCTCGTAGATCGCCCATGTCCCCACCCCGCATCCTGCGCAGCCTAACGATGCAGCACGAAGGGCAGATAGGTCGGCCGCTTCAGCCCTTCGATCGGTTGTGCATCCCCTTGCCGGGCAACGCCATTGAGCACCAGCGGCAGATACACGCGCTGGGGGCTGCCGGGCCGCGGCGCGAGCTGCGGCGCCAACACGCGCCAGCCGAGATCTTTGCCGGCGCCATCAAAGACGCCAGCGACCGCCAGTGCGAACGCCGTGCGCAGGTCGGCGTCGTTGCTGGCGCCCGCGCGCGGCCGGAAGGTCAGTTCGGCCAGGGCTTGCTCGCTGTGGATACCGGCCGTGGCGAGCACGGCCAGCCGCGCCTGCCCCGGCCCGAAGGCCGTGTTGCAGTAGCCGCCGTCCAACCCCGCCGCGGCGATGGCGCAGCTTTCCAGCAGCAACCGGTCGGCGGGGTAGTCCAGGCGCAACGCGGCCGCGGACAGGACGGCGCGGTCGTCGCCGCCGCGCACCCGCACCATGATGCGTTCGGCCGCCGCCTCAGTGGCGACTGTCCGGCTGATTTCGACGTGGAACGCTGGCGCGTGCGGGTCCTGGGATGGCTGCGTGAGCGAGTGGGCGGCGCTGGCTGGCCGATTTGGACAACTCACCCCTGGCATCTGCACGTCGCACTGCAAGATGCGCAGCGCGTCGCTGGAATTGCATCGGCCATCCGGCGCGATGTCGCACAGCGGCAGGTAGATCTGGCCCAGACCGGGCGGAAAGTTGGTGTCGCCCGCGATCAGGCCGACGTCGTACTTGAGGATCAGCAGCGCGTCGGCCGAGTTACGCACGCCGTTCGCGTTGACGTCGCCCAGCGGGTAGTTCTCAGGGCTAGTCAGCGCCGGGTCGAGCCGATACGCCTGGCCGGGGCCATTGGTCGGGATCATGAACTGGTCAGTCAACGCGCCGTTGGCGGCCCGGAAGGCAGCCGGCGTGTCGTTGACCAGGAAGCGGATCGTCTCGTCGGGGCGGGCCGAGTCGGCGGCATAGATGCCCAGGTCGGGCAGGTATTGGCTGAGCGGCACGGCCAGCGCGTAGCTGTAATTCGTCCCGGTGATCGGCGTCACGTCCACGTTGACCACTGCGCCGCGCGGCAGGATCGCCTTCACCGACCCACTGGTCAGCAGTTCACTGTTGCGCAACGCCACGCCGTAGAGGAGCGCGTCGGGCAGCGCGAGCGGTGACGGCGAGGCTGAGGACGAGGCTAAGGTCAAGGTCGCGGCGGTCTCAGCCTTAGCCTCAGCCTTAACCTGAGCCTCAGCCTGCGCCGCGGCTGCCGTGCCTGCATACGCGTAGGTCTGGAAATAGATGTAGATGTCATCCACCCCCTGGATGAAGCGCTCGATGCCGACTTCGGGGTCACCCAACAGGGTAGCGCCAGGAATAACCAGGATCCATTCCGTATTCCACACCGAGCGGCCGATGAGCCGGGTGTCGGTGTTCAGCTCGTCGGGCGACAGGTCATCGCTGTACGGGTAGGCGCGCATGTCGGCGTAGGGTTTGCTGGCGAACAACTGGCCGTTGAGGCCGTTGACCCGGGCGAGCCAGTCCGGGTTCTGCATATCGGCCCGGGTGATGGGATAGGGCAGCGGTAGCAGTTGCTCGGTGATGTTCCAGTAGCGCAACTGACCACTGGTGTCCCGCGGCCGGATGACGTCCTTACCCGCCGGCAGCAGATAGACCCGCGGGGTCTGGGCCAGCCGGCTGGTGTCGTAGCCCTCGAACCAGACGCCGACGCTGGCGATCTTGGTGGCGAACTGGGTGGCGCTGTAGGAGCTATCACCAGCGCCGAGCGGTTTGCCGAAGAAGTTCAGCCGCCTGGTCACAGTGCTGCCGAACGGGATGACCAGCCCCGGCTCCCGGCCGGTTTCGCCGTAAGGCCGCTTGGCCAGCCGGGCCACATCATCATTGCTGAAGATGTCCGGCGTATAGTACCGCTGCAACGTTTGTCGCCATTTGGCGTCCGACGTGTCGCGGAGCCGGAACAGTTCGCTGCGCAGCGAGAAGCGGCTGGCCTCGGACTGCGGATTGTTGAAGCCCATCTGCCCCTTGAGCACGGTGAAGTTCGCATTCATGCGCGCCAGCGGATCGGCCAGGCCCGCCGCACCGGCGATGGGCATGGCGGTCCCGTCGGGAGTGACGCGCACATCGCCCAGCGACCGCAGATTCGCGATCCCGCGCACGAACTGGCCGCCGTTGGCCGGATCGCTTCCGGCCAAGTTGGTCTCGTAATCATAGGCGGCCGCGGTCAGGAAGGTGTAGAGCTGCGCCAGATCGAACTGCTGCCGATACTTCTGCAGGGCATCCGTCTGGAAGGTGCGGTACGCCATGTCGCCGTAGCGCTGTTCCGAGATCTGCCCGGCCCACTGCTGGCGCTTGACGCTGAGTTCCTTCAGCTTGCGGAAGCCGAGCTGCACCGCGTTCAGGTAGTCGGATTGCGCATTGTCCACATCGTTCTTAGCCAGGAGCACCTGGATGCGCAGTTCCTTTTCCTGGCGCAGGAGATCCAGGAAGTCCCGCCCCATCTGCCGCAGTTCATAATCCTGTTCGGTCTCCAAGTTCTGTAACTGAAGAATATCGTCCCCCAGGGTGAGTCCGAAATCCACAGCGTCAGCAGAAACTTGGGCGGCGATTTCGATCCCGCTCATAATCCCGGCAGCCCCATACCCCGCAAACAGAATAGAACAGCGCGCCGGGGCGGTTGCGTCAACGGCCATCCCCACCACCGTAGGGATACACTCGTCGGCCGCGTCTGAGAATGCCCGCGCCTGTTTGTCCCCTTGCTTCATGCCTAGTGCAATTTCCTTCAGCACCAAGACGATACCCCGCAAGGTATTGGCCACGCTCACATAAGCAATCTGCCTGTTCCGCTCTAACCTGAGAACCTCGGCGCGGTCGCGGATCCCCGCTTCGGCCTGAGTCATGGCGTCTATCAGGTTCTGGTATTGCGTCAGCGCCAGTTCATAATTGGCCCGGGCCGAATAGACCGTCTGCAGGTTGTTGGGAATCAGTCCCGACACCCGGCGCGAGCCGCTCCAGGTCGCTGGCGTGAAGCGGCCATAGCCCGCATCCAGCCCGGTACCCACGATGTGCGCTACCCCGACAGTGGAGGCAAGCTTGTCCCCACAGAAGTTCTCCCCCTTGCGTACATCATCCACCGTCTTGTAGGATACGTATTGGCCGATGCAGTCCAGGGCCTTATACCAGACGGTGTAGGTTTTGGTCTCTTGGGAGCAGCGTCCGTTTCTGATCTCATCGTCGGTGCACCGCTTCTGGAAATCCGTCATCGTGGTGCGGTCGGTGAGATCGTAGTTGTAGATGTCCGGGCCGGCGTAGCCGGCGGGATAGGTTCCGTTCACGCCGATGTCGTCCGCGTAGGGCGTGCCGAAGAGGTCAATCAGCTCGTTGACCAGCGCCCGATCCTCGTCCACAACTTGGTGGGCAAAGTCCATCTGGCTGTTCTGGCTGTCGCGCAGGGCGATCTTCATCTGGTTGGCATAGTCGAACAGCGCCACGGCGTTGCCCAGGCTGGATAAGGCGCGCTCGTAGGTCTGCTCGAAGTGGGTCTGTCCCTCCTGGCCCGCCGTGGTCTTGGTGGCTGCCGGATCCAGGTCGAAGAGCACCGCGTCGGGCGCCAGCCCCAGCGGGTTGGCCCCCCGGTCCGCGTTGTCCAGTTTGGTCTGGATGGCCGCATACTGGCCAGCGATCTCGCCGATCTCGGCCACCGTGGTGCGGTCAATCTTGCGCAGGTCGGTGTAGCGGTCGTCTTCCGCCGGCAGGATGGCATTGGCGACGACCCAGTCGAAGAGGGCGCCCTGCCCCGCACGTTCGGCCCAGTCGGCCACGCCCCAGGCGCGCTGCTGGCAGTCGGCCGAAGCCTGCTGCATGCAGGTATCGGTGGCGTCCACGTAGGTATCTACGTACGCCTGGCTGGCCGGATCGGCGTAGTGCTTGCGGTAGCTCAGGTCCACGATCTCCGCGCCGATGCGCGCCTTGTTGGCCGCGGCGATGGCGAAGCGTCGCTCGTCGTAGTAGTCCACCACCACCGGCGCGCCGGCCACGGCCACCGGCTCGGCCCGCGGTACCCAGGTGTAGTTGGGATGGCGCAGCAGCTCGTAGTACTTGGTGAGGGCGGTGAGGAACTGGCCCCAGGCGTCGCCGTGGCCCTGCGGGTACATGAGCGCCGCATCGGCCTCGTTGATGAAGCCATCGCCGTTCATGTCCTTGACGTTGTAGTTCTGCTGGTAGGCCACCGCGCCCTCGCCGTGGGTGAAGTTCCAGGTCAGCCGGTTGTACGTCGGCCCGGCCGCCACGCCGCCCAACGTCTGGTCGCGGCCGCGCAACAGCGCCAGCTCTTCGTCAATCAGGCCGAACTGGGTCGCGGGGAACTGATTCATGAAGGCAAAGGCCGACCCTGCCCGATTCCCCAGGCTGCTGGCGGTGCCCAGCGCCACGGTCGGATCCAGGGCGTCGGCGTAGGCGTCGTTGGCCAGCAGCATGTACAGGTCGGCGATGCGCGAGGTGACGTTGAGCAGCGCGGCGTTGGCGCCCTGGTCATTGATGTTCGAGTCAATGGAGAGGCTGCGGCCGCGGTTCAGCACGGTCTGATACGCCTCGATCAGCCCCATCTTGTTCAGCGTCTCCGGGTCGTTGCTCATGGCGACCGGCCCCTCGTAGCGCGGGCCAGCCTGCTGGATCATGCTCACCGTGGTGTTGACCGGGCTGCTCACGAAGTCATCCACGCGCGCGTCGAAGGGGTTGAGCGCGCTGGTGACACGCTTGATCCAGCCCTCGGCCAGTTGACCCCGCACCTCGGACGGCTTGGCCGAGGGGTCGCCGGCAAACGCGCTGTAACGATAGGCGTTGCCGCAGGCCGCGTAGCCCTTGTAGCGCATGATCAGCCAGTTGTCGCTGAGCGTGGTGGGGTTGGCGCCCTCGATGGTGATCTCGGCCCCCACCTGGCTGGCGCCCGGCTCGATCTTGGTCCACTGCCGCCACGGATAAGCCGGCGGCGCCACGGCCGGCGAGACGCCCGTGTCATCCACCGCGGCGATGTACCAGTCGAACGTAAACTTGTCGGGTCGGCCGCCGAAGTCGCCGGTGTGGCGCAGCGTCAGCTTCTCATCGAACAGGTTATCGGACTTGATGACCAGCAAATTACCGCGGTAGGTGCTGTCGTCGCCCTGGGCGTTCACCTCGCAGCCCACCTTGATCACCTGCAAGGAGACCGGCAGGCCGCCCAGGCTTTCGTCGTTGTTGTAGGCCAGGGTCACGTAGCCCGTGCCGGCCGCGTTGCCCGCGGTCAGCGCCTTGCCCTTCCCCAGACCCTCGTAGGGTTCGGGGATGCCATCATTATTCGCGTCCTGCACGCCGATCAGGAAGGCCTGGTCGGGCTGGCCGTCACGGTAGTAGGTCGCGTCACACGCCTTCATAGCCGATGTCTTGGCGAGTTGGTTGACGGCTGGTTCGGGATCACCGGGGGCCAGCCGCCCACTGGCATCACGACACAGATCCAACTGGCGCGGGTTGAGCGTCTTCCAATAGAGATCCTTCACGGCCTTCTTGTACTTGCCGCAGTTCGTGCTGTCATACGGATAGGCATTGCCGCCGCCCGGACAGAGGGCCTGTAAGCGGGCCACATCGGACGACGCCATGACGTTGAGCAGCAGCAGCGGGTCGCCCTTGATGTATTCGGGCGAGGCGCCGTCGTAATAGCCGCGGAAGACCAGCTCGCCGGTCGTGTCGTCGTAGGAGATCCGGCTGCGCAGCGAGAAGGGCAGGTTCAGGTTGATATCGTTCTTGTTGCCGACGACGGCCAGGCCGCCGCCGAAGAGCCGGCGCTCGGTCTTGATCTCTTCTGGCAGGCTGAAGTTGCCATTGATCTTGATGTTCACCGGCAGGCGCACCTCAGCGACAGGAGCGATCAGTTGCGTCAACGACTTGATCGTCTGCGCGCCGTTGAGCACGATCTTTTTCTGGGTGTTGTTCCAGACGCCCGGCGCCAGGTCGTCGTAGATACGCGAGACGGCCAACTGCGTCGCCACACCCGAGACGCCGGCCTTGGGCCGCTCATAGACCGTCTCGCCGACGCTGAGCAGCGGCGACAGGGCCGGCCAACTCACGTGATAGGCCACGGGCAGCACCTGCGTGCTGCTGCCCACCGTTGGAAAGTCCGGGTAAGGCCGCGTACCGGTCGTTAGCTTGTTCAGCCAGGGCACGCACCGACCCACACGTTTGTCCGGGCTGAGCGCCTGCCCGGTCTTGGCGTCGGTCAGCCCCAGTTCCCTGGCCTGGCTGGCGCTCAGATAGAAACCGTTCTGCAGCGGATAGAAGTAGAGCACCTCCATATCGCCCGCCGCGCGCGCCCACAGCATATTGCGATAGTCCTTCCAGAAGGGCAGCGCGGTCAAGTCGGCGGCCTGAGTCTGGGCGCAGGGCTGGACGTCCAGCAGGCCACGCATCGGCGTGGGCGCGTACACCGGATTGCCCGCGGTGATGTCGAAGGCCAGGGATTCATAGCCCGGCCCGGCCAGGCTGACGACCTGGGGGGTCAAGCTGCCCTGACTCGTCCCCTGGCGGGTGAAGGTGACGTCCGCCAGGGTCAGATCGCCGCTCAGACCGTGCTTGTTGCGCGCCATGACTTCCAAAGTCAGGGTGGCCTCCGACCCGATGCGGCAGCCGGTCGCGCTGGCCGCGGGCAATGTGCCGGGCGTCACGCCGTCGGCTACGTTCACCACGGTGTTCGCCGTGATTAGCGTCGCGAACAGGCCGTTGGTGGCCGTGACGATCACCGTGTAGTTACCGGGCGCGCCATAGACGTGGCTGACGTTGGCCCGGTCAATCTGCACCGTCCCATCGCCGAAGTTCCACTGGTAGGAGACATCAGTGCCGGCGACCAGGCTGGCCCGCAGGTGCACCACGGCGCCCGGTCTGGCCGGCGCGTCGCTGGCCAGGGTCAGCTCGATCGGCCGCTCCATCCAGTCCTGGCGATTGACCGCGCAGGTCGCCGGCGTCAACACAGCCGGGTCAAAAGTCACCTGGATCGTGGCCGAGCGCAGGTTTTGCACGCCCAGCAGCTCGATGGGCACGGTGAACCGATCGCCTGTGGGCAGGTCGCCAATCCCCGTGCGCGGGGTCGCCGCGCTCACCGGGATCGTCTGGGCGGCGCGGGTCAACACCACCTGATAGGCGGCCATCTTGGGCGCATTATCCTCGGCCGGGTCCAAATACTTGAGCAGGGCGAACGAGCGAGCGGCGCCTGTGTTATCGCGGTCGAACAAATCGGTGCGCAGCGCATAGAACGTTGGCGCGGTGTTGCCCAGGTTGGAAGCCGCCAGAAGCGCATGCTCGTAGTTGGGGCTGTACCCCGGCTGGCCGGTATCGGCCTGGTGATAGACCGCGGGGGTACCGAAACGGTCCGGGGTCAGCACCGTCTGACCGCCGATCTCGGAGCCAAGCTCGCTGGCGATGACGATTTGGGGCGCGTCCGGCGGCCAATCGCAGCGGTAGCCCACCGTGCGAACCGGCCAGGCCACGTTGCGGCTATCCAACAGATACCAGGCAACGCGCAGGTCGTGGCCGCCGGTGGCCGGGTCAGTGTTGGCAAAAGCGGTCGGCGCGGTCGCCAGGACGGGGATGATCGGCCCGGCGCGGGTCTCGCGGACATGGGACGGCGCAAGCGCGTTAGCAACCGTGTTTTGGACCACGGCCAGATCGGCCTGCGTGCGGACGCCATCATAGGCGTCGCCGGCGAGGATATACCCGGCTTTGCCCTCGGGATCCCGGTGCAGCGGGTAGCTGAGCGTGCTGCCGATGGTGCAAGCGGCCCGCTGAGCGGTCATGTCTCGTACCCCGGCGGTATTCCAATCCATCGTCTTGACCACCACTACCTTGAGTGTAGCATTGGTCTGGCTGCCCTTGGCCAACTGCAAGACGGAATAGGAATCGCCAGGGATGGCTGTCAGCGCCGTGCGGGTAAACACCCGCTGGCTCAAAATGGCGCCGGCCAGGTCATCCGCCGGCTCCGTGCCTTCGAAGGCGCGCGCGCCGGTCGTCAGGAAGCTATCGCTGACCTGGTTATGGCCCAGGTTCACCGGCGCGCCCGAGACGTGGATCTGGGGCGCCTCGGGCCACTCGACGACCCCGGTCTGGAACAGGTCCAACGCCGCGGCTGGATCCATGCTGCGGTTCCACTTGACCTTGACTTCTAGCCCGACGCGGGAAGGCCGCAGGGCATAGTCCAGGGCAGTCGCCGGGCTCCAGGCGTGGTACGCCTGATCCTCCACCGAGGCGTTATTGATGGCCCACGTGGGCGCCTGGGTGCCGATAGCCGCCGGCGGCCGCGGCAGCGGTTGGCCCACGATCCATGCCGCGAACTCGTACGCGCCGATGTCGCAATTGTATTGACCTTGCGGCCCGCGTTGCGGCAAGGCCATGCCCCGCTGGTCGGCCAGGCGGACGGTGGGCTGGACCGTGACCGTTCCGCTGCCCAGGCCCACCCGGCTGGCCGCATTGTAGACCGTGTACGCCTGGTCGCCGGGTGTCGTGAACTGGACCTGGCGGCTGAACCCATTTGCGGGGACCTCCACCAACTGCACGGCTGACTCGCCGTCGTGGAAGGCCAGGGTAATCGGATAGGTTTGCCGATTGCGCCACTGGATGACCTCGCCGGCGTTGATCCGCAGACCCAGGCCGCTGAACGGCTCTTGAAGCTCGACGCGGCCGACCGCCGCGCTGCCACAACTCTCGGGCGGAATCTGGTCAATAGCCGTACTAGACGGCGACAAGGCGTGCGAATAGGTGTAGCCCGAAACCCAGTTGCCGGCAAAGTCAATAATATTATTGTCCTGCAATGGCCCGAGTTTGGCGACCTCGGCCTGGCCTACCTGCATATCGTTGGGTTGCCTGTCCGGGAGACAGTTCGCATCGCTGATCTGGTTATACCCGCCAGAGATGATCACGGCGTAGGTATCGCTCCCTGGCCGATCGCAGCTCTGACCAGAGCCAAGGCTGCTGAACAGAATGGAGCGGGTCAGGGTGATCCGGCTGTTCCCGGCCCGGTAGATGGCGTGGGCCGCCGGTGTGAAAGCGACCGCCTGGACGGTGATCTGCAGCGAGATGCCCCCATTCAGGCTGTCGGTCACAGTCACCAGCACACTGCCGCTCGTCCCACTCTTGGTGCAAATCAAGGCCGAAGACAGACCGTTGCCGATGACCGGCACGGTGACCTGAGACGATTGGCAAGCCCCGCCCGCGCCCACGGTGACATTCAAGGTGTGGACGTTGGCCGTGCGATTTTCAAAGCGGATTTCGTCGCCCGAAGTGACAGTGAGGGCATTCGGTGACATGCCGCCGTCGGTCACAGCCACGACTTTCTGATCCGGCAGCCGGTTAGCCCGATTCTCGGCGATGGTGCTGGCGATGATGTTCACCGCCACGGGCGCAACGCCGAGCTGCGGGCCGGCATTATAGAGCGCGCCGCCGTAGTATTCGGACTGGTTGCCGGATACGGTGCTGCGCTGCAAGGTCAGGTCGCCGGCGTTGTAGATGCCGCCGCCCATCGCGTAGGCGGCGTCCTTGTTGTAGGCGGCATTCTCGGCCACCGTGGAGTTAGAGACCGAGAGCGTGCCCAGGTTATAGATGCCGCCGCCCTGTCGGCTCGCCCCGTTACGGATGGTCAGGCCGCGCAGGGTCACGTTGACGTCCTGGCTGGTCACGATGGTGGCGCTGCTGGGCGCATAACCTTGCACGGTCAGCACCGTGCCGGCGTAGCTGTTCAGCTTGTGTTGCTCGGCAATGGTTTGGTCAGCGGCCTTTATCCCCTGTCAGCGAGTGACAGGCGCGTGATAGCGTAGAAGCGGCGTACGCATCTGTCAGACGACTGCCCAACGGATTCTGCCAATGGTCGTCCCATGATTGCCCAAGCAAGTGCCGGGGA
>Ga0233425_10008343_pt1 | contig 13838 bp, 8 predicted proteins | sample Watercolumn_Towu_2_FD_181712 | JGI IMG/M metagenome (GOLD analysis project Ga0233425, IMG submission 181712) | Freshwater microbial communities from Lake Towuti, South Sulawesi, Indonesia - Watercolumn_Towuti2014_140_MG | ecosystem: Environmental > Aquatic > Freshwater > Lake | place: Indonesia...
CGTGTTCGTCGCGCTCGCACTCGTGTGCTGCGCCGCCCAGGCCCGCTATCTGCCCGCCGCCAGCCTCGCGGGGGTGATCGTGGTGGTCGCGTACGGCATGGTGGACCAGCACGCCATCGGCAGGATCGCCCGCGCCAGCCGCCACGACCTGGGCGTCATACTGGTCACCGCCGGCGCGACCGTCCTCATGCCCGACCTCGAACGCGCGATCCTGACGGGCATCGGCGTCTCGATCTTCGTGCACCTCTGGAACACCGGCGAGATCAAGGTGCGCCTGCTGCGTCCGCACGGCGCCGTCTTCCGCGAGCACGAACCGGGCAGCGCCGGGCACGGCCCCGTGCCCGTGGCGATCGTGCACCTCGACGGCAACCTGTACTTCGGCGCCGCGCAGGATTTGCAGGACAAGCTCCGCGAGGTCGCCGCGCGCACGGGCGCCAAGGTGTACGTGCTGCGGCTGAAGCGCGTCAACGTCCTGGACGTCTCCGCCTTCGAGGTGCTGGAGGCGTTCGTGGACCGCGCGCGCGAGGCCGGCCGGCACGTCGTGCTCTGCGGCGTCAGCCCGGTCATGGCCCGTTTCCTCGGCCGCATCGGACTGGCGGCGCGCATCGGCGAGGCCAACATCTTTCCGGCGGAGGAGACGCTCTATGCCTCGACGCAGAAGGCGTACCGCCGCGCGCTGGAACTGCTGCCGCCGGAGGAGCGGCCGCCGGGATAGAACCGCACGCGGCGGGCGGCGCGTTTGCGCCGTGCGGCGCGCAAGCCGGTCTGGTATCCTGCGCCCCGGGTGACGCATGGGACGTCGCGAACGCAACTGGCTCCTTGGCGAACTGCCGACGTGGCTCGCGGAAGGCCTCGTGGACGCCGCCGCGGCCGAGCGCCTGCGGCGGCGCTATGCCGCGCCCGCCGGCGGCCGCCCCTGGGCCATGATCGCCTGCGGCGTGCTGGGCGGGCTCCTGGTGGGCGCCGGCGTCATCCTGCTGGTGGCGCACAACTGGACGGGACTTTCGCGCGCCAGCCGCACGGCGCTCGCTTTCGCGCCGCTGCTCGCCGTGCAGGCGCTGACCGTGCTCGGCCACGTCCGCGGCTGGTCGGGCACGGCCTGGCGCGAGACGACCGGCATCCTGTGGACGTGCGCCATCGGCGCCTGCCTGGCGCTCATCGCGCAGACCTACCACATTCCGGGCGACGCCGAGGGCTTCCTGCTCTCCTGGGCGCTGCTGGCGCTTCCGGTCGTCTGGTTCGGGCGGGCGGCCGCCGTGCTGGCCGCGTATCTCGCCCTGGCGCTGGCCTGGGCCTCCTTCAGCCAGTTGCAGGGCGGCGTGGCGCTGCTCTTCTGGCCGCTGGTCGCCGCCGTGCTTCCCGTCGTCTGGCACGCGGCCCGGCGCAATCCGTACGGCCATCGCACCGTGCTGATGCTCTGGTTCGTGGGCCTCGCCTGCACGGCCGCCGTGGGCGTCACGCTGGAGAAGACGATGCCCGGCCTCTGGATGGCCGTTTACGCCGGCCTGTTCGCCGTGCTGTACCTGGCGGGCGGCTACTGGGGCGCCGAGGCGCCCACCTTCTGGCAGCGGCCCTTGCACTCGATCGGCTCCTTCGGTACGGTCGTGCTGGCCTACCTGCTGACATTCGACTGGCCCTGGAGAAACGTGGGCTGGGAGAGTTTCCGCCGCGACCCGGCGTTCCATCCGGCCGCGGCCGTGTTCGACTACGTGCTGGCGCTGGCCCTGCCCCTGGCGGCCATCGTGCTGCTCGTCACCGCCGTCCGCCGCGGGCAGGCCCGGCGCATTCCGTTCGGCGTCTTTCCGATCGTGGCCGCCGTGGCCTACCTGCTCGCGGCCGGCGGCGGCCGCGAGGCGGAGGGCTGGGTGCCCGTCCTGCTGGGCAACGGCTACCTGCTGGCGCTCGGCGTCGCCGTCCTGGCCGGCGGGATCCGCGAGCGGCGCGCGGGCACGGTCAACGCCGGCATGCTGATCCTGATCGGCCTGATCCTCACGCGCTTCTTCGACAGCGACGCCTCCTTCATCGCCAAGGGCTGCGTGTTCATCCTCCTGGGCGCGCTCTTCCTGGGCGCCAACCTGCTGCTCGCGCGGCGCCGCCGCCGGGGGGAGGCGGCGCCATGACCGCGCGCGCCTGGACCACGGCCCTGCTGGCCGCCGCCGTCGCGGCCCAGCTCGCCGCGCCGGCCTGGATGATCGCGCGGCGCGAGGCGGCGCTGCGCCGCGGGGTCGTGCTGCGCTTCCGCACGGCGCCGGTGGACCCCTACGACGCCTTCCGCGGCCGCTACGTGGCGCTCTCCTTCGACGGCCGCAGCGCGCCGTGCCCCGACGCCGTCCGCCGCCGGCAGACCGTCTACGTCTGCGCCGAGGCGGACACCAACGGTTTTGCGCGGCTGACCCGCGCCGCACTGCGCCCCGACGCCGCGGGCGTCTGGTTCCGCGCGCGCGCGTCCCACGGCCCCGGCCCGAACGGCGCGGGCGACAAGACCCTGCCGCTCGACCTGCCCTTCGACCGATTCTACATGGACGAACGTGCCGCGCCGCGGGCCGAGGAACTCTACCGCCGGGCCAACCGACGCGGCGGACCGCAGGACGCCTGGCTGCAGGTGCGCGTGCACCGCGGCCTGGCCGTGCCCGAGGACCTGTACGTGAGCGGCCGCCCGATCCGGGAGATGGTGCTGCGCTGGGACGGGGAGACGAAACCATGACGGCCGACAAGGTGTGGCTGGGCAACGAGGCGTGGCCGGGCAACCGCTCGTGCGGGCAGTTCGCCCGCGACGTGTTCCGGATCGCCGGCGCGAAGACCGACAAGCAGAAGGCGCTGGCGTTCTACGACTGGTTCACGCGCTGCATGCTGCGCGGTCCGAACCCGCAGATCCCGAACGGCGCCGGCGGGTACTCCAACTGCTTCGACCCCCTGCCCGACTTCGTGTCCTGGGGCAGCGGCGAGTGCACCTACTGGGGCTGGATTGCCACCGAGTGCCTGAACGGCGCGGGCCTCAAGGCGCGGCGGGTGGTCGTGCACAACGTCGGCCACACCTACTACGAGGTCTGGTACCGCGGCGACGACGGCATCGAACAGTGGCACGCCTTCGATCCCTTCGGCGGCTGGTACTTCCTCAACGAGCGCGGCGAGGTCGCCAGTTGCTCCGAGCTCGCGGCCCGCCCGCAACTCGTGCAAAATCCCCTGCCCGGCCACCCGGTCCCGCTCGGCCACCATCCCGAGCGCAACCACATGGCCCACCGCCACCGCACCGAAGACCAGCTCTTCATTGACCAGCCGCTGCGCCACGAGTCGCTCGACTGGCAGTTGCAGCGCGGCATGGAGGCCGTCTGCACGTTCCTGCCCGAGGCGCCCCAGGAGGCGCTGTTCGGCCGGGCGCCGGCGTCCGCGCCGGGCGGCGACGCCCGCCCCGGCGGCGGCAACCACTGCGACATTGCCGAGATCAGCCGCCTCGGTTTCCGCCAGTGCGCCGCGCACATCCCCTACTGGAGGAACTACCTGCGGCCCACGCCGGGAACCGGCGGGCTGAACGAGGGCCGGCCCGTGCGCTGGCACGGCGCGGGCGCGCTGCGCTGGAAGCCGCTGCTGCAGGGCGCGTCCGCCGCGTACGACGCCCGCAACGCGGCCTTCGCCGACGGTTGCGTCCGCCCGGCCGGCCGCCACGACTTCTGCGAGGTCTGGTACCGATTCAAGCTGCCGTTCCTGGTCTCGTTTCTGGCGGTGGACTACGACGTCGCCGGCGCCGGCGGCGACTACTTCGGCCTGAGCGTGAGCGCCGACGACCGCCGCACGATCTGGCCGCTGGCAACGAAGTCCCACGCGCCGCACTACGGCGCGGTCGTCAACGGCCAGGCCCAGTGGGCGGCGCGGGAACCGTCCGTGCAGGGCCTGCGCGAGTTCTGGCTGCGCATGGACCTGATGAGCCACACGCCGCAGCCCACGCTGTCCGTGCAGGCGCTCAACGTGACCGTCGGCTTCCAGCACAACATGTTCGTGCAGCCGATGCTCGTGCCCGGGCGCAACCCGCTCTGGATCGAGGCCGGCGGCCTGGAAAACGGCGCGTCGCTGGAAGCGGAGTGGATCTACCAGCTCCGCGGCGAGGAGCGGCGCGCCAAACTCGCGCTCGCCACGGCCGGCAAGGCCAGGCGCACCGTCACCATCGCCGCCAAGTCGCCCACCGACATCCTGATGACCGGCGTGCGGCTGGCGTGCAATTGAGAGATCGAAATCGGCATCGATCGTGTTCTCGATCCGGATCCCGATCATTCCACCGTCACGCTCTTGGCCAGATTCCTGGGCTGGTCGATCGGGCAGCCGCGGAGGCGGGCGACGTGGTAGGCGAAGAGCTGGAGGGCGACACCCGCCACGACCGGCGTCGTGAACACGCCCGCGCGCGGCAGGAACACGCAGTCGTCCGCGGCCGCGCCCGCCTCGTCGTCGCCCTCGGTCGCGAACGCGACCACCGGCGCCCCGCGCGCGCGGCACTCCTGCACGTTGCCCAGCGTCTTGTCGCGGCCCGGCACGTCGTTCAGCAGCGCGACGACGGCCACGTGCTCGTCCAGCAGCGCGATCGGACCGTGCTTGAGCTCGGCGGCGTGGTAGCCCTCGGCATGGACGTAGCTGATCTCCTTCATCTTCAGCGCACCCTCGAGCGCGACCGGGTACAGCACGCCGCGGCCGAGGAAGAACATGTCGCGACGGCCCGCGTGGCGGCCGGCCAGTTGCGCGATGGCGTCCGCGCCCGCCAGCACGCGCTGCACGAGGGCCGGCACGGCCTCGATCTCGCGGCAGAGCGCCACGCCCTGCTCGCGCGACAGGCGCCGGTTGCGGCCGAACAGCAGCGCCAGCAGCAGCAGCACCAGCACCTGCGAGGTGAAGCTCTTGGTCGAGGCGACCCCGATCTCCGGCCCGGCGTGCAGGTAGACGCCGCGGCCGGTTTCGCGCGCGATGGTCGAGCCGACGACGTTGCAGACACCCGCCACGAGCGCGCCCTTGCGCAGCGACTCGCGCACGGCGGCCAGCGTGTCGGCCGTCTCGCCGGACTGGCTGACGGCCAGCACGAGGTTGTTGGGCCCGACGATGGGGTTGCGGTAGCGGAACTCGGCGGCCTGCTCGGCGTCGAGCGGCAGCCCGGCCAGCGCCTCGAAGGCGTACTTGGCCGTCATGCCCGCGTGCAGCGAGGTGCCGCAGGCCACGACGATGACGCGGTCCACGGCGGCCAGCTCGCGCGGCGAGAGGCCGAGCCCGCCGAGCACGGCCGTGCCGGCGCGCGCGTCGAGCCGGCCGCGCGCGGCGTTGCGCAGCGTCTCGGGCTGCTCGCCGATCTCCTTGAGCATGAAGTGCGCGTGGCCGCCCTTGGCCGCGGCCTCCTCGGTCCAGTCGATGCGGGCGACGGCGCGGTCCACCGGCATCTGGTCGAGCGTGCGGATGTCGGCGCCGTCCGGCCGGATCGCGGCGACGTCGCCGTCCTGCAGGTAGATCACCTGCCGCGTGTGGGCGATGACCGCGGCGGCGTCGCTCGCGACCAGCGCCTCGCCCTCGCCGAGCCCGACCAGCAGCGGACTGCCGTGGCGGGCGACGACCAGGCGCCCCGGGTCGCCGGCCGCCAGCACGGCGATGGCATAGGTGCCCTCCACGTGCCGCAGCGCCTCGGCCACGGCCTGCAGCAGGTCGCCGCGGAAGCACTCGCCGACCAGGTGCGCCAGCACCTCGGTGTCGGTCTGGGAGGCGAAGGCATGCCCGCGGCCCTCGATCTGCCGGCGCAGCACGGCGTAGTTTTCGATGATGCCGTTGTGCACCAGCGCGATGCGGCCGGAGGCGTCGAGGTGCGGGTGGGCGTTGGCCTCGGTGGGCGGGCCGTGCGTGGCCCAGCGCGTATGGGCGATGCCGGAGTGGGCCGACGCCCCCGGCGCGTGCAGCCACTCGGCTGCGACGCGCGCAGCCAGGCGTTCGACCTTGCCGATGCTTCGGAGCACGTGCAGGCGGTCGTCTTCGGCCACGGCGATGCCGGCCGAGTCGTATCCGCGGTACTCCAGCCGGTGCAGGCCGGCCAGCAGGATGTCAGCGGCCGAACGACGGCCCACGTATCCGACGATGCCGCACATGCTCTTCCTCCGCGGCGCCTGGGGAGCGGCGGCGACGCCGCACCGCCCTCTCAGCCGAGTTCGGCCTCCACGGCCTTCCGCAGCCGATCGAGCCACTTGTCGACCGCGTCCTTCTCGCGCGCCTCGACCAGCAGGCGGATCTTGCGCTCCGTGCCGGAGTAGCGCACGAGCACCCGGCCGCGGCCGGCCATCGCCGTCTCCGCCTCGCGGACGGCGGCGGCGAGCCGCGGCAGGTCGGCGACGGGCCGCTTCTCGCGCACCGGCAGGCTCAGCAGCCGGTGGGGATACTCCTGCATGCACGCCGCCAGCGCCGACAGCGGCTGGCCGGCCGCCTTCATCAGGCGCATGACCTGGAGCGCGGTGATGATGCCGTCGCCGGTGGTGGCGTAGTCGTGGAAAATGAGGTGCCCGGACTTCTCGCCGCCGAGCGAGAAGCCGCCGGCGCGCATGGCGTCGATCACGCAGCGGTCGCCCACGTCGGTGGTGACGACGCGGATTTTGTCGGCGGCCATGGCCTCGTGCAGCCCCAGGTTGCTCATCGTGGTGCAGACGAGGGTGTCGTGCGCCAGCGCGCCGCGGCGCCGGGCGTCGCGCGCGCACAGGCCGAGGATGCGGTCGCCGTCCACAACGCGGCCGCGCTCGTCGCAGAAGATCACGCGGTCGGCGTCGCCGTCGAGGGCGATGCCCAGGTCGGCCTTCTTCTCGCGCACCAGCGCGCCGGCGACGTCCGGGTGAAGCGCGCCGCAGCCGTTGTTGATGTTGTAGCCGTCGGGCGCCACGTGGATCTTGGCGACGCCGGCGCCGAGCTCGGCGAAGATCAGCGGCGCGATGTGGTAGGCGGCGCCGTTGGCGGCGTCGAGCACGATCGTCAGCGGATCGAGCTTCTCGCTGCGGATGGTGCTCTTGGCGAACTCGATGTAGCGGCCCTGGGCGTCGTCAATGCGGTGCGCCTTGCCGATCTGGTCGCTGCGGACGTGCTCGCTGCTGATGGCGCCCGAAAGCACGAGGCGGGCGATGCGCTCCTCGGCGGCGGCGTCGAGCTTGTACCCGGCCGGCCCGAAGATCTTGATGCCGTTGTCGTCGTAGGGGTTGTGGGAGGCGGTGACCATGATGCCCGCGTCGGCGGCGAGCGACTTGGTCAGGTGGGCGACGGCGGGCGTCGGCACCGGGCCGACGAGCAGCACGTCCGCGCCCATGGAGACGAGGCCGCTGGTCAGGGCGGTTTCGAGCATGTAGCCGGACAGCCGCGTGTCCTTGCCGAGCACGACGCGCTTGCTGCCGTGGCCGTGCGCCTGCATGGCGGCGCCGATGGCCTTGCCGATCTGCAGCGCGAACTCGGGCGTGACCGGGTGGCGGTTGGCCTGGCCGCGGATGCCGTCGGTGCCGAAAAGTTTGTCCATGGCCGGATGGTATATCGCCGGACCCCGAGAGGAAAGGCGGAATGCCTGAGGGTGTCCCTGCAGGCCGGGTGTCAAGCCGCGCACGTTTCCTCGGGCGCGAAGGGCGGCACGGGGCAGTCGAGGGCGTCGGCGATGCCGCGCAGCGTCTCGGCCTCGGCCAGCCGCGTGTAGCCGTCGGCCGCGACGCACGCCGTGCAGGCCGCGAGGATGCGTGCCTTGAGCTGGGGCGCGGCTTCGGCCAGGCGGTCGAGGTGCTTGTCGAGCTCCTTCAGCCGGCACGAACGGGCGCCGGCCGGCGGTTCTTCGCCCAGGGCCTGCCAGCCGGCCGCGAAGGCGGCGGCCGCGGCGTCGTCCCGGTCGGCGCCGCACCAGGCCAGCGTGGCCAGGACGGCGCTGACCTCCGCGCGCACGGCGTCGAGCGAGTCGTGGCGGGAACGCGGCGGCGCGGCGAGCCCGAAGTGCCGGTCGAGTTGGCGCTCGACCATGTGCAGCAGCACGAACTCCTGCAGGTCGAGATCGTTGTCCGCGTCGGCCAGCGCCCGCAGGTTGTCGCGAAGGGCGCGGTATTCCTCCGGCGGCAGGTCGCGCAGCACGCCGGTCGCCAGGTCGGCCAGCGGGAGCCGCGCGGCGGCGGGCATGCCCGCGATCTGGCCCTCGAGGAACGCCAGGCGCGCGTAGACGTTGCCGGGTGCGGCGGACGCGAGGCGCATCCTTTGCCGCTGCCGGACATCCGGACGGCGCGCCATCGCCAGCGCGAAGAGCACGGCCTGCGCGCCGTCGGTGTCGTCCAGCGCACGGCGGCAGGTGTCGGGCAGCGCGGCCAGCAGGGAGGACGCATAGGCGACCGACTGGGAACTGGGCGCGCCCACGCGGTCGGCCAGCCCGGCGACGCGGACGCGGGTCGCCCGGGATGTCGCCGGCGCCGGCGGCGCGGGGACCGGGGGCGGTTCGGCGGCGGCGCTCTGCCGCAGGTCGCGGCGCACCGCCTGGAGGTCGCCGTTGAAGCGGGGGTCCAGACGTTGGATGCGCGCGAAGAGCGGCGGATGCGTGTCCATGAAATTGAGCCATGAGCCGAGGTCCGGCGCGGCGATGAAGAAATGGCTGGCCTGGGCGGCCTCGGGCGCGGCGACCGCGCTGCCTGTCGCGTTGGCGGCGATCTTCTTCAGCGCCCCGGCCAGGCCCAGCGGGTTGCGCGTGAACTGCGCGGCGGCGGCGTCGGCCAGGTATTCGCGACTGCGGCCGATGGCCGCGCGGATCAGGTTGCCGAAGAAGACGCCGATGTAGCCCACGACCATGATCAGGAGGCCGAAAAGGATCAGCGGCCCGGCGCCCTTGTTGCGCCGGCCGCCGCGGCCGACGGTCCGCAGGATCGTGTGGCCCGTCAGGGCGATGAGCAGCAGGCCATGGAGAACCCCCATCAGCCGGAGGTTCAGGCGCATGTCGCCGTTGAGGATATGGCTGAACTCGTGGCCGATGACCCCCTGCAGCTCGTCGCGCGTCAGCGTGCGCAGCGCCCCGCGCGTCACGGCGACGGCGGCATCGCGCGGCGTGTGGCCGGCGGCAAAGGCGTTGATGCCGTTTTCCGCGCGCAGCACGTAGACCTCGGGCACGGGGGTGCCGGAGGCGATGGCCATCTCCTCGACGACGTTGCGCAGGCGCTGCTCGGACGGGTCGCCGGTGCCGGGCGCGACGGGCGTGCCGCCGAGCAGGCGTGCCACGGCGCCGCCGCCGCCGGCCAGCGCGGCGATCTTGTAGAGCGTCCCGCCGAGCACGAGAGCCAGCGTGACGCCGAGCGTGAACAGAAACCAGCGGGGCTCCCACCACTGCCAGTCGTCCGCGCGCCCCCCGCGCTCGGCGAGGAGATGGAAGGCGATGACCACGGCGCCGTAGACGGCGAGCACGGTGAGCGCCACGGCCAGCACGTAGAGGGCGACGAGCCAGCGCGTGTCCCGCCTCGCCCGGTCCTGGTAGTCGAAGAAGTTCATGCTCCCTGCGCCGCGCGCAGGCACGGTGCTAGAACTTGACCTGCGGAGCCTCGCGCGCCTCGGGTTTGCTGACGTCGAACAGCACCGCGGGCAGGAAGCCGAACATGCCGGCAAACACGACGTTCGGGAACGTCTCGCGCGCCGTGTTGTAGAGCATGACCTCGTCGTTGTAGGCCTGGCGCGCGAAGGCCACGCGGTTCTCGGTGGAGGACAGCTCCTCCATCAGGCGCGCGATCGTCTGATCGGCCTTCAGGTTCGGGTAGGCCTCCATGACGGCGAAGAGGCGGCCGAGCGCGCCGGTGAGGGCGCCTTCGGCGCCTACCAGGCCCTGGACCGCGGCGGCGTCGGCCGGGTTGGCGGCGGCGGCGGACCGGGCGGTGGCCGCCTGGTTGCGCGCGGCGATCACGGCCTCGAGCGTGCCCCGCTCGTGGGCCAGGTAGGCCTTGGCGGACTCGACCAGGTTGGGAATCAGGTCGTGCCGCCGCTGCAACTGCACGTCAATCTGCGCGAAGGCGTTCTTGAAACGGTTGCGCAGCGTCACCAGCCGGTTGTAGATCCCGATGGCGAACAGGAGCGCCACCAACACGATGCCAAGCACGATCCAGCCGATCATGGCGATTCCCCTTTGCGCGCCAGTATACGTCGCCCCCGACCGGTCGCAACAGCAAAACGCCGTGCCCAAACGCCGTGCCCATCGCCGCCCCTCGCACCGGCCGGCCACCCCTGTCGCTAACCGAGTACCGCTGGGAGCGTCTGCCGTGCGTTTGGCCTTGGTTGACCGACATCCGAGCCGGTATAGTCCCGGCATGCGAACGATCCTGCGGTTGACGGTTCTGGCGGGGATCCTGGCGGCCGTGCTGGCGCGCGCGGCGGGGACGAACGACGAGGCCGTCGCCATGCTGCGCGCGGCCGACCGCGCGCGCGGGAATCTCGACGGCGTGGTCTGGACCGTGCACGTCGTGGCGGCCGAGGAGGGCGCCGCCACGCGCTCGAACGCGTACCGGGTCAAGGCCCGCGGCTTCGACGTGCTGGCCGAGGTGCTCGAACCGGCACGGCAGAAGGGCAACAAGCTGCTCATGCACGCCGGCAACATGTGGTTCGCCAAGCCCGACCTGAGCAAGCCCGTGCCGATCTCCCAGCGCCAGCGCCTGGCCGGCAGCGCCGCCAACGGCGACCTGGCCGCGACCAACTACGCCGAGGACTACGAGCCGTCGGCCGTGACGGCGGGCGAGGTGGACGGCGAGCCGTGCCGCGTCTTCGACCTGAAGGCGCGGCCCGGGCGCTCCTGCACCTACGACCGCGTGGTGGACTACGTGAGCGTTGCGCGGCAGGTGGGCGTCCGGGCGGAGTACTACACCTCCTCCGGCAAGCTGATCAAGACGGCGCGCATGGCGTACGACAACACCGTGGCGGGTGCGGACGGCCGCCCGGCGCCCTTCATCTCCGGGATCGTGATCCGCGACGCCATCGTCACCAACAGCACGACCGCGATGGTCTTCTCCGCCCCGCTGCTCCAGACGCTGGCGCCCGAGACTTTCGACGTCAACCTGCTGCGCCGGTAGGGGCCGCAACGCAGAGGGCCGGGGTCGCCCACGGCCCTCCGTTCGTTCCGCGATGCGGACGGCTACAGGCTCACGTTCAGCGCCGCCGCGAAGCTGTAGGCGTTGAGATTGTCGCCCAGCAGCGTGTGGTCGTAGCGGAAGGCCGTGGAGATCCGCGGCGTCCACTGGACGTTCAGCCCGGCCGAGATGGGCATCGTGTCGCGGCCGATCTCGGGATCGTCCACGGTGAACGCGCCGCCGAGTCCGCCCGGGAGCTGCGCCGTGACGCCGTGGCTCTCGTCGAGCAGCTCGTGCTGCCAGAACACGCCGACCTCGGGGCGCAGGCGCGCGCGGCCGATGGACGCCTCGCACGTCAGGCGGCCGCCGAGGCGGGTGCGCAGCGAGTCGCCGTCGATCGAGTCGATCGCCAGCGGCACGAGCGAGCCGCGCTCGGTGAAGCCGTCAATGCGCACGGCGGTGTAGTTGAGGGCGGCCTGGGGCGTCAGCGTCCAGCGGCCGCGGCTCAGGTTGTACCCGCCGCCCAGCAAGCCGTCGATCTCGTAGCCGCTGGTGCTGCCGACGGCGAAGCCGCCGATGGCCGCGCGGCGCGTGTCGTAGGAGTTGAAGCCCGCGCCCAGGGCGGCGTTGACGAAGGTGGCGCCGTCGAACCAGGTGGCGTACAGCGATCCCTTGCCGCCCTCCACGTCGGCGTCCCCGCCGCTGTTCATGTCCACGGAGCCGCTGACGTAGTCGAGGGCGGCGCCGGCGACAAGCCCGTTGCGGATCTGGGTGTCGACGCCCAGGGTAAGGCCGGCGCTCTCGATGTCGCCGCCGATGGCGGTGGGCGTGCCGTCCACCTCGATGACCTGGGCATTGCCGGCGACGAAGAAGCCCCAGCCCTTCGGGGGCTTCGGGGCGGGCGCCGGCTTGGCGGCCGCGGCGTCGGTCGCCGTGGTCGGCGGCGGCGGCGCGTTCTGCGCGAAGCTCCGGGCCGGGTCGAGGAGGATGACGTTGCGGCTGAGGCCGCCGACGCCGCCGGCGCGCACCTGGCGCAGGCGCTGCTCGATGTTGTCGAGGAACACGGAGGCACCGCCGATGGTGGCGTCCACGAGCAGACCGTAGTCTTCGGGCGCAAACAGGTCGAACACCGCGGGCAGTTGGTCGCCCGGGATGCTGTTGAGCAGGTCAATCAGGTCATCCATGCTGGGTTCGCCGGCGATGCCGTCGAGCCAGCGCGTGATCGGGTCCTGGCGGCCGGCGTCGCCGAACGGCATGAACGAATCCTGGATCACGTCCAGGTAGGCGTCGTAGTCGGTGTAGTACGCCTCGAGGTGGAACGCGTAGTTGCCCACGTACGGGTCGGTCAGGCCGGCAAAGGTGCCGCCGCGGCCGGCACCGGTGGTCACGACCGGAATGGGCTGTCCCACGTCCGGCACGTACGTGCCCACCTGCCGCACGATGAGCTGTCCGTCGAGCAAGGCCAAACCGCTGACGGCGAGCTGGTCGTGCAGGGCCGGCGTGTCGGGATCGCCGCCCGGCGAGGCGATCTTGATCTGCAGGGCGCCGTCGGCCGACTGCTGGTAGTTGCCGGTGAGCGTCGTCAGGACGATCGCCGACCCGTCGCCGGGGAAGACGTCGCCGCCCGGGGCGAGCAGGCCCTGGTTGTCGAAGAGGTTGCCTTCGCCCAGGTTGACGATGGCGCCGGCATCGAAGCGGCTGCCGAACAGGTTGTTGAAGGCGTTGGCGCCTTCGCCCAGATCCACCGAGCCGACGATCACGCCGCTGTTGTCCACGGTCTCGTTGCCGCTCCCGCCGCGCACGCCGTAGCCGAAGATGCCGGTGCGGTGGGGCGTCAGCACGTCGTCGTCCAGGGCCAGAATCGTGCCGCTGTTGACCAGCCGGTTGTCGGTGCCGCCGACGAAGGTCACGCCGGCGCCGCCCGTGCCGCCCTGGACGAGCGGCGGCGGCATCTGCCCGTCGTCGCCGGCAAAGGCGGGCGCGAAGATCGGGCCGACGTTCACGCTCAGCATGCCGTTCCCGGCGCCGTCGCCGCCGAGGCTTTCGACGCGGATGCCGTCGGCACCGTCGCCGCTGGCGGTCACGTCGCCGCTGGTGTTGACGGTCACGTCCGCGGCCGCGCCGCCGGCGCCCGCCGTCCCGCTGGCCATCGTGCCGGAGGATCCCGCGCCGCCGTCGCCGCCCAGGCTCTGGGCCAGGATGCCGTGCGCGCCGGCGCCGTAGGTCTGGATGGCCCCGGTGTTGTCAATGCGGATCGTACCGGCGCCGCCGCCCGCGCCGCCGTTGGCGCCGATCAGGCCCGCGAGGCTGATGCCGCCGTCGGCGCCGGCGCCGCCGATGCTGGCGGCCCAGATGCCCATGGCGCCGGCACCGTGGGTCTCGATCGAGCCGGCGTTTTGGACGCCGACGTTTCCGGCCACGCCGCCGAATCCACCCTCGCCGCTGGCCAGAACGGTGCTGCCCACGCCCAGCAGCGCCCCCAGCCCCGCCTCGGGCGCGCTCTGCGAGCCGCCGGTTCCGCCGTTGCCGCCCTGACTGATGGCCAGGATGCCGCCGGCGAAATCGCCGTGCGTCACGATCTCCCCGTTAACGCCGTTGGCCACCTCGACGTCGCCGGCCAGTCCGCCGTTGCCGCCGATGCCCGCGCTGTCGATCGTCGAGCCGCCGGCGGCGCCGCTTCCGCCCTGGCTCAGCGCCAGGATGCCGTGCGCCTCCGCGCCGTGGGTCTCGATCCGCGCGATGGAGCCGATTGTCACGAGAGGCGCGGCGTATTCCACGTCGTCGCCGCCG
>Ga0233425_10008344_pt1 | contig 13838 bp, 11 predicted proteins | sample Watercolumn_Towu_2_FD_181712 | JGI IMG/M metagenome (GOLD analysis project Ga0233425, IMG submission 181712) | Freshwater microbial communities from Lake Towuti, South Sulawesi, Indonesia - Watercolumn_Towuti2014_140_MG | ecosystem: Environmental > Aquatic > Freshwater > Lake | place...
ACCCGGCATGCAGCTGGTGCGCGTCGACGACGGCCCGTTGCAGCTCCTGTACCTGGCCGACCTGGTCCCCACGCGCGCGCACCTGTCGCTGCCCTGGATCATGGCGTACGACAACGAGCCGCTGGTCACGCTGCGCGAGAAGGAGTCCCTGGTCGTGCCGTTCGCGCGCGGCGGCGGCGTGCTGGCCTTCGAGCACGACCCGGTGCTGGCCGCCGGGCGGTTCGACTGGGTCGACGGGAAACCGGTGCTCAACGAGGAGGTGGACCTGACATGAAACGAGACGACCCCCGGGCGCGCCGTTTTGCGAGGGCGCAGCAAGCAGCGCCCCTACGTCTCCTGGCGATCCTGGCATTTGCGTTCGGGGTCGCCCTGCCCGCTCGCGCGGCGGAGCTGATGTACCAGGTGCGGGGCGTGGTGCTGGCCGGAGAGGGCTCGCCCGAGCTGGTCTTCGCCCCCGAGGCGACCGTGGCCAACCTGGTCATGCAGTTCAAGGGCAGCTGCGGCAAGACCTTCGTGCGCAAGTTCAGCGCCATCAAGGGGGGGGTCGAGACCGTGGTCAGGCTGCCCGACGCCAAGGGCACGTGCCGCTGGACGGTCGAGGCCACGGGCACGTTCAAGGACGGCAGCGCCATCGAGAACGTCTTCGACTTCGAGAGCGCGGTGCTCGACGGGCTGATCATCCGCGTCGGGGAGCGCGACGTCGACCTGAAGAACGGCGTGGTCCGCTTCGACCTGAACCGCGAGGGCGCGAAGGCCAGCATCACGGTCATCGACGGCAACGGCGGCGTGGTCGAGTCCGCCGAGGCCGACCTTGGGGGGCGCGCCCATGGCCTCAGCGTGCGCTTCGACGCCAACGGCGGCGACATCGGCAAGCTGCTCTTGAAGGTCTGGGATCGCTACGACTTCTGGAGCGAGATGGAGGTCAAGCCGTTCGAGGTGGGCATCCCCCACGAGGAGGTGCAGTTCGAGTTCGGCAAGGCCGACGTGCGCCCCTGCGAGGAGCCCAAGCTCGAGGCCGTGCGCGTGCTGATCGAGCAGGAGATCGCGCGCCTCGGCGAGAAGCTCAAGGACTCCACGCTCCTGGAGGGCGGTACGCTCGCGCTCAAGCTGTACGTGGCCGCCTACACCGACACCGTGGGCATGCCCGCCTCGAACCAGGCCCTCTCGGAGCGCCGCGCGGTGTCCATCGGCACGTGGTTCCGCGACCACGGCGTCAAGGTGCCCATCCTCACCCAGGGCTTCGGCGAGAGCGTGCTCTTCAAGCCCACGGGCGACGAGGTGGCCGAGGCCGCCAACCGCCGCTCGGTCTTCGTGCTGCGCGCCAGCGTGCCCGAGCCGTGCAGCGCCATCCCGCGTCAGAACTGGGCGCCGCTGCGTTAGACCGACCTAACAGTCGGCCGTACCTCACAACGGTCAATCTAGATAAGCCGTTAGGCTGCATCGCGGGCGACGGCGCGATGCGTCAATTGCGGCCGCGAAACTCTTGACACGTATGCGTCACGATGTTAGAGCCCAGACGCGTTGCGTTGTTTCACAACCCCTTTCGGAGGAGCCCATGGCCGAGGAGAAGAAGCAGATCAGCTCGATGAGCACCGAGAACCGCGTCTTCAACCCTCCCAAGTCGCTCGTCGAGCGCGCGTGGATCCAGAACCGCGCCCAGTACGACGAGATGTACCAGCGCTCGATCAAGGACCCCGACGCGTTCTGGGCCGAGGTCGCCGGCCAGTTCGAGTGGTTCAAGAAGTGGGACAAGGTGAACCAGGAGGACTACACCAAGGCCGACATCAAGTGGTTCGTGGGCGGCAAGACCAACATCACGGTCAACTGCCTCGATCGCCACGTGAAGGCCGGCAAGGGCCCCCAGACCGCCATCCTGTGGGAAGGCGACTCGCCCGAGCACAGCAAGGCCCTCACCTACCAGTGGCTCTACGACAGCGTCAACAAGGCCGCCAACGTCCTGAAGGCCAACGGCGTCAAGAAGGGTGATCGCGTCGCCGTCTACCTGCCGATGATCCCCGAGCTGGTGGTCCTGTCGCTGGCCTGCGCCCGCATCGGCGCGATCCACAGCATCGTGTTCGGCGGTTTCTCGGCCGACTCGCTGCGCGACCGCATCCTCGACGCCGGCTGCGAGATCCTGCTCACGGCCGACGGCGGCTTCCGCGGCGCGCGCGACGTCCCGCTGAAGGGCATCGCCGACCAGGCCCTGCTGAGCTGCCCCGGCGTCAAGCGCGTCGTCATGGTCAAGCACACGGGCAAGGACGTGAACTTCGTGGCCGGCCGCGACGTGTGGTACCACGACGAGGTCGCCAAGGTCGCCGCCTACTGCGAGCCCGAGGTCATGGACGCCGAGGACCCGCTGTTCATGCTGTACACCTCCGGGTCGACCGGCAAGCCCAAGGGCGTGGTGCACACGGTGGGCGGCTACATGGTGTTCGCCGCCACCACGTTCAAGTACGTCTTCGACTACCACCCCGGCGACGTGTGGTGGTGCACCGCCGACATCGGCTGGGTCACGGGCCACTCGTACATCATGTACGCCCCGCTGCTGAACGGCGCCACCGAGGTCATGTTCGAGGGCGTGCCCACCTACCCGAACCCCGGCCGGTTCTGGGAGGTGTGCGAGAAGTACAAGGTCACGCAGTTCTACACCGCCCCCACCGCCATCCGCGCCCTGATGCGCGAGGGCGAGGAGTGGGTCCGCAAGTACGACCTGTCGAGCCTGAAGGTCCTCGGCTCGGTGGGCGAGCCCATCAACCCCGAAGCCTGGATCTGGTACTACGAGAACGTCGGCCACTCGAACTGCCCGATCGTCGACACCTGGTGGCAGACCGAGACCGGCGGCATCCTGATCACGCCGCTCCCCGGCGCCTTCCCCATCAAGCCGGGCTCGGCGACGTTGCCCTTCTTCGGCGTCGAGGCCGACATCATCCGCGAGGACGGCTCGCGCTGCGACGTGAACGAGGGCGGCTACCTGGTCATCAAGCACTCGTGGCCTGGCCAGATGCGCACCGTCTACGGCGACCACAAGCGCTTCTTCGACACCTACTTCACCAAGTTCAAGGGCCTGTACTTCACGGGCGACGGCGCGCGCCGCGACGAGGACGGCTACTTCTGGCTGATGGGCCGCCTCGACGACGTCATCAACGTGTCGGGCCACCGCCTGGGCACCGCCGAGGTCGAGTCCGCGCTCGTGTCGAACAAGGTCGTGGCCGAGGCCGCGGTCGTCGGCATGCCGCACGAGATCAAGGGCCAGGGCATCTACGCCTTCGTGATCCTGAAGGCCGGCGTCGAGGCCACCGACGCGCTCAAGAAGGAGCTCGTCGCGCACGTGCGCAAGGAGATCGGGCCGATCGCGACGCCCGACAAGATCCAGTTCACCGACGGCCTGCCCAAGACCCGCTCGGGCAAGATCATGCGCCGCATCCTGAAGAAGATCGCCGAGAACCAGCTCGATCAGCTGGGCGACACCACCACGCTGGCCGACCCGACCGTGGTCGACAAGTTGGTGGCCGGCAAGCAGTAGGGGCGCCGCTCGCTGAGCCCTCGGAGAGTGGCGGGCGCGGTCCCAGGCCGCGCCCGCCTTTTCTTTTCGCGTCCCGCGTGCCACACTGCGCCGCATGACGTGGTCCCCCCAGCTGATCTTCCTGCTTCAGATCGTCGCCATGGGCGGCTTCGCCCTGCTGATGGGTCGGTTCGCCGTGCGGCTGGGGCAGCCCTCGCTGCTGGGCGAGCTCGTGGCCGGCGTGCTGCTCGGCCCGACCGTCCTGGGGATGCTGGCTCCCGGCGTGTTCTCGGGGCTCTTCCCCTCGACGGGGTGGTCGGTGGCGGCCCGCGAGGGCCTGCTGATGCTGGGCATGCTGTTCCTTATGTTCGTCGCCGGGCTCGAGGTGAAGCTGGCCACGCTGCGCGGCGTGGGGCACGCCGTGGCCCTGACCGCCACCGCCTCGATCGTCGTGCCCTTCGCCCTGGGGTTCGGCGCGGCGTGGGCGTGGCCCGGCCTCTGGCTGAACGGCTCGGAGCCCCGTGACCCGCTGACGCTGGCCCTCTTCGCCGGCACGGCGCTGTCGATCTCGGCCATTCCGGTGATCGCGCGCACCCTGCTGGACCTGGGGCTGATGGGCACCCGGCTGGGGGCGCTGATCATGACCTCGGCCACCATCGCCGACGTCGTGGGGTGGGCCCTCTTCGCCTTCATCATCGCCCGGGTGCGGGGCTTCGACGAGGGCGTTTCGCCCTGGGCCGGGCTGGGGCTGACCCTGGTCACCCTGCCGCTCCTGGCCGCCGCGTGCCGGTGGGGATGCCTGCCGCTCCTGACCCGATTGCAGCGTCGGCACACCGGGACCTCGTTCCTGGCGGCCATCGCCGTGACGATCGTCGCCGCCTCGGCCATTGCCGAGGCCAGCGGGTCACACGCCATCCTGGGCGCCTTCGTGGCCGGGCTGGCGGTGGGCAGCGGGCTGGCATCGGACGAGGGGCGCCAGGCCCACGACGTCGTCTACCGGTTCGCGGTGGGCATCTTCGCGCCGCTGTACTTCGTGTCGGTCGGGTTGCGCGTCGACCTGGGCTCGCACTTCGACCCGGCGCTGGTCGCCGTCGTGCTGGTCCTGGCCCTCGCGGGCAAGCTGCTGGGGGCCTGGTGGGGCGGTCGCCTGGGGGGCCTGCCGAGTCGCGAGGCGCTGGCCGTGGGCTTCGGCCTCAACGCCCGCGGGGCCATGGAGCTGATCCTGGCCTCGGTGGCGCTGGAGCAGCACGTCATCGACGAGCGCCTGTACGTGGCGCTGGTGGTCATGGCCGTGGTCACGTCCGCCCTGGGGCCGCCCTTCCTGCGCCGCCTCTCCGCACCGGTGACGCCATGACCGCACCCCGTCGCGAGTCCGCGGGCGGCAAGACCGACCTGAAGGTGGGCTACGCCTGCAACAACCGCTGCGTGCACTGCGTCATCTCCGACCAGCGCGACGCGGCGGCCCGCCGGAGCGGGCGCACCGAGCGCACCACCCGCGAGATCCTGGCCGAGATGGTCGACGCCCGCCGCAAGGGGTTCTCGAGCCTGGTGCTGACGGGGGGCGAGCCCACGCTGCGCCGCGACCTGCCCGCGCTGCTGGCCGCGGCCCGCGAGCTGGGCTTCGCGCTGCACCTGCAGACCAACGGCCGTCGCTTCGCCGATCCGGCCTTCACGGCGCGCCTGGCGGCGTTCGACCTGACCTGCGTCGTGGCGCTGCACGGAGAGACCGCCGCGCTGCACGACGCCATCACCCGGGCGCCCGGCAGCTTCGGGCAGACCGTGGCGGGCATTCGGGCGCTGCTGGCCGCCGGGCGCCGCGTGTTCGTCAAGGTGGTGCTGTCACGACCGAACGCGGGCCACGCCACCGCGATCGTCGGCCTGGCCGTCGACCTGGGCGTGCCGCTGGTCAACGTGGCCTTCCCCCACGCGCTCGGCGAGGCGAGGCGCGATTTCGACGCCGTGGTACCGCGCTACGCCGACGTTGTCCCCGACCTGCTCGAGGCCTTGCGACGGCACGTCGGTCGCCTCGACGTAGGGATCGAAGCGGTACCTTTCTGCCTCCTTCCCGGTTTCGAGGCCCACGTGACCGATCAACCCTTCCGCGACGCCTGCGTGGCCATCGAGCATCGGCAGCTCGACCAGCCCGACGCGCGCGACTGGCGCGAGGCCCGCGCCGAGATGAAGGCCAAGCCCGAGACCTGCCGGGCCTGCCGCCACGACGTGCGGTGCCAGGGCGTCTGGCGCGAGTACCTCGAGCACTTCGGCGGCGACGAGCTGATCCCGGTCCTCCGCGCCGCCGACGAGGAGCCCCCGCGGTGAACGTCCTGCTGATCGCCGTGCCCGTGATGATCCTGTCGGTGCTCTTCTCGGGGCTCGGCATCGGGGGTGGCGCGTTCTACGTGCCGCTGCTCACCTCGCTGGGGCTCTCGTTCCCCGAGGCCGTGGCGGTCAGCCTGGCCATCGTGGTCTCGATGAGCGCGTCGTCGTCGGTGGTCTACGTGCGCCGGGGATTGGTCGACCCGTGGCTGCTGGCCTACCTCGAGCCCTTCTCGATCGGCGCCGCGTTCGTGGCCGGCCTGGCGTCCCGCGCGGTGCCCGACACGGCGCTGCGCGTCGCGTTCGGCCTGGTCGTGCTGCCCACCGCGTGGTGGATGGTCCGCACGGGCGAGCTGGCGCCGCGCGCGACCCCGCCGCAAGGCCGCTGGGTGCGGCATCGCAGCACGCCCCACGGCGACTACCACGTGACGCCGGTCATGGGCGCGGTGGTGGGCTCGATGGCGGGCGTGATCTCGGGCTTCCTGGGCCTCGGTGGCGGCGTGGTCAAGGTCCCCGCCATGGTGCTGCTGTTCGGGGTGCCCATGCGCGTCGCGGTGGCCAACGCGGGGGTCATGGTCGGCATCACCTCGCTGGCCGGCTTCCTGGGGCACGCGCTGTCCGGCACGGTGCGCTGGGACTGGGCACTGGTCGGGGCCGTCGCGGTGGTCGTCGGCGGCCAGGTCGGCGCGCGCCTGGTCCTGAGGCTGCCGCAGGTGCTGGTCCGCCGAGCGTTCGCGGGCGTGCTCGTGGTGCTCGGGGCCTGGATCGTCTCCGAAATATTCATATACTAACGCGTCCAATCGTCGGGAACGCCGCCCATGCCGCGATGGCTCCTGCTCCTGGTCGCGTGGCTCGCTCTCGTGCAACTCCCGGCGCGCCCGGCGCGAGCCTTCGGGGCGACCGACGCCTTCGGAACCGGGTTTGCCTCGCTCAGCGACTCGCAGCGCCGCGAGGTGGCCGCGCGCGTGGTGCCCCTGTTGAAGCAGGCGGGCGTCACGCACCTGCGGCTCGCCTTCGGCCTCAACGACGTGGCCTTCGGGTGGGGAGACATCGCCGCGCACCTCGACCAGCCGCGCCTCTACACCCTCGACGCGCTGATCGCCGACCTGCTCGAGGCGGGCATCGAGCCCGAGATCGTGCTGTCGGTGCGGAACGACGCCGACCACGGCGCCAACACGCTGCTGCCCAAGGACGCCACCGCCTGGAAGCAGTTCGTCAAGCTGGTGGTCGAGCGCTACGACGGCGACGTCGACTTCGGCGTGAACGGCTGCGACACCGAGCTCGGCGGCCCCTACCCCGACATCGACGCGTCGGGCAAGTGCGGCTACTACGACTTCCACACGGCGCCCGACTCCAAGCGCCAGGCGTGGGCCGATCGCCACCTGGTGCACACCTACACCCTCGAGGACGCCCCCTTCGAGTTGGTGGCCGCCCACGCCATCCCGCCCGAGCAGTACGGTCAGCTGGTGGTGCTCACGGTGCCGTGGATGCGCGGGCTGGTGCCCGAGGGCTTCGGGCTCCGCGTGGTGATGGGCGGCGTGCGCTTCGCGCCCGAGAACCGCCTGGCGTTCGTGCAGGCGCTGGGGGCCGTGGCCTCGGCCGATCCCTCGGTGCGCCCCGACGCTGCCGAGGTCTTTGCGCTGGTCGACGAGGGCGCGTGGCTGACGGGAGAGCCCTACGAGGACGTGGTGCACGGCGCCAAGAGCTTCGGCGACTGGCTCGCGTCCGCGGGCCTGAAGGACCTGCCCTTCCAGGTGGGGCGCGTCAGCTCCTCGGCCGGGAAGACCGCCACCTTCCCCTGGCAGCCCGGGCCGGGGCAGAAGGGCACGTGCCACGGGCGCTTCTGCTCCGAGCGCGGCCAGGTCGAGAGCCTGGTGCGGGGGCTGGTCCGCATGGGCTGGCGGCACCCGGCGCCGGCCTACGTCTCGAACGTGATCGAGTTCGTGGGCGCGGGCGAGGCCGACGACGCCTGGGCCTGGCACGGCCTGTACGTCGAGCGCGGCGACAGCGCCGTCACGGCCCTGCAGATCGACCCGCGCCCCGCGGCCACCGTGCTCGCGTGGCTCGACGCCCAGGTTCCCCAGGCCCTGACCGGTCCCCTCACCGAGGTCTTCCCCCTGCCTGCCAACACCCACGCCTTCCGCGTCGACGACGCGTCGGTGCCCACGTGGATCGCCTGGTACGACTGGCAACGCGAAGTGCCCGACGGGTCCGACTACCTGGGCATCACCAAGAACCTCGAGATCGTCGACGTGGACTCCCCCGCGGTGCGCGTCACGCCCCTCTTGCCCGGCCTGCCCGGCGCCCCCCTCGAGCCCGGCGCTCCGCGGGCCGTCACCGGGGGCACGCTCGCGCTCGAGCTGGCGCAGGAGGTGCTGCTGATCCAGGCGACCGACGAGCCGGTGGCCGACCAGGCCGAGGCGGTCGACGTGGTCGAGGCGAGCGACGCGTCGGGCGACGCGGTCGTGCCGGACACGGTCGGCGAGGATGACGGAGGAGGAGGCTGCAGGGCGGCCGGGAGCCCGGCGCGCGGCGCGTGGATCGTGCTGGCGCTGGGGCTGCTCGGGGTCAGAAGCCGATCTCGACGCCCAGCCGCCCGGTGATGGGCACGTAGTCCTTGAAGTCGGTCGACTTCCAGAACATGGCGTCGGCCTCGACGAAGAACCCCGCGATCCCCAGGCTGAAGAAGGTCCAGCCCGCGCCCAGGCGGAAGCCCCAGTCGAAGTCGCCCGTCAGGCGCATGGGCACGCCCGCCTTCACGAACAGGCTGAGCAGGTTCAGCCGTGCGCCCGGCGTGAGGATCAGGTCCTTCGACTTGTTGAACTCCTGCATCAGGCCCAGGTCGGCCTGGACCACCATGAAGCTCCAGCTGCCGATCAGCTCTCCCTGCACCGGCGAGGCGTGGGCCCCGTCCTTGAAGACCACGCCCTGGCCGATGGACGCGGCCACCTTGGGCAGCGCCAGGACCGACGGCGAGGCGGCCAGCAGGCCGACCAGCAGCGCCAGGGGACGAACGACACGGAGCAGGCTCGCGGGCGACGGGCGGGTGCGCACGGTTGACCTCGAAGGCAGTGCGGTTGATGTATGCCGCTTCCGGGGCGCCCCGTCAAGACGGCCGTTGCACGGGGATTGAACCCGTCCGGTGGAAGCACTACTATCCAGGCACCCCGGTTGGAGACTCACGATGGACCGCTCCCGCCTGCGCATCCTGGTTGCCGACGACGACCGCGACCTGGCCGAGGTTTACCGCCGCAACCTGGTCAAGCTGGGCTTCTCCGACGTGCTGGTGGCGACCAACGGCGAAGAGGCCATCGTCAAGACCCTCGAGTACCGCCCCAACCTTGTCATCCTCGACGTGATGATGCCCATCCTGAACGGCTGGGAGGTCTGCAAGCAGATCAAGAGCAACCCCTCGCTCGAGGGCACGCGCGTGATCATGCTGACGGCCATCGGGCCGTCGCTCAACGAGCTCACGTCGCCCATCTACGGCGCCGACGCCTACCTCGACAAGCCCGTCGATTTCTCTTGGATCGAGCGGGAGTTGACGAAGCTGTTCCCGGTCGACCTTGCGTAGCCTCGCGCTCGCCCTGACCCTCGCGGTGGTCGCGCTCGCCCTGCGCTGCGGCGGCAGCACGGCAGACGAAGCTCCCGGAGCCTGCGGGCCCGGCGACCCGTGCGTCGACGGCCAGGTGTGCGTGGCCGCGCGCTGCTTCGACGAGCTGGGCGACGACGACCGCGACGGCCTGCCCAACGGTGTGGAGGCCCGGTGGGGGCTCGACCTCTTCTCCGACGACAGCGACGCCGACGGCCTGGCCGATGCCGACGAGCTCGGCGACTGGGAGCACCCCGTCGACAACGACGCCGACGGCCTGCCCGACGCCGTGGAGCACGATCTGCTCGACGCCGACCGCGACTGCCTGCCGGCGCCGCTGGACCCCGACGAGACCCTGCCCGAGACCTCGCCGGGCGTCCTCGTGGCGGCGCTGTGTCGGCACGCGGGGGTGTGCGCCGGGGGAGCCGCCGTGACCGTGACCTGCCAGGAGGGGGCCTTCGCGTGCGACTACGCGCGCGTCGCGGGCTTCGAGGACGTGGAGGACCGCTGCGACGGGCTCGACAACGACTGCGACGGGCTGGTCGACGAGGGCGCCGCGTGGAACGGGCTGCCGCTCGGCGACGCCTGCCGGGGCGAGGGAGCGTGCGGCTGGGGCGTGGTCGAGTGCCGCGTCGACGGCGGCGTGGCGTGCTCGTCGAACCCCGACGGGAGCGCCCCGGGCGGCCACGACGAGGCCTGCAACGGGCAGGACGACGACTGCGACGGGCTGACCGACGAGGATCTCGCCTACCACGACGCGCCGGTGGGCGGGGCGTGCCACGGCGAGGGGGCCTGCGGCGCGGGCGTGGTCGAGTGCGTCGGGGGCGCCCCGGCCTGCTCGACCGACCCCGGGGGCAGCACGCACGGCGATGGGCCCGAGCTCTGCAACGGCCAGGACGACGACTGTGACGGGCTGACCGACGAGGACCTGACCGGCCCGGTGATCGACAACTGCCCCGTGCGGGGGGTGTGCGCCAGCGCCTTCGACGCGCTTGCGGTGGTGTGCGCCGACGGTCACTGGCAATGCGACTTCTCCGCGGTCCCCGCCTACGAGGAGGCCGAGGCGTCGTGCGACGGCCTCGACAACGACTGCGACGGGCTGACCGACAGCGACGTCGACGGAGGGTGCCCCTGATCGAGCGGCCCCGCGGCCGTCGGCTCCTCGGTGCGGCTCTGTTGCACGCTGTGTCTTGACAACGCGGTCGAGTTGCGGCACCTTGTGGGCCGCTCTCGGAGAGGTGTCCGAGCGGCCGAAGGAGCACGATTGGAAATCGTGTGTGCGTCCACAAGGTGCACCGCGGGTTCAAATCCCGCCCTCTCCGCCGTGTGGTTTTGACAGGATGCAAGACCGGTTTCTGAAGCCGGCAGCGCAACAGCCGACGCGCGAAACCCGCCAGGCCCGGAAGGGAGCAACGGTAGCACGAAGGTTGTGTGCGCTGCCGGCTTCTTCGTCCTTCCCGAACCCCCCCACCCCTATGGGCGGCAGGCCATGACGTACCAGGTGATCGCGCGCAAGTTCCGTCCGGCCACCTTCGACGAGCTCGTGGGCCAGGAGCCCGTGGTGCGGGCGCTCAAGAACGCCATCGAGCTCGGGCGCATCGCCCACGCCTACCTGTTCTCGGGCCCCCGCGGCACGGGCAAGACCACCACGGCCCGCATCCTGGCCAAGATGCTGAACTGCTCCAGCGGACCCACGGTCAGCCCCTGCCTCAAATGCCCCTCGTGCCTCGAGATCGCCAACGCCAGCTCCATCGACGTCATCGAGATCGACGGCGCGTCGAACCGCGGCATCAACGAGATCCGCGAGCTGAAAGAGAAGATCAGCTACCGGCCCGGGCGCGACCGCTTCAAGATCTACATCATCGACGAAGTGCACATGCTGACCACCGAGGCCTTCAACGCCCTGTTGAAGACCCTGGAGGAGCCCCCGGCGCACGTGAAGTTCGTGTTCGCCACCACCGAGGCGCACAAGATCCCGCGCACCATCCTGTCGCGTTGCCAGCGCTACACCTTCCGGCTGCTGCCGCCGCGCCAGGTCGAGGAGCACCTGAAGCGCATCCTCGACAGCGAGAAGGTGACGTACGACGAGGCGGCGCTGCGCGTCATCGTGAACGAGACCGAGGGCAGCGTGCGCGACGCCCAGAGCCTGCTCGAGCAGGCCATCGCGTCATCGGGGGGCACGCTCAGCGCCGAGGGAGTGCGCGAGATCCTGGGGCTGGCCGATCGCTCCGACCTGCTGGGGTTGATGCAGGCCATCCGCACGGGCGACGCGGCGGCCATCCTCGACACGCTGGAGCGCACGGCCAGCTACGGCGGCGACGTTTCCAAGCTGTCGCTGGCGGTCCTGAAGGTGCTGCGCGACCTGACGTGCGGGCAGCTCGGGTTGTCGCACGACAGTTGGCGCGTGCTCACCCGCCAGGACGAGGCGTGGGTCCAGGCGTTGGTGGAGGGCACCGACTTCGACTACTGGTACCGCCTGTACCGCCTGTGGACCTACGCCGTCGACGAGATCCAGCGCTCGGTGCTGCCCCGCGAGACCGCCGAGGTGGCGCTGTTGCGCCTGGCCCGCACGCCGACCACCCTCGACGTGGGGCAGCTGGTGCAGGCCGTGCACGCCCTGAAGCGCACCACGCCGGCCTCAGGAGCGGCCGAAGGCCCCCGGCCCGAGATCGTCGCCGAGCCGGAGCGCCCGGCCCCCGTGGCCTTCCCGGGGCCCCGCGTCGTGCCCCAGGCGTCCCCCGAGCCGATGCGCCCTGCGGCCGAGCCCCCGCGTCCCGTGGCGGCCCCGCGCCCGGCCCCCGCCGTGCAGGCGGCCCCCGTTCCTGCCGTCGCCGCGACGCCGACGGGTCCGGCCAGGGTCGAGCGCATGCCGTGGGAGCTCCCCCTGCCCTCGCCCGCGCGCCCGGTGGAGCCTCCCAAGACCGCCGAGCCTCCCAAGGCCTCCGAGCCTCCCAAGGCCGCCGAGCCTCCCAAGGCCGCCGAGCCTCCCAAGGCGGTCGAGGCGCCGGCCCCGGCGGCCCCCGTCGGCTTTGCCCTGGAGCCCTCGTCGCCCGAGCCCGATCCCCTCGAGGTGCCGGCCTTCGAAGACGACAGCCCGCCCCTCGAGGCCTACGAGTCCGAGGTGCCCGCGCCCCTGCTCCCCGAGGTGCCCCGCCCCGGTGAGGCCCCCGAGGCCGCCCCGGCGCCCCGGGCCCCCGTAATCGAGCTGACCCTCGACGCGTGGCCTCGCGTGCGCGATCGACTGCTGGTCGAGGGAGAAGCCACGCTGCGCGGCGTGCTCCCGCTGGTCGGCGAGCTGCAGCTGGTGGCGCTCCAGGGCAGCACGCTGGTGCTCGGCTTGCCCCTCGCGTCGCCCCACGCCATGCTGGCCGACAAGCTGCGGGCGCGGCGCTCCGACCTGCAGGATCTGCTGAAGCGCGTGACGGGCCGCGACGTGGCCATCGACTGGACCGAGGTGCGCCCGCCCGTCGAGGCCGTGGCCGAGGTCCCCGAGAAGGAGCGCGTGCGGCGCGAGGTGGAGCAGCTGCCGATCTTCCTGCAGCTGCGCGAGGAGTTCGGCGCCACCGCCAGGCTGGGAGACGATCGCAGATGAGCGAGCCCCTCGACTTCGGCAAGCTGATGAAGGTGTTCGGCAACCTGCAGGAGAACGCGCAGCGCGTGCAGGAGCGCCTGGCCACCGAGAAGGTCACGGGCGAGTCCGGCGGCGGCATGGTCACCGTGGAGATGAACGGCCTGCAGCGCATCACGCGCGTGACCATCGACCCGAAGCTGGTGCAGGAGGGCGACGTGGCCATGCTCGAGGACCTGGTGGCGTCTGCCGTCAACCGCGCGCAAGAGGCCACCCAGCGCCTGATCCGCGAGAGCGCCGTGGGCCGCCTCGACCTGGGCTCGATCCTCGGCGGGCTCAAAGGCGACGAATAGCCGATGGAGCCCTTCCTGCCCGACTCGGTGCGCCAGGCCGTGCGGCTGTTGGCCCGCTTCCCGTCCATCGGCGAGCGCTCGGCCCTGCGCCTCGCCCTCTTCCTCCTGCGCCAGCCCGCCACCTTCCGCGAGCAGCTGGCCGCGGTCCTCGGCCGACTGGGAGACGAGGTGGGCTTCTGCCCCGACTGCCGCAACCTGTCCGACGCCGGCCGCCCCTGCCCCATCTGCGAGAGCACCGCGCGCGACCCGGCCCAGCTGTGCGTGGTCGAGGGCGTGGCCGATCTCATCGCCATCGAGCACAGCGGCCAGTTCCAGGGCCGCTACCACGTGCTGCACGGCGTGCTGTCGCCCATGAAGGGCGTGGGCCCCCGCGACCTGGGGCTGCCCGAGCTCGAGGCCCGCGTGAAGCGCCTGGGGCTGGCCGAGGTCATCCTGGCCACCAACATGAGCGTCGAGGGCGAGGCCACGGCCAGCTACATCGCCGACCTGCTGGGCGAGACCGGCGCC
>Ga0233425_10008345_pt1 | contig 13837 bp, 9 predicted proteins | sample Watercolumn_Towu_2_FD_181712 | JGI IMG/M metagenome (GOLD analysis project Ga0233425, IMG submission 181712) | Freshwater microbial communities from Lake Towuti, South Sulawesi, Indonesia - Watercolumn_Towuti2014_140_MG | ecosystem: Environmental > Aquatic > Freshwater > Lake | place: Indonesia...
ACGGCGCCCCTGGCCAAGCGAGCCTGGGGAACTGGTTTTCCAGCGGCAAGCTGCATATTCCCCTGTCCTTCACCCTGGACGGTCTGTCCCTGGGTTTCGGCACCCTGGTGGGCTTCATCGCCCTGGTGACCCTGAAATTCTCGGTGAACTACATGCACCGGGAAGCGGGCTTTCACCGTTTCTTCCTGGGCATGAACCTCTTCGCCGGCGGCATGCTGCTCATCGTCCTGGCCGGCAACGCGGCCCTGGCCTTCGTCGGCTGGGAGCTGGCCGGGGTGAGTTCCTGGATGCTCATCGGCTACGCCTTCGAGCGCGACACCGCCACCGGCAACGCCCAGCGCGCCTTCATCACCAACCGGGTGGGGGACGCGGGCTTCGTGCTGGGGATCGCCCTGGCCTGGTTCTGGATGGGCGGCCTGGATTGGGCGGCCATGGGCGCCGCCGCCGGCCGCCTGCCCACCCTGTACGCGGGCCTGGTCGCCCTGGCGTTCCTGGTGGCCGCAATGGCCAAGTCGGCCCAGGTGCCCTTCTCGCCCTGGATCGCCCGGGCCCTTGAAGGGCCGACGCCGTCCTCCGCGATTTTCTATGGCGCGGTCATGGTGCACGCCGGGGTCTATCTCCTGGTCAGGCTGGAGCCGGTGCTGGTGCACGCCCCCGGCGTCCTGGCGCTGATCGTTTTGCTGGGGGCCCTCACCGCCCTGTATGGCTGGCTGGCCGGCTATGTGCAGACCGACGTGAAGTCGGCGCTGCTGTTCGCCACCACCACCCAGGTGGGTCTCATGTTCGTCGCCATCGGCCTCGGCTGGTTTGAGTTGGCTGCCTGGCACGCCGGCCTGCACGCCGCCTGGCGCGCCTGGCAGTTCCTGGCGGCGCCGTCCTACATGCACCTTATGCGCGGCCCGACGCCGCCGGCGCCGGAATGGCTGCGCCGGCATCCGCGCCTCTACACCGCCGCGCTGCAACGCTTCTGGCTGGAAGGACTGGCCGACCAGTTCCTGACCCGGCCCACCCAGGGACTGGCCCGGGACATGCGGGCCATCGACGAGAACGTGGTGAGCCGACTGGTGGGCATGCCGGAAACCCAGCGCGCCGCCGTGCTGCTGGGCAGGGAGGTGGGTGGCGGCAGTGCCGTGGTCAAGGGTCGCGGCCTGGCCGGCGGCCTGCTGGGATGGGTGGCCGAACGCCTGGACGGCTTCGAGCGCCGCCTGGTGCTCCAGGGGGGGGGCGGCAAGCTGGGTCGGGGCCTTGCCCGCCTGGGCGATTGGCTCAAGTTCGTGGAAAGCCTGCTGGAACAGCCTCGTTATCTGCTGGTACTGGTGATGGCGACCCTGGTGGTGATCCTGTGAGGAAAAGGGCAGTGGGAAGTTGGAAACGCGTAGGTTGGGCTGACGCCAGGAAGCCCAACGGCCAGGGGATTCGTTGGGCTTCGTTCCTCAGCCCAACCTACGGGTGGCGGTCATGACCGAACTCTTCTGGAACCAACACGCCGCCTGGCCGATGCTGGCGACGCTGCAACTGCTGCCCCTGGCGGGCGCGTCCCTGCTGCTGAAACTGGGCGAACGGCCCCTGGCCACCTTCCTGGGCCGGGCGGTGGCCCTGGCCGAACTGCTGCTGGCCATCCTGCTCTACCGCCTGCTGGACAGCCACGCCACCGGCTACCAGTTCGCCGAGCGCCTGGACCTGGCGGGTCCCCTGGCCTACCACGTCGGCGCCGACGGGGTGACGGTGCTGTTCGTGCTGCTTTCCGCCCTCATCGTCTTTCTCATCACCCTCTATGGCCTGGTGCGCGGCCTGGCCGAGCCGGCGCGCTTGCTGGCGGTGACGCTGGCCATACAGGGGGTGACGATGTCCCTGCTTTCCACCCTCAACCTGCTCTGGTTCGTGCTGGCCTCGGGGGTGGAGCTTGTCCTGGTGGGACATCTGGTCCGGCACTGGGCCGACTCGCCGGAGAGGGACAAGGCCGCGGCCCGCTTCGTACAGTTCCAGGGCGTGGGGCTCGCCATGCTGCTGGCCGGCACGCTGATCCTGGGCTGGTCCCATCACGACACCAGCGGCACCGCCTGGACCTTCGATCTGCTGGACCTGGCCGGCCGGCCCGTGCCCCGGGACCTGGGGGTGGTGGTCTTTTTCCTGCTGTTCTACGGCCTGGGCGTGCGCACCCCCATTTTTCCCCTGCACGGCTGGCTGCCCACCGTGGCCCAGCACGGCAGCCTCGCCGTCGCCCCAGCCCTGCTGCTGGGGGTGAAGCTGGGCATCTATGGCCTTGTGCGCTTCGTCCTGCCGCTGCTGCCGGAGGTGGCGGCGGCCTGGTACCCCTACGTCACCGGCTTCGCCGCGGCGGGGGTGTTCTACGCCGCCCTGCTGGCCTTCCAGCAGGTCGACCTGCGCCGGCTCATGGCCTTCGCCGTGGTGAGCCACACCTCCCTGGTGGTCATCGGCCTCTTCAGCCTCGACGCGGTGGCCTTCCAGGGCGCCCTGCTGCTGGCCGCCAACTTCGGCCTGGCCGCTACCGCCATGATGCTGATGACCGGTTTTGTCTACCGGCGCACCCGCACCACCCGCCTGGACAAGCTGGGCGGCCTGTTCGACCGCATCCCCCTGATCGGCCTCACCTATCTGGTGGCGGGCCTGGCCATCGTCGGCATGCCCGGCACGCCGGGCTTCGACGCCGCCCACCTGGTGCTGGAATCCGCCATTCACCGCTTCGGCGCCCTGCCCACGGTGGCGGCGGCCTTGGGCAACGTGGCCGCCGCCGGCTTTCTGCTCTGGGCCTTCCAGCGCGCCTTCCTGGCGCCGCCGCCGGCGGGCCGGGGCGCGGCCATCGAGCGGGCCGCCGGCATGGAATCCCTGATCGCCGCCGCGCTGGTGGCGGTGTTGCTCTGGTCGGGCTTCCACATGGGGCCCTGGCTGGATCTGGTGGACGCTCCCCTGCGCGCTTTGGCGGAAAGGTTCGGCCATGTCTGACGCGCTGACCTGGCTGCTCCTGGCCTATCCCCTGGGTGCCCTGCTGGTGTGGCTGGCGCCGCGTCCGGAAGCCGCCCGCGCCGTGGCCCTGGTGGCCCACGCAACCGGCCTGGCCCTTGCCGGCCTGGCGCTGGCGGCCTTCGACCCGGGCCGCGCCGGTTTCCAACTGGCGGCGCGGGCGCCCTGGATTCCCGGTCTGAACATCCACTACGCGGTGGGGGTGGACGGTCTTTCCATCCTGTTCCTGCCCGCCACCGCGCTGCTGTTCCTGGGCGTCACCCTGGCTTCCTGGAACAGTGTCCGTGAGTTGCCGCGCCTCTACCACAGCCTGCTGCTGCTCCAGGCCGGCGCCACCCTGGGGGTGTTCTGCGCCGTGGACACCATGCTGTTCTTCCTGTTCTGGGAGCTGTCCCTGGTGCCCTTCTACTTCCTGGTGAGCCTGTGGGGGGTGGGGCCCCTGCGCGGCTACGCCGCCGCCAAGTACACCCTCATCATGTTCGCCGGCGGCGTGCCGCTGCTGTTCGGCTTCCTCGTCCTCGCCTTCAACCATGCGGGCCTGGGCGGGGGCCTGTCCTTCGACCTGGCCGAATTGCTGGCCATGCCGATGTCGGATCGCCAGGAACTGGTCGTCTTCCTGCTGTTGCTGGCGGGCTTCGCGGTGAAGATGCCGGTGTTCCCGGTGCACACCTGGCTGCCCCTGCTGGCCATGGAGGGGCCGGTGGCGGTGATGGCCCTGCTCGCCGGCCTCAAGCTGGGGGCCTACGGCCTCATCCGCTTCGCCGTGCCCCTGGCGCCGGAGGCGGCCCAGTCCCTGCACTGGCTGCTGGCGGGGCTGGGCACCTTCGGCCTGCTCTACGGCGCCGTCGCCGCCCTGGCCCAGACCAACCTGCGCGCCATGCTGGCCTACGCCAGCCTGTCCCACGTGGGCCTGGTGCTGCTGGGCATCGCCTCCTTCAACCTCCAGGGCGTCCAGGGCGCCGTGCTGCAACTGGTGAACTTCACCCTGGCGGCCGGTGGCCTGTTCCTGCTCACCGCCTTCGTCCAGCGGCGCCTGGGGTCCACCGACCTGCTGGCTCTGGGCGGCGCGGCGAAGACCATGCCCTTGCTGGCGAGCTTCTTCCTGTTTTTCGGCCTCGCCGGCATGGGCGTGCCGGGCACCTCGGGCTTCCCGGCGGAACTGCTGATTCTGGTGTCTGCGCTGCAAACCCACACCGGCGCGGGCCTGGCCGCCCTGTTCGGCATGGTGCTGGGCGCGGCCTACTTCCTGAACCTCTACCGGCGGGCCTTCCTGGGGCCTGTCGTCCAGCCCGGCGTCGCCCAGGCCGTGGACCTGCAAGCCCGGGAACTGGCCCTGGTGCTGGTGTTCGCCGCCCTGATCCTGGCCTTCGGCCTGTATCCGACGCCCCTGCTGGAAGTCATCCGGCCGGCGGCTGAAGCCTGGGTGGGCCGCTTGTCCTGATCGCCGGCCTGGCGGAAAGTGCCGCCATGCCAACCCCCGACATTCCCGAAGCCGAACTGGCCCGCCGCTTCCGGCGCCTGGGTGGATTGCTGGATGCCCACGGGGCTCTGTGGCGGCCGGCGCCCTTCCATGTCCCCCGGCCGGACTGGTGCGCGGCGCATCCCGACTATGCGGCCCGTCTGCTTGCCCTGTCGGATACGGCGGTCGAGGTTCTGGCCGGGGACAACCGGGCCCTCATCGACCTGGCCGGACGTTTCATCCCGGATCTCCTGGAACTCCGTGAACTGATCGGCCTGCCACGCCTGGAAGGGGCGCCGGCAACGCTGGAGGAAAACGCGGCCCGCCACGTGCCCGGCCGCAAGCTGGCCCAGATCGAGGCTTTCGCCACCGGGGTCGGAGAGGTCCGCCACCCCCTGCTGGAGTGGTGTGCCGGCAAGGGCCATCTGGGTCGGCACATGGCCGGGCGCCGGGGGCTGTTCGTCACCAGCCTGGAGTGGGACGGTGCCTTGTGCGCCGAGGGGGAGCGGCTGGCCCGGGGCCTGGGCCAGGCCTTCGTCCGCGCCGATGCACTGGAACCCGCCAGCGCCCGTCTCCTCGCAGGCCGCCACGCCCTGGCCCTGCACGCCTGCGGCGACCTGCACCTGGCCCTGCTGCGCGGCGCGGCGGAGCAGAACGCGCCGGCCCTGGACCTGGCGCCCTGCTGCTACTACCGCATCGCCAGCGCGGAATACCAGCCCCTTAACCCGGACGCGAATCTCCCCCTCACCCGGGACGAACTGCATCTCGCCGTGACCGAGACCGTCACCGCCGGCGCCCGCGATCGCCGCCAGCGCGACCGCGCCCTGGCCTGGAAGTTGGCCTTCCTGGAGTGGCGGGCAGCGCGGGGCGTGCCGAGGGGCAAGACCTTCAAGCCCGTGCCCGCGGCCTGGACGGGTGAGGGCTTCGCCGCCTGGCTGGCGCGGCTGGCAGCGCGCGAGGGCATGCCCCCGCCCGATGCCGTGGATTGGGGCGCCTTGGAGGCGATGGGCTGGCAGCGCCTGGGCGAGGTGCGGCGTTTGGAACTGGCCAGGCTGGCGTTCCGCCGTCCCCTGGAGATCTGGCTGCTCCTGGACCGGGCGCTGTACCTGGCCAGGCGCGGTTACCAAGTCCGGCTGGCGGAGTTCTGCGCGCGGACGTTGACGCCGCGCAACCTGCTGCTCTCGGCCAGGCTGCCACACTAAAGTTTCATCCCTGCCGGGACGATATGCGGATTAAACCTAGAAACCGCAGTTGACCGCTGTATTGCCCTTGAGAAGCCGCATGGATATTGACGCTATGCCCTTAAGCGAGCCGCACCTGTTGGGTGAGACCGCTACGCCCCCACTGGTACGCCCAGGCGGGCGTCTGGCTTTGTTGCTCCTCCTTGCAGGCCCCGGCATGCGGCGTCGTCGCGTCGCGCCAGCCACCCGCCTGAACGCACCCTTGGGCGCGTCCAACTGCGGTTTCTAGGTTAAATCGAACCCGGTGAAATCACCCATGCCAAGCTTCCCTGGTGTCTCCCGCACCTTCGGCGTCCTGATCCTGGCGCTGGCCCTGGCCATGGTCGCCAGGCTGTGGGATGTCATCGAGGATTACCACGCCAGCATGGACCGCCATCTGCAGATGGCGCGGCATAACGTGCAGGACGCGGCGGCGGAACTCGCCGACCGGATCGAGGCGCAACGCAAGGGCGTGCGTTACCTGACGGAAGGCAAGGGGGATGTGCTGGCGCGGCTGGCCGCCAATCCCGCCGACAGGCAGGCGCAGGAGGCGCTGCGTTCCCTGCTCGAATACCGCTTCCCGGACCAGGTCGCCCATACGCTGGCCTCGCCCGCGGGGGAACTGTGGAACGAGTTGGGGGAGGACATCGGCGACCGCTGCCGCGACGATCTGCGGCTGTTCGCCACCCAGGCGCGGCCGAACCTGCCCTATGTGCACCCCACGCCGGGGCGCTATCACTACGACGTCATGGTGCGCTGGGAATACCAGGGCAGGCAGGGGATCCTGTTCGTCGCCTTCGGCCTCGATCCGCTTGCGTGGCTGCTGGAGCACAACCAGTCGCCGGGCCATCGCCTGGTGCTGGTGCGCAAGGATCTGCACGCCCTGATCGAGGCCAACGCCGAGGGCGGGCGTGAACGACTGATGGGCGCCTTCCACCTGACCGAGGCCGAACAGACGCGCCTCCGGCAGGTGGGCGCGCGCGCCCCGGTGCCCGGCACGGGCTGGGAACTGGTGGACGTGCCCGAGGCCGCCATGCTGGACGCGGAGCGCCGCAATCTGTGGTTTGACATCGGCAATCTGGTCACCCTGTCCCTGCTGCTGGGGGGCCTGGTCGCCTGGGCGATGTGGCGCGACACGCATCTTCGGCGCGCGGTGGAACAGGAACAGCAGCGCCACCGCCGGGAACTGGAGGATGCCGTAGCGCAACGCACCCGGGATCTGCGCGAAGAGCGCGATTTCGTCAACGCCCTGGTGGATACCGCGGGCAACGTCGTCGTGGTGATCGGCCGCGACGGTCGCATCGTGCGTTTCAACCAGGCCGCCGAGCGCATCACCGGCTACCGCTTCGAGGAAGTGCGCGGCCGGCTGATCTGGGACATCCTCATCCCGCCGGAACAGCAGGCCGAGGTGCGTGCCGTCTTCGACAGCCTGATGCATGACGGGCAGACCGGCGGCTACTACGAGAACGAGTGGCTGACGCGCGACGGCGGGCGTCGCCTGTTCGCCTGGCGCAACACCGTGCTGCGCGACGCCGCGGGCAGGATCACGCATGCCGTGGCCCTGGGCTATGACATCAGCGAGCAGCGTGCCAGCGAGGCGGTGATCGTTCAGGACCAGGAGCAGCAGCGGGCCTTGCGCGAGCTGCTGGAGATCATCCTGCGCGGTGGCGAGTTGCGGGAAACCCTGGGGCATTTCCTCGGCCGCCTCCTCCAGGTCTCCTGGCTGGCCCTGCTGCCGCGCGGCGGCATCTTCCTGATGGCGCGGGACGGGCAGAACCTGGAGTTGGCGGTACACAAGGACCTGGCCGCCGGAGTCTTGGCCCAGTGCACGGTACTGCCGCTGGGTCGCTGCCTGTGCGGCCAGGCGGCGGTCACCGGGCGCTTGCAGCACGCCGAGCACGTCGACGCCCGGCACGAGGTCACCTATCCCGGCATGTCCGACCACGGCCACTACTGCGTTCCCCTCAGGGTGGGCAAGGAGGTGCTGGGCGTCATCGTGCTCTACCTGCCGCCGGCCTTTCAGCGACATCCCGTGCGCGAGGAGTTCATCGCCTCCGCCACCGATATCCTGGCCAGCTACCTGGCGCGCAAGCGGGATGAGGACGCGCTGCGGGATAGCGAGGCCTCCATCCACGCGGTCATGGACTCCCTGACCAGCACCATCGCCGTGCTGAACCGGGACGGGGAAATCATTCGCATCAATGAGGCCTGGCGCCGCTTCGCCCTGGACAACGGCGCGGATGCGCGCACCAGCGCGGGCGTCGGCCTGAACTACCTCGTAGCCTGCATGCCGGCCACCCTCGCCGGCGATCCGGATGCGCATGCGGTGGTGGAGGGCATCCGTGGCGTGCTGGCCGGCCGGCTACCCCATTTCAGCCTGGAATATCCCTGCGATTCGCCGGCGCGGCCGCGCTGGTTCGCGCTGCGCGTGACGCCGCTGCGCGGCATGGAGAGGGGCGGCGTGGTGCTCAGCCACATGGAGATCACGGCGCGCAAGCTGGCGGAAAATGCCCTGGCCGAGCAGCAGCAGCGCCTGGAGGAACTGGTGACCGCCCGTACCGCCGAACTGGCGCTGGCGGAGGAGAAGACCGGGCGTATCCTGCAATCCAGCGCCGACGGCCTGTTCGGCCTGGATGAGGCGGGGTGCTTAAGTTTCGTCAATCCCGCCGCCTGCCAGATGCTGGGTTATACGCCGGCGGAACTGGTCGGCCAGCACGCCCACGCGCTGATCCACTATGCCCACCTGGATGGCAGCCCCTATCCGACCGAGGAATGTCCCATGCATCGCGCGCTGGTCGAGCGCAGACTGATGCGGACCGAAAACGACGTCTTCTGGCGGCGCGACGGCAGCCCGATCCCGGTGGAATATGCCGCCACCCCCATGTTCAAGGCGGATGCGGTCATTGGCGTGGTGGTGAGCTTCCGCGACATCGCCGAGCGCAAGCGCATGGGGGACGCCCTGCGCGAGAGCGAGGCCAGGCTCTCCCATGCCCAGGCCATCTCCCACGTGGGCAGCTGGTATTTGGACATCGCGCATGACGCGCTCAGCTGGTCCGAGGAGACCTACCGTATCTTCGGCCTGCCGCCGGGCACGCCGCTGGATCTGCGCACGTTCTTCGACCGCATCCACCCCGACGATCGCGACCACGTGGCGGTGGCCTGGGAGGCCGCCCTGGACGGCCAGCCTTATGACGTCGAGCACCGCATCCTGGTGGAGGGACGCGTCAAATGGGTGAGGGAGCAGGCCGAAGTGCGCTTCGACGCCCAGGGCCGGGCCGTGGCCGGAATCGGCGCCGTGCAGGACATCAGTGACATCAAGGAAGCCCGGGACGCCACGCTTCGGGCGCTGGAGGCGGCGCGGCAGCTGGCACGGGCGAAGAGCGAGTTCCTGGCCAACATGAGTCACGAGATCCGCACGCCCCTCAACGCCGTGCTGGGAATGGCCAGAATCGGCGTGCGCGACAGCAGTGGCCGCGAGGCGGAGCAGACCTTCCGGCGCATCCTCGATGCGGGTACCCATCTGCTGGGGGTGATCAACGACATCCTGGACCTTTCCAAGCTCGAGGCCGGCAAGGTCAGGCCCGAAACCCGCCCCTTCCAACTCGCCGCGCTCATCGACAACGTCGGCGACCTCTTCGCCGATCTGGCCCGACAGAAGGGCTTGGCTTACAGGGCGACGAAGGCGACAAACCTGCCGGAGTGGGCAAACGGCGATGCCCAGCGTTTGCGCCAGATCCTGGCCAACCTGCTTGCCAACGCGGTGAAGTTCACCGAACAGGGCGAGGTGGGCCTCAGGGTCGCGCGGGAGGGCGACGACATCTACTTCAAGGTCACCGATACCGGCATCGGCATGAGCGAAGAACAACTCGCCCGCCTGTTCCGGCCCTTCGAGCAGGCGGACAGCTCCACCACCCGTAAATACGGCGGCACCGGCCTGGGTCTGGCCATCAGCCGCGACCTGGCGCGCATGATGGGCGGCGAGATCAGCGTGGAAAGCGCCCCGGGCGCCGGCAGCGCCTTCACCCTGTGCCTGCGGCTGCCGGAGGCGGTGTCGCACCTGCCGGCGCAGGTGGCCAAGGCGGACGGGCCGCGCCTGAAGGGCCTGCGCCTCCTGGCGGCGGAGGACGTGGAGGTCAACCGCCTCATCCTCGAGGATCTGTTGCAGGCCGAAGGTGCCGAAGTGTTGCTCGCCGAGAACGGCAGGCAGGCCCTGGAACGCCTGGAGGAGATGGGGGTAAGCGCCTTCGACGCGGTGCTGATGGACGTGCAGATGCCGGAGATGGACGGCCACGAGGCCACCCGGTGCATCCGCGAAATGGCGCCGGCCCTGCCGGTGATCGGGCTGACCGCGCACGCCCTGGCCGAGGAGCGCGACAAATGCCTGGCGTCGGGCATGGTGGAACACGTCACCAAGCCCATCGACGTGGACATTTTGGTGGCGGCCATCCTGCGCCACACGCGCCGGCAGGCGTGCGCGGCGGCGACAGGCCGCGGCACGCCGGGGACGGTGGGCGCCGGTGGCATGGGGAAAGGCGATGCCGTCGATTGGGATGGTCTGGAGGCCCGCTTCAACGGCAAGCGCGACTTCGTCGACAAATTGGCAAGGACCGCCCTGGCCAGCCAGGCGGAGACGCCGGCCAAGCTGCGCGCCGCGGCGGCGTCCGGCGATGGCAAGGCCCTGGCCTTCCTCGCCCACAGCCTGAAAGGTCTGGGCGGCAACCTGATGGCCGAGGAGGTGCGCGCCCTGGCGCTGGATGCCGAAAATGCGGCCAAGGGCGGGGAGGCGGCGTGGTCCGGCCTGGCCGAGCGCCTGGCCCGTGCCGTGGAGCGCCTGCTGGCGGCCCTGGGGCGGCGCCTGGACGGCGAGGACAAAGTCGCGCGCACGGGGGGTGGGGATGCGTGAACGGCCGACGATCCTGGTCGCCGACGACCTCCTGGAGAACCTGCTCATCCTGGAGGAGGTGCTGGATGCCGACTACACGGTGCGGGCGGTGACCGACGGACAGCAGGTGCTGGATTACCTGAATTCGGGCGGCGGCGCGGACATGATCCTGCTGGATGTGATGATGCCGGTGATGGACGGCTTCGAGACCTGCCGCCGCCTGAAGGAGAGTCCGAGCACCTGGGACATCCCGGTCATGTTCCTCACCAGCCTGGAGAGCGCCGCCGACGAGGCCCGCGGCTTGTCCCTGGGCGCCGAGGACTTCATCCACAAACCTTTCTCGCCGCCGGTGGTGCTGGCGCGGGTGCGCAACCACATGAAGCTGGCGCATGCCACCCGCATGCTGCGCGACCGCAACGCCGGCCTGGAGCAGCTGGTGGCCGAACGCACCCGGGACATCCTGCGGCAGTCGGAGGAACTGGTGCAGCGCGAGCGCCAGCTGATCTCCGCCCAGAGCGCCACCATCATGGCCTTCTGCGCCCTGGCCGAGGCGCGCGACAATGAAACCGGCAACCACATCCGCCGTACCCAGCACTATGTCCAGGCGCTGGCCGAACACCTGGCCGGTCATCCCCGCTTCAGCGACGCGCTGCAGGGCGACGCCGTCAGGCTGCTGTTCAAGTCGGCGCCCCTGCACGACGTGGGCAAGGTGGCGATCCCCGACGCCGTGCTGCTCAAGGCCGGGCCGCTGAGCGCCGAGGAATGGGCGGTGATGCGTCGCCATTGCGAATACGGCCGGGCGGCCATCGCTGCGGCGGAAAAGGAGTTGGCCCTCGGCGGCGATTCCTTCCTGCGCTGCGCCAAGGAGATCGCCTACAGCCACCATGAGCGCTGGGACGGCACGGGCTATCCCCAGGGCCTGGCCGGCGAGGCGATCCCCGTGTCGGCGCGCCTGATGGCGGTGGCCGATGTCTACGATGCCCTGATCAGCAAGCGGACTTACAAGCCGGCGTATTCCCATGAGCACGCGGTCGCCCTGATCGCCGAGGGGCGGGGCGGCCAGTTCGACCCGGACATGGCGGACGCCCTGGTGGCCATAGGCGATACCTTCCGCGAAATCGCCCAGCGCTTCCGCGACGACACCGATGAAACCAACAAGGAGAAGTCATGACCGAGCGTTCCCTGACCCTGTTCGTGGTCGACGATGATCCCGCGGCGCGGATGATCGTCGGTTTCGAACTGGATGATCCCGCTTTCCGCGTCGTCGAGTTCGACAACGCCGAGGCCTGTCTGGCGGCTCTGGAGCAGAGGCCGGACGTGCTGCTGCTGGACGTGGAGATGCCGGGCATGGATGGCATCGCCCTGTGCCGGGAGCTCCGGGCGGCGGGCCTGGAGCAGGCCCAGGTCATCTTCATTTCCGGCCATGATGACCTGGACACCCGCCTCAGGGCCTATGACGCGGGCGGCAACGATTTCATGGTCAAGCCCTACGCGCCCGAGGAACTGATGCGCAAGGTGCGGGTGGCGGAGCGCGCCCTGGCGGAACAGCACGGCCTCTCCAGCCAGGCCAGTTATGCCCAGCAGGCGGCGTTTACCGCCATGTCGTCCATGGGCGAGATGGGGGCGGTGCTGGAGTTCATGCGCCAGTCCTTTTCCCGCGCCACCCCAGACGACCTGGCCGAGGCGGTGTTCCAGGCCCTCGGCCAGTACGGCCTGCATTGCCTGCTGGAACTGGATGCCGACGGGCAGGCGCGCTGCTATTCCAGCCAGGGCGTGTGCTCGGCCCTGGAAATCTCCATCCTGGGGCATACCCGTTCCCTGCAGCGCATCTTCCAGTTCCGCGACCGCCTGGCGATCAACTATCCCCGCATCATCCTGCTGGTCCTGGATCTGCCCCTGCACGACCCGGAGCGCATCGGCCGCCTGCGCGACCACCTCGCCATTCTCGCCGAGGCGGCCTCGGCACGGCTCGCGGCCATGGCCAGCGAGTCGCTGCGCCTGGCGCAAAGCGCGGGAATCGGCGATGCCGTGGCGGAACTGACCCGCGCCCTGGCGGAAGTGGAAAGCCGCCAGGCTGCCAACCGCCTGCGTTCGCTGGAAGCGAGCAACGCCTATCTCGAGGAACTGGAGCGCGCTTTTGTCCACCTCGGCCTCAGCGAGGGGCAGGAGGCGGCACTGGTGGACATGGCGCGCAAGGCGGTGGCGCGCATCGCCGATCTGCTCGGCGAGGACAAGTCGCTGGGGGACCGCCTGCGCGCCATTACCGCGCGCCTGGAAGGGTTGTCCGGCGCCGGCCGCTCCTAGGCCCTTACCCTTGCGGCTTGGCCGCGGCCGGAAAAGTCAGCACCCGGGCCAGTTCCCTGGGCGCCTGGCGTTCCGCCAGAAGCCGCAGGGCCTTGAGGAATTCGCCCTGCAGGCGGCCCATGGTTTCCCGGGCGCCGGGCTGGTAGTAGAGGGCCTCGAACGCCACCGGCTCGCCCAGGCCGGCGCGCTGGTCCGGCCTGAAGCGGGTCCAGGCGATCTCCACCTCCCGCGCCGCTTCCCGGTGGGTGAAGATGATCTCCTCGCTGTCGATCACCGCCAGGACCTGCATGGAGCGGATGGGCACGAACACGCAGCCCTCCGGCGCCCGCGCCAGGAGCAGGCGGGTCAGGTTGTAGTCCTCGGCGGGCAGGCTGCGGGCTTCGCGGGAGAGGGGCTGGTCGCGGTAGAAGCGGATTTCCATGGGGGCTGTTTTATCATCGCGGCGCATCCACGGCCAAGCCCATGAACCTCCCGCTCAACACCACAGTCCTCCAGACCGTCGTCCTGCTGGCCCTGTCCAACCTGTTCATGACGGTGGCCTGGTACGCCCACCTCAAGCACCTCAACGACAAGCCTTGGTGGATCGCCGCCCTGGCGAGCTGGGGCGTGGCCCTGTTCGAATACCTGTTGCAGGTGCCGGCCAACCGCATCGGCTACGCCCAGTTGTCCCTGCCCCAGCTCAAGATCATGCAGGAGGTCATCACCCTGGCGGTGTTCGTGCCCTTCGCGGTGCTGTACATGAAGGAACCCCTGTCCTGGAACTACCTGTGGGCGGGTCTGTGCCTGATGGGGGCGGTGTATTTCATCTTCCGGGGGACATGACCTCCGCTCAACCCTTCTTGCCCAGCAAGTCCTTCAGTTCCGCGAAGGGATTGTGGCTGGCCGGCGTGGAAGGCGGATTCGAGGTCCGGGTCCGGGCGATCAGCGAAACAATCAGCCATCGCATGATGCATCTCCAACAAAAAGGGCGGGCACCAGGCCCGCCCCGGA
>Ga0233425_10008346_pt1 | contig 13836 bp, 10 predicted proteins | sample Watercolumn_Towu_2_FD_181712 | JGI IMG/M metagenome (GOLD analysis project Ga0233425, IMG submission 181712) | Freshwater microbial communities from Lake Towuti, South Sulawesi, Indonesia - Watercolumn_Towuti2014_140_MG | ecosystem: Environmental > Aquatic > Freshwater > Lake | place...
CGCACGGCATCTTTCTCAATGACGTCTGCCTCAACGACAACGCCGTCTCGCTCGCGCAAGCCTTCCGCGGCGCGGGCTACCGGACCGGTTACATCGGCAAGTGGCACGTGGACGGCCACGGGCGCTCCAGCTACATCCCACGCGAACGCCGGCACGGCTTCGAGTTCTGGAAAGTGCTGGAATGCACGCACGATTACAATCGCTCCTTCTATTACGCCGACGCGGACGCAAAGCTCCAGTGGGAAGGTTACGACGCCGCCGCGCAGACCCGCGAGGCCCAACGCTACATCCGCGAGCAGGCGGGCCGGCCGTTCCTGCTCGTGCTCTCGTGGGGGCCGCCGCACGACCCTTACCTCACCGCGCCGGAGCGCTATCAGGCGATGTATGACCCGGCGAAGCTCAAGCTCCGCCCCAACGTCCCCGAAGACACCGAGGCAGTGCGGAAGAAAATCGCCGGCTACTACGCCCACTGCACGGCGCTCGATGATTGCCTCGGCCAACTCTGGGCCACGCTGCGCGACACCGGCATCGAGCGCGACACGATCTTCGTTTTCACCTCCGACCACGGCGACATGCTCGGCTCGCACGGCCGGTTCAACAAACAAGTCCCCCACGACGAAGCCATCCGCGTGCCGTTTCTCATCCACTGGCCCGGCCTCAACGGGCGCGAGCGCGTCGTCACCGCGCCGTTCGGGACGCCGGACATCATGCCGACGCTGCTCGGCCTAGCCGGCGTGAAGATTCCGAAAACGGTCGAGGGACTCGATTTCTCGAAGCACCTGCGCGGCGGGGCGGCGCCCGGCGGCGGCGCGGCACTCATCGCCTGCTACGCGCCGTTCGGCCAATGGACGCGCAAGGGCGGCGGCCGCGAATACCGCGGCGTGCGCACGGAGCGTTACACCTACGTCCGCTCGCTCGACGGTCCGTGGCTGCTCTTCGACAACCAAACCGATCCCCACCAGATGAAGAACCTCTGCGGTGATCCGCAGTCGGCGGCGTTGCAGAAGGAACTCGACGCGCTCTTGCAGCGGAAGCTCCGCGACACGCACGACGACTTCCAGCCCGCTGCAAAATACATCGAGAAATGGCACTACGTCACCGACGCCGGCGGAACCGTGCGGTATGCGCAGTAAGGAAACTGTCACTGCGCCGGCACAAGCCAGGCGCGGCGGACGGCGTTGGTGAGGGGCTTGTCGGTGAGGATGAGAAGTTGGGCGGTGGCAGCGTAGGAGGCGGCGGGGAGTTCGCGCTCGGTGATGTCGGCGGACCAGACGATGTTGGTGGAGAGGGTCTTCGGGGAACTGGTCGAGGAACGCCAGCGCACGCCGTAGCGGACGCCGGGCTGCGGGGCGGCGACGCCGATGCGATAGACGACGTTGGAACGGACGCGGATGGTGTCACTCTCCCAACCTTTGAGCTTCTGCGAGGCCGGGATGGCGGTCCAGAAATCGGGCGCGTTGGCGGCGAGCCAGCGGAGCTTGAGGTCGCCGTTGCGGACGAGGTTGCCGGGCGGGTTGGCGGGCGGCAGCGTGACGGAGGCGCAGTCACCGGCTTTGACGATGGCGGCGCCGGCGCCGTAGCGCTCGATGGCGACGCGGTAGTTCTTGCCAGGCAGTTTGCTGAACGACCACGCGCCGTTGGTGTCGGTGAGCGTGGAGTAACCGGTGCTGAGCAGCATGACCTTCGCGGGCTGCTTGGGGAGCGGCACGCCGGCGGGCCACGTCACACGGCCGGCGAGCGACGGCAGCGACGGCGGCGCGAGAGCAATCGTGAAGAGCGTGTGGAGCACGTCGGCGACGGCGCGGGCGGATTCGTTGGCGCAATCGAGGATGACCGGCTGGTCCTCGCGCTGCTGGAGGGCCTCGACTTTGGCGTAGCTGTCCTCGGCGCGCTGCCTGGAGAAGGCGACGAAGCGCTTCATGCGCGCGAGCAGGTCGCGCAACGCCGAGGCGTCATCCTTGCCGAGCAACTGTGGCTGGTAACCGGTGATGCTAACGGCCTTGCCGTCGAGCCAGTTTTCGAGGCGCTTGTGCATCTCGCCTTTGATGGGCTTGGCGTGGCAGGGTGCGCCGCTGTCCTCGACGTAGTGGATGAGGCTGCCGATCCAGCGGGCGGCGTTGGGCGGCGTCTCGGTGCGGAGCGCCTGCAACGCGCGGCGGAAATACGGCTCATACGTGGCCGCCACCTCCGACATCATGTGCTGGATGTGCGTGCGCACGGCGGGCCAGAGGAGGAAGTCGTTGGGGAAGAAGTCGTCGCGAACGGAGTTCCGCCAGTCGGGCATGACGGAGTAATCCTGAAGCCTGCGCCACTCGTTGCCGAAATACGCCGCGGCTTTCTCGCGCTCCGGCAGCACCTCCTGTGCGGCACGGGTGATCTCGCCGTGCGGCCCCCAAGCGAGCGCGGCGGGAGGCGGCGCGCACAGCGCCAGCAGGAACATGAGGGAACCGAAAATGGAGACACGGGTCATGTGCATGGGCGCTGAAAATACGGAACGCGTCGCGGCGAGTCAATCTGCGCGAATGGCGGCGCAAGTGGAAAAAGTGCTGGCATGGCGCGGGCCGGTCGGCCAGACTTCGGCGGCCTGTTTAACCGATCAACCGCAAACCAACATGAAAACGTTCCGCACTCTTCTTCTCGTCCTGTTCACCGCCGTCGCGCCGCTCGTGGCGCAGCAAGCCCCGCCGCCCGCGCCTGCGCCGGAGTTCAAGCCGATCCTCTCCGGGATGGAGTTGAAGGACGGCGACACGCTGGTCTTCCTCGGCGACAGCATCACGCACCAGTGCCTTTACACGCAGTATGTCGAGGATTTCTTCTACACGCGCTATCCGGAGCGGCGGATCCGGTTCCACAACAGCGGCGTCGGCGGCGACCGCGCGGCGGACGCGCTGGCGCGGTTCGAGGACGACGTGGCGGCGTTCAAGCCGAAATACGTCACCATCCTCCTCGGCATGAACGACGGCAGCTACACGAAGTTCGAGCCGGAAATTTTCGCGACCTACGAGAAGGGCATGACCGAGCTGCTCGACAAGATTGCCGCCCTCGGTGCCACCGCGATTCCGATGACGCCGACGATGCACGATTCGCGCGCCGCCCGGATGCGCAAGCCGCAGGAGCCGCGCGACACCTATTACAACTCCGTGCTCGCCTTCTACGGCACATGGCTGCGCGAGATGGCCGGCCAGCGCGGGCTGGGCTTCGTGAACATGTGGGCGCCGCTCAACGACCTGACGATGCAGGAGCGGAAGAAGAACCCCAGCTTCACGCTCATCAAGGACGCGGTCCATCCTGACGCGCCGGGGCAAGTGATCATGGCCGTGGCCCTGCTCAGTGACATGGTGCCGCGCAGCACGGTTTCCGGGATCTTCGTCCGCCAACAGCCGAAGACGGGGAAATACACCGTCGTGGGCGCCAACGGCAAGGCCACCGACCTTCAGGCCGGCGACGACAAGATCAGCTTCACCTTCAAGGCGAACGCGCTGCCGTGGGTGCTTCCCGTCGAGGCCGCCGACGGCTACAAGCTCACCTCCGCCGGCCACCGTTACAGTAACGAAAAGATCACCGTCGGCAACCTCAAGCCGGGCAAATACGAGTTGCGCATTGACGGCGAGCTGGTCGGCAGCTACTTCGACAGCCAGCTTGCGTTCGGCGTGGAACTGGAGTGCAACGATAAGACGCCGCAGTATCAGCAGGCGTTGAAGGTGGCGATGCTGAACAAGGATCGCAACGACAAGGCCGTTCACCCCATGCGCGACCTGTGGGTAAAACCGAAGTTCCTGCGCCGGCAGGCGGCCCTGCTGGACCAGCAGGGCAAGAAGGACGCCGCCAACGCCAAGCGCGCGGAGTTGGAGAAGTTCCTGTCGGAACTCAAGCCTGCGGTCGCCGAGAAGATCGCGCTGGCCAAACAGTTCGAGGACCAGATTTACCAGGCCAACCAGCCCGTCGCGCGGAAGTATGAACTGACCCGCGTGCCTTGATCTTCCAAGGACCGCGGTGTGAGCGAGACAAGAGTCGTGGACGCTGCTCCAACGGTCGTGACCGTTTGGTAGTAGCAAAAATCCATTTACTTCACCGCTGTTTTCCGTAGAGTGCTGGCTGGTTTTCGCCGGCAGTCGTGGGCGGAACCCGTGAAATATAGCGATTATGCCCAAAGGAGATTCAGTCCAGTTGGAAGGCACGGTGAAGGAGTTGCTCGCCGGCACGATGTATCGAGTCGAGTTGGAGAACGGTCACACCGTGCTCTGCCATATCTCCGGCAAGATGCGGCAAAACTTCATCCGCATCTCCCTCGGCGACAAGGTCACCGTCGAAGTCTCCCCCTACGACCTGACCAAAGGCCGCATCACGTTCCGCCACAAGTAACGCCGGCGGAACGACGTTCTCCCCGCCGCAGGCATTCCGCCAGTCTCTCAACAACAGTCGTCGTCTCCTCGTCCGCCGCCACGCGAATCCACTCCACCCGTGCCTGGTGCCGGAACCACGTAAGCTGGCGCTTGGCGAACTGCCGCGTGCGGGTCTTCACAAGCGCAACGGTCTCCTCCAGCGTCGCCCCGCCGCGCAGATAGGCGATGACTTCCTTGTAACCGAGCGCCTGGCGGGCCGTGGTGTTCTCGGCGAGGCCGCGCGGCAACAACAAGCGGACTTCCTCCACGAGGCCGGCGCGGAACATCGCCTCGACGCGGATTTCGCAGCGGGCGTAGAGGTCGGCGCGGTCGCGCTCCAAGCCGTGCATAAGCGGCAGGCGGTCGCGGTTCCACTCGCGGCGCAGTTCGGAAGACTTCCGGCCGGTGAGCCGGCAGATTTCCAACGCACGGACGAGGCGGCGGAAGTTGTGCGGGCCGATGCGCTCGGCGGCGGCGGGGTCCGCGCGGCGGAGTTCGTCGAGCACGCGTTCGCGGCCGAGGGCTTCGAGTTCGACGCGAAGGGCGGGATCGGCGTCGGGAGCCTCGCTGAGGCCCTCGGTGAGCGCGCGCAGGTAGAGGCCGGTGCCGCCGACGATGAGCGGTCTCTTGTCGCGGCACTGGATGTCTGCGATGGCGGCATGGGCGAACGCGATGTAGCGGGCCACGTCGAAACGCTCGCTGACTTCGACCACATTGATCAGGTGGTGCGGCACGGCGGCGCGTTCGGCGGGCGAGGGCTTGGCGGTGCCGATGTCCATGCCGCGATAGACTTGCATGGAGTCGGCGGAGACGATCTCGGCGTCGAGACGGCGGGCGAGGGCGAGGGCGACGGCGGACTTGCCGGCGGCGGTGGGACCGATGAGAAAAATCGGAGTGTGAGTGGCCGCGTCGCTCATGGCCGAGCGGCTACTTCGTGGGCGGCGCGCCGAATTTCCGGTGCGACGGCAGTTCGGGAACGGAGACATCCGGCTTGGCAGGCCAGAAAGTCACCAGCAAGTAGAACAAGACGCCGACGCAGATGGCGCTGTCGGCGATGTTAAACGCCGGCCAGCGGCCGATGGTCTCGCCGAGGTAGAAGTCGAGGAAATCCACAACGCTGCCGTGGAGGATGCGGTCGGTGAGGTTGCCGAAGATGCCGCCGACGATCAGGCCAAACGCGATCCGATGGGGGAGACTGACGGCGGCCAGCGTGCGGCGCAGGAACCAAAGGCCGAGGATGGTGAGGATGGAGAAGCTGGCGAGCACGATGTTGCTGTGCGGGAAGCTGGCGAACATGCCCCACGCAGCGCCGCGATTGAGGACGTGGGTGAGACAGAAGAACTTGCCGAGGACGGGGATCTCCTGGTGCGGATGAATGTGGTGGAGGACCAGCCATTTCGTTGCCTGGTCGAGGGCAAACACCAACGCGGCGGTCAACGCCAGCACGTTCATAGCAGTTGCAAAACACGGACGGCAGCCCGCCATCCGCGGGTCCGGCTACTCTTCTTCTTCTTCTTCGCCGGCCTCTTCGGTCATCTCGGCGAAAGTGGCGGTCTGCACGGCGACGCGCTTGCGGTTGCGCTCCGCCTCGGACTGGCAGCGCACGCACATCCGCGCGAACGGCACGGCCATCAGGCGCTCTCGCGCGACAGGTTTCTCGCAGCTTTCGCACTTGCCGTAGGTGCCGAGGTCAATGCGCTTGAGCGCGCCCTCGATTTCGTAGAGCGCCTCTTGCTCGCTGGAGACGAGACTCAGGGCGAACTCGCGGTCGAAGTTGTCCGTGCCGGTGTCGGCCATGTGGAAACTGTAGCCGGAAAGGTCGCCGGCGGTTTCACGGGGATTGTGGCGGAGGTTTTCGCCCGCGAGGCCGCTGATCTGGTCAATGACGTGGTCGCGCAGGTTGAGCAGGAGTTTTTGATACTTCGCCATCTCGCCGCGGGCTTTCTTCACGCCGCCGGTGGTGTCGAGCGCCTTGATGACGGTCGGCGGGTTCTTCTTCTTGGCTGGCGGCCTGGACAACTTCTTTGCAGCTTTCTTCGCAGCCTTGGCCGGCTTCGCCTTCTTCGTCAGTTTCTTTTTCATGTAAATCTCTCAGTTCGGCTTCTCGAGCGTCTCGACCACGCTCACGCATCGCGCACAAATCATCGGATGCCCGGTGTGCCGGCCCACGGACGGCTCCCACCGCCAGCATCGGGCACATTTCTGGCCCAAAGCGGGCGCGACTTTTACGCCAAACGGTTCCTCGCGGTCAAGCGCGATTGTCACCTGCGAGACGATTAAGAGCGCCGGTAGTTGGGCCTCGAAATACTTCAGCATCGCCTTCGTCTCCGCGTCGCCGCCGCTGAGCGTGACGGCTGCCTCCAACGACTTGCCGATGACACCCGCGGCGCGCGCCTTCTCCAACTCCACCGCCACCGTTTGCCGGAACGCCTGGAAGCGCTCCCAACGCGCCTCCAGTTCACCGTCGAACAGCCGGTCGTCGGCGTTCGGCAGCAGCGCCAGATGCACGGACTCCAGCGCCTCGCGACCGCCGCCGGGGCGCAGGCATTGCCAGACCTCGTCCGCTGTGAACGGCACCGCCGGCGCGAGCAGCTTGGCCAGCACCGTTGCCATCGTGTGCATCACCGTCTGGCTGCTGCGCCGCTCGTGTGAGAACTTGCCGAGCGTGTAGAGCCGGTCCTTGAGGATGTCGAGATAGAACGAGGAAAGGTCCACCGTGCAGAACTGGTTGACGCTGTGATAGACGCGGTGGAACTCGTAGCTCGCGTAGGCTTCTCGGCAGGTCTTGATCAGTCCCTGCAACCGGCTTAACGCCCAGCGGTCAAGTTCTTCCAGCTTCGCCGCCGGCACGGCGTCCTGGGCGGGATCAAAGTCGCTCAGGTTGCCGAGCAGGAAGCGGAAAGTATTGCGAATCTTCCGATACGTGCCCGCGACGCGCTCGATGATCTCCTCGGAGAGCGGCACGTCGTTGCGGTAATCCTCGCTGATCGTCCAGAGCCGGAGCACGTCCGCGCCGAACCGGTTCACATAGACATCGCTGTCCTGCGGCTTGCCGTAGGACTTCGAGACCTTCTTCTTCGTCTCAAGGTCCATCAGGAAACCATGCGTCACCACCGCCTTGAACGGCGCGTGGCCCTCGGTGGCGAGCGCCGTCCAGAGCGCGCTCTGGAACCAGCCGCGATGCTGGTCGCTGCCTTCGAGGTAAAGGTCCGCTGGATACTTCAGTTCCGGCCGCAGCCGCAGCACCGCGCGGTGGCTGACGCCGCTCTCAAACCACACGTCGAGGATGTCGGCGGCTTTGTGGAACTCCGTCGGCCGCTTGCAACGCGGGCATTGCACGCCGGCGAGCAGGTCGTTGGCGCTGCGCTTGAACCACGCGTCCACACCTTCACGCTCCACCAGCGCGACGAGTTGGTTGGTGTATTGTTTCTCCTCGAACACGAAGCCGCACGCCTCGCACTTGATGACCGGGATCGGCACGCCCCAGTCGCGCTGTCGGCTGATGCACCAGTCGGGCCGCTCCTCGATCATGCCTTGGATACGGTTGAAGCCCCACGCCGGCACCCACTGGACCTTCTGGATCTCGTGCAGCGCCTTGTCGCGGAGGTTCTTGTGGTCCACGTTGATGAACCACTGCTCCGTCGCGCGGAAAATGATCGGGTTCTTGCAGCGCCAGCAGTGCGGATAGCTGTGGGCGATCTCCTCCTCGACAACGAGCGCGCCGATTTGCTTCAGGTGCTCGACAATCGGGCGGTTCGATTTGAAAACGTGCTGGTTGGCGAAAATGCCCGCGTCCGCCGTGAGCACGCCGGAATCGTCCACCGGCGACAACGTCGGCAGGCCGTAGCGTCGGCCGGTGTCGTGGTCTTCGAGACCATGGCCCGGCGCGGTGTGGACGCAGCCGGTGCCGGTGTCGAGCGTGACGTAGGTCGCCAGCACAACGGGCGAGTCGCGCTCGATGAACGGATGCCGCGCTACGACGCCGCGCCCGTCGGCGGCTTCCAACTCGCGGCCCTTGTGCTTCGAGATCACTTCGTAGCCGCTGACGCCGGCCTTCTGCGCCACCGCCGGCAGCAACGCTTCCGCCACGAGCCACGTCTCATTGCCGACGCGCGCCCAGACGTAATCGAACTCCGGATGCACCGCGATGGCAAGGTTGGCCGGCAGCGTCCACGGCGTCGTCGTCCAGATCAACGCGAAGTGGCCCGGCCTGCCCTTGACGGGGAACTTCACATAAACCGACGTGGACTTGTGATCGCTGTATTCCGCCTCGGCGGTGGCCGCGGCGAGCGCCGTGCGGCACGTGACGCACCAATAGACCGGCTTCGTATCGCGGTAGATGAAGCCCTGGTGCCACATGTCGAAGAACGTGGCGACGATGGCCGCCTCGTATTCCGGCGACATCGTCAGGTAAGGCCGGCTCCAATCGCCGAACACGCCGAGCCGCTTGAACTGCTTGCGCTGCACGTCCACGAAATGCTCCGCGTATTTGCGGCAACGCTCGCGCATCTGCGCCGACGTGATCTGCTCGCGGCTCTTCTCCAGTTCCTTCTGCACCTTCAACTCGATCGGCAGGCCGTGGCAATCCCAGCCTGGCACGTAAGGCGCGCGGTGGCCGGCCATCGAAGCGGCTTTCACGACCACGTCTTTGAGGATCTTGTTCAGCGCCGTGCCGATGTGGACGTTACCGTTGGCGTAGGGCGGCCCATCGTGGAGCACGAACAGCGGGGCGTCACGCCGCGCGTCCTGGAGCGTCTCGTAAAGCTTCATCGCCTCCCAGCGCGCCAGCATCTGCGGCTCGCGCGTCACGAGATCGGCCTTCATCGGAAAGTCCGTCTGAGGCAGGTTCAGCGTTGATTTATAATCGGTAGCCATTTCCGTCGGAAATTGAGCCGCGAACCGTATCACGCCACCCCAAGCGAGTCAACGACCGCAACAGCTCATTCACGGCGCGCGATGCCACGCGGGCTTGCGGTTCTTCGCGAACCACTCGCGCAGCAGTTTCTCGCGCTCCGTCGGCGTTGGCGATGGCTGTGTGTTCGCCTTGTCCTCGCCGTGCTCCACGCTCCAGCCGCTCCACTCGCGGAAGGCGTGATAGGTCCAGTCCCAGCCGTGCGACTCGAAGATCTCGATCACGTCCCGCAGGTAACGATAGGCGCTGCCCTTCGGTGCCCAGCGGATGGCGCTGAACTCACCTATGTAGATATGGGCACCGTAGCGCTGCTGGAACTCCACCGCAGGTTGCAGCGCCGCCTCCAACGCCGCCTTGTCCCATCGCTTTCCCGCGATCTCGCCGGGATAAGCCCACTGTTTCCCCGACTTGTCGTGAACGCCCTGGTGCGTGAACGCGTGCGGCAGATACATGTGGACGCTATAGACCACGCCCGGCACGTCCAGCGGTCGCAGTTCCTTCAGGCCCTTCGGGTCGCCCCACTGGGCCGGCTCGATGATGATCGCGTGCTTGCGGTCAATCGCCCGCACCGCGCGCGCCGCACGCGCGGCCAGCTCCTGCCAGTCCGCCGCCAACTCGGCCACCTCGTCCTCGACTGGTTCGTTGGCGAGGTCATAGCCCCAGACCGCCCGTGAATCCTTGTAACGCCGCGCCATCTTTCGCCAGACCTCGATGAACTTGTCCTGCGCGGCCTTGTCGGTGAACAGCCCGCCGTCGCTGCCGACGTAGCCGCTGACCGTGCGCTTCCCGCCCGGCGGCGAGTGCAGGTCTACGACGACGAGCAAGCCGTATTTTTCGCAGAGCGGGAGGGCGGCATCGAGCTTGGTGAGTTCGCTCTCCAGCCACGCGTCGTAGTCGCTGAGCGTGAACGACGTCTCGCCGCGCTTCGCGTGGCGGGTGAGTTGCCAGCGGATGAGGTTGGCGTTCCACTCCTGCCCGAACGTCCGCAAGCCGGCTTCGTCAATGCCCGGCCGGATCATCGCGCCGCGCAGCCGCGGCAGATCGTGGCCCTTGAAGACTGGCCCGGCGGCCGTGCGCGCCGACGCGGGCACGAACGGCAGCCGGCGCACGATTACGCGCACGTCGTCAAACCACGCTTTGCCCGTCACCGCTTCGAGACCGAGACAGAGCGTGAGTTTCGTCGCGTCGGCGGGCACGCGCGCGGAGAAAGCGCAACGCTTCCAATCGAACGAGCCGGTGTCGAGCGTCGCCGCGGGCCATTGTTTGTCGCCGGGCGTGATGATCGGCGCCATGAACTTCACGCCGTTCCATGGCTTCGGCTTCTCGCTGACGTTTTCGGCCTTGATCATCGCCGAGAAGCCCAGCACGCAGCCGCGCACTCCTTCCACCGGCAACGTAATCTGCGCGAGCGCCGCCTTCTCGACACAGAGCGAGTGACCACCTTGGAAGCCCGGCGCGAGCTTTGCCGGCCCCAACCAACCGGTGAGCGCGTTGGTTCCCTCGAAGTCCGTCGCGAAGATCACGTCGCCTTTCTGCGGCGCGGCGAGGGATGTGAGGATGGAAGCGACGTAAACAACGCACGGCCAGAGTAATTTCATAGCATGATTTTCGCGTAGCGCTCTGCGAGCCGGGCCAACTTAACCGGCGCGCTGGCCGCGTTTGCGGGCTGCGGGCTTCGGCGGAATCACGGCGGTCTCCTGCTCCTGCTGACGGATGGCTTCCTCGTGGATCAACTCGAACATATCGAGGACGAAGTCCTGCTCAAGGTTGTGGGCGACGCCGTAGCTCGTGCGGTCCTTGACGATTTCACTCCAGCGATGCGGTTGGAAGGAGGAGGTGCCGTATTTCTCCTTGTAGTGGCTCATCTGACGCACGATCTCCATGCGGCGGCTGAGGGCGTCCAGAAGCTGGTGGTCGAGGCCGTCCACTTCCTTGCGCAACTCGGCCATGTGGCGGAGGTAGTCCTGCACGGCGGCCAGCTCCTTCTTCGGCGTGAGGCCGGCCAGCAGCGTCCGCAACTGCGCCGGCGTGATCTGCTGGTCGCGGTCGCTCTGCGCCTGGCTGGGATTTGGGTGCGTCTCGATGATGAGGCCGTCGTAAAGAAGGTCGAGCGCCTCCTGCGAGAGCGGCTTGAGCAACTCCCGCTTGCCGCCCATGTGGCTGGGGTCGCAAAGGAGCGGAATCTCCGGCATCCGGCGGCGCAACTCCAGCGGGATGCGCCAGATTGGTTCGTTGCGGTAGATCGTCTCGCGCGCTGTCGAGAAGCCGCGGTGAATCGCGGAGATTTTCGTGACGCCCGCCCGCCGGAGCCGCTCGATGGCGCCGAGCCAGAGTTCGAGGTCGGGATTGACCGGGTTCTTGACCAACACCGGCAGGTCCACGCCACGGAGGCGGTCGGCGAGCGCTTGGACGGAGAACGGATTGACCGTCGTGCGCGCGCCGATCCAGAGGATGTCAATGCCGTGGGCGAGACAGGCGTCCACGTGCGCCGGCTGCGCGACTTCGCAGGCGACGGGGAGCTTGGCGGCCTTGCCGGCGGCTTTGAGCCACGGCAGCGCGGCCTCGCCGATGCCTTGGAAGGAACCGGGCCGGGTGCGCGGTTTCCAGACGCCACCGCGCAACGCGCTAACGCCCAGCTTGCCGAGTTGGAGCGCCACGTCCATGACCTGCTGCTCAGACTCGACGCTGCACGGTCCGGCAATGACGACCTTGCCTTGGAGACATGCTCCACGGCCCTGGAGTCTGCGAAGCCCGCCATCCGATTTACTCATGACGCTTCCTATAATTCGCACCCGCGTTCCCGTCAATCTCTGAACACCTACTCCCTCACGCACCAGCGCGCCTTGTAGAGCCGCTCGCCGGGCAGCTTCAGCGCCACCTCGAAGTCCAGCCACCAAACCGTGTCGCTCCACCAATGGCGGTCGCTGCCTTGGACGAGCGCGGTCAATCCCGTTTGGGGATGGATGCTCACGCTCTTGACGCCGCGCTTCTGCCCCCAAGTCATGTGCGGGAAAAACGCCCGCCGCGCCGGGTCGAACACATAGACATGTGAGCCGGTCGTCAGCACGAGGATGTCGCACTTCGGTGTGATCTGCAGATCATGCCCGCCGGGGTCCGGCAGTGGGTAGGAATCCGCCATGTGGAGCTTCGGCTGCGGGCTGGCCCAGTTCACCAGCCGGTAGCCGTTCAGTTCCTCGAAGCCGAGCGCCCAGAGAATCTGCCGCTTCTCATCCCACGCCACGCCGTGCGCCGAGTGCAGTTCCGTCGTGTAAACCGGCTCGGCCGATTGGTTCAGGTCGAAGACAGCAAGCCGGTTTCCCTCCGCGTGCGTCGAGCCTGCCACGACAACGCGGTTGTTCGGCAGCATCTCCGCCGAGTGTGCATTGCCGACGAACGCTGAAAAGAGCGCCTTGCCGCTCGCCCGCTCCACCAGCGCCACGCCGCCGCCCGACGATGTGATGAGGATCTTCTTCCCGCCCTCTACTGGCTTGCACTCGTCGGTCGTGCCGAACTTGTCGCGGAGATTCTCCGGCAGGTTCGGACAACTGCTGGCCCGCCACGACCAGACCTTGTTCGTGGAAATCTTGTCCCCCGCGCCAACCTTCAGCGCAAACACCTCGTCCCAACCGCAGAGGATCAGTTCATCACCAGCGTGCGCTGCTGTCAGGGAGACAAGCAGCGCCACGATCAACACCATCGTCCATCGTGGAAACAGTGCAATCATCTCATCGCACCGTCGTTCAAGGCTGGCTTACCCGCAAGTAGCCGGTCGCCGCCTGACCCGACGCCATCTCTCGCACGCGAATCTGCCAGACGCCGGGCTGATCGTTGGCGGCGAGGTCGAGTTTCAACTCCAGCCGACCGGCTTTCGCGCCATAGTAGCCGGTTCGCTCTGCGTCGCAGCCAGCCGAGTCGCGGATGTCCACGCGCAACGGCACCACCGCATCGAGCGGGCGTCCCGCTTTGTCAACGACGGCGATCTTTACTGCGATGGCGTCGCCCAGCTTGGCGGTAGCAGGCGACTCTAACTTCACGCCGGCAATGGCTTGGTCGGCGACCATGAACACGCGGCCTTCGCACGGGCCAAGTGCGGCGGGGATGCTGAGAAGACCGCCTTTTGCTGTCGTCTTCAACTCGCGACCGGCGATGAGGTCATAGACGAAGCCGGACTTGCGGGCGAGCGAGAGCGTCGTCTCCGAGGGCACGCCGTCTTCCATCACAAGGCCGTGCTGGCCGACGTAGGAGCCAAACTCGCGCTTGTCGTTGACCGCGAAGAGATAGTCGGTCTTGCCGAACGCGCGGCAGCGCGCGACGACATCGGCGTTGGTGGAGTCGCTGTAGCGGCGGTAACGCTTGTCGAGCGCCTTGCGAAGCTCGCCGGCCTTCGCGACCAGCGCGGCGCGGTCTTCATCCGCCTTGCGCGTGCGGTTGTAACTCTGGATGACGATGTCGGCTTTGATGGCGGGGCAGAGCCGCTCGTCGCCGACGATGAGGCCGCCTTTCTTCTGGAACTCCTTCACCTTCTTCGCAACCGTCGCGGTC
>Ga0233425_10008347_pt1 | contig 13835 bp, 6 predicted proteins | sample Watercolumn_Towu_2_FD_181712 | JGI IMG/M metagenome (GOLD analysis project Ga0233425, IMG submission 181712) | Freshwater microbial communities from Lake Towuti, South Sulawesi, Indonesia - Watercolumn_Towuti2014_140_MG | ecosystem: Environmental > Aquatic > Freshwater > Lake | place: Indonesia...
GCGGACCGAATCTCGAGAACAGCACCCTGACCGGTGCGAGCTACCGGCGGCACTTCTCCGACCGGTGGCTGAGCGACGAGATCCGCATCACGCTGCCCTCTGCGACGAACGTCGACATCCTCGATCGTCACAAGGCGTTGTTCGCACCCGGCTTCTGTGGCCGCAGCGAGGACACCTTCGACATCCCCTCGCCCGGAGCGTCGGTCGAGGGCGCCTTCGTCATCAACAAGAACGGTCCCGTGCGCGCGATCCGCTCGTACGTCGGTGCGAACAGCGGGCCGAGCGCGCAACGGACCCACATCTTCTACGACCGGCGCGAGGACATCCGTTCGGATCTGCGCGTCCACTCGATCGGTTCGATCCTCGACTTCATGGACTACAGCCCTGCGGCGAACGGGATGCGATATCGCAACTCGCTCAATCATGCCGGTGTGATCGTCGACGGGACGCCCGACACCATCGCCGCCGGCAACCCGACCTGGGAACAACTCGCCGGCGTGCAGGGCACCGTGACTCACGTCGGCATCATCAGTTCGTCGTTCGCCTACACCGCGGCCGGCTACTACTACGACGACTCGACCCCCGCGACCACGCAGTGCACCGGCGATGCCTTCGCGTACGGTTCGAGCGGTTCGTGGATCACCTCGACGTTGCCCTGCACCGATCCCGGGCTCGGCTGCACTGCGAACTTCGCGTCGACGCGCGTCGTCTACTACGACGGTCCGGGCGGCACCGCGACGACCGCGGCGGCGCGCCGATCGCAGGCGGTCTCGCCGCTCCAAGCGGCAGCGTTCGTCCACACCTGACCTCGGCCGCTTGAGCCGAGGCGAACCTGCGTCACGTCACGAGTCGTTCACGGTTCCGGTGATCTCGACATTGGCGTCGATGCCGTCGAAGAACACCAGCCTGAACGACTCCGATCCCTCGGCGCGCCCGTCGGCGACGAAGGGGTAGGTCACGCGGCGCGTCGTCGTTCCGGCTTCGAACTCGAAGCCGGAGATCGCGAACGCCGCGGAAGGCGCGATCGGTGGGTCGGGGGGAGTGCCGAACGCCCAGCGTCGCCAGGTCGACGCGGTGACGTCGTCGGAGTCGATTTCGCGGTTTCCGTTCTCGGGCGCGACGAACTGGCCGAACTCACTGACGGCGAAATCGAGCGGGGTGTCGAGATGGAAGCGGAAGCGGACACCGTCGGCCTCGGTCCCGGAGGCCGCGGCTGCCTCGACGCTGAGGCGCGGCCAGTGCTCGTCGTCGACGATGTGCGCACCGCCGAGGTACGCGCCCGTCGTCCCGTTGCGGCGCGCGAACGCGATCACGAACAAATCACGATCGCCTTCGGGCCGGGTGTCGCCGTCGAAGCCGACCTCGACGGAACGGTGCGTCACGCCGGGTGCGAACGTGACGACCTCGAGCCGCGTCGTGAAGTCACCGTCGGTGATCCGCACCCAGTACTGCGCCGAGTCCGTCACCGGGCCGGTGACGTCGAGCGGCACGCGCACGACTTGCGCGGGATCATCGCCCTCACCGACATCGACGGTGCCGACCGTGAGCCGCGGCACGAACCGTTCAGGGACGTCACGCACGCCGGGCAGCACCGCCATGACGTCGAACAGCCAGGCCTCGCCGCGTCCGGTGGCCACGACGACGTCGATCGAGGTGACGCGTGCGAGATCGACGCCGCGCACATCACGCAGGTCACCGCGAAGCGTGCGCGCCCACACCTTGGCGAACGAGGGTCGACCGGGCAACCGGCCGGTGAGCGACGGCGCGCTCGGCAGGAACACCGCGCGACCGTCGGCATCGACGAGTCGCAGGAGGAACACACTCGGTCGCGTGCCGCCGCCGTAGGCGACACGAACGTCGACGCGATCGGCCGCGCCGAGATCGACCGCGCGTCCGAACGGCACACGCACCGTCCCCGGACCCGACCACCGCAGGCGCGCCGCGGCGACGCCGGGGAGCGAGGCGTCGACCCAGTGCGGTGTCGCGCCGTGGGGATCGCGCGCGTCAGCGCCGCAGCGAATCGAAGTCTTGGGCTGCCAGCCGATGCAGATCGCCGCACGCACCTCGCCACTCGCCGCGGGCCGCTGCGACGGATCGAGGCGCGCGAGTTGAACGCGGTTGCCGCCGATCGCGCTGACCGCGACCGTCGCGGCGCGTGCCGAGCGTGGCGGGCGCGCCGCTCCGTCGAGGAGCGGAAGCATCGCCGGGTGTTGCCCGATCGCAAACTTCACGAGCGCTGCCGAGTAAGTCGCCCCGACCTGTTGCTGATCGCGCGCGCTCAGGCGATGACCACCGCGCGCGCCGCACGTCGAATCGTTGGCGCTGCCGGAGAAACTCCAGTCGTCCTCGGCCGGCGCAGCCGCGAGCCCTGGTGTCCACTGCGCGTTGAAGAAGTTGTGGTTGGCGCCGAACACGAGCACGGCACTGTGCAGCGCCGGGTCGCCGCCATCGATCAGGTCGCGGGCGCCGTCGACGTAGAGCTGACCCTGGAGGTCGAACACATCGCCGTCGCAGTAGGGGAGCAGCACCGCCATCGGGACGTGCACCGGCGTCTGCCCGCCGAAAGCGGTCGGGCCGATGGCGACGATGCCCCGGATGCGCCACGGGTCGTCGGCGTCGCTGTCGATCGCCGCCCGGGCGACGCCCTCGCCGCCGCGGCTGTGACCGATCAGCACGACGCGGTCCATAGCGACACGATCGTGGACGAGGCCACCCCAGGGGTCGGTTCCCCTGCGGTTCCAGCGCGACCACACCGCGAGGTGATGACGCACGAGCGCGGATCGGGCGGCCGCGCCACCGTCGAATGAGGCGAAGTCCTGCCCGTTGATGCCGTTTGCCGAGATCGACACAACGATCGAACCCTGCGACGCGAGCAGGTCGGCGACGCGGCGGTAACCGATGTGCGAGGGAATCGGTTGCCACCCGACGCGACACGGCCAGTCGCCGCTCGCGTCGCCCTGCGGGCCACCGCGGTAACAGGTCGCGTGACGCCCGTGCAGGATCACCACGAGTGGGCGCCTCCCGGTCGTGCCGAGGGGAAGCGTTACCTCGCCGACGACCTCGACGCGCGCCGGATACTCGGAGTGGCGCAGTCCGACAAGGGAGTACGTGCGCCGCTCGCTGGCAAAGTGACCCGGGACGCCGGGATCGGTTTGGGGCTCGATCGCGAACGGGTCCCTGCCGGGCGCGCTCTCGGAGTCCCCTGTCGGTTCGGCCGCGCCGGTGCGATCGGAGTAGTGGTGATCGAGTCGGCTGGTGTCGTCGAGCCGGCGCTGACCGCGCCACAACGCGAGCGCCGACAGATCGCGGTTGGGATCGAACCCGGCGGGGAGTACGCGGAGGTCGAGTACGGCGACGTTGCCGACTTCTCGCGCCGTCCCGAGGAGCGTGCCAGCGAGGCGGACCTGCAGGGGCAACGCGCCGATCGGCAGTGGCTGGGCTGAGCGCCACGTGAGGCGGACGCCCGAGTCGGTCGTCGTTGCCGACCAGCCGCTCGAGTCGTGCACGTCGAGTGGGACCCGTGTCGTGATCAGCGATACCGACCGGGCTGCGCCAGCGGCCGCGACCGGAACGAACGCAGTCGCAAAGATCAGGCTGGCCGCGGCGCCGCCGCCCGCTGTGGTCCGGGCGCTGCAGCGACGCCACCTGCTGATCATGGTGACCGCCTCACCCCTCGCACCCCACATCCCGAAACCTCGCGTGCCTGACGCGCCGCGGACGGTTCGACGAGCGCGAGCTTGCCCTGGTTCCCGGGAGCTGCGCCCATCGAGACCGCGGCGAGCTAGGCCCAACTCCGGGGATCGGCGCAGCGGGGATCGGCCCGGGTGACGGTGTGGGAGGGCAGATCGTCGATGCGCCAGCGAGTCGCGAAGCGGCAGCGACCCGTTGACACGGGCCGTCACCCGGGCTACACCAAAGAGGTCCAGCCCGACAGCGGAGGTGGCGAATGGTCGCCGACACCTCGAAACGCCCCTGGCCCAGCGAATCGGCGAACCGCCCCGACATCACGCCCGACCCAGCCGCAGGCGCACACGACCCCCGGGTCAGCGGTCGCCGCCGAGGCGGGGTCCGGGGCGCGGCCGGCGCGCTCGTCCCGGTGTTCGACGCAGTGTTCGGCGGCCCGCCCCCCGTCCGGTTCGAGTTCTGGGACGGGACGTTCGCCGGAGGCGACGACGGCGCTTCAAGCGCCGATCGAGGCGGCCCCGGCGATCCTGTTGTGCGATTCCGCTCGGCCCGCGCGCTGCGCCGGATCGTCTGGGCTCCGGGCGAACTCGGACTCGGTCGCGCCTATGTCGCCGGCGATGTCGATCTGTGCGGCGACCTGCCGACGCTGCTGCATCGGCTCAAGCGGGCAATGGTGAACGACCGCGAGTTCGGCGCGCGCGAACTCCCGGCCGCGACCCGAGCCGCAGCACGACTCGGAGCGCTCGGACCTCCACCGCGCCCGCCTCGCCACGAGGCGCACCTGCACGGTCGCCGCCACTCCAAGGCGCGCGACGCCCGCGCGATCTCACACCACTACGACGTCGGCAATGACTTCTACCGGATGGTGCTCGGCGAGTCGATGACCTACTCGTGTGCGCGTTGGGGTGATGGCATCACCACGCTCGAGGCTGCGCAGGTGGCCAAGCACGAACTGGTCTGCCGCAAGCTCGGTCTGCATGCGCGTGCGGACGCGCGCCTGCTCGACGTGGGATGCGGATGGGGCTCGTTCGCAATGCACGCGGCGACGCATCACGGCGCACGCGTCGTCGGGGTGACGATCAGCGACGAGCAGTACTTCCTCGGACACCAACGGGTCAAGGAGGCGGGTCTCGACGATCGGGTCGACATCCGGCTCCAGGACTACCGCGACCTCGCGGGCGAGTCGTTCGACGCGATCGCGTCGATCGGGATGTTCGAGCATGTGGGCGCGGCTCGCACCGCCGAGTATTTCGCCGGGTTGCGATCGCTCCTGCGTCCGGGTGGGCGTTTGTTGAACCACGCAATTTCGTCCTCAGGCGGGTCGCGCCTGTCGTCGCGGAGCTTCGCGGGCCGCTACGTGTTTCCCGATGGCGAGTTGCTCGATGTCGGCGACGTCGTGAAGGCGATGCAGCACGCCGGCTTCGAGGTGCGCGACGTCGAGTCGCTGCGCGAGCACTATGCGGCGACCCTGCGGGAATGGATCGCGAACCTCGAGCACAACTGGAAGGCCGCAGTGCACGAGGTCGGCCCGGAGCGTGCCCGGGTGTGGCGTCTGTACATGGCGGGGAGCGTCGTCGGATTCGACGACGGCGGGATCTCGGTCCACCAGGCGCTCGGCGTCGTCCCGCACGAACACGGACGCAGCTCGATGCCGCTCCAGCGCGACTGGTGAGCTCGCCCGTACAGGCGTGAGCGGCACAGTAACCGCGCGCATTGCCGTTCCTCACTCACCGTTGGGTGGTTCGCCACGCCGGTGACCATCGTCCCGATCTGGCGGGCCTGCGGTCGGGTGACTGTGCCGCGCTGCACGTCGTAGCGTGCGATCGTGCACCTGCGATCGGCAAGCTCATGACTTCCGCAACGACGGGCGACCGCGCCGGTCGTCCGTTGCGTTTCGCCATCATCGGCGCCGGGATGGCCGGCATCCTCAGCGCGATCAAGCTCAACGAGGCCGATCTCACCGACTGGACGATTTACGAGAAGGCCGATCGTCTCGGCGGGACGTGGCGCGAGAACACCTATCCCGGCATCGGATGCGACGTGCCAAGCCACCTGTATTCGTACTCGTTCGCGTTGAACCCCGAGTGGAGTCATGCGTTCGCGCCGGGAGACGAGATCCAGCGCTACTTCGAGACCGTCGCGCGCGACTACGGGATCGAACCGGGGATCCGCTACGGCGACGAGGTGCGCAGCCTCGAATTCCGCGATGGCCGCTGGCACCTCGAGACCGCCGCGGGTCATCGTGATGTCGTCGACGTGGTGGTCGCCGCGACCGGCGTGTTGCACGGCCCGGCGTATCCCGACATCGAAGGACTCGACACCTTTGCCGGTTCGACGTGGCACAGCGCGCGGTGGGATCACACGCTGCCGCTCGCCGGCAAGCGCATCGGGATCATCGGCACCGGTTCCACTGCGGTGCAGATCGTGTCAGCGCTCGTCGACGAGGTCGCGCACCTCGATCTGTTCCAGCGCACGGCTCAGTGGGTGCTTCCCCAGGACAACCCCGCGTACTCGGAAGCGGACAAAGAGGGATTCCGCCGCGAACCCGAGCGCCTCAGCGACCTCTACTGGGTGTTGAGCGAGTCGTTCGCCGACGGGTTCTCGAACGCGGTGGTCGACGCCGAATCGCCGCAGATCCGCCGCATCGAAGAGGCATGCCTCGCGAACCTTGAACAGCACGTCGACGATCCGGACCTGCGCGAGCGGCTCCGCCCGAATTACCGCGCCGCGTGCAAACGCCTCATCATCTCGCCGGACTTCTACGAGAAGATCCAGCGGCCCAACGCCACGCTCGTGACCGATCCGATCGAACGGGTCGAACCGGCTGGCGTCCGCACGGCCGACGGCACCCTGCACGAACTCGATGTGTTGGTGCTCGCCACGGGCTTCAAGGTCGACTCGTTCACGCGACCGATGCGGGTGATCGGGAGAGATGGCCTGAGCCTCGACGACGCCTGGGCGAAGCGGCCCGAGGCCTATCTGGCGATCTCGGTGCCCGGGTTCCCGAACTTCTTCATGCTGAACGGACCCAACGGTCCGGTCGGCAACTTCTCGTTGATCCAGATCGCCGAACTTCAGTTCGCGTACGTCCTGCAGTTGGTCGAGCAACTCCGTGCCGGGCAGTGCCGCGAGGTGTGCGCGACCCGGAGCGCGCTCGAACGGTTCGAGGCGGCCCGTGAAGAGGCCGCTCGTCACACCGTCTGGGCTACGGGGTGCCAGAGTTGGTATCTCGACGACCGCGGCATCCCCGCGTCATGGCCCTGGAGTCTCGATCGCTTCCGCGAGGAGATGGCAACCCCCGATCTCGACGCCTACGAACTCGTCTGATCCGGGTCGGCATCGCCGCGGCGCGGCATCTCGAGCAACTCGGCGAGCGGTCGGCCCGTCAAGTCGCCGACGAGCGTCTGCATGCAGACGGCCTCGCGCTCGACGCGCTCGACGAGATCGAGCGTGCGGGCGAGGTGGAAGCGGTCGGCGTCGGCCATGCATCGCGTCATCGATCGCAACCTGAGCGTTGCTCAACCGGACGGCTGAGAGTCCCGGGGGTGCTCCCGCCACCGCCGAACGTCCTACCGAGGCGGGACTAACGTCGCGAATCGGGTAGGACGTTCCGACTTTTCTGATTTCAGCGCATCCTAGGCTTGGACACGGGGCCGTGAGCTGGTGAATTGTAGCGGCGTCATCGGTGGGAACGACCCGGAGGCGGGGGCGTGAACGACCATGGGGCGTGGCTGACGCGAGGTGTTGGCCCTGACTCTTGTCTTCGACGGCGTGAGTGCCGTCGAAGGTCGCGCGTACGAGGCGAGGTTCGCGCGCGCTGGTCCGTCCGGGTGGGGAGGAATGGACCATGGCGGAACAGATCGAACCAATGGGATCGCGTCGCGCGACCATGCGGCGGACGAGTTCGGGTGATGGCGCCGCGCATCGGCTGATCCCGCGCCGAGCACTGCTGCAGATGGGCGCCGCGGGCGCGGCCGTCGCGGCTGGCGCGGCGGTCGTGCCTGATCGGGTTCGCCGCTCGTTCGTGGCGCTCAGCGGCCTCCCGACCGCGATTACCAGCGAGATCTACACCGAGGTGTTCCCGACGAGCCCGCTCGTGCTCTCGCCGTTCACCGACGAACTCCCGATCCCGCGCGCCCTCGCTCCGACACCGTCTGTCGACTACACGAGTTGGGCGACGCCGCCCGGCCCCGGCGCGGGTCAGCAAACCAGTGTGAGTTCGACCGAGCGTCACCAGATGTGGCCGAGCGCGATCGGCTATCCCGACCCGATCGTGTACGAGATCAAGTTGCAGGTCGCGCCGCATCGCTTCACGACGTCGCGCGTGCTCCCGATCAACTCGCTCGGCGCTCCCACCGATTCGTGGGACTCCTCAGGAACGCACTTTGCGCCCGGCACCGAGCGCACGCTTCCCGACGCGACCATGTACACCTTCAACGGGACGTTCCCTGGTCCGCGCATCAATGCCGAGTACGGCAAGCCAGTGCTCCTGCGGTTCCGCAACGAACTCGACCAGAACCCGCACGGCCTTGACCGCCAGGACTTCGGCGCGCCCGACGCGTCGTTCCTCACCCACCTCCACAACGGGCACACCGCGCCCGAGAGCGACGGCAACCCGCACTACTCCATGAAGGTGCTCGGCAAGCACGGCTACGAGCCCGGGACGTGGGTCGACAACCTGTACCTCAACTGGCCGGCCGCTGGCGACGACCGCGAGAAGCAGTCGTTCCTTTGGTTCCACGACCACCGTATGGACCACACCGGCTCGAACGTCTACAAGGGTCTCGCCGGGCTCTACCCGATCTACGACCCGAAGAACAACAAGGACATGGGCGACGAGAGGCGGGGGCTGCGCCTTCCCGGCGTGCGCACGAACAACCCCGACGGTTCGTTCGACGTCGACTACGACATCCCGCTCGCGATCAGCGACTGGCGCATCGACGACGGGGTGACGCTCCACCAGGACATCCACGACGGGATGGGCGAGTTCCCGAGCGCCCTGAACCCGAAGGTGCATCCCGAGTGGTGGGGCAAGACCTTCTACAAGCACTTCCCGAATCACGGTTTTGTCGGCGACCTCTTCACGGTGAACGGCGTTGCGTATCCCGTGCTTCATGTGAAGCGACGCAAGTACCGGTTGCGGTTCCTCGACGCGTCGATCGCACGCGTCTATGAGTTCATGTTCATGAGTTCGACGCAGGGGCCCAAGGCCGCGCGCGACCTCGGATTCATCGAAGATGAGCTGCAAGGCCAGTGGCGGATTCCCGACGGTCAGCAGTGCATGCGGTTGACGCAGATCGCCAGCGATGGAGGTCTGTTGCCGATGCCGATCACCCGCGACTCCTTCGAGCTATGGCCCGCGAAGCGCCGCGAGTTCGTCGTCGACTTCAGCCGCTACATGGACGGCACGCCGACGTCGGACGGCGACGCCATCTACGTCACGAACGTGATGAAGATGCGCGACGGCCGCAAGCCCGACAACTCGACGCGCGATTCGTTCGACCCGATGTACAAGGTGCCGGTGCTGAAGATCGTCATCGACGGCAACGACATGCCGGTGGACAACAGCGTCATGCCGTCGGGTGTGCTGCGGCCGCTACGGCCGCTCCCGACGAACTGGCGCTCGTTCCTCGAGAACCGGTTGATCTTCGAGGTGCAGCGCAGCGGAACTGCGGGCGGCGAACTCGAATGGCTCGTGAACGGCGTTCCGTTCGACCCGGCGACCGTCGCGCGCAGCCTGACCAATCCGAGGGGCCGGCGGCCCTTCGCCAGACAGCGCGTCGGGAGTTTCAACCTGTGGGAGATCCGCAACGGCGGCGGCGGTTGGGTGCACCCCTTCCATATCCACCACGAGGAGCACCGCACGGTGATGCGCGATGGTGTCGAAGTGCCGATCTCCAGCCATCCCGACGACGTTGCACGCGAGGACGTGGTCGCGCTCGACCCGGGCGAGTCGGTGATCATCGCCCGTCGGTTCCGTGACTTCACTGGCCCCTACGTCGCGCACTGCCACAACCTGGCGCACGAGGACCACGCAATGATGTTCGGCTGGGAGATCACCCCCTGACACGCCACGAAATCACGGCTTGTACCGCCAATCCCGTCTCCATAAACAACCACCACGACCAACAGAGCGTGTCCAATGGCGTCGCGCGCAGGGACGGTCGCGCCCACCTGACCCCCGGTGTGGACCGACGTCGACGGTGACGACGTCGCGTTCATGACGAGCGCCGAGACGGTCAAGGGCAAGGCGATCCTGCAGCGACGAAGCTGGACGCATCCGCCGCTGCGCGCGAGCGCCTTGGAACGGTTCCGCAGAAACGTGTAGGGTGCCGGACGCGCCGCGGGGTGGAGCAGTCTGGTAGCTCGTCGGGCTCATAACCCGAAGGTCGCGGGTTCAAATCCCGCCCCCGCCACCAACCGAAAACAGAATCGAGGCCCCGCCCCGGCGGGGCCTCATCGCGTCCGGCCACGCCCCTTCTGTTCCGCCGGCTGGAGACACCGTGTCGTCGGATCCGCTCACGATGGTCGGATCATTGCTGTAGCTGCGTCGCGATCGGTCAGGAACAACAGTGGCAGCCCGGCAACAGGCCTCGGGCAGTGTGGGGTTGGTCGCCGGAGGTCGCGCCGCCGCACCCAGCGCAGCCTTCTTCCGTCGTCGAACGTGAATTCTGGCAGCGAACTGAGGCCGTATTGGCTGCCTCTGCCGTTCGCGGCGATACTTCGGGCCGAATGGGGACGCAACTCGCCGCGGTCATGATCACCGACCTCGTCGGGTCGACCGAGACGCGTGCACGCATTGGAGAGGATCTCGCCGAGTCCCTTCGCCGCAACCACGACCAGATGTTGCGCGATGTGGTCACCGCCAACGAGGGCGTGTTCGTCAAGGGTCTCGGTGACGGCATGCTCGCGTACTTCGTGGGAGCATCGGACGCGGTCGCCGCCGCGGTTGCCATCCAGCAGCGCGCTGACCGCCACTCCGTCGAACATCCGGATCAGTCGCTCGACGTTCGCATCGGCATCGCGGCGGGTGACATCACGCTCGAGGACGACGACGTGTTCGGTACGCCGGTCATCGAGGCCGCAAGGCTCTGCGCTGCCGCGAACGGTGGGCAGATCATCGTCGCCGATCTGGTCCGCGTCCTCGGGCGCGGGCGTGGCGGCCATCACTTCACGCCGCTCGGCGATCTCGAGCTCAAGGGCTTGCCCGAGCCCCTTCCCGCCGCCGAGGTCGGTTGGGAGCGAGCACGAGCGATCGGCGACGGCGATCGCGCCGTCAACGCACCGCTGCCCGGCCCGCTCGCAGCGATCGGTCGGTTTCCATACTCGGGTCGGGTTGCGACACGCGAGCTGCTCTCGAACCGCTGGAAGGAGGCATGTGTCGACGCCCGCCGCATCGTGTTGCTCGCCGGCGAGCCGGGAATCGGCAAGACGCGCCTTGTGAGCGAGGTCGCGCGCGAAATTCATGACGACGGCGGGTTGGTGTTGCTGGGCCGCTGCTTCGAGGAGGTCGGAGCGCCCTACGCGCCGTGGGTGGAGGCGTTGCGTCACGCCGTCGAGCATGCGCCGATCGAGTTGCTGGAAGCACACGTGGCGCGCGTCGGCGGTGATGTCGGTCGCCTCGTGCCCGAGTTGGCTCGACGGCTCGACGGCGCGCTTCCCGAATCGCCGACGGGCGACGCCGAACTGGCGCGGATGCGGCTTTTCGACGGCGTCGTCGATCTGCTCGTACGCACCTCACAGCACGCGCCGATGTTTCTCGTTCTCGACGACCTCCACTGGGCTGACGCATCCAGTGTGGAGCTCCTCATGTGGGTTGCCCGCTCCGCGACACCCATGGCCCTGGCGATCGTCGGGACCTATCGCGACACGGACGTCGCTCGCAGCCACCCGTTTGCTGCCGCCCTCGCCGACTTGCGGCGAATCGACGGTGTCGACCGGGTGCCGCTCAGCGGTCTAGACGCGGAGGAAGTGCTCAGTTTCGTCGAGGCAGCAGGCGGACACCCACTCGAGGAAGACGGCCGCGAACTCGCAGCGCTGCTCTGGCAGGAGACCGAGGGGAACCCGTTCTTCTTGCAGGAAGTGCTCTTGCACCTCGCGGAGTCCGGCGCCATCAGGCACGACGGGGAACGATGGGTCGCCACACGATCGATCTCCGACGCCGGAGTACCCGAAGGAGTGCGCGACGTGATCGGCCGGCGGCTCTCGATGCTCGATGGCGACACCAATGACGTGCTCCGCGCCGCGTCAGTGCTCGGTCTCGAGTTCGACCTCGAACTTCTCGGCGCACTCACCGATCGCGACGCGACGACGTTGCTCGATGTTCTCGAGGAACCGACACAACGCGGCCTGGTCGTCGAATCGGGCGTCGACCGTTACCGCTTCGCACATGGACTCATCCGCCAGACCCTCGACGAGGAACTGGCCTCGGGTCGTCGCGCGCGCTTACACCGACGTGCCGCCGACGTACTCCTGATCAAACCAAAACGCAGCCCAGCGGCGATCGCGATTCACTTGATCGCCGCCGGTCCGCTCGGCGATCCGGAGGTCGCAGCGGAGGCTGCGGAAAGCGCAGCGGTCGAGGCGTTCGCTGGAGCCCGGCGGCTGCCGCGGTGCTGAGCCGGGGAGTGACACCGTCACTCGCCTCCGGTTACTCGTTCGACGAGCGCTCGATCGCGGGTCAAACGGCCGGTGACGCGCCGGCTCCCAACACCGAGGTCAGCGCGTCGCGGAGCGAGATGGTGGGATCGGCTGGCAGGGTGGCGGCGCGCCAGGCGATGTGCTGATCGGGTCGGACGAGCAGCGCACCGTCGCCATCGAGCCGGCACCTCGCCCGCCAGTCCGCACCGGTCTCCACGTCGTCGCCGAGGCGGATCTGCTCCAGCGGCACGGTCACCGACGCGATTGCGTCGGCCCAGCGGTCGTGCGCGCCGCTCGTGAGCAGCGTCATCCGGTCTGCGCGCACCAGGTCGAGCGTCGAGCGGCCATCGTCGAGCCAGCCGTGAGGGAGGCGGGACCCGACCTCGGCGGTGGGCTCGAACCGGCTCGGATCCTCGATCGGCGCCGGCGGTTCGCGGTCGCGGACGAGCGCGCCATCGGCGTACACGTAGCCGAGCTGCAGCCCCAGCATGTCGAAGTGCGTCGCCTGTGCCTGCACGCCCGCCGCGATCCGCTCGGCGTTGGCGGGATCGGCGAGCGTGGCGGCGAGGTCGGCCGACGTCGCCCCGGGGTGGAGCGCGAGCGCGTCGGCGAGCAGCACCATCTTGAACGCGTTGGTGGCGCTCTGCTGGCAGTTGGTGTGCGCGACCGGAAGCCGCTCCACCTCGTAGCTGTCGAGCAGTGTCGGTGCCGCCCAGCCGTCGACGACCGCCTGCAGCTTCCACGCGAGGTTATGCGCGTCGGCCACCCCCGTGTTGAGGCCCATCCCGCCGGTCGGTGGGAAACGGTGCGCGGCATCACCGACGAGGAAGGCACGACCGCGCTGCATGTGTTCGGCGACCTGCGCGGTCATGTGCCACGTTCCGACGCGCGCCACCTCCAGTTCCGCGGCGTCGTCGCCGATCGCGCCGCGAACGATCTCGGCGCAGCGCGCGGGTGTGAAGTCGTCGGCGGGTTGCGTGGCCGAGTCGTAGGCGACCATGAACACCGACTCGCGGTCGAGGTCGTGGGCGATGAACACGCCGGAGACCTCGGGATCCATCACGAAGTGCAGCACGCCGAGCCGCTCGGCCACGTAGGGCCGCAGGTTCGCCATGACGTGGATCGCCACGAAGTCCTGGAGGCTCTGCGGTCCGATCATCTCGATGCCGAGCGACTTGCGCACCACGCTGCCTGCACCGTCGGCGGCGAGCAGGTACGCGCTGCGCACGGTCGTCTCGACCTCGGTGCGCCGATCGCGAATCACCGAAGTCACCCCGTCGTCGTCCTGCGTGCTCGACACCCACTCGGTGTCGTAGCGCAGGTCGATCTCGGGCGCGTCGGCGATCGCCGCGGCCATCACCGGTTCGAGCCGGTGCTGGCTGATGTTGCGCAGCGGGGTGGGGGTGTGATCGAGGCACTCGTCGCCCTGACGCTCGAACGGCAGCCGGCCGATCAGCTCGCCGTTCAGTCGGGTCACGAAGCTGACGTGACCGGAGTCGCGGGGCGGCTTC
>Ga0233425_10008348_pt1 | contig 13834 bp, 11 predicted proteins | sample Watercolumn_Towu_2_FD_181712 | JGI IMG/M metagenome (GOLD analysis project Ga0233425, IMG submission 181712) | Freshwater microbial communities from Lake Towuti, South Sulawesi, Indonesia - Watercolumn_Towuti2014_140_MG | ecosystem: Environmental > Aquatic > Freshwater > Lake | place...
GACCGATGGCGACGCGGACGCGGACCTCGACGCGGACGAGGAAGGGGACGCCGACGGGGACGGAGAACCAGCCGTGATCTGGTACGACCCGCGGCAGGTGGTGGACGTCGAGGACCTCCCGGCGCCGCGCGACTGGCAGCTCAAACGCGGCATCGTCCACGCGCATTCGGTCTACTCACACGACGCGTGCGACGACGAGCCATTCATCGACGGCGTGCGCAACGAGCAGTGCTTCGCGGACCTGCGCGCGGCGATGTGCGACACGGCCCAGGACTTCGTTTTCCTCACAGACCACGACAACTATTTCGCCGACCACGAGCTCCCGGACGTGCTCCTGTACGAGGACGGCGACATCCTGATCGAACGCGACGGCGCGCCGGTGGCGAACCGCGTGGTCTGCGCCGACGGCCGCGAGGTCATCGTGGCCGCGGGCACGGAATCGGGGACCATGCCCATCGGGCTCGAACACCACGTCGGCGACACCCCGGAGGCGCGGCACGCGGCGTATGACGACGTCACGGCCGTGGGTGTACTGGCGCTCCGTGACGCCGGGGCGATCGCGCTCGTCGCCCACACCGAGGGCTGGGACGTCGAGACGCTCCTCGACCTGCCCCTCGACGGGATCGAGATCTACAACCTCCATCAGAACCTCATGGACAACATCGGCGTGGCCGTGAACCTGCTCATCACCCTCGGCGAGAACCCGGACCGCGTGCCCGACGTCGAGCTGGGCCTGATCGCGCTGTTCCTCGAGAACGACGCGGACCTCGAGAGATGGTCGAGGTCCGTCGCCGTGCGCCGCACGATCGGCGTGCTGGCGACCGACGTGCACCGCAACTCGTTCCCCGGCCCGTCGCCCGACGGCGAGCGGCTCGACTCGTACCGGCGTATGATGCACTGGTTCTCGAACTACGTTCTCGTGGCCGAGGGAGAGGTGGACGACCGCGTGCTGAAGGAGGCGATCGGCCACGGCCGGATGTACGGAGGCTTCGACTACCTCGGTTACCCCGAGGGGTTCGATTTCCACGCCCTGGTCGGCGACGCCGTGTTCGAGATGGGCGACGCGACGCCGGCCGGCGAGGGAGCCGAGCTCAGGATCGCGCTCCCCAGCATCGCGGGCCTGGACCCTGACGCGCCGAGGCCCGCGATCAGCGGAAGGATACTGCGGGCGGACGACGGCGAGTGGGATGTGGTGAGCGAGGGCGACACCGACCTCGAGCTCGACGCCGAGCCAGGGGTGTACCGGGCCGAGGTCAGGATGGTCCCGGAGCACCTGCGTCCGTCGCTCGGTCGTTTCGCCCAGGACTACCTCGTCGAGACGGTCTGGGTGTACTCGAACGTGATCTACGTCGGTGTGGAACGCTGAAGCGCGGAGGCTCGTGGTGTCATCGAAGATCGTCCGCTCCACCGTCCTCTTCGCCGCCTTCGCGGCCACGGCGCTGGCCGTCCACGGCTGCGCGACGCCGTGCGAGCAGATCGCGCGGCAACGCCAGGAGATCCTCGAGCGGCGACTCGAGCCGACCGCCGAGCCGCATCTCGTCGCCGCGGTCTCGCTCCAGGTGGTGAACGAGATGATCGCGCCCCGGGTGCAGGAGATCGAGCCGCAGCGGCTCGAGGTCCCGCTGTCGGGCGTCCTGTCGAGCCTCTCGGGCGTCGGCCTCGACGACCTCGTGCTCCGGCCGACGAGCGTCGAGGTTGTCCCCTCGCCACAGGGCCGGGTCGGGATCGTGGTCCTGCTCGACGTGGGACCACCGAATGAGACGTACTTCAGCATGCGCGTCGCGGGCGATGTCGAGCCGCGCTTCGATCCGCAAACGAATCGCGTGGAGGTCGAGCTGCGCATCGACGACTTCCGGTCCATGCAGCCGATCATGAGCGAGGGTGCGGCGGACCGTCTGGGGCAAGCCCTGCATCGCCAGCTCCCGGCCATGATGCGGTTGCTCGTCCCGCCGCAGGCGATCGCCGAGGCAGCGAGGTTCGTCACGACCTTCGTGCTCACGAGCGCGTACCCCGTGCTCCGCGACGCGCTCTTCACCGACCTCGACCCCGTGGCCCGGTTCTCGGTCGCGCTGCCCGACCTCCCGATCGAGCGGATCGACTTCTCAACCACCGCCGACGACGGAGGCCGCCTCGTCCTCGCCATGCACACCGGGCTGCCGGTGGCCGCGGGCATCGGCGTGCCGGACGCGCTCGAGCTCGCCGGGCACGGCGGTATCGACGTGACGGTGGCCGGCCCGGCCGTCGCCGAGCTGGCGAACTGGGGCATGCGCGAGGGCCGGCTGCCCGCGCGCTACGACGACCGCGGGCGACCGACCGACGGCGGCCCGTACCAGGTCGCCCTGTCCTGGTCCGTGGACGCGGACGACCCGAGGCCGCTGAGGGTCCACGTGTGGAAGCTCGAGCCGCGCTGCCTCCACGCCGTGATCGCCGCGCGACCCGAGCTCCGGCTCGAGGGCGGCGAGCTCGTGCTCGAAGTGCAGGATCGACGCGTGGAAGAGCTCGAGGGGCCGCCGCTGGCCGAGGTCGCGCGCTGGCTCGCGCCGCTGTGGCTCAGGGCCCTGTCGAGCACCCAGTCGGTCGCGTCGACCTTCGCCCTCGAGGCGGGTGGACGGAGCCTGTCGGCGCGCGTGACCGACGTTTCGATCACCGGCGCGGCGGTGCGGCTGCGAGTGGACCTCGTCGAGCCATACACTCAGTGACGGGGTTGTGATCGGAATCAATGCGGTTTTCGTGGAGATCGATCCCAGCCTGGGGGGAGATCGATCCAAAACCACATTCCAGGCCGGGTCGACACCGGAAAATCGTCACATCGAGATCACTGTTCGGCACCTGATCGAAATCACGGGACTTTTCTGTGCACTGGAGCCTCGTGATCATTCGTGGGGCCGGATCGATATCCGTGATTGATCGCGCATGTGAGGCGGGATCATCGAGGCTGTCACGCCTCGTGATCCGCGCAGCCGAGGTGATCGAAATCACAGCGTGTTTTCATGAATACGGGCGAGCTGGCGAACGAGTCGACCCGGATCGTTCTACAATGGAATCGGTTGATCACTTGTTCACTCTAGACACGGTTCACGCAACTGGTGACAATGTTTTCATCCACACAAGGTAGGACCTTCGGGCGGGCGACGGTACAGTGGGGCCGGGGCCCGAGGGGCCGCCTTGTGTGGTTTTCGAACGACGTTCACTTCACGCTACGCGCTTCCCATGCCTCGTGGGCTTCCTTGAGGACGCAGAGGGCCCTGTTGACCTGTGGCATGCCGGCGTAGACGCCGATCTGGAAGATGGTCTCCGCCATCTCCTCCAGCGTCAGTCCGACGTTGAACCCGGCCCAGATGTGGAGCCGGAGCTCGACGTCGCGGCCGAGCGCGGTCAGCGCCGCGATGGCCACGAGCTGTCTCGTGGGATGAGAGAGCTTCTGCCGCGCGTACATCTTGCCGGTGATGAACATGGACAGGTCCTTGGCGAGCTCCTCGTCGAAGCAGCACCAGAGCTCGTAGGGCTTATCCCACGGGTAGCCCTCGAAGTAGGTCCTGGCGGTCTCCGCTGTCTTGTGCTTGAGGTCGTTCCTCGTGTCGTCGTCGCTCATCGTGCCCTCACCGCCTCTCTACTCGAATGACTGGACTCCCGTCACCATTTTGGCCAAATGTCAGGTATTGGTACCGGAGGATGGTCGCATGACGAAGACTTCGGTGAGCCTCGTTTCCCTCGCACTCGTCGTCGCCGCGTGCATCGACCGGGACGAGCGGTCCTCACGCCCCGCGGTCGCGCGTGAGGGCACGGCACCTGATGCGCACGATGCAAGACCCGGCAACGAGACGAAGACCGCGGACCAGCGAGCCGTGGCCCCGGACGCCGGGAAAGCCCACCCCGCCGCGAGCCTCGCCGTCGAGCGCGAGGTCCCGCTCCCGCCTGCGCCGGCGCGGCTCGATGCGCCCGCGCGGTTCGCTGACGTCATCCCCAGGCTCAGCCACCCGTTCGGTACGGGGCTCTACGCGAACTTGGTGTACGAGGGGAACAACTCGAACATGCGCGGCGCGCGGCTGCCGTCGGAGCTGTACGAGGAGCCGGACGGCGCCACGACCGCGGGCCGCTGGCGGCGCGCCGCATCGAGCGTGCGGGGTATCTTCGTGCTCCGCGACGCCCTCTTCAGCCAGCAGGACAACGCGCTCGACCAGCGGGCCTTCGCGCTGGCCATGCCGCCGAGCTGGATCACGGCCGCGGTGAACGAGGTCGTCGCAGGGCGGACGCCGAGGCCGGTCCGGGCTCCGGCGCCGGACGACGACGACGCATGGGCCGCGATCGCAACCGCCGCGGACCTGTTCGGCAGCTTCCCGCCGAGCGCGCGGCTCCACGCCTGGGCCTGCCGGCGGATGCTCGGGACAGACGCCGACACCAGGGCGCGCATCGAGAACGCCCGCCACGCCGTGCGCGAGCTGGCCGCTCAGGCCGAGCCCATGATCCTCGCGGCCGGCGAGGGGCCGGAGGCGGTCGCCGCGGCCGGCGCCGAGCAGGTCGCGGCCACGGACCGGGCCTACTTCGGCGCCGAGCTCCGCCGCACCAGGGTCATCCCGATCACCGTGGAGAACCCGAACCGCCACGAGATCGAGGACGAGGGCAAGGGGTTCGAGGTCGCGGGGCGCGACGTCTCCGGACAGGCCATCGCGATCGCCCGCGACGCCCTGCTCCGGCGCAGGCTCCGCGACGGAGACCTCGCGCTCGAACGGTACGACCTGAGCCGGCCCGAGGAACGCCGCCGAGCGATCGCACTGCTCGAGCGCCTCGTCCCGGCCGACGTCAGCGGGGCCGCGCCGCCACACCGTCTGTGGCTCTGGGTCACGGGCCCCCTCGAGGAGAACGAGCACCGGGGCGTCGATGCCACGGCGTACATCGCGACGTTTCACGCCGAGGTCGCACGGGCGAACGTGGACTCCTCGAGGCTGCGATACGTCAGCAAGCCCTACGTCGATCTGCCCCGCACGGGCCGCGGCCGCGCTCTCGTGGAGGCCGCGGATCGGATGCGGGCGCTCGGTCTCCCCCTCTCGGTCAACCTCGGGACCGCCGCGCTCGGGGCCGCGATCCGCGACGCGCCCTGATCCTGGGGACGAACAGGTCGCGCAGCGCGACGCGGCGCAAGGCTCCCCCGTCGAGCGCGGCCTGCATGCTCGCGAGCCGGCCCTCCACCACGCCGATGGTCCAGCAGAGCTCCGGCGGAAGCTCCTCGATCGCGGGCCCGGGCTCGTTGAGCGGGCAGATGTCGCGGCGCTCGACGACATCTCCCGTCTCATCGATCCAGCGCAGCGGGAGCCCCTGCGTGCGGCAGACGTAGGGGCGGTGCGGGTAAACGCGGCAGCGGCCCGCGCGATCGAGCAACGCGCACCGGCCAGGCGGGTGCGGGTCCGACAGCGCTTCGGCGTGATGATCCAGGATGTGCTGCGCCTCGACCTCGAACACTGTGAGCCCGTCCACGCAGCAGTCGCAGCACCCCGGGGCGCACCGGAGCCGATCCCCGTGAGCCTCGACGATGCGGGCGACCATCACATCGATCGCGGCGTGCAGCTTGCCGATGTCGTGCGCGTTGCCCATGTCAGTCCGTGACGAGGTCGGCAGACCAGACGACCGTGGCGAAACCAAACACGAGGTTGGCGAGCGTGGCGCTCGACTCGGGGGACGGCTCGACTGGTCACGAGATGAGAGGGCTCGCCTACACGAGCTCCTTGGTGGCCTTGAGCACGGTCGCCTTGACCGCGCTGTGGGCCTTCTTCGCGGGGATCTCGATGGGCTGGCCCGTGGCCGGGTTGCGACCCATGCGAGCCTTCGTGGCCTTCTTCTTCACCACCCGCAGCTTGACCACCTTGGGGATGGTGAACTCGCCGGGGCCCTTCTTCCCGAGCTCGCCCTTGGCCAGCAGGAAAATCTCCTCGAGCACCTCCTCGACCTTCGGCTTGGACAGGCCCGTCTTCTCCGCCAGCACCTTCACGATCTTCGTCTTCGTCATCTTCTCGGCAGCCATGCTCTCCCTATCCTTCCTTTCCGGCGAGGCACCACCCGGACGACCGCGCCATTCACGCGTTCTCTCGATGTCCGTTGGCCCTCCCACATTTCTGCCGGAGCATAGCTTCATCACGCGCGGTCGGAAGTGGTTTTCGTCAACAAATCGTGGGCGACCCCGAAAAATGGGGGTGCGACACCGCACGATCCGAGGCCGGAGCACCGGGCACCAGACGTCGTCCTCGGGAGCATCGCGACGGTCATGTTGCAACCGACGAGCTTCGACGCGCCTTGGTTGCGACACGCATCGACCATGCAACGGCTCGCGCAACCCGGCGACATCACGATGGAATATCACGAGCTACGGATCCAGCCTCGTGTGCCCCGGCGCCAGGCGGCACGTCGGTCGTCGACCTCGACTCGGCGTCTCGCCCCGTCTTTTCCTTGGTCCGACAAGGGACGGCTGAGCGAGATCACCAGATGAAGCCCGGGAGATCTGATCCCAGGGTCGCGCACGCCCGATCAGGCCGTTCCCGAAAAACGAGGAGGGTCGATCGGACTCGCTAACGGAGAATCACCGTTCGCGTGCGGCGCCTGGCGTCGTCCGCGCACGAGCCTGCACCGCGGCCTCTCGGGCGAGCTGCCGGATGGTCGCGGCCGCGTGCTCGCTCGCCAACAGGTCGAGAACCGAGAGCGCGTTGGGTCCGCCCATCGCGGCAAGGGCATCGATGATGATCGCGAGGCGGGCCTCGTCGTCGCCGGCCCAGCGCACGAGACACGGGACGGCCCGATCATCGCGGATCGCCGCGAGCGCGGCGAGCGCCGCGGCCACGGTCTCGGCGTCCTCGTGACCGAGCAGGACGCAGAGCGGCTCGACCGCCTCGCGGGTGCCACGCTCCGCGACCACGCGAGTCGCCCCGATGCGCACCTCGCGGTCCGGATCGGACAGGGCCTTGATGAACCCCGTTTCGGGAGACGTCTCTGCTGCCGTCTCGTGCTCGTGATCGTGGTCTTCGCCGCGTGAGCTGGCGGCCCGACCTTCGATGCGTTTCGCGCCGGCTCGCGCGAGCCCGCGCACGCGAGGCGAGTCGTGGTCGCTTGCGACCGCCGCGAGGAACGCCATCGACTCGTTCCCCCCGAGCTCGCTCGTGGCCTCGATCACCCGCTCGAGTCGCCGCGACCCACCCGAGGCGTGCCTCGTGATGCACGGCACCGCGCGCTGATCGCGGATCGCGACCAGCGCTCGCAGCGCGGCCTCGAACACCCGGTCGTCCGAGTCCGCGAGCAGGCGGCAGAGCGCGTCGACGGCTGGGCGGTGGCGCCTGTGTCCGAGGACGTCGGCGGCCGCGACCCGGACCGGGGGATCGGGGACCTCGAGCGCGTCCACGAGCCCCGCGGGGTCGCGTCGGATCACCCTGGCCTGGCGATCCAGCGCTCCCAGGGCCTCGGCGAGCGCGCGCCGGAGGGCGTCCTCGTACACCTCGTCCGGGATCGAGGGCACGCCGCTCGCGGGCGCCACCGAGGTCACGTCCCAGGCGAGCGGCACGGTCTCGCCCTGGTCGATCTGCGCCGACACCGCGGTGTGGAGCTGGCCCGTGGCGCCGTCGGGCGCGAGATGGGCGTACACCCTGAGCCGCGACGTGCGGATCGCAGGGCCCGTCGCGTCAGCGAGCTCCAGCGACCGGGCCCGCCCGAGCTCCTCACGGACCATTCCGTCGAGGTCCACGTCGAGGATGCGGCGCTCGCCGTTCCGGTCGAGGACCTCGAGGTCGGCGGTCAGACGTCCGATGACCACCGGAAGGTCCTCGGTCGCGCCGTCCCCGGACCGGCACGACGAGGCGGCGCAGACCGCTACGAACGCGAGGCCGAGGACCCCGCGGCCCAGGGCTGCCGGAACAACATTGCGTACGGTGATCGTACACCAGGTCATCGTTCGACTCCGTATCGGCACTGGAGGCGGATTCTACCACCCCGGCGAGTTTCGACTCGACCCCGCGGGTCATCGGTGCTAGTGCCCAGCACGGCGCTCCGCCGTCGCGACGGGCGCCGCGAGGAGGCAGGTCGGTGTTCAGCTATGTCGATCCCGAGATCCGCCGCTGGCTCGAGAGCAGCGACAAGCTCGTGACACTCGACGTCACGGGGCATCCGATCCGGGAAGGGGCGGACGAGCGGCCGTACATCTCGCTGCTCGGGCCGATCCCCCTCCCTCACCATCGGACCGGCGACCGCGTGACGTTCGAGTGGTACGTTTTCGTGCGTCGCGTGGAGCTCAACAAGGTGCTCGAGGCGGCAGCGCTCGTGCCGAGCGGAGGCGAGTCCCGGTTCCGCGAGCTGCTGCAGGCGAACATGTCCGTGAGCTCGGTCCTGGCCACGCCTGGCTTCTCGGACCACCCGTCGCCGCTCGTGCGGGTCCACTCGTGCTGCATGACGGGGGACGTGTTCGGCTCCATGCGGTGCGAGTGCGGCCCGCAGCTCGAGCGTGCGTTCGAGATGATCCATGCCGAGGGCGAGGGCGCGGTTGTGTACATGTCGGGCCACGAGGGTCGAGGGATCGGGCTGTGGGCCAAGGCCATCACGTACCTGCTGCAGGACGCCGGGCAGGACACGTACCAGGCCAACGTCTCGCTCGGCCTCCCGGAGGACTCGCGCGACTTCACCGACGCCGCGGTCGTCCTTCGCTACCTCATCGGGGGGCGCCCGGTGCGTCTCCTGAGCAACAACCCGCTCAAGCGCGAGCACCTCGAGCGGGCCGGGCAGCCCGTCCAGGAGATGATCGGCCTCGTCTCGGGTGTCACCGAGCACAACCTCCGATACATGCGTTCGAAGCGCGTCAAGGGCCACTGCCTCCCCGACCTGTAGTCGTGCCGTGGCGGGACGCTGTGCCCCGCTGTCAACGAATCCGCCACAGGCCGTCGGGGAGATCGTGCCAGCCGGGAAACGGCATGATTCCGACGCGCCTTTGAGATGTGCGCCGATTCAGCGGACAGTGAGAACGGTCAATATCCCAGGAGAGTGCCATGAATACGACGCATCAAGCCGTCGTGGTTGAAAGTGATACCCCGAGGACCCGCAAGCTGGCCGCGTCGCTCCAGCGGCGCATCGTCGCGGTCGTGCTCGTCGCATCGCTGCTCCCCCTCGTGCTGCTGTGCGTGGGTGCCTACGTCGTCCTCGGCCGGATCGTCGAGGACCGGACGCTCCAGCTCCACCGGAACGTCGTCGAGAGACACGCCGCGGCCATCGAGCTGTACCTGGCCGAACGGACGCGGGCGCTCGAGCTCGCGGCACGCACGAGCACACTCGAGGAGCTCACGGATCATCAGGGGCTCCGGAGCCTCTTCCGGTCGCTCAACGAGGCGTACGACACCTCGTTCGTCGATCTCGGCGTCATCTCGGCAACGGGCGAGCACCTGAGCTACGTCGGCCCCTACGACCTGGAGGGCAGGAACTACGCCAGCACCGACTGGTTCAGGTCCGTGGAGGTCGCCGGCTCGCACGTGAGCGATGCCTTCCTGGGCTTCCGGGGCGTCCCGCATCGCGTGATCGCGGTCCGGTCGCGCACCGGGGATCGGCCCTGGATCCTCAAGGCCACTATCAATGACGATCAGTTCGATCGCCTCGTCCGGACCGAGCACCTCGGCACGACGGGCGACGCGTTCATCATCAACCGCGAGGGCGTCTTCCAGACCACTCCGCGCGTCGGCAGGGTGCTCGATCACTCGCCCATCCGGAACCCGGAGCTCCACCGCGGGGTCGCCCAGGCGACGGTCTTCAGTGAGGGGAGAAGCCAGCTCCAGGCCACGACATGGCTCGAGGACAGCCGCTGGATGCTGGTCGTGCGTCAGGACGAGGAGGAGGTCAACGCCCCCTTCCGGCGAGCGCTCGGCTGGGGCGGGCTGGTCGTCGCCTTCGCGTGCCTCATCCTCGTGATGACAGTGGTGTTCGCCACGCGGCACCTCACGCGCCGCATCGCCGCGGCGGACGAGCAGAACGAGATGCTCTCGCGCGACCTGTTCCGCTCCGCGAGGCTGGCATCGCTGGGCGAGCTCGCCACCGGGCTCGCCCACGAGATCAACAACCCCCTCGCCATCATCAGCGCGGAGCTGACCAACATCGGCGACATCACCGGCCTGCTGCCCGCCGACACCCCGGACCGCGCCGACCTCGTGCAGTCCGTCGATCGATGCCACCACCAGGTCGAGCGGGGCGGCGCCATCACCGCCAAGATGCTCCAGTTCGGCCGGCACGGGTCGACCAAGCTCGAGCCCACGGACCTCCCACCGGTGATCGAGGACACGCTGCGCCTCCTCGAACGTCAGGCCAGCGTGCGGAACATCGAGCTCGAGATCCACGTCGAGCCGGAGCTCCCGCCGGTGATGCTCGATGCCACCGAGCTGGAGCAGGTGCTCGTGAACCTGATCAACAACTCGTTCCAGGCCATGAAGAACGGCGGGACCATCAGGGTGGCCGCACACACGTCGGAAGACCAGGTGCTCCTGAGCGTGAGCGACGAGGGATGCGGCATCCCGCGGGAGAACCTCGAGAGGATCTTCCAACCCTTTTTCACGACCAAGCCCGTGGGACACGGCACGGGCCTCGGCCTCTCCGTCTGCTACGGGCTCGTCACGAGATGGGGAGGGACGATCGAGGTGGAGAGCGAGCTCGGCGTGGGCTCGACGTTCACCATCCGCCTCCCGATCCGGGGGGCCAAACACCAGGCGAGCTCCAGAGGAACCGCCGGGGAGAGCACATGAGAAACGGAGACCCGATCCGCCTCCTTCTGGTCGACGACGAGGTGGACTTCCTCGAGTCCGCGAGCAAGGCGCTGTCCCGGCGAGGGTTCGCCGTGGAAACCGCGGCCGACGGCAAAACCGCACTCGAGATCCTGGACGAGCGTAGCTTCGACATCGCTGTGATCGATATCAAGATGCCCGGGATCGACGGCATCGAGCTCTTCCACAAGATCAAGCACCGGATGCCGAACCTCCCCGTGGTCATCCTCACGGGCCACGGGACGGTCCAGCAGGCGTTCGAGACGTCGAAGGACGGGGTCTTCGACTACGTCGGCAAGCCCTGTGACATCGAGAAGCTCGCCGCGATCTGCCGCGAGGCCGTCACCTCGAGCTCTCTCGCGCACGAGAAGCCCGTGGCCCCCGAGCAGGCCGAGTCGCTCCCCATCCGTGTGCTCGTCGTCGATGACGAGAAGGACTTCCGGGACGCGATGAGCAAGGTGCTCGCGCGGCGGGGCATGGTCGTGGCCACGGCGAGCGACGGGATGAGCGCCCTCGATCAGATGGTCGGGTCCATCTTCGATGTCGTGATCCTCGACCTGAGAATGCCGGGCCCCAGCGGTCTCGACGTCCTGGCCGAGATCAAGAAAAAGTACCCGACGACCGAGGTCATCCTGCTGACGGGTCACCCCTCGGTCGCCCTCGCCCTCCGCGGGCTCCGGCAAGGCGCGTTCGACTTCGTGGTCAAGCCACAGAACGTCGACGCCATCGCCCGCAAGATCCGCGAGGCCGCGGCCAGGCGCCGCGAGGCCGAGACCCGACACCGTGAAGAGGTCGTCGGCGAGATCCTGAAGCGGGATCCGCGGTGACCCCCGCCTCGCTCGCCAGAACGTGAGCGTGAGCGTGAGCGTGAGCGTGAGCGTGAGCGACTGACGCTCGCCCCGCCTAGTGTCTGCATCATAACGACCTCTTTCACCGAACGTGGTCGTGGACGGGGACGTGGTCGTGGACGAAACGGCCCGAAATCACTCGATCACGACCACGACTACGACCACGTCCACGTTTGCCAACGGGCTTTTTGAGTCGTGAACCGCCTAGCCGGCGAGCAGGATCTTGTTCTGGACGAGGTACGAGAGGATCTGTTGCGCGGCCTTGTCCGGGGCGGTGGTGGCGGTCTTCACGACGATCTCCGGCTCGATGGGCGGCTCGTACTGGTCGTCGATGCCGGTGAACCCACGGATCTCGCCTTCCCGCGCGCTCTTGTACAGGCCCCGCCCGTCGCGGGTCTCGCACACCTCGAGGGGAGCATCGATGAACACCTCGACGAACGAGAGCCCGGCCGCCGCGTGGAGCTCGCGCGCGAGCGCCCGGTCTCGACGATATGGCGAGATGAAGCTCACGATGGTCATGATCCCGGCGTCGGCGAAGAGCTTCGCCACCTCGCCGACCCGTCTGATGTTCTCCTCGCGCTCCTGGGCGGAGAACCCGAGGTCCTGGTTCAACCCGTGCCGGATGTTATCGGAGTCGAGCACGTAAGGCAGGAACCCCTGGGTCAGCATCTCGGTCTCGAGCATGAAGGCGGTGGTGCTCTTGCCGGACGAGGGCAGACCGGTGAGCCACACCGTGCAACCCTTCTGGTGGAGCACGTGCTCGCGCTCTGATCTCGGAGCGTGCCGGGGGAGGTTCACGCCGTCCGTTCCGTGGTCCTTCGCAGACTCCTTCGGCGGGAACAGGTCGGGGCGGATTCGCCGGATCGACTCGACGACTCCTTCGATGCACTCGTTGTTGTAGAAGCTCACGAGGAACTCCTGGAGGAGCAGGTCTCCCCGCAGGTCGATGCCGATCCTCCGCGACCGTTCGAACACCCGGGCGAGCTGATCTCCCTGAGCCACGGCCTCGAAGAGCAGCAGGAAGGCGAGCGGCTTCTTTCCGAACCTCGAGAACGCGTATATCGGCGCCGTGCCCCGCTGGTAGATGATGTGGTAGAAGTCCACCACCTGATCGAGACTGATCCCCTGTCGGCTGATCGGGATGCTGACATAGTGCAGCCCGAGCTCCGCCGCCTTTCGCTCGACTCGTCCGCCGAACTTCTCGTCGTCCTCCCTGACATCGACCAGCGTCTTGTAGCCGAGCTCCTTGAGCTGGCCGAGATCCTCGTCGTCCGGGACGCGACCGATGGTCACCCGATTATCGATCTTGATTGCATTTCTCATGTGTTCAGATTACGAGGCAGGCACACCGCTCGACATCCGATGAATCACAAAACTCCATTCGTGGATTCGACCGAAGAGATTTGATAGAACCCGCTACAGGGTCGTGCGAGACGTGGAACCGATGTCCCAGCGTATCAAGGTGCTGTTCGTCGACGACGAGATGCTGTACGTCGAGGCGCTCGCGCCGGCCTTGCGGCGCCGCGGTCTCGAGGTCGAGGCCGTGGTTCGGGGCGAGGACGCGCTCGCTGCCCTCTCGCGGTCGGACGACGTCGATGTCGTGGTCCTCGACCTCCGGTTGCCCGGGTTGAGCGGCATCGAGACGCTCGAGGCCCTGCGGGTACGCCAGGCCGCGCTCCCGGTGCTCGTGCTGTCCGGGACGGCGGACGTGGTGACCTCGGCGCGTGCGCTGGAGCTCGGCGCCGCCGACGTGCTGCTCAAGCCCTGCGACGTCGAGTCCCTGGTCGCGGCGATCGAGAACGCCTGCGAGCGCGCGGGCGCCGCATGCACCGAGCAGGCGCACGATGCTACTGCCCGAGCCCCCCGCCGAGGGAGTAGTCCCCCCGGAGGAAGGCCGCGCTGACCTCGTCGGCCATCTCGTCGCTCGTCATGGCCGCATCCATCTGCCTGAAGAACTGGAGCAGGGTCCCGATCATCTCGAGCTGCGCGATGGTCTCCTCCTGGTCCGGCTTCGAGAGGCGACCGACGACCGAGTCGGACTGCTGCTGGGCCGAGAACCCGCGAGCGCGCAGGATCGTCGTGATGGCCCGGACCCGGCGCGTGCGCCTGACGTGGTCCGCGGCGCCGCCCCGGAACAGGACGTTGAGGTAGTTCTTGTTCGCCGTGACGCCGCAGTAGCTGTCGACGACGCTGAAGTGGTAGCCCACCCGCGCGGTGTAGTTG
>Ga0233425_10008349_pt1 | contig 13834 bp, 16 predicted proteins | sample Watercolumn_Towu_2_FD_181712 | JGI IMG/M metagenome (GOLD analysis project Ga0233425, IMG submission 181712) | Freshwater microbial communities from Lake Towuti, South Sulawesi, Indonesia - Watercolumn_Towuti2014_140_MG | ecosystem: Environmental > Aquatic > Freshwater > Lake | place...
CGTTCAGCATCAGAACGGTATACATCGACGGCTTCTTGGTCCGGGGTTTCGTCCGCGTGACGACGCCCGTGCCCGTGCCGGTCTGACCGTCCGTCCCGTTATTGCCTTGCTGGCTCATGCGCGCTCAAGACCCGGTCCATTGCCTAGGTCTTATATTAGGCGTTTCGCGCCCTCGCTCCAAGGGGCGGGGTTTTTCGCAACCGATACCCCCAAAATGCGATCGGCCGATCCTGACGGACCGGCCGATCTTCTCAAGGTTCGGCGGGGGGAGGGGAAGCCGAACCTCTCGATATTGGGGATCCGGCGGGGGGAGGGGGAACCGGATCCCGCGTCAGGCGATGGGGCTTAGGCCGCCATCGGCTTGACGAACTTCTCCACGGCGACGGTGACGCGCGCCTGGATCGGCTCATAGGCCTGGTTCGCGGTCTTGACCGCGAGGTCCGAGAGTTTCGCCGTCTTGCCGACCGCGTTGTCGAACGAGGTCTTGGCGAACTCGGCCTGCAGGTCGAGGACTTCCTTGAGGGTCTTGGCGCCGAAGACCTTCTTCGCCTGGGCGACGGACTCTTCCATCTGCGCCTTGGTGAAGGCCATCAGTTCGGCCGAGAGGACCTCGAAGCCCTTGGCGGCGACGTTCGACGCGGCGACGGCCGCCTCGACGTTGCCCTTGTTCCACGCCGCGATGTCGGCATAGCCCTTGACGGCCGAGTCGACGTTCTCCTTGGTCATCGCCATGGCCTTCTCGTAGCCCTTGGTGTAGGCGTCGGTGCCGGCCTTGACGAAGTTCTCGGCGGCATCCTTGCCGGCGGTCAGAACGGCGTCGATGGTCTTCTGAGCGGTTTCCTGGGTCGCCTTCGCGGTGCCCTTGATCTTGGCGTTCATGGTGGTTCTCCGGGTCTTGGGTTGGTCTTGGATCGGTTTAGCGCCGCTCTTGGGCCTGGCCTTTGTGCGGTGCAACACGAGCTTTATATATGCACCGCAACATGGCTGTCAAGGTTTTTTTGTGCGACGCAACATTTTTCCGCGGCCGCCGCGACCGATTGTCGCAGGGCCTCGTTAAATGTTATTATTTTCAGATACTTAGGAATTAGTAGAGCTGCCCGCCCCGAAACCGAATTTCGAAGGGAGGATTCTCGCGACGCTCGTCGGCGAACGGTACCCTGGGCGGCCGAGGCTCGCGGAGCGGCATGTCGAAGCCGTCGATAGCAACCAGGATGCGGTCGAAGCGTATGCGCTCGTAGCGGTCTGACGGCCAGGTCCAGACCTGGGTCCGGAACGTGCCGTCGAGACAGGCCGAGGCGACCCAATAGAAGCTATCCGATTTGAGCCGCGCGTCGTCCTGGGACTCGCGAAAGCCGCTTTGGAGCAAAGCCGTCTTGATCCTGCCATAGGTCGCGCGATCGACGGTCTGGACCCGCTTGTCGCCGCGCCAGAGGCCGAGCGGGTCGAGAAGATTCATGGTCAGCAGATTGGTCGAGCCGCGCCGGCGCACCTCGAGCGTCGCACCCTCGGCGCTCGCAAGAATATCGTAGGTCCGGATCTCTTCCTTGTAGTCGCCGTTGAACACCAGGCGCAGCGTTTCGGGCGCGCCCGGACGGCAGGCGCCCCTGAGATCGCTCGCCGCGACATAGCCGCGCCACTGGGCGCTCCTGAGGATGGGATTGTCGACCGGACCGTCGCTGGCGCAGCCAGCAAGCGTCAGCGCCACGCCCAGTAGTGCCGGAAAAAATACGTTCAAATCGATAGTCTTGCTGGACATTGTTACAGTCTCTTCTTAGAATGACGGCGAGTCGTCGCCATCGGGGGTCGGTTTGGGACACGCGCGAAGCCTACGCAATCTAACGCATCGAGCCGGTCTCTTTTTCCTCGCCTTGGCGTTCGCCCTCGCGCCGAGCTTCGCCGACGCCGCCCAAACCAACAAGAAAAAGCGCAACAACGGCCAGACCCAGCCGGCCGCGACGCGCGCCCATCCGCCGCAGCCCCATCCCGATCGCTACGCCGCCATCGTGGTCGACGCCGAATCGGGCGAGGTCTTTTTCGCGCGCAATCCGGACGAGACGCGCTATCCGGCTTCGCTCACCAAGATGATGACGCTCTACATGACCTTCGAGGCCATCGAGCGGGGCCGTCTCAGGCTGGAGCAACGGATCGTCGCCTCGGAATGGGCGTCGCTGCAGTCGCCGACCAAGCTCGGACTCGAGGTCGGTCAGACGATTAGCGTCGAAGACGCGATCCTGGCGCTCGCGACCAAGTCGGCCAACGACGCGGCCGTGGTGCTCGCCGAGGCGCTCGGCGGCAGCGAGGCGCAGTTCGCCGACCTGATGACCCAGCGCGCGCGTCGCCTCGGCATGCGCCAGTCGAATTTCAAGAACGCTTCGGGCTTGCCCGATCCCGAGCAGACGAGCTCGGCGCGCGACATGGCGATCCTCGGTCGCGCGCTGGTCCGGCACTTCCCGAACTACTACGGCTATTTCGGGCGCACGCATTTCACCTTCAACGGCCTGACCTACCGCAACCACAACGGCCTGCTCGACGCCTTTCCGGGCACCGACGGCATCAAGACCGGCTTCATCAACGCCGCCGGCTACAATCTGGTCGCCTCGACAATGCGCGGCGAGCGGCGCCTGATCGGCGTCGTCTTCGGCGGCCCGACCTCGGGCTGGCGCAACCAGCACATGATGCAGATTCTCGATCAGACCTTCGCGCGGCTCGACGGGGCGAGCGAACCCGCGCCGGTTCGCGTCGCCAAGGCCCAGCCGGCCAAGACGCCCGCCGCCTCGCGCACGACCCAAGCCAAGACACCGATGTCCGAGATCGAGCAGGGCGACGGGCGCGTCGGCGCGCTGTCCGCCGCGATGTGGGCGGTGCAGATCGGCGCCTTCCGCCAGATGGCCGCGGCCGAACGCCAGGCGCGCCAGGCCGCGGACCAGGCGCCCAAGGAACTCGACGGCGCGGCGATCGCGATCACCGAGGCGCGGGATCAAAGCGGAAAAATCTATCGCGTGCGCCTCGCGGGCCTCTCCGAGGAGGCCGCGCGCAAGGCCTGCGCCCAGCTCAAGCAAAAGAAGATGAGCTGCCACGCCGTCCCGCCCGGCAAGGGCTGAAGCGCCGCGTCGTCTCGGTCTCGACCTTAGGATTTTGGAAGCGTCTCGGCGTCGTCGAAAAACCGCGCGCGGTCGGCATAGAAGACGTGGCGGCTGGGTGCCGGCCCGGCGGCGTCGTCGAGCGAGACGCGCGTCACATGGGTCTCGCCGGGCCAATTGACGGATTCGAAAAACAGCGCGGTCCCGCAGCGCCCGCAAAACTTGCGAAACGTCCCGGGCGACGATTCGTAGACGCGAATCAAATCGTCTCCGCTCAGCACGCCGACCGTCCCGACCTTGTGGCACACCCAAGTGACCACCGGGGCGCCCGAGGCGCGTCGGCAGAAGGTGCAATGGCAATGCGCGGTGACGCGCCCGAACTTCGGCGTCTCGAAAGTCACGCCGCCGCAAAGGCAGCGCCCGCGCACCGTCTCTTGCGCCGGCATGGCGCTCATTCGCCGGTGAAGCGCGCCTTGCGTTTCTCGACGAAATGCGCGACGCCCTCCTTGAAATCCTGGCTCTTGAAGCTCGCGCGCATTTCGCGGTTCGCGTCCTGCATCGCCTCGGCCATGGTCTGAAACGGCGTCTCCCAGAGCTGGCGTTTCATGACCTGGGTCGAGCGCGGCGAGACGTTCTCGGCGAGATCGCGGGCGATGTCCTTCACCCGGTCGGCGAAAATCGCCATCGGAAAGACGCCGTTCACCAGGCCGATCCGCAGCGCCTCGGCGGCGTCGAACTTCCGCGCGCTCAGCAGCAGATCGAGCGCCTGGGCCTGGCCGACGAGACGCGGCAGCAACCAGGAAATGCCGTGCTCGGCGATCAGGCCGCGGCGCGAGAACGACGTCGTGAACACGGCAGCGTCCGAGGCATAGCGCCAATCGCAATAGAGCGCCATGATCAGGCCGAGCCCGGCGGCCGGGCCGTTGATCGCGCCGATGACGGGTTTCGGGATCGCCGGAAAGTAGGAATAGCGCGCCTGCCAGTCGACGCGGCGATCCATGTCGAAACCGAGCGAGGTCTCGCGCCGCGCGCCGGGCTTCGAACCGATCGATTGCAGCATGGTCATGTCGGCGCCAGCGCAAAAGCCGCGCCCCGCGCCGGTCAGCACGATGACGCGCACCGCCGGATCGGCGCCCGCCGCAGTCATGGCGTCCCGCACTTCCTCTTCCATCGTCGCCGTCCAAGCGTTGAGCTTGTCCGGGCGATTGAGCGCGACCGTCGCGACCGCGTTTTCGATGTCGAACAGGATTTCCTTGTAGGCCATGCTCTCTCCCCTGGTTAGACTGCCATCTAACAGGAGCGGAGGAGATGACGCAAAGCGACGAATTTGCATCGCTGCTGCAGCGTTTCGACCGAGCGGCGGATGCGGGCGACGGCAAGGCCTTCGCGGCCTGCTTTACCGAAGACGGCGTCTATCACGACTACATCTACGGCGATCATGCGGGCCGCGCCTCGATCGGCGACATGCTCGAAAAGCTCTTTCATCGCGACGCGACCGAATACCACTGGAGCCATTTCGATCCGGTGTTCGACGGCCGGATCGGCTACGCCTGGTCGCTCTCGACCTTCATCTCGACGGTCCCCGAATTCAAGGGCCGGCGCGTCGTCATCGACGGCATGAGCCGCTTCGAAATCCGCGGCGGCCTGATCGCCGACTATTCCGAGGCGGTCAATGGCGGCGTCGCCATGGTCCAGCTCGGCGTGGCGGCGCCCCGCATGGAAAAGGTGCTCAAACGCTGGTCCGGCCGGTTTCTCGACCGCGCCGACGTCAAGGATTATGTCGCGCGCTGCGGCGGCCGCTAGGCGACGCGGCCGACGGAACACCGCCTTTCGCCTGCGTGCGCCGCGGCCGGGCGATTTCGGCATCGTCATTTCGCGCCAGGCGAAACTCTATGCCGACGAATACGGCTGGGACGGCACGTTCGAGGGCATGCTCGCCGAGATCGTCGGCGATTTCATCAACGACTTCGATCCGAGGCGCGAGCGTTGTTGGATCGCCGAGCGGTACGGCCCGCGGCCTCGGCATCGGCGGAGCGCTCGTCGCGGCCTGCATTCGTTTCGCGCGCGCGAAGGGCTATAAGCGCATGGTGCTTTGGACCAACGACATCCTGGTCTCGGCGCGACGAATCTACGAAGCCGCCGGCTTTCGCCTGATCCGCGAGGAACGCCACCGAAGCTTCGGCAAATCCCTGGTCGGCCAGACTTGGCGTCTCGACCTGACATGATCGCGCCATGAGCGGCGGCGGCCGGGACGGTGTCGCGCTCTTGGCGGCGGCCGCGACCGGCGTTCAGGTCGGCGCCGCCATGGTCGCGACGCGGTTCGTGGTCGAGGAGACCGGGCCCGCTTCGCTTGCCATGCTGCGCTACGCGATCGGCGTGCTCTGCCTCGTCCCCTTCGTCTTGGCCGCCGGACGCGTCCGGTTCGCGGCGCGCGATCTTTTTCCCATCGCCGCGCTCGGCATTCTCCAATTCGGCGTCCTGATCGCGCTCCTGAATTGGGGCCTGCGTTTCGTCTCTTCGGCGCGCGCTGCCGTCATCTTCGCGACCTTTCCGCTGCTGACCATGCTGCTAGCGGCGGCGCTCGGACGCGAGCGACTGAGCGCGACAAAAATCGCGGGGGCGGGGCTCAGCGTGCTCGGCGTCGCCCTCGCGCTGTTCGACAAGCTCGGCGAAGCGCGGCCGGGCGGCGAGGAGTGGCAGGGCGCGCTCGCCGTCTTCGTCGCCGCGCTATGCGGCGCCGTCTGCAGCATTCTTTATCGGCCCTATCTCGCGCGCTATCCGACGCTTCCCGTGAGCGCCTTCGCCATGCTCGCGTCGGTGCTCTTTCTCGCGCTCCTGGCCGCGGGCGAGGGCTTTTTCGCCGCGCCGCCCGATTTCTCCGCGGCCGGTCTCTGGGCGATCCTGTTCATCGGGGTTTCCAGCGGCGTCGGCTACTATCTCTGGCTCTGGGCACTCAACCATTCGACGCCGACGCGCGTGACCGTCTTTCTCGCGTTGTCGCCGGTGACTGCGACCTTGCTCGGCGCGCTATGGCTCGGCGAGGCGGTCTCGCCAGCGATCGTCGCGGGCGTCGTTTCGGTCGGGGCGGGTCTTTGGCTGGCGCTTCGGCCCGCCAGCTCGTCTTGAGCGAACAGCGCTTCCAGATCTGATCTTCGCCGGCCCCGGGCGGACGCAGGCGAACGGTCTGTTCGTTCAACAGGATCATGTGCACGTCGCCGCCCGCGCCGGGCTCGCCCGCCGGCGGGTCTCGCCAAATTTCGCGCCTCGGGTTTCGTCGAGCCGTGGGCAGGGGCGCGACCGCCCGCCGCTAGCCCGCCTCGGGCCTTCCTGCTATACCGCGCGCCATGCGCAAGGCCACCATCGAACGCAAGACCAAGGAAACCAGCATCTCCGCGCGGGTCGATCTCGACGGCGCCGGACGTTACGAGGTTTCGACCGGCATCGGCTTTCTCGATCACATGATCGAGCAGCTCTCGCGCCACTCGCTGATCGACATCGCGCTTTCGGCCAAGGGCGATCTGCACATCGATTTTCATCACACGACCGAGGATTCCGGCATCGCGCTCGGCGAAGCGGTCGCCCGGGCGCTCGGCGATCGCAAGGGCATTCGGCGCTTCGGCGAAGCGACGATCCCGATGGACGAAACGCTGAGCCGCGTCGTGCTCGATGCCTCGAACCGGCCCTATCTGATCTGGAAGGTGAAGTTCTCCAAGCCCAAGCTCGGCGAAATGGACACCGAGCTGTTCAAGGAGTGGTTCCAGGCCTTCGCGCAGGCCGCGGGCCTGACGCTCCATGTCGAGAACCTCTACGGCGAGAACAACCACCATATCGTCGAGTCCTGCTTCAAGGCGCTCGCGCGGGCGCTGCGCCAAGCGGTCGAAATCGACCCCCGCCAGGCCGGCGCCGTGCCCTCGACCAAGGGCGTGCTCGGCGGCTCGCTTTAGGCGCCATGACCGTCTTCACCGCGCATTATCGCCGCTCCGCGGCCGATCAGCCGGACGTCGTCCTGGTGAAGGAGGGCTTTTGCTGGCCGGCCTTCCTGGTGCCGCCGCTCTGGCTGCTCGCGCGCAGGCTCTGGCTCGGCCTGCTGATCTACGCGCTCGGTGCCGCGGCCGTCGCGGCCGCCGCCGCAGTCGCGGGCTTGAGCGAGGTTGCGGCGGGCGCGGCGTCGGTCGCTTTCGGTCTTTGGATCGCCTGGACCGCCAACGATTGGCGGCGCGAGAAGCTCGATCGGTTGGGCTACCGCGAACTCGGGGTGATCGTCGCCGAGTCGCTGGATGAGGCCGAGGAACGCCTCTTTCGCGCCCGCGCGACAAGTCTGCGCGCGCCATGAGCGTCGCCATCGTCGATTACGGTTCGGGCAATCTGCGCTCGGCCGCCAAGGCCTTCGAGCGCGCCGCCGCCGATCGCGGCCTCGGCGAAGTCGTCAGCGTCACCGCCGATCCCGAGGTCGTGCGCAAGGCCGAGCGCATCGTGCTGCCGGGCGTCGGCTCTTTCGCCGACTGCATGGCGGGATTGTCGGCGCTCCCCGGCATGATCGATGTCCTGAAAGAAGCCGTGCTCGACCGGGGACGGCCGTTTTTCGGCATTTGCGTCGGTGCGCAGCTTTTGGCCGCGCGCGGGCTCGAGCACGGCACGCATGCCGGTCTCGGCTGGCTGGGTGGCGATGTGCTGCGCATGACGCCAAGCGATCCCGCGCTCAAGATCCCGCATATGGGCTGGAACGATCTGGTCTTTCGCCGTCGCCATCCGGTATTCGACGGACTCGGCGAAGGCGCGCAGGTCTATTTCGTGCACTCCTACGTGCTGCGGCCCGCGGACGCCGGCGACGTCGTCGCCGAGGCCGAACACGGCGGACGTTTTCCGGCGGCCTTCGGCCGCGACAGCATGATCGGCACGCAATTCCATCCCGAAAAAAGCCAGGCCAACGGGCTGCGCATCATCGGGAATTTCCTGGCGTGGCGGCCATGAGCTTCGAGATCTGGCCGGCCATCGACCTGAAGGGCGGGCGCTGCGTCCGTCTATTGCGGGGCGACATGGCCCAGGCGACCGTCTTCAGCGACGATCCGGGCGCGCAGGCCGGCAAATTCCGCGCGCTCGGCTTTTCGCGCCTGCATGTCGTCGATCTCGACGGCGCTTTCGAAGGCCGCGCGGTGAACGCCGAAGCGGTCGCGCGCATTCGCGCCGGAACCGACGCGACGGTGCAGCTCGGCGGCGGCATTCGCGACATGCGCGCGCTCGAAGCTTGGCTCGGGCGCGGCATCGCCCGCGCCATCGTCGGCACGGCGGCACTCAAGACCCCCGACTTTCCGAGGGAAGCCGCGCGCCGGCATCCCGGCCGCGTGGTCATCGGCATCGACGCCCGCGGCGGCAAGGTCGCGGTCGAGGGCTGGGCCGAGACCTCGACGGTCGAGGCGACCGACCTTGCGCGCCGCGCCGAAGATTGGGGTGCCGCCGCCATCGTCTACACCGACATCGAACGCGACGGCGCCATGAAGGGCGCGAACGTCGCGGCGACCGAGGCGCTCGCCCGCGCGGTGCGCGTGCCGGTGATCGCCTCGGGCGGCGTCTCGGGGCTCGAGGATCTGCGCCGTCTGATGGCGACGGGGGTCGTCGCCGGTGCGATCGTCGGGCGCGCGCTTTACGACGGCGGGCTCGACGCCCGGGCCGCGCTCGCCCTTGCCGAGGCCGCCTGATGCTCCGCCTGCGCGTCATTCCCTGCCTCGACGTCAAGGACGGGCGCGTCGTCAAGGGCGTCAACTTCGTCGATTTGCGCGACGCCGGGGATCCGGTCGAGCAGGCCAAGATCTACGACGCCGCGGGCGCGGACGAACTTTGCTTTCTAGACATCACCGCCTCTTCCGACAACCGCGAGACCATCTACGACGTGGTCGCGCGCACGGCCTCCGCCTGCTTCATGCCCCTCACCGTCGGCGGCGGCGTGCGCAAGATCGAGGACATGCGCCGCCTCCTGCTCGCCGGTGCCGACAAGGTCTCGGTCAACACCGCGGCGATCGAGCGGCCCGAGCTCGTCCGCGAGGGTGCCGAGAAGTTCGGCGCCCAGTGCATCGTCGTCGCGATCGACGCCAAGCGGAACGCCGCGGGCCGCTTCGAGGTCTTCACCCATGGCGGGCGGCGCGGCACCGGGCTCGACGCGATCGAATGGGCGAAGCGCGTGGTCGCGCTCGGCGCGGGCGAAATCCTGCTCACCTCCATGGACCGCGACGGCACCAAGCAGGGCTTCGACATTCCGCTGACCCGCGCCATCGCCGACGCCGTGCCGGTGCCGGTGATCGCCTCGGGCGGCGTCGGCACGCTCGACCATCTGGTCGAGGGCGTGCGCGACGGCCATGCCTCGGCCGTGCTGGCGGCCTCGATCTTTCATTTCGGCACCTTCACCTTGGCCGAGGCCAAGGCGCATCTGCGCCGCGCCGGCCTCGCGACCCGCGACTGAGGAGAGAACGCCATGCCCAAGACCATCGAATTCTGGTTCGACATCGGCTCGCCTGCGGCCTACCTCGCCTGGACGCAGCTCCCCAAGCTCGCCAAGGCGACGGGCGCCAAAATCGAAATGAAGCCGATGTTGCTCGGCGCCGTCTTTCAAGCGATCGGCAACACCACGCCGATGGCGGTCGCGCCCAAGGGGGCCTATCTCGTCCGCGACCTCGGACGCTATGCCGCGCGCTACGGCGTGCCCCTCGGCCTGCCCAAGGACTTCCCGATCAACAGCATGGCGCTCATGCGAGGCGCTCTGGTCGCCGCGCAGGACGGCAAGCTCGACGCCTATCTCGCGGCCGTCTATCCGGCAATTTTCGGCAAACGTCTGGCGATGAACGACATGGCGACCGTCGGACGCGTCCTCGCCGAGGCGGGCTTCGATCCCGCCCGCTTCGCCGCGCGCATCGCCGAGCAGCCGATCAAGGACAAGCTCAAGGCCAATACCGAAGAGGCGGTGAAGCGCGGCGTCTTCGGCGCGCCGACCTTCTTCGTCGGCGAAGAGATGTTCTTCGGCCAGGACCGCCTCGACTGGGTCGAGGCGGCGGCCAAGGGTTAGGCGAACAACGCCTCAGCCGCCTCCCTTTCGAGCGCGGCGTCGTCTTCGCCCAGCGGATCGCGCGGCGACAGTTTGTGCGCGAGCGCGAGGCGGGCGAGCGCGGCGCGCGGCGCCCCCGCCTTGCCAAGTCGCGCCGCCTCCCAGGCGAAGAGCGTCGCGCTCATGGCGTGATAGAGCGCCGAGGCCGAGGCGCGCGCCTGACGCTCGTCGCCGGTCGTCGCGGTGCGGGCCGCGAAAGCGGCCGCCCGCTCGAGCGCGCTCGCGATCTGGCTGCGCATCGGTCCCTCGACGGCATTGAGCCGCGCGCCGAGATCCTCGACCAGCGCCTCATGCGCCCGGGCGCGGACGATGGCGCGCGCGACGTCGAGCGCGACGATGTTGCTCGTGCCTTCCCAGATCGAGCCGAGATGGGCTTCGCGCACGAGCCGCGGATGCGCCCATTCCTCGACGTAGCCCGAGCCGCCGCGCACTTCCATGGCGTCGCCCGCGACCTTCCGCGCATCGCGCGTCGCGCGGAACTTGAGCAGCGGCGTCGCGATGCGCAGCCGCCGGGCCGCGACCTCGTCGCCGCCGTCCGCCTTGTCGAGAAGATCGGCCGCGTAGAAGGCGACCGACAGCGCCTGCTCGGCGGGAAGCGCTATCTTGAGGATTTGGCGGCGCATGAGGGGCATGTCGATCAGGCGCCGGCCGAAAGCGACGCGGCCCTTCGCGACCGTCATCGCCTCGTGGATCGAGCGGCGCATCAGCCCGGCGGCCCTGACGGCGTTCGAGATGCGCGACAGATTGATCATGTCGGTCATCTGGACGAAGCCGCGGTCGAGCGCGCCCAGCTGATACGCGAAGGCGCCGTCGAAGCGCATTTCGCCCGAGGCCATCGAACGCGTGCCGAATTTGTCCTTGAGGCGGACGCAAGTGAAGGCATTGAGCCTGCCGTCGGGCCGCCGGCGCGGCACCAGGAAGAGGCCGAGGCCGCGCGTGCCGGGGCCCGCGCCTTCCGGACGCGCCAGGATGAGCGCCATGTCGGCGTTGGCGACGGAGGAGAACCATTTGTCGCCGGTGATCGACCAATGCTCGCCGTCTTTTCTGGCGATCGTGGTCACCTTGCCGACGTCCGAGCCGCCCTGCTTCTCGGTCATCCACATCGTGCCTTGCAGATGCTGGTCCATGTCCTGCGCGGTCAGGCCCGGGACATAGCGCGCAATCAGTTCGGGCGTGCCGAATTTCAGGATCATGCGCGCGGTCAGGTCGGTCATGTTGATCGGGCAACAGAGCCCGAATTCGGCCTGAGAGAAGAGATAGGTGAAGGCGTATTTCGCCGTCTCCGGGATCTTGTCGGGCCAGCCGAAGACTCCGGCGCGATTGGACATGGCGGCGAGACCGAGTTCGCCGAAAGCGACGCGCTCGAGCTCCTTGTAGGCCGGGTGAAAGGCGATCGACCAGGCGTCCTCGCCCGCGCGGTTGCGGGGCTTCAGGACGGGACCCGAACGCTCGGCCTCGACCGCGAGATCGTCGAGCCGGTTGGCGATCTCGCCGCCGAGGCGGCGATAATGGGGCTCGACCCGGGCGCGGAGATCCTTCGGGAGATAAAGCCCCAGCAGCGCCTGCAGCGAGGGATCGAGATCGTAGAGATTGAGCGCGCGCGTCTCGGGCTGGGCGCCTTCGAGCGCGGCGAGCGAGGGATCGGGTGCGGGACGGGTCATGGCGGGCCTCCAGGCGACGAAGCATGGCGCCGGGGCGACATCGGGGCAATCGCTTCCTTATTCGGCCCGGAAAATGGCCTTCGCGACCAAAAATTCAGGCCGCGAGCTCGCCCGCGAGCGCCTTGCGCGTCAGCGCCGCGGTCTCGGCGACGCCGAAGAGCTTGATGAAGCTGCCCATGCGCGGGCCTTCGCTCGAGCCGAGCAGGACCTCATAGAGGCATTTGAACCAGTCGCGGAGGGTCGGGAAGGCCGGGCGCTTGCCGATCTCGTAGACTTGGTTCTGGATCGCCTCGGCGGTCGCGTCCGCCGGCAACGCCTCGAGAAGCGCGAGGAGGTCGCGGAGCGCCTCGGCCTCGGCCTCGCTCGCCCGCCGGTGCTTTTTTCTCGGCAGCTCGTAGTCCCGGTAATAGGCGACGGCGTAGTTCACGAGCCGATCGAGCATCGGCTCGCTGGCCGGATCGGCGTCTGCCTTGTAGCGCTTGATGAAGCCCCAGAGCACCGCCGGATCGGTCGTGTTGGCGACGCCCGCGAGGTTGAGCAGCACGTTGAAGGCGATCGGCGCGGCCTTGGCCGGCGGCCTGCCGCCATGGATGTGCCAGGCCGGGTTCTGATAGCGCGCCTTGGCGTCCTGTCCGGCGAAAGCGTCGACCAGGCCCATATACTCGTCGACCTGGCGCGGGATGATGTCGAAAAAGAGCCGCTTCGCGCGCTTGGGCTGCTGATACATGAAAAGCGCGAGCGATTCGGGCGAGGCGTAGGTCAGCCACTGGTCGATGGTGATGCCGTTGCCCCGCGACTTCGAGATCTTCTCGCCCTTTTCGTCGAGGAAGAGCTCGTAGGTGAAGCTCTCGGGCGGCGTGCCGCCGATCGCGCGGCAGATCTTGGACGAGAGCTTGACCGAATCGATCAGATCCTTGCCCGACATTTCGTAGTCGACGCCGAGCGCGACCCAGCGCATCGCCCAATCGGCCTTCCATTGCAGCTTGCATTGCCCGCCGGTCACCGGCACCTCGACCGCCCGGCCGGTCTCGGGATCGCGGTAGCTGACGGTGCCCGCCGCGACGTCGGTCGCGATCAGCGGCTCCTGCAGGACGCGGCCGGTGCGCGGGCAAATCGGCATGATCGGCGAATAGGTCGCGCGCCGCTCGGCCCCCAGCGTCGGCAGCATGATCTGGCGCACCGCCTCGAAATTCTCGAGCACCTTCTTCAGCGTCGCGTCGAACCGGCCGGACTTGTAGCACTCGGTCGCCGACATGAATTCGTAGTCGAAGCCGAAAGCGTCGAGAAAGCGGCGCAGCCGTGCGTTCATGTTGTGGCCGTAGCTTTCGTGCGTGCCGAAAGGATCGGGAATGGCGGTCAGTGGCCGGCCGATGAAAGCGTCGTAACGCTCGGGATTCGGGATGTTGTCGGGGATCTTGCGCAGCCCGTCCATGTCGTCCGAGAAGGCGAAGAGCCGCGTCGGCAAGTCGGAAATTTCGCGGAGCGCCCGGCGCACCATGCTGGTCCGCGCGACCTCGCCGAAAGTGCCGATATGCGGCAGGCCCGAGGGACCGTAGCCGGTCTCGAACAGCACATAGCCCTTGGCGGGCACGCCCTTGGCGAAGCGCACGAGGATGCGTTCGGCCTCGGCGAAGGGCCAGGCGCCGGAGGCGCGGGCGGCGGCAGGATCGGACATGGCGGGCTCTCCTAACCCTCGCGCCGCGCGCCGTCAACGGCCTATGGCGCCGAAGCGCGAGCGGCTAAACTCCGTCCATCTGGGAGATTCGCAATGGAAGAACTCGAGGCCGTCCGCAAGGCCGAGGACGCCAACTACCGCCATTCCCGCAAGATGATCGGCGAGATCGGCGACATGGTTCAGGATTTCGTGCAGCTCTACGCCGCGCTCGGCACCATGGTCCAAAAGCGCCATCGGCGCCAAGCCGAGCTCTTGGTCATCGTCGGCCAAAGCCTGATGGCCTGTCGGACGGACCTGATCGTCGGCTCGCTCGCGACGCTGCGCG
>Ga0233425_10008350_pt1 | contig 13834 bp, 9 predicted proteins | sample Watercolumn_Towu_2_FD_181712 | JGI IMG/M metagenome (GOLD analysis project Ga0233425, IMG submission 181712) | Freshwater microbial communities from Lake Towuti, South Sulawesi, Indonesia - Watercolumn_Towuti2014_140_MG | ecosystem: Environmental > Aquatic > Freshwater > Lake | place: Indonesia...
TGTATGGTGTTGTGATTAAATCTAAAACTGTATTACAGGACATGGCTATAAAAGACGACAGAATCACTTCGACCGTAGAAGGTGTCGTTAAGGGAGCAGAGATTGTAGACACACAATACTATTCAGACGGCTCGATTACGGTGATAATGGCAATCCGCGCCGATCTAGTGCGTTCAGAAGTCGCGAAAGTCACAGGTGATATATTTGGCGTAAATTTCTTTACGTCCCCTACGGTAATTGATATTAACGATTTGATAAAATAAGAAAAGTGGTTATAAAAGGGCACGCTCCGAGGAATTGGGGCGTGTTTTTTTATGTAAGCATCAGGCGGATAATGCAACTTAAATTGTGTTCTTTTTCATGAAATTTTTAATAGGGCTAGGATGGATAAGTTGGAAAAAATGAGTAAGAAATAATGATGTCTTATGGATAGTAGAAAATTACGCCCCGCTACATCGGGGCGTAATTTTTTTAATGGTAGATTTCTTTAGAAACTTGGCTCGATGTAAAGAATCTTGTATTTCCAGAAGTTTAGTAACGCGCCTTTCACGAAGCACCAGTTGGTCTGGTATTTTATCTTACACCAAGTTGCCCACATGCTCTTTGGTTTCATGCTGAAGCATCCGCCGAAGAATTTGTAGGCAAATCTCAATGTGAAAAGTAAAAAGAACAATGACGTCCATCTGCAGAACGGGAGCGCGGTCAGTGATAAAAGGGCGCATATGTGCATCCAGTGGAAATTTCCGAGATAAACTAGTCCTTTCATCGGGAACGGGAATGTTATCCTAGGGTGTTTCCTGAAATTTTGGAATACGATTTCAAAAACTTTCTTCGCGTGGGCATTGACTAAAACCGGGTGGCCTTTGCCGTATCCGACCCATGTTTTTAGAAGCAGCTGTAGTGATGCCCTGTGCATATGGTCTACTCTTGCTTCAGGCACGAAATATAATTTGTATCCGGCTTTTCTGAATTGCAGAGAAAACTCAATGTCTTCACCGGTCGGTTCGCTCCAAAACTTTAATCCAAGTTTGTCTATCAAAGATTTTCTATAAGCCGCGTTCGCGGTAGCGAAATAAAACGCCCTATGTCCGCAAACTTCTGAAGGGCTTAGGTCGGACAGTTCAGGATAATATCCTTCCTGAATATTCATATACCAGTATCTGCCCGCGACTTTCAGGAAGCCGGTCTGCTCGCAGTAAGATTCGATGATATTGTCTTTTTCAACGATTTTTGTGAATATTTCGCCGCCGACTCCCGCGATTTGCGGATCTTTCGCGAATTTTGAGAGGGTAATATTGATCCACTCAGGAGTAGGGGCGCAATCACCGTCTGTGAAGAATAAATAATCGCCTTTTGCTATTTCAAGCGCCTTATTCCTAGCGAAACCAGGTGAAGGGCAATTTGGTATTTCGACTAGTTTAATGAACGGATATTTCTTCTGCCATGTTTTGATCACTTCTACTGTCTTGTCGGTGGATCCGCCGTCGGCAAGAAGAATCTCCATCTTCTCGCGAGGGTAATTCAGCTTAAAGAGATACTCGAAAGTCTCATTAAGTGTCCTTTCTGCATTGCGTACAGGGACTATAATTGATATATTAGACATAAAATTCCTCCTTTTATTGTTTTAAGAATTGGATAGGATAGCAAATAATTATTTTGGCGTAAAGAAAGAAATATGAATACACTCATTCAAAATGACTTAAAGTACATCTGGCATCCGTACACACAGATGAAAGACTGCCGTGAATTTCCACCTATATTAATAGAAAGGGCGAAAGGGATAAAACTATATGATATGGACGGTAAATTTTATTATGACACTATTTCAAGCTGGTGGTGTAATGTCCACGGGCACAACCATCCGAAAATCAAATCGGCAATTAAAAGACAGCTGGATAAACTAGAACATGTCCTTTTCGCCGGTTTTACGCATGAACCGGCCATAGAATTGGCAGAACGGTTGGTTGCGATCGCTCCCAAGCCCATAAAGAAGGTATTTTTTTCAGATAACGGTTCTACCGCGGTTGAGACCGCTTTAAAAATGTCGTTCCAATATTGGCGCAATATTGGTAATAAAAAGAAAAAAACATTTGTGTGTTTGGATCACGGTTATCATGGAGACACAATCGGCACAATGTCCGTCAGCGGGGTAGGGCTGTTTAATAGAGTATTTTCGCCCCTCTTTTTTGAATCTTATAAGGTTCCGTCGCCATACTGTTATAGATGCCCTGTAAATAAAGAAAGGAAAGATTGTAAAATTGATTGCGCGGGAGCAATAGAAGATTTGCTGAAAAAGAAATCTAGTGAAATTTGCGGGATTATATTGGAGCCGCTTGTTATGGCGGCCGGGGGAATGATCATTTATCCGAAGGAATATTTGTCTCGCGTCGGAGAACTAGCAAAAAAATATAATATTCATTTGATCGCGGATGAGGTTGCCACAGGTTTCGGCAGGACTGGAAAAATGTTTGCATGTGAATACGCAAACGTGAGGCCTGATTTTATGTGCTTGTCGAAGGGGCTTACCGCGGGGTATTTGCCGATGGGAATAACGTTAACTACAGACGATGTATATAGCGCCTTTTATGATGATTTTGAGAAGTTTAAGACACTTTATCATGGGCACACATACACGGCAAATCCCTTGAGTTGTGCCGCGGCCAATGCCAGTTTGGATGTTTTTAAGGAAGAAGATACTTTAGTGAATGCAAAAAGGATTGAGGCGCTTGTTATAAAAGGAATTGAGGGTTTTTCTGAATATCCTTTTGTGGGAGATGTACGTCATATAGGAATGATCGGGGCCTTAGAGCTAGTGAAAAATAAAAAAACAAAAGAGCAATTTGATATAAAAAGACGCATCGGCCTTGAAATATACAAAGAAGGTTTAAAAAATAACATAGTCCTTAGACCCCTTGGAAACATAATTTATCTCTTTTTGCCCCTTTGCGTGAAGGAAGCGGATTTAAAGTGCATATTTGAAAAGATGCACAAAATGTTTAGAAAATGAGTTTGGTTAGAGGCTACGCTATGCTGTGAGATTTATGTTTTAGTCTCAAACTCCATATGTACTACCGCCATTGCCTTTTTCTCCAACGAAGTTGAATCATTGATGCCTGAACCGGATACCTCGGTAGAATTAACTGGGGTTATTTGAAAAACGCCCATACTGGATGAGCGCATAATTCCCACTTTGCTGTTTACGCTTTCGGCTATAGTTTTTGCCCTTTCCTTAGCGTCAAGGGACGCTTTTTGCAGAAGTTTGATCTTTAATTCGCCCAGTCGAGTGTAAAAATATGACGGATTGTAAGACTCAAGTTGGATACCCTTGTTGATAAGTTCGGACGCTTTGTATGCTATTTCTGATACGGTTTTCACGTCGGAGGTTTTTATCTCAACATATTGGCCCAATAGATACCCTTCTATTTTATTTGTCTCAATGCCTTTATCGTTTTTCACGTAAATAGTGGTTGTGGAGATTGGATATATTGAAATCTCTTCTTTTTTTACGCCTCTAGATGAGGTAAAAGCTGTTATTTCGTCTAAATCTTTCTTTAACAACGCGTACACGTCAGTTAATTTCGTTCCCCGTCTTGAAAAATACACACTCCAAGTGGCGTAGTCAGATATTATTTTTTCTTCAGTAGTTCCTGTTACCGAAATAACTTCGTTATTGGTCTTTTTTACTTTTATAACCGCGTTTGAAAGAATCGACGTAGAAATAACGAGAGATGCGGAAATACAAACGCCTAGTACTATATTTTGAGAATTTTTTAAAAAATTGTTATTTTCCATATAAACCTCGCTTCTGGCTGTTAACGCACATTCCTTTGATAATTAATTTACCACACGATTATATAACAGGGAGTTAGGCTAGTCCATTAAATTGAATGTCAAAGAGATTTAAAAAAGGTATATTCTGTGTTACACTAAGTGTGCTGACTATCAAGATAAGTTCGTCAAGGGAGGTCGCAATGAAAAATAGCAAACTGGAAAGAATCGGTATTATGACAGGCGGCGGGGATTGTCCGGGTTTAAATGCCGTAATTCGTGCTGTCGTGAAGATCGCAATTACGAGGCATGATATAGAGGTTTTAGGGTTTATTGACGGTTATGAGGGATTGATAAATAATAACTTCATAAAATTGGGCACGAGGGAAGTATCAGGAATTTTAACCTTGGGTGGAACAATGCTTGGGACGTCTAATACGGCAAATCCATTTAATTACGCAATAAAGCAAAAAGGGAAAGTAGTTTATAAGGATGTGTCGAGGAAGGCTATTGAGGCTTACAGGAAAAACAAATTGGACGCATTGATCATAACTGGTGGCGACGGGACATTGACTTCGGCTCAGGCATTTCATGAGGCCGGATTAAATGTGGTGGGCGTGCCGAAAACTATAGATAATGATTTATCCGCGACGGATGTTACTTTTGGTCATGACACGGCTGTTACCACAGCGACGGAGGCTATTGATAAATTGCATTCGACAGCGCAATCGCATCATAGGGTTATGATCGTGGAAGTTATGGGTAGATATGCTGGATGGATAGCCCTTTTTTCCGGGGCGGCAGGCGGCGGCGATGTGATTTTAATTCCGGAGATTCCTTATAACATAGATGTAATATGTAAAAAAGTGAAGGAGAGGAGCGAAAGTGGAAAACGTTTTAGTATTTTAGTGGTTTCTGAAGGGGCAAAGCCGATTGGTGGTGATGTTACCGTAAGTAAAATCGTAGAGAATTCTCCCGACAAAATAAGATTGGGCGGGATAGCAAACAGATTGGTAGATCAGATAGAAAAAGCCACAGGAGTTGAATGCCGGGCTACCATTTTGGGCCATGTGCAGAGGGGTGGTACTCCGACAGCTTTTGATAGAATATTGGCCACTCGTTACGGAGCCGCGGCGTTGGAACTGGTTTTAGAGAAAAAATTCGGAAGGATGGTCGCGTGGGTCGGTTCTAAGATGACGGATGTTTCGATTGCGGACGCGATCGGTAAATTAAAACTTGTTCCCCCGGATCTTCCGCTCATTAGGTCGTTAAAATCTATGGGGATAAGTTTTGGGGACTAGATGAATTGCTTTGACGCGATCATTGTTGGGGGCGGGCCTACGGGAATGATGGCCGGTATTCGCGCCGGTGAACGCGGGAGAAAAGTTCTCATTGTTGAAAAGAACAATTTATTTGGAAAAAAACTGCTTATTACCGGTAACGGCAGGTGTAATCTTACCAATATAAAGCCTGTAGAAGAGTTTATCGCTAAATTTTCAAAAACAGGTAATTTTCTTAGGAATTCTTTCGCGCGGTACTTTAGTGACGATCTCATTTCTTTTTTTGAAAAAAACGGATTAGAATTTACTGAAGAGGAAGACGGCTGTGTTTTTCCGTCTGTAGGAAATGCAGGCGATGTGCTGAGAATATTGGAGAAGACTTTGAATCAGTATGGTGTAAAGAAAATATTTGGGCACTCTGTAAAACAAATATTGATTGAAGATAATGTTCTAAGGGGTGTGGAACTTGACTCGTCAGATGTATATTTGTCGTCCAGAATACTGATATCTACGGGCGGCTTGTCTTATCCGCAAACTGGTTCTTCGGGAGACGGTTTTATATTCGCGAAGTCTTTAGGGCACAGTGTAATTCCTGCTCGACCCGCCCTTGTGCCTATTGAAATAAACAATAGTTTCGTGAAGAGTTTACAGGGGATATCTTTGCAAAATATAGGTCTTGCGGTATTTTCGTCAGGTAAAAAAGTATCCGATTCAAAGGGTGATCTAGTTTTTACGCACTATGGAATATCAGGGCCCGTTGTATTTAGTGTCAGTGCGTCTGTTTGTGACGAGCTGGAAAAAGGCAGAGAAGTGCGGGTGTCTGTAAATATTTTTCCTGAAAAAACAGAGGAAGAGGTGCTTTCAAAATATTTGTCCGAATATAAAAGCGCTTCCAACAAGACCGTAAAAAATATTATTTCAAAATTCATGCCGTCAAGTGTTGCGGCAGTGTTTTTAAAGGAGTACGCGGTATCTCCAGACAAAATTGCCAACCAGATAAATGCTCAAGAAAGGGGGAAAATAATTTCTGCGCTTCGTGATTTTCGGATGGATGTTAAATCAGTAAGGCCTGTTTCTGAAGCAATAATCACAAGGGGCGGTGTTTCGATAAAAGAAATTAATCCAAAAACCATGGAGTCAAAGGTAGTGCGCGGGCTATTTTTTGCGGGTGAGGTCATTGATGTTGACGCAATGACAGGCGGGTATAATTTGCAAGCCGCCTTTTCGACCGGCTGGGTAGCCGGCAATAATCTCTAGTTTAAGGCGGGGAAAATATTCCTTTCGGAAAAAAATCGTCATATGAAAATTGTACTGTATTTCGTAAGTCGCACATCATCAGATAGATACATATTAGAGGTTACTGGTATAAAATATGCTGCTAAAGAACTGTCGGATTGTGCTCGAGGGACTGTCTTACAACTAAGATTCGATAGGAGAACATGAAAATTGTTGAGAGGATTTTTTTGTTTATAACTGTAGCGGTAGTGACCCAATTTATCACAGATAGGCTTTTATTTGGAGGTATATTTGAAAAAACGGACGGTCCTGGTTTTGTTAGAGGAATGTTCACGGAGAATGGCTGGGGTGAAAGGTATGAAGCGGACGAGAATATAGGTATTTTAGAAAAAAAATGTGTTTATGCCGATGAGATACAGCAGTACGGGAAAAAATTCGCGGAATTTCTTGAACGGGAACACCCAGCCTCTTTTACCCCCAAGAGTTTCTTTGCTGAGAAGTCAGGCGATACGGTGGCGGACTGCTATAAAATACTGTTCAAACAAAAGGACATTGACATAAAAATCGAAGGACCAGGGTGGTATTATCGGTCGGCTCATTTAGTGGTGAGGTTATGGTATGAATTTGCCCTGCTAGTGATGAGAAACTTGGCTGCAAAGGATTACGTCTCATGGGAAGAAGTATCGGATTATGAGAGAAAATACGGTAAAGTATTCGAACTAGAGAATAGGGCTTCTTTTTCTAGGCAAAATATTTTTGCGAGCGGAGAAGGAAATGAGAACGGCCATTACGGCGCCCCTCCTTTGTTTGGGGGAGACGACATCAAATCAGACACCTGGTTTTATTGGACGATGTATCTGCCGGCTAGGCTATGGTACAAATTTGAGACGGTCGGTAAAAAGATTAATAGTTATTGCGAAAATTTGTATCGCCAAAACGTGGACGATTTAAAGGCCGTTAAGCGTCAATGGAACTATTGGACTACCTATTTGCCGGCGAATATATGGTATAAATTTGACCTCTTGGGTAATAAAAGCAAAGAAAAGAGGGTCAACATATTGCAACCCGGTGTTATTTGTACCAATCAAACATCAACTCTTAGTTTTAGCGATGGTTCACTTGCTACGATCAATACATTAGACGTCTATTTTGGAAAGTGCGAGTATAAGGGTTCGAGTTCGGATAATAATTTGCTAAAAATTGAACCACCTATGAGTTCGTTAGGTGGGATCGGCACGCTGTTACTTATATACGGGATTTGTAATTTGTTTGTTGTGTGTATGTTAGTGATCATGCGATAAGTACGCAGATGCCGAAGGAATGAGTCTTTATGAAACTCAAAAAAGTCAACATGAAATTTTGGATTGTCGCGCTTTTTTTAGTTGTCGCGTATGTTTTTGTCGTAGATACGGCGCGGGCGCGTATTATCGAAGAGCTTGAGAAAAATGACCGCGGGGATTCCCTGCTCATTAGTCGTTACTACAACCAAGAATACGGAATTCGCAGTATACTCAAAAAAACAGAAGCGAATTATATAGACGGCAGTGATGTGCTCTGCAAAAATCCGCGAATAGACGAAATAGTAAAAAGGGAGAAAGATTTGCTTCTTGAGCAAGAAAGTGATTATGTTAAAAGAATGAATCCTGGGTTTAAGGATGATTACGAGCCGCAAAATAAGAACAAGAAGATTAAATTTAACAGAGAGAAGTTGACATGGTCTTATTGGACTACATATTTACCGGCAAAGATTCGTTATAAAACTGCTTTGTTTTTCTTAAAGCCGGAAGACGAAATAGTTTATATTTACGACGACAATTTCGTGCCTATCGAAACCGCGGAGAAAGAAAAGACTGTAGAAGTAGGCATTGTTAGCGGTAAATACTCCTCGCCTGAACCGGTAAGCGAGAACCCGGTGTTTTATGAAAATAAAACTATCAAAATAGGCGGATCTAAAATAATTTACAAACGCGTTCCGAAACCCTCGTCTGATCCTGATTGGAATGAAAAGGATGCTTTGATGTTACTTGTGATAGGGTTCGGAGGAATATTATTTGCTCGAAGGAGAAGATATTGAGGTTTGCGATGAAAACATTCCTAAAAATAGCTGTTATCACTTTTGTTTTTTTATTCGGCGTGAATTTGTACGCCGAGATTGAAGAGCCTGTGTCCGTGTCTGTGGATGGGGTAGAAATGGCCGACGGAGAAATTATAGTTTGTTTTTACGATAATTGCACTGACGAACGAATAGTGGAAATTCTTGGTGAAGTGGGCATTAACTACATGAAGAGAAAAGTTAGAGGCAACAGCTTGTATCTTTTGCCGATTCCTTCCGGTGAAGACATAAAAGACATTAAAAAAATAGCCGCACAATTGGCGTCTTATGATGAAGTAAAATATGCGGAGCCAAACTATTCTTACACGACGAACGCGGTGCCGAATGATACATATTACGCTGATTCCAACATGTATGGATTTCCTCTAACCGACGCGCCTGACGCATGGGATACTATAACGGATGCAAGCGGTGTGGTAGTAGCCGTTATGGATACGGGAGTTGATTATAACCATCCCGATTTGAGCGCTAATATTTGGTCAAATACTGGGGAAATAGCCGGCGATAGTACGGATAATGACGGTAATGGTTACATAGATGATGTTCGGGGCTGGAATTTCCTTCAAAATAATAACGCTCCTTTGGATGCGGATTCCGGTTCGCACGGTACATTTTGTTCTGGAGTTATTGGCGCGGTCGGAAACAATGCCAAAGGAATTACAGGTGTTTGTTGGAGCGTTAAAATAATGCCCCTGAAAGTTGCCACAAGAAGGGGTGAAGCATACACATTTGCGGTTGTTGAAGCTATATATTACGCGGTTGCGAAAGGCGCAAAACTTATCAATTTTAGTTACGGCGGGACGACCTACAGTGATACTATGTACAACGGAATACTTTACGGGCTAAATAACGGAGTTCTTTTCACCATTGCGGCGGGCAACGATACATTCAATCTAGATGTTACTCCTGTTTATCCGGCTTGTTATAATCTGGACAATATCATAAGTGTAGGGGCGATAGATTCGAATGATACGCTGGCCGACTTTTCAAACTATAGTACCACTTTAGTGGATTTGACAGCGCCTGGTTGTGACGTTATGAGTACTGTCAGGGGATTAGGAGCACTTGACGGCGACGATCCTAATATATATGACGTAAAAGATGGTACGTCTTTTTCCGGACCATTTGTAGCTGGGGCCTGTGCGCTTGTATGGGCCCGTGAACCGTCCTTGAATTATTTGGGTGTTAAGAAGAAGATATTGAATGGCGCGGATACTGTAGAAAACCTTGTTGGTTATATCAGCGGGGGTAGGCGGCTAAATATAAATAACGCTCTTTTTGCCAGCTCAAGCGATACCCCGGGTGAACCTTCGAATCCTTCAGATGGCGTTTCTCATTCCACGAAAGTTGAATCAATGAACGGAGTTCAGATTATCGCAGAACGTGCCATGTATTGGGATACTGGGGACTTGCATTGGGGCGCCGGCCACGCAAACACAGGTGTTACCGCGCCAGCGCAAACTTGGTATTTGGCTGAAGGATGCACCGATAATGATTTTGAGGAATGGATTTTGATTCAGAACCCAAGCGCCGAAACAGCGGCGGTCCTATTGACTCTCATGTTTGAGGATGGAAATACTGTCGCGAGAGAATATACGGTAGACGGAAATACCCGTTATACCGTGCCTGTTGATAGTATCGCTGATAACACAAGGGTCTCCGCAAAAGTTGAATCCACAAACGGTGTAGAGGTCATTGTTGAACGCGCAATGTATAAAAGATCCGGTGGCATTGATCGTTGTGTCGGGCATTGCGCGAGCGGCGTAACGAGCACCTCGGACGTATGGTATGTGGCGGAGGGGTCCACAATAGGTAGTTTCGATGAATATATCTTAATACAAAACCCGAGCGGTCATGATATTATTTGTGAAGTGACGTTTATGAGAAGCAATGGACGCCCGTCAGTTGTAAAAAATTACGACGTAAAACACACAAGCAGATATACGATTCCTGTAAATATTGAATTTTCCGGAGAATCTGTTTCCGCCAAGGTGCGATCTCTTGATGGGACGGGGATTATTGTGGAAAGGGCAATGTATTGGGACAGCGCGTCTTCCGGAGGAAGTTCCGTGATTGAGTGGGCCGAAGGGCATTCTAGCTGTGGGGTTACTTCAGATGCCATAACGTGGTATTTAGCGGAAGGGAGTACTTCAGGTTTTGAAGAGTACGTGTTGGTTATGAATCCTAATAGCACAGGCGCGCAGATTAAATTGACGGTGATGAGAGAAAATAGCCTTCCGAACATCGAAGTTTACTCTACAGTCGCCGCGATGGCTAGGGAGACATATTTTATGAACGACGTTGTGCCAGACGAGTCTATTTCGGTAAGGGTTGAGTCCCTGAACGGGGTCGGGATTATTAGCGAACGATCTATGTATTGGAATTCCGGAGAGATGGTGTGGAAGGGCGGACACAATAGCGCGGGCGTTAATTCTCCCGCCAGTACCTGGTATTTCGCAGAGGGGTGTACTTTAGGCACATTTTCCGAGTGGATATTGATCCAAAATCCGAATAGTTCCGCCGCTGAAGTGCAAATCACATTTATGAGAGAAGACGGAGTTAATATCGTAAAGCATATATCTGTCCCTGCGAGATCCAGAGAGACCGTTGAAGTGAATGCTGTTTCCGGATTGTAACTCTGTTCCTGCACAATTATTAAGCTTACTGCACGATTTTTGCTCACCAACATTATTTTCTCTACCAGAACATCTTGGCATACGAATTGCTCATAAGCAGAGGAAAGTCCAATTTAACATCTTTTGTTTGGGACGAAAAAGTAGTAGAATAACCAACAGTAAAGAAGACTACAGGGTCTCTACAAAGGATAAACTTACAGGAGGATGTTATGGCTATCAGGCAAGAAGTTCTTTTAAATGTTAGGAGCATTGATCTCCCGAAGATTGATATCCCAAAAAAGGTGTCTAGTTATTTTGGGGAGAATACTTTTAACATGGATACGATGCAGAAATATATTTCCAGTGAAACCTTCGAAGCGTTTAAGAAATGGATGGTCGAAGGAAAGATAATAACTATAGAACAAGCGAATGAAATCGCCAATTCCATGAAGGAATGGGCAATCGCCAAAGGCGCCACATATTACACCCATTGGTTTCAGCCGATGACCGGATTGACCGCCGAGAAGCACGATAGTTTTATATCAATAACAGGCCCGGGTAAAGTTATCGAAAAATTTTCAGGCAATAAGCTTATTCAGGGGGAGCCTGACGCCAGCAGTTTCCCGTCGGGAGGGATAAGAGCGACATTTGAGGCGCGCGGTTATACGGCGTGGGATCCGTCCAGTCCGGCCTTTGTGATGGAGAGTAAACTCGGGAAAACATTATGTATACCAACTATTTTTATTTCATATCATGGCGAGGCGCTTGATAAAAAACTTCCACTGCTTCGTTCTGACGAAGCGTTAAATAAATCCGCCTTGGAGCTGCTGAAAATGTTCGGTCACAAAAATGTTAAAAAGGTATTCTCAACATGTGGTGCCGAACAAGAATATTTTTTAATCGACAAAAATTACTACAACCTAAGGCAAGATCTATTGCTTGCGGGTAGAACATTAATTGGAGCTCCTTCATCAAAAGGCCAGCAGTTAGAAGACCAGTATTTCGGGACGATCAAAGAGAGAGTGGTTAATTTCATGTTCGAGGTAGCGGAGGAAGCGTACAAGCTGGGTATTCCTATAGTAACAAGGCATAACGAAGTTGCGCCTCACCAGTATGAATTCGCGCCTGTTTTTGAAGAGTCCAATTTAGCCGCGGACCACAACCAGTTATTGATGGATCTAATGAAAAAAGTCGCATTAAGGCATAATCTTGTGTGTCTGTTGCATGAAAAGCCTTTTGCCGGAATAAACGGAAGCGGTAAACATGTCAACTGGTCTCTCGCGGACAATAATGGGAATAATTTGCTAAATCCGGGTGATACTCCGGAAGACAATCTTCAATTTCTTACGGTATTATCCGCGGTATTGAGGGCGGTGTATAAACACGCTGATCTTTTACGCGCGAGTGTTGCTACAGCAGGAAATGAACATCGTTTGGGAGCGAATGAAGCTCCTCCGGCTATTGTCAGTGTTTTCTTAGGAGACCAGCTTAACAATGTGCTGAACATGATAGAAAAAGGCGTGAAAACAAAGGTTTCGAAACGTGACATAATTGATTTGGGTGTCGCTAGGCTTCCAAAGTTCAACAAGGATTCTACCGACAGAAACAGGACTTCTCCTTTTGCTTTTACCGGAGCGAAGTTCGAATTTAGGGCGGTGGGTTCTTCCCAGAATATATCTACACCCATAACGATAATTAATACCATAATCGCGGATAGCTTTGATTATGTGACAGAGAAAATTAAAAAAGAAGCCGATGGAAAAGATTTTAATACCGCGGCATTAAAGGTTATCGCTGAAGTAATAAAAGAGACAAAAGATATTCGCTTTGAAGGCAACAACTATTCTGAGGAATGGGTGCAGGAAGCAAAGAAACGCGGTTTGCCCAATGTAGCGTCAGCGAGTGAGGCGCTCGAGGCATTGACGAAGAAAGAAAATATAGCTTTGTTTGAGAAGTATAAAGTCTTTTCAAAGGAAGAACTGATCGCGCGCTATCATATATGGATTCATATGTATAATCTTACTCTTGAAATTGAAGCAAATACCCTAAATGAAATGGTAAACGCGAGTGTTGTTCCCTTCGGGCACGAATATGAGAGATTGATGGCCGGACTCTTGAAAGATCTTGTAGGGTTGAAAAAAGAGGGCGACATTAAATTTGACGCTGAGGCACTAAAAGATCAGAAACAGCACTTAGCTGATGTTGTTGCAATGATATATTATGTCAGGCGCAATACCAAAGAAATGGTAAAACTTCTTAAAGAGTCAGCTGTGTTGGATAACGATGAGCGCGCCAAAATTTATTTTGAAAAATTAAAGCCTTTGATGGAACACATAAGAAGGCACGTAGACGATCTTGAGTGTGTTGTTTCAGACGAACATTGGGATCTTCCTAAGTATCGGGAAATGTTATTTATAAAATAACAGCCCGCAGGAATGGGTATTTTTTGAACGTCCTCTTTGAAAAAAGAGGACGTTTTTTTATAGATTAAAATGAGATAAATAATACCCAACCACCCTATAAAAAAGTACCCAAAATAGGCCATTTTAAAAGGTTTATTTTGTTAAGTCCCATCAATGCAAATAAATAAAAACTTGGCATACCAGTTGCTAAATACTCTTGCATACGGAGAACAAAAAACGCGATGAGGGTTTACCCGAATCGCACTCTTACCCCCCAAGAAAGAGCTCCGTAATAAAGCCCTCTGCTATCGAAAGGTGGCAGGGGGCGAAAAAATAGGAAAGAAAGAGCTGAAGGCTGAAGAGCTGAAGATAAAAAGACAGAGCCACGGATGGACACAGATTAAATAATGAACAAAAAAC
>Ga0233425_10008351_pt1 | contig 13833 bp, 8 predicted proteins | sample Watercolumn_Towu_2_FD_181712 | JGI IMG/M metagenome (GOLD analysis project Ga0233425, IMG submission 181712) | Freshwater microbial communities from Lake Towuti, South Sulawesi, Indonesia - Watercolumn_Towuti2014_140_MG | ecosystem: Environmental > Aquatic > Freshwater > Lake | place: Indonesia...
TCCGGCTCGAACCGCCCCTCGAAGTCAGCCGGCCAGGTCGCGCGGTCGAACCACTGGTGGCCTGCGTCCTCCAGCCCAAACCCCGGGTATGTGCGAAAGAGGTGATGCATGAACTCGTGCTGGAGCCACTGGGGGAGATAGGCGCGCCGCTCGATGTCGGTGTACGGGCCGAAGCCGATGTGGGGCGGCTTGCGCGTCAACCAACGATCATCGATGATGAAGCATGGCGACGCGCCATCGGGGCCGGTGCCCATGCCGCCGGTGATGAACTCCGTGCGCTCGAAGTCCGCGTGTTGCTCAGGGACATGCGACGGGTAGATGAACCACCACCAGTCGGTGGCATTGCGGATCTCCGCGGGGACGTCCCGGGCGATCACGGTCGCGGCGCCTTCTGCCGGACCAGCGTATCGGTGCGGCTTCATGCGGCAGTTTACCTGCACCGTCGTGTCAGGTAGGTGCGCGATGCGGACCTCGACACCCAGTCTGCCCTCCGTCGAAGCCAGCATGTACTCGCGAAACAGCCAGAGCGACTGGCGGATGATCCGGTGGTCATCTGCCAGCAGCTCCGGCGCCAGCGCGTGCTCGACCGGCGCCCCGCCGTCGCCCTCGAGCTCCGCCCAGCTTCGCGGCTCGACCCCCGCTGATCTGCCAGCCAGAACAACGGTGAGAACCGCCCGGTGGGGAGCCCTCCGGTGAGTCGTGGGGGAGCCCGAGTCGATCCGCCAGCGAACGCAGTCGGTCAGCATCCGAAGGGAGTAATAGCACGGAGGACGCCCGACATTCAGCCCGGGGGACTTGGCCAGCTCTCCTGCCGCCCGCGAAGCCTCTACCCACGTGGCATCCTCCGGCGGGGCTTCCTGCCAGAGCGCCTCGAGCTCCCGCAGGGCGTCGGGGTAGCGCGCCTCCTTGTAGGCGGCCTCGACGGCGAGGAAGGTCTCCAGGGAACGGCCCACGAGAGCGGGCGTTTCGGTTGCCGCGCGACTGCCGATCAGCGCGCTCAGGGCGTCCTCCGCCTCCGCCGGGGAGATCAGTGCCGCGCCTGCGGCGATGACGGCCGCAAGGGTTCTCACGTCCATTCTCCTCTCCTCTCTGCGAGGCGCCGCTCGATCTCCTTGGCCGTTCTGGTGATCGACAGCCCCCCGAGCGCCGTGCATCGCAGTTCCCGCGGCAGCGCGCGGCCCACGCGGTCCATGGTCTCGATCACTTCGTCCAGTGGGATCACGGGGTCGAATCCGCCGAGGGCCACGTTGGCACACGACAGCGCGCTGCTCGCGGCCATCAGGTTCTTCCCCAGACAGGGCACCTCGACGCGATTGGCTACGGGGTCGCAGATCATCCCGAGCGAGTTCTGGAGGGCCATGGAAGCCGCCGCAACGCTCTGGCGCGCGGTGCCTCCACCCAAGGTGCACAACGCCGCCGCGGCCATGCCGGACGCCGCCCCGCACTCGGCCTGACAGCCGCACACTTCGGCGGCGAAGGTCGAGTGAGTGGCGATGAAGACGCCGATGAGGCCGCCGGCGAGCATGGCCTTGGCGACTGCCTCATCGTCCAGTCCCAGATGGTCGGCCGCTCCCACGCACGCTCCAGGCAGTGCCGCGCACGCGCCGGCGGTGGGCGCGGCAACGATCACGCCCATGGCGCTCTTCGCCGCCATCAGCGCCGTGACATAGAGCACGATGCGGTTGAGCATGCCCCCGTCGAGAAGCTGCCCCTGTTCCATCCGGGCCTTGAGTTTCGCGCACGGGTAGCTGAGGATACGGTCCTCATACGTCGTGCCGGCGATCCCCTGCTCGATGGAGGCCCGCACGACGCGGACGATCGCCCCCATGCGAGCCAGCACTTCGTTCTCGGATAGATTGCCGCGGGCTGCTTCGTACTCAGCGGCAAGTCTCCACAGGGGTGAGTCCCTGTCACCGTCGTGCTCCAGCATCTCGGCGCACGTGGTGAACGGCACGCTCATGCCCTTGCGCGACAGGATGGGCAGAACCGGGGCGAGGCGCCGGGTCCAGCCGACCTCGCCCAGCTCCGCCGCCAGTTGCCCCTCGCTCAAAGGGTGCTGCGCCTTGATCTGGAGCAGCTGATCGCCGTTCGCGTCGTGCGCCAGCACCACGTCTGCGTGTAGGGCTCGTGTCAGCGCATCGAGATCCCTCTCTGGAGCTTGCTCGAGCCGGACAAGCGTCTCCCAGTAGTCGCCGCCAATCGACAGTGCCACGCCGTCGATCTGCGTGACCTCCACCATTCCCCCGCCGGTCGAGAGGGCGATCAGCGTGTGGCGTTCGCGAGCGTTGCTGAGCGTGAGCCGGTAGGTGTTCGGGTGCTTGTCACCTGGTTCGACGATCTCGGTTCGCGCGTCGACGCCGGCCTCGCGGATGGCCTGTGCGGACTTAGGAAGCCGCTCATCTGTCGCGTCCCACCCAAGCAGGCCGCCGAACAGGCCCATGTCCGAGCCCTGACTCTCGTGGGTGGTGGCGAGAGAGCCGTGCCGGTCGTACTGGGCCACGACGCCGGTCACGTCGCCCTCCATGAGATCGCGGGCCAAGCGGCCAATCCTCAGCGCCGCCGCGCAGTGCGAGCTGGAAGGGCCGCGCATCACCGGGCCGATCACGTCGTTGAAGAGGCTGACAAGCATGGTCCTCGCCGTTCGTCCCGGCAGTTCACGACGACGCCCGCGAGACTCAGCTCCCGCACGGCAGCCGGTGTCGAGCGACTTGCTCCTCATCCAACTCGACGCCGAGTCCGGGTCCATCCGGCACCGGCAGGCAGCCGTCGTCCAGCGGAAGCGCGAGGCGCGCTGCCCAGGCGCCCTGAAGGAGGTTGCCGTGCAGACCAAGCTCGGTGAACTCGACTGCGTCGGTCACCAATTGAGTCGAGGCGAAGAGGTGGGCCTTCGCCGCGACCTCGATCCCCAGACCGAAGGACGTGCCGAAAACGCACTTGAGTCCCGCGGCTTCGGCTAAGGCCGCGATCTTCTTGGCGTTGTACAGGCCGCCGGCCTTGCCGAGCTTGATGTTGAGGACGTCGACGGCCTCGTGTCGGATGAGCTGCAGAGCATCGTGGATGGAAAAGCAGCTCTCATCTGCCTCGATCAGCGTGTCCACTGCGCGACGGACGAACGCCAGGCCCTGAAGGTCCCCGGCAGGCACGGGTTGCTCCAGCAGCTCCAGGCCCACCTGGCGCTTCTCTGCCAGGCGGCAGAGACGAATGGCCTCCTTCACGCTGTAGCCCTGGTTGGCATCTGCACGGATCGAGACCTCAGGGCCGACGGCTTCACGGATCGCGTGGAGCCGGTCGGCGTCCCTGTCGGGGTCGCCGCCGATCTTCGGCTTGAATGCACGCACGCCCCGCTCCATGAAGGCGAGGCACTGCTGCGCCATCGCGTCCGGCGGCCCACCGGCGATCTCGATGGCCACGGGCACCCGGCTCGCATGCCGTCCGCCGATCAGCACGCTGACAGGCACGTCCAGCGCCTTGCCCAGGAGGTCGTGCAGCGCCAGGTCGATCCCGGCCTTGGCCACCGAGTTCCCACGGAAGTCGATGACCCACATCAGGCGCTCGCGGTCGAAGGGGTCTGCTCCTACGAGCTGCGGGCCCAGGTAGTCCTCAATCGCCGCCTGCACCTCTTCCAGTGTCTGCCCGAAGAAGCCGATGTCGACCGTCGACTCGCCAATGCCGGTCACGCCCGCATCGGTCTCTACTATCACCAGCAGGTACTCCAGCATCGGCGAGGGGCGCTTGGGCGAGAGTCGGCTGCGCCGACCCCACTCGATCTTGGTGCCTGCGTCCGCACTCGTGTATGGCGCGGCAGCGATGGGGATCCGGATGGCCGTCGTCGCGATGTTGGTGATCCTCATCGAGCCACCGACTCCAGCCCGTGGGAGTTCTGCAGGAACGCGACCAGAAGACGGACGGTGGCATCGATGTCGTCGGCGTGCGCCAGCTGCACCGTTGAATGCATGTAGCGCGTGGGCGCACCGACAGTGGTCGCCAGGGCGCCGGTCCGTGTCCGCTGGATGGCCGACGCGTCAGTGCCCCCGCCGATGTTCCTCTGGTACGGGATCCCGCGCTTCTCGCACAGCTCGGTCAGGAAGTGGACGAGCCGACGGTCGCCGATGGTCAGATTGTCCATCAAGTAGATGCCGACCCCCTCGCCCAGGGCGCACAAGTTCTGGTGCCTGGGGACGTGGGCGCCCCACGTGAGGCTCCCGTCGATAGCGAGGCCGATGTCGGGCTCAATGGCGAAGGCCGCGACGGGCATCCCGCGGACACCCTTCTCCTCCTGCACGGTACTCACGGCGTACACGTCCACCTTCGTTGGCCCGAGCCGGTTCATCGCTTCGAGCAGGCAGTACGTGCCCAGTCGGTCGTCGAAGTTGCGCCCCAGGTAGACCTGCTCGTTCAGCTGCACCAGCTCCTGCGCGAAGGTGACGACATCGCCGATTGCGACGCGCTTGCAGACTTCGTCTTGGGGGAGCCCCACGTCGATTAGCATGTCCTTCATTGCCGGCGGCGTCTCACCCTCGGTCGGAACGACGACCCCATTCACGGGTTCGCGCCCATGGATGGTCACCCGCTGCGACACGATCACCTGTGCATTGAGTCCGCCCACCGGCTCGAACCGGATGAACCCCTCTCCATCGATGTGCTTTACCATCATGCCGATCTCGTCGGCGTGGGCGGCGAGCAAGACGCGCAGCGGGCGCCGGCCCTTGGGGGGCTTCGTGGCCTTCTTGAGTCCGATGACATTGCCCATCCGGTCGCGCCGCACTTCATCGCACCGCGGGCGCAGCGTTTGCTCGACGACGTCCTGGATCGGCTCCTCGAATCCGGGGATGCCGGGGGTGTTGCAGACGAGTTGGAGCAGTTCGCGATCCATCGTGAAGTCCTCTGGGGTGGTATGCCGACCCGATCGGCTCGGCCGGGCGCGCCGGGGCGAGGTGATGCTCGCGTCGTTCACTGTGCTGGAACCGTCTGCAGCAGGCCCTCTTCCCTCATCAGCGCTTCCACGTCGTCGAGCTCCAGCGGGGCCTCGACGGTGAGGTTCTCCAGCCCGTCTGCGGTGACGACAATGGTGTCTTCCACGCGGTAGTAGAGCCTCTCGTCCGGCAGGATGAACTGCGGATCGACGGAGAACACCATGCCGGGCTCGAGGGGCCGCGAGTAGTGCAATCCACCGTCGTGAACCGTCAGCCCGACGCAATGTGAGATGTGCCCGCCGAAGTCGAACATCGCCCGCGCGGCTTCGCGGTGGGCCGGCGTGGCGAACGCCCAATCCGCCAGCACGACGCGCATCCTCTCCGCCGCCTCCGCGTGGATCTCGGCGACCATTCGCCCGGGGCGGATCAGGTCGAGCAGCACCTTGTGGTACTCGACCACGAAGCCGTAGATGGTGCGCTGCACCCCGGAGTAGGCGCCGCTCACGGGCCACATGCGGCCGATGTCGCTGGTGTAGTCGTGGTAGTCGGGCGCGCAGTCGGCCAAGACGATATCACCGTCGGTGAGCGGGCAGTCTTTCGCGAAGTAATGCCCGTAGAACGTGTTCTCGCCGCCGGCGATGATGGCGTTGTAGGCCCGGTCCTTGGCCCCGCCCGCAAGATAGTGGTAGCGCATGACCGCGTCGAGCTCGTACTCCATCACGCCCGGCCGCGTCGAGCGCATGGCCTCGATGACCCCGACCGCGGTGAGGTGTCCGGCCCGGCGGAGCAGGGCGATCTCGGCCGGCGACTTGATCAGCCGCAGTTCGTCCATCAGCGGGGAGAGGTTCCGCACCTCAAGCTGCGGGAACTGCCGCCGTACCGTCTCGATGAACTGGGCTGCCCGGGTGAGGCGCGCGTCCCAGGGGTCGGCCGCCTGAGCGACCGCCCACGACCGCGCATGGTGCCGGTTGATGGTGCGCGCCTCGCCGTCCTCGAACGGCAGGTACGCGGCCGAGGCACGGTCCAGGCTTTGCGCCAGTTCCTCCCATCCCCGCACGGAATCCACGCCCGAGCGCTCTCGCACGAACTCCGCGTTCTCCACGCACGGAACGGGCTTTGTCGACTGTTTCTCGACTTGCGACGCCCGCGGGAGAAAGGCCGTGGTTCGGCCGCTCCTGCCCTCGATCAACAGGTAGGCGCGCGGCGCCTCGATGCCGCACAGGTAGTGGAAGTCCTTGTACTGGCAGAAGGCCTCATCGCCCTTGGGGCCTGGCGCACCGGGCACCAGCGCGACGGCGTCCCGTCCCATCGCCTCACAGAGCTTGCGCCGGCGAGCCCGGAGTTCGTCTTGGGTGAAGTCAGTCGGGTACACGGCTGGCGTCCTCCAGCTAACGCGTTCCGGCGTGGCTCTGCGAGATGGAGAGGCCACAGTGCTCGGCCACCCGGTGGGCGGATGGTGCGGCGGGCTGTTCGCCAGCCCCCCGTCCGCGCCCTCTCCGGTGGCGCCTGGCAGGAGGCCCTTCGGCGGCAGCGAACGAACCCAACGGCATGCCGTCCACCGACACCGTGTCCACCTCGTCCAGCGGAACTCATGGGCGTTCCGAGTTCTCAGTAGGGATCAGGGCGAGCACGGCCCGCTCTGCGTGGCAGACGCGCGCCCTGACGAGACACCGGACAGTCCGGCGCTCACACCGTGCCACTGCGGTGCCGATCTGCCAGGCCGGGTGAACCTCGGCCCCGGAAGGACTGGGATGAGACAGCAGTGTCTCTACATCCGTGCCATCGTAGTGGCCTCCAGCTGCATCCTCGGGGCCGCCGCCGTCGCCGCCCCCACCGGCCCCGACTTCACGAAGCCGTTCTTCGGCTGCGACCGCACGGTCGGTGCCGTTCCCATGCTGAGCATCCTGTGGGACCCCCACCGGCCCACCGACCCCGCCCCGGCGAAGCAGGACGTTGAGCGCCTCCTGTTTGGCAAGCAGCACAGCGTGGCCGGGTACTTCCGGGAGAACTCCTACCGGCAGTTCCGGGTGACGAACGCTGGGGTGCTTGGGTGGTACGATGCCGCCAAGCCGGCCGACCATTACTGGGGCGCCCCCGACGAGAAGGACGGCGACGGCGACGGCTTCGTCAACGGCCACGTCGAGAAGTGGACGGAGGCCATCCGCCGGGCTGACAAGAGCTTCGACTTCGCCCGGTACGACCGTGACCACGACGGGACGCTCAGCACTCGTGAGTTGGCGGTGCACATCATCATCCCACAGAACGGGTCTTTCGGCACCAACCGCGGCACTGCCGGGCGTGAATACCCCACGGTGGAGCCGCTGGTGGTGGACGGGGTACAGGTGCCGGTTATTGCGGAGAGCTACCTCGGTGCCCCGCCGGATCTCGCGGTTGTGGTGCACGAACTGGCGCACCTCATGCTCAACGCCCCTGACATGTACTTCCCCTTTGCCTATCCCTACGGGGCGGGGTCCTACTCGTTGATGGACTGGCACGGCCACCTCTCACACCTCGACCCCTTCCTGAAGCTGCGGCTGGGTTGGGCACGGGCGCGGATCGTGACCGAGTCGGGCTGGCAGACGCTGGCGGCGGTGGAGAAGCATCCGGAGGTGCTCGTCCTGATAGACCCGCGTCACAGCACCTCCGAGTACTTCATTGTTGAGAACCGCTGGCCGAAGGACAGCTACGAGCAGGCCCTTCCCGATGCCGGGCTGTCAGTCTGGCAGATCGTGGATGACGCGAAGGCGCTGGGGAGTATTCCCGCGCCCCGCGGCTGCGACCCGAGCCAGTGGGCCACAGTCGGGGCTGACGACTGGGGCCGGCGGGCCGCCCGGATGATCCGACCCGTGTTCCTCCCGCAGCGCGACGACAAGCTGGCGCTGTGGGACGGGTCTGATCCGGCCACGGGGTATGACTTGCGGCCTCTGAGCTGCAGACCCGAAAGGGCGACACTTCGCTGGGCCGACGGATCGCCCAGCTGCTTCAGACTCCGCCACATCCCTGCGGCCGGCCCGGTGATGCGCTTCTGGGTGGGGATGGAGTAGCGGGCGCCTGACCCGCCCACGGTCGGCGCTTCCGATTGGAGGCAAGACCCGTTGGGGCAGTGTAGAAGAAGCGCCAGACTGTCTGCGTCAGGCCCCCAGCCCCTCGGCGCAAGCCGGTGGAGAGGTGCTCGCATGCTGTCTCCGTTGCAGGGCCATGCAATCTTGGCAGGGAGCCTCGCAGCCATGCTCGCGCTGGCGCTTGTGTCGGAGGCCAGCTCTGCCGATCAAGGTCGCGGCAGTCAGGCAGGCCCGTGCTGGGCCGCGGTGCGCCAGTCGCGCGTCGAACTGCACAGCCCCGCTCTGACGTTGCGCCTCGACCTGGGGCAGAGCCTCCGGGCGCTTTCCCTTGACAATCACCTGACCCGACGTCGGCTGGAGCTGGAGGGACCCGAACTCGAGGCGGATCTGAGCGCGTGCGAGACCCGCATCGAGATCGGCGAGTGGCGCTGGGCCTCCGGCGAACCCGATCAAGGGCGCCCTGACGCAGACCCCGGCTACCGCGATGAGTGGTGGCGCCGCGACTTCGACGATACCGGATGGCAGACCGTGACGGTGCCTCCAAGCAACGGCTGGGCCCGGGCACGCTTCGCCCTGCCCGGAGTTGCCGCCGACAGGCCCATCTTCCTCACTGTTGGCGGCTTCGGGCTCTTCGACTTCCGCTTCATGAGGGCATTCGTCAACGGCCGTGAGATCGCGACACGCCAATGGGGTGGGCGATGGAGCGAGCCCGGCGTGTTTGAGCTGCGTCCAGGCACGCCGGAGCACCGGGCTTTGGTGTGGGCCGAGGATGGGAACGTGCTGGCCCTGCAGCTTGGCGGCTATGTCGAGCGCACCGCCGCGCTCGACGCGCTGGACCCGACCCATGGCTGGAGCTACAATAAACACAGCTGGCCATCGCAGTTTGAGCAGTACGCGACCGTGGGCAAGCCCTTCACCACGCCAGACCTGAGGGTGGTCGGCGTGGACATCAGGAGCCAAGGCGAGTCTGGTCAGGTGTGCGTCGCCCTACAGACGCCTGACAGCACAGTTGCCGCCACGGTCGTCTACACATGGCGTGCCGACGAGCCGGTTCTGCGCAAGACGGCACGCATCAGCAACTCCGGGCAGGAGCCGGTCCGTCTGATGAACCTGCGGCTCGGCACGTATGGCTTGGACGTGACGGCCTCGGACGGTGAACAGGGCTTCCCGGTCTACTTGGGCGGCGAGGTCTTCCTCACGCTGGCTCACCCCTCGGGGTGGGTCGTCGGACAGGGCCGCCACGTAGCACTCCGCCAGTATCCGGGCCAGTGGCTGCAACCGGGCGAGTCTTTCACGGCCATGGAGGCGCTGATCGGCGTGGCCCAAGAGGGTCAGGCGCGCAAGGCGTTCCTGACCCACCTGCAGCCCCGGATGCGGCGTGCAGTCCGAGGTCACGACCGCCCGTACGCCACGCTGGAGTCCTTCGGCGGGCAGCCCGACGGCAGCTTCTTCACCCGGGCGGACTACGTCCTGGAGCACATCGCGAAGGCTGCAGAAGGACAGCGGGAGACCGGATTGCGCTTCGACCGGTACGGCATCGAGTTCTGGGCCGACTACCGCGGCGACCTGACGGGCTGCGACCCGCAACGCTTCCCGCAAGGCCTGGCTCCCATCAAGCATGAGTTGGACAAGCTGGGGACCTCCCTGAGCCTGTGGGTGGACAACACGCGGGAGGACTGGAGCATCGGCGGCAACCCGGACGTGGCGGACTGCTTCTCCGGCACACCGGGCTTCCTCTGCCGCGCCTGTGAGCCGATCAACCGGATGCATACCGAGGGCCTGGTACACCAGATTCGTGAGTACGGAGTCGCGCAGATCAAGCTCGATGGACAGTACGCGATGTGCCGCAACGCCCGCCACGGGCACCTGCCCGGTGTGTACTCGACCGAGGCGATCCACAACGCGATGATCGAGCACCTCAAGGCGCTCGACAGCGCCTCCCCGGATGTCTTTCTGATGCTCTACTGGGGGTTCCGCTCGCCGTGGTGGCTCATCCACGGGGACACGCTCTTCGAGCCCGGGCTGTGGATCGAAGCCGCCAGTCCTGGCCCAACGCCTCGGATGTACGCGCGCGACGGCGTGACCGTCGGCCTGGACCAGGCTCAACGCTGGTGTGCGGACATCCCTCCCCTGGGGAAGGAGTCGCTTGGTATCTGGCTCTCGAACTGGCCCTGGAACAGCTCCATCGGCAAGGAGCGATGGCAGGAAGGCTTCGTCATGGACCTGTGCCGGGGCAGCCTACTGGCGCAGCCCTGGACCGACACGGACTGGCTGACGCCGCCTGAGCGCGGGCAGATGGCCGACTTCGTCGCCTTGCTACGCGACCGGCCGGGGTGCTTCGCCAACCCGCGCTTCATCCTGGGCGACCCCTGGAGGGGGGAGCCCTATGGCTACTGCTGCTCGGACGGCCAGCGCGCCTTTGTGGCGCTGAATAACTGCTCCTGGGAGGACCTGAGAATCCCCCTCCAGCTCAACGCCGTATGGGGTCTGCCTGAAGGGCGCGCTTGGGATCTCTACCGCTGGTACCCAGATCCGGTCCGGCTGCTGACACCGGCGAAAGCGCCGGCGGAGGTGCTGCTGCGCCCGTCCGAGGTGGTCTTGCTCGAGGTGGTCCCCGCCGGAGAGATGCCTTCCCTGGGGCGCTCCTTCGGGTCGCGCAGAGCCCCCTCCCGGTTCGCGGAACCCTCGTCGCGCGTCGCTCTGAGCGTGGGCGCGGAAGCTCCCCCACCACTGGTCGGGCCCCAGACCGCCTGGACCGCCACCCGCACCGTCGGTGCCACCGCGGCGAGCGGCCTGAAGCTGACCACCCAGCCTGACGGGTCCGTCTTCGCGGCCGGCCCGGCGCCGGACTATGACAGCTTCACTGTGGTCGTAGAGGCCAAGGCGAGCGAGGTGAGTGGCCTACGGCTGGAGGCCCTGACGCACCCCAGTCTACCCGGTGGCGGCCCTGGCTGGGCGGCCAACGGGAACTACCAGCTCAGTGGGATTCGTGTCGAAGCGGCGCCGTTGCCGGGCGGCCCGGCCCAGCCGGTGCAGCTGGCCGAGGCGAGTGCGGACTTCGCGCAGGAGAGCTACGGCGGCTGGCCGGTCTCCGCTGCCCTTGATGATGAGCCCACCTCCGCGTGGTCGGTTGATCCGGAGGAAGGTTGGCCGCATGCCGCAGCCTTTCGCTTCACCCAGCCCGTGGTCTTCCCCGGCGGCGTGCGGCTGACCATCACGCTGACCAGCGGCGACCGTGCCCACAGCCTGGGGCGGTTCCGCATCTCCGTCACTGGCGACTCCGGCCCCCTCTCACCCGGCCCTGGGTTCGGACGGCGGCTGCCTGTGCTGACCGGCCGACTGCCCGCGACCCGTAGCGGGGGTACACTCGTGGTGACGGCGGAGATGACGCGAGACGGCAGGGCCTTCCTGGTCGGCGACGTGGAGGGCCGCTTCTCGGTCAGCACCACCGTAGCGGGAGTCGAGACCCCCGCAATACGCGTTGTCCCAAGCCCTAGCTACCCGGTGTCATGGCAGGCGTGGCGGGTCGAGGTTGGCCCGGCAGGTACGCCGCGGGAGTTCCGAGTAGTACTGCGCCACGCGCAGCTGCCGCCGGACGTGGCCCTGACTCATCACGCCTACTTCGTGCCAGGCGGCCCGTGAGGGCCCTGGATCGGAGAAGCGGTCACCACGCGGCTCAAGAGGCGCGTGGTGGCAGACAGTGTCGCTGGTGGTCGGCCCCAAGTCGTTCTCCCCGTTCTCCTCTGCCAGTCGCTGGTCGTGGCAGGTCCTGGCGGACACGGGACGGACGGGCGGGGGGGACAACGCCTGCGCCCAATGGGCGTTGACGCCGTTGCCTTGCGCCCATGTGGAGTTCGGGGCCCCCGTTCGCGCCCTCTCCGGTGGCGCCTGGCAGGAGGCCCTTCGGGGCCGGCGCACGAAGATCGCGGCACGACATCCGTGGGGTGAGAAGATGAACGAGAGCAGACTCCTATACCTCTCAAGGGACGATGTGGTTCGCATCGGTCTCCCCATGGCCGACGTGATCGCCAGCGTCGAGACCGCCTTCCGTGAAAAGGGCGAGGGCCGAACGGAGATGCCACCGAAGCCGGGGGTTCATCCCGGAGGCGGGGATAACTTCATCCATGCCATGCCGGCCTACATTCCGGGGCTGCGCTCCGCGGGCCTCAAGTGGGTCAGCGGCTTCCCCGGGAACGCCGAGCGAGGGCTCCCGTACATCACGGGCCTCGTTGTGCTCAATGATGTCGATACGGGTCTCCCGCTTGCGGTGATGGACTGCACGTGGATCACGGCGATGAGGACCGGGGCCGCCACTGCCGTCGCCGCCCAACGGCTGGCGCGGCCGGAGTCGTCCATTCTCGGCGTGCTGGGCTGCGGAGTGCAGGGCCGCAGCAACCTCGAAGCACTCCAGGCCGCTCTGCCGATCACGCACGTCCGCGCCTATGACGTAGCCCCTGGTGTGGCGGCCGAGTACGCGGTCGAAGTCAGCGACAGGTTCGGGGTGGCCGCTACCGCGGTCTCGTCGCCGCGCGAAGCCGTGAGCGGCTGCGACGTGGTCGTCACGGCCGGCCCAATCCAGAAGCACCCGCACCGGACCATCCAGCGGGGCTGGCTCGACGCCGGCGCCTTTGCCTCCCTCGTAGACTACGACTCCTACTTCGACCCCGCCGCGCTACATGAGGTGGACAAGTTCTGCACGGACGATGTCCCACAACTGCGACTGGCGCAGACCGCGGGCTACTTCGCCGATATCCCGCCGATATACGCGGACCTGGGGGAGTTGGTTGCGGGCCGGAAGCCCGGTCGCGAACGACCGGAGGAGCGGACCATCGCTGCCAATCTGGGCCTGGCGATCGACGACATGGCCGTCGCTCCCCTCCTCTACCAGAGGGCACAGGAGAAGGGCATCGGGACTTCGCTCTCTCTGTGATCGCGGGCCCGAGCAGCCGCAGTGAGCCCGGGACGTGTGCGGTGTCCTGAGGAGAGTCCTCATCCGCCTCTGAATGCTTGGCCTGAGGAGGACTCGGGCCCCCTTGCCGCTTGCCGTGCCCCTCGATCACCCTCGGTGTCGCTTACTGCGCCCTCTGTCCAGCGGCGACCCCGGCGAGTCGTCCCTGGCCTCCGGTGGCAGCATGCGCCGGCCCGGAACGACAACTGCCCGCCTCCGGGTTCGGAGACGGGCTTGGGGTCGAGGCAGAATCCCGAACTTCTCACCGGCCACTTCGGCCCACACTGGCGCTACAGGCCTCTGCACTGCTCTCGTGAACCATGCAAAGTTCGGATTTCAGAACTGCTGGCTCCGCACTCAGGTCACGAACACCAACTGGCCTGGTCGTCGAAGCGTGGCTCCGCTACTACCCGTGCAGGAAGGGCGAGCCGTTGCACGTCAGCTACGATGGGCCGCCGCCCATCGTCCCCTCGAAGTACGCCCGTGTGCCCCACCCGTGGCCGGAGACTCGGCGTGAGCGGGCGGAACGCTACATGGCGATGCTCGAGTCCGGCGAGGCCGCCAACCGCACCGAGCTGGCCCGGTTGGAGGGAATCTCGAAGCCGATGGTCACGAAGATCCTCAAGACGCTGGATGGGGACGTCGGCACGCTCGCCGCTCCATAGTCTGCGTGAGCGGGGTTCTCGCCAGGGCACCCGATCGGGGGGCCCCAAGCTCCCCTCCCCGCCGCCCTGCGGGCGGCGGGGAGGCACGTCCGGATAGAAGGGTGTACTTCCCTCGGATTAGTTGTGTGCGTCAAGTTCTGCAAATAGGTTGTCGGGTATCTCCGGTTGGGTTGCTGAGTTGTGAGCGGTGGCCCCGCGCCCGTGGATACGGGGTGGCGGGGCTGGTGAGCGAGCCGGTGTGAAGC
>Ga0233425_10008352_pt1 | contig 13833 bp, 14 predicted proteins | sample Watercolumn_Towu_2_FD_181712 | JGI IMG/M metagenome (GOLD analysis project Ga0233425, IMG submission 181712) | Freshwater microbial communities from Lake Towuti, South Sulawesi, Indonesia - Watercolumn_Towuti2014_140_MG | ecosystem: Environmental > Aquatic > Freshwater > Lake | place...
TGAAGTGACGGCTGCGTGTATTCTCCCGCCCCTTCCGGAGAGGTGGATGAGCGGTTTAAGTCGCACGCCTGGAAAGCGTGTGTGGGCTAATACCCCACCGCGGGTTCGAATCCCGCCCTCTCCGCCAGGATTGCTTCCACACTGTTCAGCGACAGTCCTCCAAGCCCGCACATGGCGGGCTTTTTTCTGCGCGGCCCGCCGCGGCGTTCCAGGGCGCTTACCCAGATTCCGAAGTTAGTTGCGAGCATCTATGGGGATGTCCCTTGATCGAGCCGCCCAACGGTGCAGGGCGACCGGGGATACCCTTTCAAACCTGCAGCCTGAATTGCTGCTTATCTTCGAATATGAGCAATTCTTAAAGTATTTTCACAGCAGTACGAATGAACCGGTTCAGCCGAAACGGAGTTTCCAGGTTGTCCACTACAGCTGTGGATAAGTGTGTGGACAAGTAATCCGGAAACGGTAAGAAAAGGTTAAGAAACGCGGGCTTAGAGTCGTGGCCTAGAAAATGGGCAGACAATTAAGCCTAATAAAACAATGAGTTGCAATACCCTATAAGATACATTGCCTATTGCGGCCGAATCGACATGTCAAGCGATATTTTGTGCATAAGTACCTCATGATGTTGCTAAGCACAAACCGCAGCACACGGTCTTATCGCTCACTTGGGGAGGCAAAGCCGGCATCGTCAACAACCAGGACAACGGCAAGATATGTCATTGCAGCCGGTCGAGCAAAATGGCGAACAGGCGATCGACTTCCTCGGGTTTCAGGCGCTTGAGCAGGTCCAGGGCTTCGCGTGCCGCTGTGTCGTTTCTTGTCTGGTAATAGCCGATCAGCAGGCTGTACCAAGCGTTGGCGAGTTCGGGATGGGTGCGGCGGACCCGCTCGACGGCATCGATAACGCCGACCTGGCCTTTCATCACGAAAAAGGTTCTTCCCATGTTGTGCCAGGCGGGGAGGTAATCGGGGTTGAGCCGCACCGCCTCGCGATAGGCATACAGGGCATCCCGGTAGCGTTGGCTGTCCCGGTAGACGTTGCCCAGATTGTTGCGGGCATGAATGTCGCCCGGATCAAGGCGCAGGGCATGTTGATAGGCGGCGATGGCCTCGGCGTTGCGCTTCAGTTCCGAATAGGCGCGGCCGAGTACGAACCACGCCAGGGCACTGTCTCTGTCGCTCCATGTCCATTGGCGGCCAAGCAGCAGAAGGCCGTGCCAGTCGCGCTGCTTTTCCAGCAGGCTGGCCCTGCCCAGCCATTCAGCCTGGCTGGGCAGAGCCGCATTCTCTGCGTACTCGGCGCGTTGTGGCGTGGCTTGCTGCCGGGTGGAGTCAAGCGGTTGCGCGAGGATAGGCATGCTCGCGAACAGCAGGGTCGGCAAGATGCGGATCAGGCGCCAGCCGGCATTCCAGTTGTGCTGCAAGACCCACGGCTTTCGCCCCGCGCCAGCGCAAAGGAGATGGCTGTGTTCAGGATGCGGATCCGGCATCTCAGCCCGGCAGGTTGATCTTGCCGTCCTTGCTGAACTGGTAATCCTTGAACACGTGCTCGGCGGAAAGCAGGGCATAGCTGCCGTCGGCCAGCTTCAACGTGGTGTCCTTGAGTCGGTAGGTGTAGTGGCCGCAGGTCCAGATATCGAAGTCGCGCATGTGGGTGCACAAACAGGTCTTATCCATCACCTTGATCTTCTTCTCGCCCGGGTGGGTGGTGACTTCGCGGTTGTAGGCGTCGATGTAGGAGCAACGGCCGTTGGCATCCAGCAGGTAACCGAAGGACTCACAGTTGGGATGGGTCCCGGCGCCGATGCCCGGGCTACTCTTGATCATGCGCATGGGGTAGCCGGTGGGGGAGATGCCGTTGACCTCGATGTCATCCTCATCGGCCTTGTAGTATTCCTGCTTGACCGGGTCAGGCAGGCCGCACTCCTTGGTGACGGTGAAGCGGGTGGCCACCTGCACAGCCGCGGAACCGGATTCCAGGAAGGCTGTGGCATCGCTGCCGGTGAAGATTCCGCCGGCGGGGATGAGGGGGATGTCCAATTGCTCGGCCTTCAGCCAGGCCTGGATCTCGGCCACGATGGTGGCCAGGTCGTATTGGGCCCAGTCCATGCCGAAGCCCAGGTGGCCGCCGGCCAGGGGGCCCTCCACCACCACGTAGTCGGGCAGACGGTTGGTGCGGGCGTTCTTGCGGATGAACAGCTGCAGGGCGCGCAGGGACGAGACGATGATGCCCAACTGGGCGTCCCGGAAGCGGGGATGCTCCTCCATCAGGCCGAAGGACCCCAGGTGCAAACCGGCGGCCAGGGTGATGCCGTCGATGCCGGCGTCCAGGGCGGCGTTGAGCCTCACCTTGAGCGTCTCCTTGGGGGCGTTCATGGTGAGCTTTTCCATGCAGTTGATGAACACCATACCGCTACCGTGCTTGGCGTCCATGGCCCGACGCACATGCATGCGGGTGGCTTCCTCAAGCTCCCCGAGATGGAACTTGACGAGGGACTTGTCGGCCAGGTTGGTGACATTGGCCTTGTAGAGTTTGAGTTTGTCCTTGACGAAGCGGGTCTTGAAGTGGCGGTCGATGACCGTGGGCACCATGGCGTCGGAGATGTGGCCGACGCCGCCCAGGCGGGCAGCCTCCAGCGCCAGTTCCACCGTGGAGATGTCCACCCCCATGCCTCCGATCATGATGGGTACCAGCTCGTGCTGGCCAAGGCGGAGGCGGAAGTCATCCACGCATTTCATAGCGGTCCTGGGAATTTAGAGGCGTCTTGCAGCGATGGCGGGCCGGGGAAGGCATCAACAGGCTCGATGCGGCGGTTAGGGTGGGAAACTATTTGTCAGCGGAAACTGGACCAGATGATAAGCGTTTCATCAGGGGGCAGCCAGCGCGGCCTCCCTTGTGGGGTCGGATCAGAGCAGTCCGCCATGGGCACGGTAGAGGCGGACGGCTTGCATGAGATTCCATCCCAGCCAGGCCGAGGAAAAGGCCAGCAGCAGTCCACCCGGTAGCGCCAAGGCAGGCAGGAAAGGCGCCGCCAGCAGGCAGGTGACAGCGGCAAGATACGCCAGAAACTGGCCACGCGCGCGTCGGTCAGGCAGGTAATCCTTCATGCTGGGCAGGCCCGCTGCCAGGATGCCCTTCTGGCTCTGGAGATGAAACCAGGCGAGGAAGGGCACGATCTTGTAGAGCATGCCGTTCACCACCGGGACGGCGAATCCCGCCAGGAACAGGATGCCGATCGCGGTCCGGCCTGCTTTCGGCAGCGGCAGGGGAAACAGGGCGGCGGCCAGGATCAGGCATGCCATGCCCAAGCGCCAATACTGCAGCGTCACGTCGGCGATCTTGCGTTTGCGCCGTCGCTGCAAGTCCAGGGTGGCGAGTGCGAAGGCGATGAAGCCCAGGGCCAGGCCGGCCTGGCCCAGGACCTGCCAGGGCGGCGGCAGGAGGAGGGCGGCCGGGAGGCTGACGGCGAAGGTGACGAGCAGCGCCCGGGTGAGCTGGGGCGGATACGCCGGCGTCAGTTGCAGCATGGGCACCACCTGCCAGGCCGTGCCCACCACCAGAATGCCCACCCAGCCCGCCATGCCTAGCAAAGCATGGCGTCCGAGCCAGGCCAGGGGATCGGCCACCGGCCAGTGGCCGGCCAGCCAGCCGGTGAGCGCCAAGCCGATGAGTGCGGTGGCCGCCAGGAATGCCAGGGCCAGCACCATGGCGCGCACTGTGTCGATGCTTCTCGCCTTGGTCAGACTCAAGGATGCCGGTGCCAGGAACCCTGTCAGGCCCAGCGAGAGGGCGATGCCGGCAGTATCCAGCGCCGCGGCGGAGGTGGTGGCCAACCCCCAGGAGAGCAAGGGCGTGCCAAGGGCCAGGCCGGCGTGGGCCAGGGTCGCCGCCGCCTTGACGGCCGGCACGGGTGCGCCTGCCACCACCGGCAGCATCTGGGTCAGCGCCCCCAGCATGACCATGCCGAGGAAGCCCAGGGTAACCAGATGAGTCAGGGCCAGTCCCGCTGGCGTCAGCGGCGAGTCGCTCCAGGCGGGTGCCCAGGCGGCAAACAGGCCCGCCGCGGCGAGAAACCAGGGGGCAGTGAGGAAGAAACGCAGAGGTGCGGAAAAAGGCGGGGCCTGTTCCAGGGCGAGTCCGGGGCCGATCATCAGCTTCCGCCCGGGCGCGGCTCGATATGGATCTCGAAACAACCGTCCTCGAGCATGTGGGTGCGGTGGGTGTAGCCCATGTTTTCCAGGAGGCCATAGAGCGGGTAAGGCTCGCGATGCAGTAGGAAGCGGATGTGTTCGCCGGGACGCAGCCGGTCCAGGGCGACCAGCACCCTTTCCATGGGCTCGGGCGGTTCGAGCCAGCGCGCGTCCACCAGGATTTCCTGCTTCATGGCGGCCGAACTCAGGCTTGCAGCGGCTCCATGCGCGCCACCAGGTCAGCCTGCTCACCCGCCAGGGCCTGGTCGGCCATGGGGTAAAGGATGTTCTCTTCCTTCATGTTGTGTTGGCGCATGAGCATGAGCAGGGTTTCCGACAGTCCCAGGTAGGCCGCGCCGTCGGCACGTTCCAGGGCGCCGTGCATTTCCGAGAGCAGATGGTTCATCTGCTGGTGCTCGCTGCGCATGACGAAGGTGGGGCCCCCGCTCATGCCGGTACGCGCCTCAATAGCGGGAAACAGGATGTCCTCCTCGCGGGAGAAGTGGCGCCGCATGCCCGCCGTGAAGGTGTTAAAGAGTGCGCGCGCATTCGCCCAATCCTTTACCGCGACCGCATTCTCGGCGGCGGCGAACAGGTCGTCGCAGGCTACGTGGTCGTCGCTCAGGTATTGGCTGATGGTGGTCATGAAGCGGTCCAGGGGTAGTGGGATGGGGACGATGCTCCTTCCGTCCTTGCCTCCTCTCCTTGACGTTGGACAAGGAAGCTGCCCGCAAGCCATGCCGCTGCTGGGAAATAGTCCTTGACTTGACAGGTTGCCGCGGCAATCATCCGGCGCGCGCAATTCCTAGCTCAGTGTTTTTCGTCAGCTGTCATCGCATCCCGTCGGTTTTTCAGTTGCCCGTCATTTCCCTGTTCTGAGATTTTGTGCACCCCGGGCACGGCCCGTATTCATCATCTTTTTTTGGAATGCTCAAACATGGCAACTGGTACCGTTAAGTGGTTCAACGAAACCAAGGGTTTTGGTTTCATCTCCCCCGACGATGGCGGCGAAGATTTGTTCGCCCACTTCTCCGCGATTCAGGGCACTGGCTTCAAGACCCTGCGGGAAAACCAGAAGGTGTCCTTCGAAGTCACCCAAGGTCCCAAGGGCAAGCAGGCGTCCAACATCCGCTCCGCGGACTGAGACCTCGCACCCTCCCAGAAGCCCGGTTCGCCGGGCTTTTTTGTTTGCGGCGGCCGAATTGCGCTCTAATCGCACCATGGCGAAAGCGACTACCCTCTACGTCTGCGCCCAGTGTGGCGGCCAGACCAGCAAATGGCAGGGCCAATGCCCCCATTGCCTGGCCTGGAACACCCTCTCCGAGTCCGTCCAGGAGGCCAAGCCCCGGCGCTTCCAGTCCCTGGCCGCCAGCGGCGAGGTGGTGCGGCTGTCAGCGGTGCAGGCGGTGGAGACGCCGCGCCTTGCAACCGGACTGGCGGAATTCGACCGGGTGCTGGGCGGCGGCCTGGTGGGCGGCGGCGTGGTGCTGCTGGGGGGCGATCCGGGCATAGGCAAGTCCACCCTGCTGCTCCAGGCCCTGGCGGAGATCAGTACCCGGGCCAGGGCCCTCTACGTCAGCGGCGAGGAATCCGCCGCCCAGATCGCCCTGCGCGGCAACCGGCTGGGCCTCAACGCCGACATCCCGCTGCTCACCGAAATCCGCCTGGAAGCCATCCTCGGCACCCTGAAGGCAGAACAGCCCCAGGTGGCGGTCGTCGATTCCATCCAGACCGTCTATACCGAGCAGCTCCAGTCCGCCCCGGGCAGCGTGGCCCAGGTGCGTGAATGCGCCCAGGAACTGACACGCCAGGCCAAGCAGATGGGCATCACCATCCTGCTTGTGGGCCACGTCACCAAGGAAGGGACGCTCGCCGGCCCTCGGGTACTGGAGCACATCGTCGATACGGTGCTGTATTTCGAGGGCGACACCGGCTCGAGCTTCCGCCTCATCCGCGCCTTCAAGAATCGCTATGGCGCGGTCAACGAGCTGGGCGTGTTCGCCATGACCGACAAGGGCCTCAAGGGCGTGGCCAATCCCTCCGCCCTGTTCCTGCAACGGGATGAGCGGGAAGCCCCGGGTTCCTGCGTGGTAGTGGCCCAGGAGGGCACTCGCCCGCTATTGGTGGAGATCCAGGCCCTGGTGGATGCCGCCCATGCCCCCAACCCGCACCGCCTCACCGTTGGCCTGGACGGCAACCGCCTGGCCATGCTGCTGGCGGTTTTGCACCGCCACGGCGGCGTGCCCTGTTACGACCAGGACGTGTTCGTCAATGCCGTGGGCGGGGTGAAGATCACCGAGCCGGCGGTGGACCTGGCGGTAGCCATGGCGGTGGTGTCCTCCCTGCGCAGCAAGCCCATCCCGCATAAGCTGGCGGTGTTCGGCGAAGTCGGCCTGGCCGGCGAAATCCGCCCCGTGCAGCGCGGCCAGGAGCGGCTGAAGGAAGCCGCCAAGCTGGGCTTCACCCAGGCCCTGTGCCCCAGGGGTAACCTGCCCAAGGGCAGGATCGCGGGCATGGAGGTGAAAGGGGTGGCCAGCCTGGCGGAGGCGCTGGATTATTTCCGCGGCATCTAGGGCCGGCCCCATGCGCGTCCTGTCCGTCATCCCGCCGATGACGCAACTCAATACCCCTTACCCGTCGACGGCCTACCTCACGGGCTTCCTGCGTTCCCGCGGGGTCGCGGCGTTCCAGGAAGACCTGGCCCTGGCGCTGGTGCTGCGGCTGTTCTCGGCCGAAGGGCTGCGGGCGTTGCGGGCCCGCATCGACGCTCTGTCCGTGACGGCGCGCACACAGCGCATCGAGGCCTTCGAGCGGAATTTCGAGCGGCATCTCGCCAGCATCGAGCCCGCGGTGGCTTTCCTGCAGGGGCGCGACCCAAGCATGGGCCATCGTATCGGCCGGCGCGATTTCCTGCCGGAAGGGCCGCGCTTCGCATCACTCGACGTCTATATCGACCCCGATGATCCCGAGGGTGGCGACCCCCTCGCCTGGGCCTTCGGCGCCCTGGGCGTGCACGACCGCGCGCGCCACTTGGCGACGCTTTACCTCGACGATGTCGCCGACGTGCTGCGTGAGGCGGTCGACCCGCGCTTCGAGTTCGTCCGCTACGCGGAGGCCCTTGCGCAAAGTCAGCCGACCTTTGATCCCCTGGCCGAGGCCCTGGCGGCGGCTCCCAACCTGATCGATGCCACTCTTTCTGAGCTGACCCTGGAGGCTGTCGTACGCCATGCACCGGATGTGATCCTGGTCTCGGCGCCCTTTCCTGGCAACGTCTATGCCGCCTTCCGCATCGCCCAAACGATCAAGTCAGCGCACCCGCGCCTTGTCACGGTGCTGGGCGGTGGCTTCGTGAATACGGAACTGCGCGACCTGGCGGAGCCACGCGTGTTCGACTACTTCGACTACGTCTGCCTGGACGACGGCGAGCGGCCGCTGCTGGCGCTGCTGGAGCATCTGAAGGGGGAGAGGCCCTTGGCGGGGCTGGTGCGGACGTTTGTCCGCGTTCAAGTGGCGGAACCCCAGCCCTCTCCCCCAGCCCCTCCCCCGCTTGCGGGGGAGGGGAGCCTGGCGGGAGGGTCAGCCCCTCCCCCGCAGGCGGGGGAGGGGTGCGCGGCAGCGCGGGAGAGGGAATCTCCCACCCACCAAGGCGTCCGCTTCATCGATTCCGGCGAGCCCGACATCCCCTTCGCCGAGGTGGGCACGCCGACCTGGGACGGGCTGCCGCTCGACCGCTACCTGTCCCTCCTGGACATGCTCAACCCCATGCACCGGCTCTGGTCCGACGCGCGCTGGAACAAGCTGACCGTGGCCCACGGCTGCTACTGGAAGAAGTGCAGCTTCTGCGACGTGAGCCTGGACTACATCTCCCGCTACGAGGCGGCCAACGCGGAACTGCTCGCGGACCGCATCGAAGCCGTCATCGCCGAGACCGGCCAGACCGGCTTCCATTTCGTAGACGAGGCGGCGCCGCCCAAGGCGCTGAAGGCCCTGGCGGAGGAACTGGCCCGGCGCAACCGCGCCATCTCCTGGTGGGGCAACATCCGCTTCGAGAAATCGTTCACCCCGGAACTTTGCCGCCAGCTTGCCGACAGCGGCTGCATCGCCGTCTCCGGCGGCCTGGAGGTGGCCTCCGACCGCCTGCTCAGGCTGATGCAGAAAGGGGTGTCGGTGGAACAGGTGGCACGGGTGACGCACGCCTTCAGTGAGGCTGGCATCCTGGTGCACGCCTACCTCATGTATGGCTTCCCGACCCAGACCGTGCAGGACACGGTGGACGCCCTGGAGTATGTGCGCCAGCTGTTCGCCTCCGGCTGCATCCAGTCCGGTTTCTTCCATCGCTTCGTCTGTACGGTGCATTCGCCGGTGGGCCTACACCCGGAACGCTATGGCGTGACGCTGAGGCCGCTGCCTCCCTCCTCTTTCGCGCGCAATGACGTGGGCTTCGACGATCCCGCCAAGGTCGACCACGACCGCCTTGGCGTCGCCCTCAACAAGGCCCTTTACAACTACATGCACGGCCTCGGGTTGGATGACGACGTGCGCGGCTGGTTCACCGGCCGCGTCCCGCGCCCGCGCGTGCCGCGGCAGTTCATCGCTCGGGCATTGTGCTGAACGACGTGAGAAGCCGGCGATCCGTGGGGTTAACGGGGCTTGTGGAGAATCTCCCCCATATGCATGGGGTACTGCCCGGTTCTGCGGTCGGCGTAGTAGTGCATCAGGGTGCGGTGGATGGTGCGGAAGGCGAGGTCGTCCCAGGGGATGTCTGCCTCGGCGAACAAGGCGGCATCCAGGCTTTCCTCGCCAGGGGCGAAGTCCAAGTGCAGCAGCCTGGCGCGAAACACCAGATAGACCTGGTTGATGTCGGGCAGGCTGATCATGCTGTAGAGGCCAAGGATTTCCACCCGGGCGCCGGCTTCCTCCAGGGTCTCCCGGGCAGCCCCCTCGGCAGTCGTCTCGCCGTTCTCCATGAACCCCGCAGGTAACGTCCACAGGCCGTACTTGGGCTCGATGGCGCGGCGGCAGAGCAAAATCTTGTCTTCCCATTCCGGGATGCAGCCGACCACCACCTTGGGATTGTGGTAGTGGATGGCGCCGCATGCCGGGCAGACATGGCGCGGACGGTTGTCCCCCGGGGGAACTTCCAGGCGCACGGGGCTGCCGCAGTGGGAACAGAAATTCATGTTTGACGGGCGAGGAGGTTTGGACGAAGTTTGCAGGAACACCGCGAAGAGGCATAGCCTATGAATGACGACACTTGGCTGATGGATATGGCGCTGGCTTTGCGCCAGGCGCGTACCCCGGACGAGCTGAGGGATGTCGTGGAACGGCTAGAGGACCGCTACGATGCGTTCTCCGGGCCCGGGCAGGATCTGGTGGACCGGTTGCTGGACGACGCCCGGCGTCGCTTGGTGCATGTGGCCTGAGGGGCGCGGACATCAAGGCACATTTCTCCATTAGGCGGCAAGCCCGCCCCAGGACACGACTTTTTGTACCCGACTTATTTCGCATTACGCCGCGTGAACCCCTACCGGGGCGTGGTCCAGTATGTCGACGTCGGCGAGGCCTCGGCGGCCAGCCACGACGGCCTGACCTGGCACCTGCGCGCCGACGACGGCTACGGGCTGGTGCGGCCGGTGGGCGTCTGGCGGGAGGGGGCCGGCCTCAAGGTTGGCCAGGCCGCGGGCCTTGAGGATCTGCTCGCCGCCCTGGAAACCCATCCCGCACTGCCATTCCCAATTTTCGACACCCATGAGTTGTGGCTGCTGGACAGGGAGAGCGGCGCGCCGCTGGCGCTGCTCGCCAGCGATCGCAACCCCGCGACGGGCGGTAGGAACACGGAGTCAGAATGGTTCCCCTTCGTGCTGACCTACACGGGTTTCCGGTCCCCCGCCCTGGAACGGCGGGATGCCCTGGCTCCCCAAGCCGGCGATGCGCATCGCGATTTCCTGGCCCGCGTCGTCAACCACGCCGCCCGCCCCTTTGCCATGACCCAGTGGTTCCGGCGCGGGCAGGACGGCGTCGGCCGGGGGGAGGAGGGCCTGCGCCTGCCCTACGAGTGGCGCGGTCGCGAGGTGCCGGCCGAGGCGTTCCCCGAATTGCTGGTGCGGGAAAAATGGAATAGTAGACTGGATCAGTCAGTTATTGGCGATTATCATCGCTGGCTGGCACCGTTGCTGCTGCTGTGGCCGCGCCTTAGCCTGGAAACCCGGCGCCGGCTGGAGGTCGAGGCCTGCGAGAAGCCGCGCTGGCTGGCCCGGGTCCACCGCCTGTTGCCCGTGCAGGTCGACCCGGCCCGCATCCGGGCTGCCCTGGTGGCGGCACGGATGGAGGAGGCCAGGGATGACGCCGGAGCCTTCCAGGATGAGCTTGTGTAACTACCTTTGACGACAAACCACCATGCGACCCTCCCACATCGAAACCATCCTCGACCGCGAGTACCTGAGTTGTACCGCGGGTCAGCATACCCCCGTAATGCTCTGGGGGCCGCCGGGAGTGGGCAAGTCGCAGATCATTGCCGGCATCGCCAGGCGCCATGGGGCGCCCTTGATCGACCTGCGCCTGTCCCAGATGGAGCCGACTGATCTGCGCGGCATCCCCTTCCGCAAGGGCGACAACGTGGAATGGTCGGTACCGGCCATGCTGCCGGATGCCCAACGCCACGGCGAGTCCGGCATCCTCTTCCTGGACGAGATCAATGCAGCGCCGCCCACAGTGTCCGCCGCTGCCTACCAGCTAATCCTGGACCGGCGACTGGGCGAGTACGTCATTCCGGTAGGCTGGGCCATCTTCGCCGCAGGCAATCGCCAGGGTGACCGTGGCGTCACCTACGCCATGCCGGCGCCGTTGGCCAACCGGTTCACCCATTACGAGGTGGAACCCAACTTGGACGACTGGGTCACCTGGGCACTGCGTGCCGGCATGGACGAGCGCCTGCTGGGCTTTCTGCGCTTCCGCCCGGACCTGCTGTTCAGCTACGACGCAGCCCACAACCCGGTGGCCTTCCCCAGCCCCCGCTCCTGGGAATATGCGCACCGTGCCTTGCAGAAGTTCGGGGACCGTCCCGATTTGCTGACCGACGCCCTGCAGGCCTGTGTTGGTCAGGCTTGTGGCGTGGAGTTGAAGGCCTTCATCGACAACCTGGAGAACCTGCCGGACATCGACGGCATCCTGGACGGCAGCGTGGCCGACGTGCCCAAGGGCATCGACCTGCAATACGGTGTCGCCGCCGCCCTGGTGCGGCGTGCGAAGGAATCCGCGGGGGATGTGGGTAAGCTCTCCAACATCCTGAAATACGCGCGCCGCTACCCCCAGCGGGAGATGGGCGTCATGTTGGTCACCGACCTGCACCGGGCCGTGGGCAAGCCCCTGTTCGCCGTGCCCGAGTTCGTGGACTGGGCCAACAGCGTGGCCGAGCTGATGCTGTATGACTTCAAACCAACGGCGTAGGGTGGGTTGGCGCAGCGTAACCCACCAGTTGGCGGGTTACGACCTCGCGGTCTAACCCACCCTACATATTCCGTTACGTATCCCATGGCCCACGATCTTCCCGCCCTCGAAACCAAGCTGGCCGCTGCGCGAACCCGGCTGATCCTGGAGAAACCCTTCCTGGGTGCCTTGGTCATGCACCTGCCGCTCAAGGCGGTGAATGCCCAGTGGTGCAAGACAACAGCCACCGACGCCCGTAACTTCTATTTCAACCCGGATTACATCGCTCGGCTTACCCTGGACCAGACCCAGTTCGTGCTGGCCCACGAGGCCATGCACTGCGCCCTGTCGCATTTCGCCCGCCGCAACCACCGGCGGCGGCACCGTTGGGACGTGGCCTGCGACTACGCGGTGAACATCATCCTCGACGAGGAGCGCATGCAGCCGCCGGAAAATGCCCTGATGAGCGCCAGCTACCGTGGCCTCACGGCGGAGGAGATTTATCCCCTGTTGCACGAGGATCCGCCTGAGGAAACCCAGGACACCCACCTGTTTGACAACAGCGCCAGCGAAAGCGGCGAGGGCTCGCCCGAAGATAGGGAGCAGGATGGCCAGGGCCGTGCGCGGGAGTCCGAGACTGAAGAGCGCAACGGGGTGGGCAATCCGGAACACTCCGAAGGGAACGAGGGCGAGTCCCGGCAAAGCAGCGAGCACCGGGAGCCCCCGTCGCCGCCCGCCGATCCGGACAAGCTCGACGAGCAATGGAAGAGCCGGCTGGCCGCCGCCGCCCAGGCCGCCCGTCAGGCCGGCAAGCTATCCCAGTCCCTCATGCGCTTTGTCGACAATCTGCTGGCGCCGCAATTGCCCTGGCGCGCGCTGCTGGCCCGCTACATGATGAACACGGCCCGGGACGACTACAGTTTCCAGCGCACTTCACGACGCGAAGGCGAGGCACTGATGCCGCGCCTTCACAGCCAGGGCGTCAAGGTCGCGGTTGCCCTGGACAGCAGTGGTTCCGTAACACGCGAGGAGTTGCAGGAATTCCTTACGGAGATCGATGCCCTCAAGGCCCAGGTACGTGCGGAGGTCATCCTGCACGTCTGCGACGACAGGCTGGATCCGGCCGGTCCCTGGAAATACGCCATGTGGGAGACGCTCGCCCTGCCAGAGGGGATATCGGGCGGTGGCGGTACCGACTTCAGACCAGTCTTTGAATGGCTGTGCACCGACAACGTCAGTCCGGATCTTCTGGTCTATTTCACCGATGCCGAAGGCCGATTCCCCGATCGGGAACCGAACTTTCCAGTGCTCTGGCTGGTCAAGGGCAAGTCGCCCGTACCTTTCGGAATCAGGCTGCAATTGAATTAAAAGTGATTTGGCTCATGACAAGGCCTTCACTTTCATGTCATCGTTCGACTTGGTCTATCGTCCATATTACTGGCGTGGACTAGTCAGAAAATATCAGGCGTGAATGTGCACCCAGGGCGTCTGATTGGCGTTTAATAAGCGCTCGTTGAATGTCATCGTAATCGGCCGCCAGGCCGGGACGGGCATACCTGGAACCAACGTTAATGGAGATTTGCATGAACAATCTGCGCAGGAACGTATTGAAGGGAGCCGGTGCTGCCAGCGCGGTCGGCGTGGCGGTGATGGCTGGCTTGCTGAAGCCTGGCATGGCACTGGCCAACTGGAACAAGGCCGGCTTTGAAGCCAAGGACCTGAATGGCGCCCTGGCCTCGATCGGTGGCGGTGGTGCGGCCGCCAGCGGCGACATCAGTGTCAAGGCTCCGGACATTGCCGAAAACGGCGCCGTGGTGCCGGTGGAAATCACCTCCAGCATCGCCGGCACGGACGCCATCGCCATCATCGGCGAGAAGAACGCCCTGCCGCTGATCGCCGACTTCAAGCTGATGAACGGCGCGCAAGGCTTTGTCTCCACCCGCATCAAGATGGGCTCCACCTCCAACGTCACCGCCATCGTCAAGGCGGGCGGCAAGGTCTACAAGGCCAGCAAGGAAGTGAAGGTCACCATCGGCGGCTGCGGCGGCTAAGGCGATTTGAGCCTCGACCGACCGATCTCTTGAACGAATAGGAGCAAGAAAATGGCAGAACCCATGAAGATCCGTGCTTCCATGGCCGGCGGTGCCGCCGAAGTGAAGTGCCTGATGAACCACCCGATGGAGACGGGCCTGCGCAAGGACGCCAAGACCGGCGCCG
>Ga0233425_10008353_pt1 | contig 13832 bp, 11 predicted proteins | sample Watercolumn_Towu_2_FD_181712 | JGI IMG/M metagenome (GOLD analysis project Ga0233425, IMG submission 181712) | Freshwater microbial communities from Lake Towuti, South Sulawesi, Indonesia - Watercolumn_Towuti2014_140_MG | ecosystem: Environmental > Aquatic > Freshwater > Lake | place...
CCATCGAGGAGACCTTCGGGAGGAGGCCCGACCTCGTGTCGGCAACGCCGACGGGAGAGGCCCTCGCCAGGGACCTCGCGGGGCTGCTGCGGTCGCCCGCCAGGGTCCTGCTGGTGCGGGGCGACAAGAGCATGGGCACGTTCCAGGGGACCCTGACCGGGGCCGGCATCGGCCTGGTCGAGATCGTGGCGTACCGCAACGTGCCGCCTCCCGTGCCTCCCGTGGTCGGACCCGAGCCGCTGCTGGTGGTGTTCGCCAGCCCGTCGGCCGTGGACCGGTTCCTCGACGCCAACCCGGGCGTGGCTTCCCGCATGGCCGCGGTCGCCATCGGGCCCACCACCGCGGCCCGGCTTGGCGAAGCCGGCGTCGCGCGGGTCCGGGTCGCTCCGGGATACGACACGGCCAGCCTCCTTGGCACCATAGAAACAATGATATCGGAGGGAACATCATGAAGAATCAGAAATCCGTCGAGCTGTTCCGGCAGGCCAGGGAGCGCATCCCGGGCGGCGTCAACAGCCCGGCCCGCGCATTCCGGGCCGTGGGCGGGACGCCGGTCTACGTCGCTTCCGCTTCCGGCGCGGGCTTCACCGACGCGGACGGGAACCGGTACGTCGACTTCTGCCAGTCCTGGGGGCCGCTCATCCTGGGCCACGCACGGCCCGAGGTGGTGGAGGCCGTGCGGGACGCCGCGGGCCGCGGACTGTCCTACGGCGCGGTGCACGAGGGGGAGATCCGCATGGCGTCGCTGGTGCTCGAGGCGTTCCCCGAGTACCAGCGCGTCCGGGCGGTCAGCTCCGGCACCGAGGCGGTCATGACCGCGCTGCGCATCGCGCGGGGAAAGACCGGCAGGGAGCGGATCGTGAAGTTCGACGGAGGCTACCACGGCCATTTCGACGGTCTCCTGGTCAAGGCCGGGTCGGGCCTTGCAACGCTGGCCATAGCGGACTCCGGCGGCGTGCCCGCTGGCATCGCGGAAACGACCCTGGTCGCGCCGCTGGACGACAGGGAAGCGGTCACCGGCCTGTTCGACCGGCACGGCAGGGACATCGCCGCGGTCATCATCGAGCCCATGCCCGCGAACAACGGGCTGCTGCTCCAGCGCCCGGAGTTCCTCAAGTTCCTGCGCGAGATCTGCACGCAGCATGGCGCACTGCTCATCTTCGACGAGGTCATCTCGGGCTTCCGGCTGCAGTTCGGCGGCTACGGCCAGATGATGGGCGTCACCGCGGACCTCGTCACCCTGGGCAAGATCATCGGCGGCGGCATGCCCGTGGGCGCGGTGGTCGGGCCCGCTGACGTCATGGACGTTCTGTCCCCGGTCGGGTCCGTGTACCAGGCCGGCACGCTGTCCGGGAATCCCGTGTCGCTGGCCGCGGGGGCGACCACGCTGCGCCTCCTGCGGGACGAGTCGCCGTATGCGCGGCTGGCGGAGCTGGGCCGGGCGTTTGCCGGGGAGCTGTCGCGTGGAGCACCCGGCCACGTGAGGGCGCTGGTCGTGGGCTCGGTCCTGTGGCCCTACTTCGCGTCGGGAGATTTCCCGCGCTGCACCGCCACCATCGACAAGGCCCACGTGAAGCGCTTCAACGCGATCTACTGGAAGATGCTGGAGCGCGGCTTCTACCTGCCGCCTTCGGGCCTCGAGGTAGGGTTCATCTCCACCGCGCACACGCTGGAGCAGGTAACGGGCCTGGCCGCGGCCCTGCGCGAGGAGCTGGCAGCCATCGCATGAGCACTCCCGGAAGAGCGCTGGTGAAGGCCCGGAACTGGGGCCGGTGGGCACTGCTGCACAGGTATCACCTCCTGTTCGGCTCGGCCCTGCTGTTCCTGGCGCTGCTCAATGCGTGGTGGGCCGTGTTCCTCAAGCAGTCGGTGGAGCAGGCGCGCAACGACCGGTACCACCTGCTGCAGCTCCGGCTGCAGGTGTACTCGTCGGTGCTCGGCGGGATGGAGGATGCCTCGCAGATCGCGGGCCAGATCCCCGCGGACGAGGGGATTGCAGTGGTGGCCTGCGACTCCGTGGGCTTCGGCCTGTCGTTCGTCCTCAACCCCGCGCATCCGGGGCTCTGCGTCGCGCCCCGGGACGAGCTGCTCTCCCGGATCGAGCGGGACTACCGCTCCAAGAACGTCATGGTGCTGGGCGAGGCAGCGCTGGCCGTGGTCCTCGTGTTCGTGGCAGCGTTCATGTTCTACCGGTTGCTGTCCGCGGAGAAGCGCGCGGTCGCGGAGCTCCAGGACATGTGGAGCCGCGTCACGCACGAGCTCAAGACGCCCATCACGGGCATCAAGGCGCTGCTCCAGACCCTGCAATCGCACGAGATGAGCCGGCAGGAGGTGGAGCCGCTGCTGGCCATGGCGCTGCGGGAAGCGGACCGGCAGGAGCGCCTCGCGGAGAACCTCCTCATCGGGCAGCGGCTTGCCCGGGGAGCGTACGCCATGAAGCCGGTAGCCGTTGCCATCGTGCGCTGCGTGTCCGAGTACCGGTCCCGCATGGACCTGGCCATCCCCCGGGAACGCACGACGCTCGCGTGCGACTGCCCCGAGGACACCACCGTGATGGCGGACCCCACCGGGCTGACCGTGGTGCTTGACAACCTGGTGGACAACGCGGTGAAGTACGGAGGCGAGTCGCTCCGGATCGACCTGCGGGTCGAGAAGCAGGGAGGGAAGGTGCTCGTGACCGTTGCAGACAACGGCCCCGGCTTCCCTCCCGCGTTTGCGGAAGCGATCTTCGACGCGTACCGGAGGCTGGACCGGGAGATGCCGTCGGGGCGCAGGGGCACGGGGATGGGGCTTGCCATCTCCCGCGCACTGGCCCGTGAAATGGGCGGCAACCTGACCGCGGCCAGTCAGGGTGAAGGCAAGGGGGCGCGCTTCACCCTCGCATTCTGGGACGCGGGGGCCCCATAGGAGTGCGGCAATGTCCAGGATCGTGCTGGTCGAAGACGAGCCTCTCATCTCCACGATGGTGGACCTGAACCTGCGAAGGAACGGCTTCGAAGTGGTCCGGTTTGCCGCGGCCGAGCCCATGCTCGAGTTCCTGCGGTCCAACACGTGCGACCTGCTCCTGCTGGACATCATGCTTCCGGGGATGAGCGGCGACGCAGCCTTGAGGGAGCTGCGCAAGATGGGAGTGGCGGTGCCCGTGCTCATGCTCACCGCACGGCACGAGGCCGACTCCAAGGTCGCCGCGCTGGACGCGGGGGCAGACGACTACGTGACCAAGCCGTTCGACATGAACGAGCTGCTGGCCCGGGTGCGCGCAGCCATCCGGCGCACCGGAGGGAAACCTTAGAACCAGGGCGCCGCACCGGCGCCGGAAGAGACGGAGGTGACCGGCATGTTTCCAGTGGTGAGAATGCGAAGACTGAGGGAGAGCGCGGTGGTCAGGGGCATGGTGCGCGAGACGCACATCCGCAGGGACGGTCTGATCGCACCGCTGTTCGTGGTGGAGGGGCTGGCCCGAAAGGAGGAGATCCGCTCCATGCCGGGCCAGTACCGGCACACGTTGAAGACGCTGGTGGAGGAGTGCAAGGCGCTGCTCGACGCGGGCGTGAAGTCGGTCATACTGTTCGGCGTCCCCGCGCAGAAGGACCCCTTGGGCAAACAGGCGCACGCGAGCAAGGGCATCGTGCAGCAGGCGATGCGTGCGGTGAAGAAGCAGGTGCCGGGGATGTTCGTCATCGGCGACGTGTGCCTGTGCGAGTACACGAGCCACGGGCACTGCGGCGTCATCGAGAACGGGCGGCTGCTCAACGACCCCACACTGGACATCCTTGCCCGCACCGCGGTCTCCCAGGTGGAGGCCGGTGCGGACATGGTAGCCCCTTCGGACATGATGGACGGCAGGGTGCAGGCCATCCGGGAAGCGCTGGACGCCGCGGGCCATCTCACCATCCCCATCATGTCGTATGCCGCCAAGTACGCTTCCGGCTTCTACGGCCCCTTCCGGGATGCGGCGGAAAGCGCTCCCGCGTTCGGCGACCGGTCGTCGTACCAGATGGACCCTGCCAACGTGCGCATGGCGCTGGCCGAGGTGGAGCTGGACATCGTGGAGGGAGCGGACATCGTGATGGTGAAGCCTGCGCTGGCCTACCTCGACGTGATCCGCGCGGTGCGGGAGGGCACGAACCTCCCGGTCGCCGCGTACAACGTCAGCGGCGAGTACTCCATGGTCAAGGCTGCCGCGGCAAACGGGTGGATCGACGAGAAGCGCGTCATCCTCGAGATGCTCACCAGCATCACTCGTGCCGGAGCCGAGATCATTCTCACCTACTTCGCCAGGGACGTCGCCCGCTGGACCGCGTAGTGCGGGCGGGAGGCTCCAGCATGTCCCCGCAAGCCCCGAAGCGGATGACGAATTGGTTGCCGCACGCGCCGTGCGTGTTTATGCTCGGCCGGGGGAGGCCTGTGTGGACTGGCCACGGAACAGCGCAGCTCTACGTGCCCTGATTTCTGCCGCGCTCCTTGCTCTGCCCGCGGTGCCCTCGGCCCAGGAGGCTCCCGCGCAGGGGGCCCGGAGCCCGGATCCGCCTGCACAGCCCGCAGCCGACCAGGCCCCGGGACAGGAAGCGGAGACCCTGGGAGAAAGCTACATCCTCTACTCGGGCAAGCGGCTCCTGCTGCTGGGGCTCGTGGCCGAAGCGCAGGTCATGGAGGCGCGCGGCTACCACTACGATGCCGCGGTGTCGCTGGCAGCGGTGCTGGAGAGCGGCGAGAAGGACCAGCCCTACTACCTCGAGGCAGAGCTGTCCATGGGGCGCAACCTGCTGGCCGCGGGCCTCTACTACTGCGCGTTTCTCTACTACTCCGCCATCGTAGAGCGGGGACCGGAAAGCCCCGCGTACCTCCAGACCATCGAGCCCATGGCCACGCTCCTCGACAAGCTCCCGGGCCTCGACGCGGTGCGGGAGACCGTCGCCCGCTACGACCCCGCGGTCTACCCGCCGGACCTGGCATCGCAGCTGGCGTTTGCCGCGGCTACGGTCCGGGTCGAGCAGGAGGAGCTCGACGCGGCACAGGCGCTGCTCGGCAGGGTGCGCGTGGAGGACGCGGAATGGTACGCCAAGGCGCGCTACCTCCTCGGGACTCTGCACGCACGCAGGAACAAGGCCCGGGAGTCCCTCGACGCGTTCAAGGACGTCCTCAGGGTCGCGGCCGGCCACCAGGCGCTCACCCCCACGCTGCGGGAGATGAGGGCGCGGGCGCTGCTTGCAGTTGCCCGCATCTTCTACTCCACGGGAGATTACCAGACCGCACTGCGCTACTACGCGAAGCTCGACCGTCTCTCCAACGAGTGGATGCAGGCGCTGTTCGAGACCAGCTGGAGCATGTACCGCCTGGGCAGGTTCGACAAGGCCCTGGGCAACCTCCAGACTCTCACGTCTCCCTACTATGCCGACGGCTTCTTCCCCGAGTCCTACGTCGTCGAGGCCGTGATCCTGTTCACGAACTGCCACTACGAGGAAGCGGTGGTCGCGGTGGACGCGCTCCTCCAGGACTACGAGCCGCTGCTCCAGGAGATGCAGGTGCAGCTTGCCGCACACGAGGACCCCGCGGACTTCTACCGCTGGCTCGCGTCGCTTGCCGGAAGCAGAGGCAAGCAGTTCTCTGCGCGGCTCAAGCGGATCTTCAACGTCGTGGCAGCGGAGAAGAAGGTGCGCCGGCGGATGGCCGTCATCCCGGTGCTCGACTCGGAGAAGAAGTACCTCGAGCGGTACGTCGCGGCTGCCCCCCAGTGCGAGCTGGCGCGCTCCCTGCTCCAGAGGCTAGACCGGGCCCGGGACGACGCGGTGGTCGCGGCCGGCGAGCTGGCATGGCTGCGCCTGGACGAGCGCCGCAGGGAGCTGAAGCGGCAGATCGTCCAGGCCATGCGCGTCAAGTACGAGGCGCTCATCGCGCTCAAGAAGGAGCTGGAAGGCACCGCCTCGTCCCGAGCGCAGGCAGAGGGACCCCGGTTCGCACCGAAGAACCCGGACGAGTACCTGGCCTGGCCCTTCGAGGGAGAGTACTGGCGTGACGAGCTGGACGCGTACAGCTTCCACGTCACCAACCTGTGCAACGTGGAGGGTGCTCCGGCGCCGTCGGACACGGAGGTGACGCGATGAGGCGCCTGGCAGTCGCGGCCCTGGTCGTGTGGCAGGCTCTCGCCGCGGCGGGTCCGGCGTTTGCCGGAGACGACGGCTGGTGCGCCACGCAGTGCGCCGCGCTGTTCGGTCCCAAGCCGAAGGAGCCCTCCTGCCAGCGCTACGAGCTGGTGTATTCCATCGAGAACGGCAGGAGCGTGGAGAAGAAGCGCTTCATCCAGTCCTGCATGGAGCAGTACTACGCGTGGTCCGACCGCGTCGACCGCCGCCAGGCTGCCGTCGATACGCTCGAGACACCCGAGGCCTGCCGCGACTGGTGCCGCAGGGTCATGGCGTTGCGGAAGGACGCCCCGTTTGCCCTGCCCGCGGACCGGATGGAGATCTGGGAGATCCTGAGGGACGCGGACGTGTGCGCTCTCGACCGGGCAGCCCTCGAGGACCTGGCGCTCGTCGACGTCTCCGCGTCGTGCGCGGGAATGGTCCTCGTGCCGGAAGGGGACTTCCAGATGGGCTGCAACCCGGCCCAGGCACACGCGGACAAGTGGTGCCTCTACCTCGAAGAGGAGCTGGGGCTCCCGTGCCCGCGGCAGGCAGGCAAGTGCGACCCCTCCGAGACCCCGTCCCGGACCGTGACCCTGAGCCCCTACTTCATCGACCGCAGCGAGGTGACGGTGGCCGCTTTCACGCCATGCGTGCAGGCGGGTGCGTGCAGTGAGCCGCCGACCAACGCATCCTTGAGGTTCTACAACTACGCGGGTCTTTCCCGCGACCTCCACCCGGTCAACGGTGTCACGTGGGAGCAAGCCTTCGACTTCTGCTCGTGGCAGGGCAAACGGCTGTGCACCGAGGCCGAGTGGGAGAAGGCCGCTCGCGGACCTGACGGTCGCACCTACCCGTGGGGCGACACCCCGCCCAACGAGACCCTGGCCGTCATGGACAGCACCACCGACCGCACCGACGAGAGCCTGCCCTGGCCTCTGGTTTCAACGACCGCACAGGTGTGCTCCCGCGAGGCGGGCAACAGCCCTTATGGCCTGTGCGACATGGCGGGCAACGTGTGGGAATGGGTCGCGGACTGGTACAGCCCCACGGCCTACGCTTCCCAGCCCTCGGCCGACCCCCGTGGCCCGAACACGGGAACCCTGAAAGCCATCAAGGGCGGACGGTACAACCACGTGGGCTTCTCGGTCCGCTCCTCCATCCGCGGGTTCTTCCCGCCCGACCAGCGGTTCGTGTACCTCGGCTTCCGCTGCTGCGCGGACGCGGCTTTTGCCCCCTTGCCGCCTCACCCCCGAGTCCCACCGTCGCGGGACCTCATTCGCCCATGATGACCTTGACCACTGCTTCCGCCATGAGCCGATAGCCCTCCCCGGTGGGGTGCACCCCGTCCGCAAGGAAGAGGGGAGCGTTGCCCGTGAAGGCTCTCCACGTCGCCACAACCGGCGCAACGAGGGCTCCCTCGGACTCCGCCTGCACCAGCGCTTCCCGGAACGGCTCGGCCAGCGCATCGTCGTACCGGTTGGGAAGCGGCGGCGGAGGAACGAGCACCACATCTCCCGAGGGGTTCACACCCTTTACCGCCCGGACGGCCGCTACGACGCTGCCGAAGAACTGCTTGACCGGGACGCCGGAGTAGCAGTCGTTGAGGCCGAACTGGAACAGGACCAGGTCGGGGAAGCAGGACTTGAGCGCGGTCCTGAGCCGGGCCAGCCCGCCCTGCGCGGTGTCCCCGCATTCGCCTCGGACCGCCAGCTCCATCCGGGGCCCTCCCGGAAAGCCGCGAAGCGTGCGTGCAGCCTTCTCGACGTACCCCTCGGAGACCATGTACCCCGCGGTCAGGGAGTCCCCCACGGCCAGGAGCACGCAGCGCTGGCCGGCCAGCAGCCTGGCTGCGAACGTCGTCCGTCTGCTCGTGACATCTGCCATGGCTCTCCCCGCGGCAATCCGCGCCAATGGTAGCAGGCGCATTCAAGGCCATCAAGTACCCGCTGGTCGTCAACGAGTGGCAGATCACGAACTCCCTGCTGCTGTCCCTCACCGGGACCATTCTCCAGGAACGACTCAGGAGGAGGATTGCGGAGGAGAGACGGCTACAGGTTGTTGATGGTGTCGCAGATCGTCTTGGCCGTCTCGTAGTCGCCCGCAGCAAACGCATCGTTGGCCGACAGGTAGAACTCGTAGAACCAGCCGTCCGCAACGCCATCCGCATCCAGGTCGAGGTCGGTGTACCAGTCGAGCTGGCCGTACGCCTTGTTCAGCATCGTCGCGAGGCATTGCTGGACGGCACGCTGCGCCATGGTGGCGTTCTTGAGCCACAGCAGGGTGTAGAGATCCGCGAGGGTCGCCACCTTGGTCCCGAACACGGTCAGCGGCAGCATGGCGGCCAGCTCGGTAGCCGGAACCTGGGCCTTGCCCTTGGCGCCCATGGCGACGTTGGCCTGGTGCTTCCAGAACCCGATGGTCAGGGGGTCGCCCATGGGCGTGGCGTCGAACGTGCCCGTGCCCTCGTAGGCGCAGGGTTCCCCGAACGTGAGCGTCTGCAGAGTCTGCACCGCGACCTTCGGGATGAGGATCTTCAGCCACTCGCCGTACGCGGACGCAGTGACCGTCATGGGAAGCGCTCCGCCGCCCAGGTCGATGGTGCCGTACACCTTGCCGAAGTTGTTCGTCACACCGAAGCCGCCCGGCAGGTCCACGAACGCGCCCGAGTCGGTCCCGAGGTACACCTTCTCGCCCACCACGGGAAGCCCGTTCTCGGTGAGCAGCGCAGTCACCTTCAGCTCGCCGTACATGTTCGCCGCGATGTCCACGAACAGCTGCACGCCTGCGCCGCAAGCCAGCGGGCACTTGCCGACAGCCTCGAGAGCCAGGATGTTGGCCTCGTTCTCAACCGGGACTTCCGAGACCTTCACCGCGTTCATGCCGTAGAACAGCTTCCATACCGCGACCTGCAGCACCGAGCCCGTGAAGTTGTCCGTCACCGGGTAGTTCCGAATGACCCACGCCATCTTGCAGTACTTGTCCTCACGGGGAGCGGTCACAAGCTCGGCCAGGTACTGGACGCCCGCGCTGATGGTGTGCGCCAGGTCGATGCAGAACGCGGTGTTCTTGTCGCTGTTGACCAGGATGTTCATGGGAGCCGCATAGAAATACCCCCAGTACCCGCCGTTCCACGTGAGGTGCACCGTGCCCGTGGTCTGCACGCCCTGGTATTTCACCGTTACCGTCTCCGCAAACGCCGTGGACGCTACTCCCACCAGCACCAGCATCGCTACGATTCCGGCCAGCTTCTTCATGTCTTCCCTCCGGGGTCTATCTTGTCTTGCCGCATCTCCCACCGTGGGAGCAGCGGCCGGTTCAAACGCTGCCACGCCCCCACCATAGAGCGGTCGCAAAGGGGTTCCCAAGCGAAATCGGAAGCAGCCCCGCAAAAGGTATCGAGTGGGGTGTGACATCCTGTCACCTGCGGCAGCGACACGCACGGTCGACCGCCGCGCGATCCGGGCATGCGGACAGGTTTGCGACGCGCTCGCACCTGTGCTACTGTGGGCTGTGATGCACTTTGGACCGCGTCGCAGGGGGACCACATGAGATTGGGCGTGAACCTGTCGCTACTGCCGCTTCTTCTGATCGTTGGGGGGGGAAGACCGGCTTTCGCGAACATGGCCGCTCCCTGGTCCGAGGGGGATGCTCCCGGCGAGGTCGCAGGCCCGGCCCAGATCCGCATCGTCGAGGAGGTGCTCCGCTTCGACCTGAGGCCGTTGGCCGAGGATGGCCGCGACGGCCAGGTCTTCGTGCAGTACCGCCTCGAGAACTCCGGCGCCGAGACCCACGCGGACCTCGCGCTGGTCGCGCCGCTGGCCCGGGACGTGAGCATCGCCCTGGACGGGAAGACCGCGGACGTCCGGGTCGACGAGGACGTTCCCGTGCCCCCGGTCTACGTGCCGCCCAAGCTCTCCCCGCCCTTTCCCGGCGACGCGGCGGACGGCTACCAGATCGAGTACCCGCGGGTGCTGGTGCGCGACGAGGACCCCCGGTGCGACCTCGCGCGGTTCATGGTCGTGATCCCGGCAGGCAGCAGCGTGCTGACCGCTTCCTACACGTTTTCCGCACCCCGCCGCGATATCGGCGACGTCTACTGGGCCTACCAGGTGGCCTACGTCCTGTCTCCGGCCCGAACCTGGGCCTCCTTCGGCACACTGGCCGTGGAAGCGCTCCTGCCCCCGGACTGGGAGGGCGTGGCCAGCCTGCCCCTGGAGCGCACGCCCGCGGGCCTGTCCGGCCGTTTCCTCGGGATTCCGGCAGACACGCTGGCCCTCACCGTCAGACCTCCCGCTCCCGCACTCGCTCGCGAGGCGCGAGAGTGGGCGCCCGTCGCGGGTGCGGGCCTGTGCGTGCTCCTCTCTCTCCTGGTCGGCATCGCCGCAGGCCGCTCCGTCGGCAGGCTGCCTCCGCAGAAGCGCAGGCCGGTGCGCAGGGCGCTGCTCCTCATGCTCCTGGTCGGCATCGGGGTGGCACTCGTCATGGTGTCGTTCCACTCCCTCGGCTCCCTGTTCGTGGACAAGGTCCATCTCACGCCGCGCAACAGCTACTCCGGCGCGGTCTCGTCGCTGGTCCTCTTCCCCGTGGCGCTCGGGCTCTCATTGCTGGCCGTTCTCGTGACCTTCCGCGCCTACTACAAGAACACCACGACAGAACCACGATAGCAGAGGGGGGAGGGGCAGGCCCGGCTACTCTCCCGTGGTGCCCCATTTGGCAGGATCGGACACGATGTCACAGTCCACCAGGGCCGCGCCCGCAGGGTTGCGCAGCGGCGACCAGCAGTACTCGAGGAGCATGGTGATCTCCTCGACCCGGATGGCGTCGGGCAGGTTCTTGGGATGGAACCCCTCCCGGAAGTCGTACGTGCCGTCCGGCACTGACGGATCCCACAGGTCCCAGTTCGGGAACTGGCTGAAGCGCTCCACCGAGCCGTCGAAGTACGTGTGCACCTGGCGCACCTCGTCCCACGTCAGGGGCAGGCCCACGCCCGCGGCCTGCGCCAGCAGCGACGCGATGTCCCGGTCCCAGGACTCCTCGTCCTGCCCGGGCTCGTCAGCCTTGGGATCCTGGTAGCGGTCGATGCGCTCCGCAAGCCCTGTAAGCAGCGCCTTGCCCTCCTCCTCGTGGCCCAGCACGATGGCCAGCTGCACCGCGTTCATGTGGAACCCGTCGATGATCGCATAGTTGAAGTAGTTGCCCCCGCCCGCGATCACGTCGTACAGGCTTCCCTGCCCGCTGCCGCACTGGTTCTCGGAAGCGGTGTCGAGCGCGACCAGCTCGGTGGCCAGTCGCGGGTCGCACTCCGCATCCGGGAACACGCCCACGTACTCCACGAAGCTGGCCAGGTCCTGGTCCGGGATGTACGCCTTCCCCTCCGCGTCCTTGCTGCGGATGTAGTAGCCCGAATTCACGATGTCGAGCGCGAACCCCTCGATGTAGTCCACCGCCTCCGCCGCAGCCTCCCGCACCTCCGGATCCGGGGCAAGCTCCTCGAGGTATCGGAGCCACCCGTAGTCCCGGTACACGTAGTGCACGTCGTCCTTGGAGCGCATGGTGGTCACGTAGATGTCTCCCCAGACCGGGTTGTCCGGGTAGTGCACCCGGTTCGCATTCCACCCCTCGTACGTGCTGAACCAGTCCGAGTAGTCCACCGCCTTCTTCTTGCCGCTGGGAAGCGTGAACTCGTGGTTGTGACCCGTGAAGTTGCGGGACAGGATGTACTTCTCCGTGTCGTTCTCGTCGAACAGGAACCCCTGCATCAGCGCGGTGATCGACCGGGTGAACCCCTCCACCACCCTGCGCATGGACTCGTCTCCGGTCAGCAGGTAGCCCGCGATCGCGTGGCCCAGCACCATGCCCGTCGGCTCCTGGTTGTTGTGGCTTCCTCCGTACTGGCTGTTGTGCCGGAACGTGACGAGGTCGCCCGTCTTGACCGCGTCGATGTCGTGCCACCAGATCAGGTAGTCGGGATACCCGGTGCTCTTGTCCATGCCGTGGCACGTCTCGTACACCCACGTGTAGTAGTCCACGTCCTTCCACAGCCCCGTGATGCGGGCCGTGAACTCGCGGACCTCCTGGTCGCTGAGCGGCTCGCCCCTGGGCTCGCGTGCGTAGGAAAAAGGAAGGGCCAGCGGAAGCCCGCCGGCAGTCCGCGGCACGCCGACATCGGCCGCAGCATCGGGCAGGCCGACCTCCGCCGTGTCCCCCGCGTCAGCGGGCAGGCCGACCTCCGCCGTGTCCCCCGCATCCGCGGGCACGCCCTCCGTAGCCGCATCCGGGACCTGCGCATCCGCATCCGCTACGTCCGGAGACGCAGCCTCCCGGGAAACGACGTCCGTGTCCGCCCCCCCGTCGGAGCCGTTCCCACCGCAACCCCACGCGACCAGCACTGCCAGCAGACCCGCTGCGCCCGTATGCATTCTGCGTCCTCCCGCCGATGCGTCAGCCTCAGCCATACCCACTTCCGTGTCCCGCACCCCCCGCGGGCCCTGCCTCACATCCCCTTCGGCCGTCCGACGATCTCGCGGACGTCGACGAACCGCATGCCCGCACGGCGTGCGGCCTCGACCCCGGGGTCCGTGTCCTCGAACACGAGGCAGGCCCCCGGCTCCACGCCCAGCCGGGAAGCTGCCAGCAGGAACACGTCCGGGTCCGGCTTGTGGCGCTCCACGTCCTCGGACGTCACCACGACCGGGAACAGGTCCGCAAGCCCGATCTGCGCAAGCATCGGCCTGGTCACCCAGGCAACGCCGCCCGTGGCAATGGCCATCGGAAGCTTCCCCGCGTAGGCCCGGGCAATCGCGGCCACCGGCTCCACGGGCCGCACGAGGTGCATGCACTGGAGGAAGTGCTCGTTCTTGCGCCGCGACACCTCCCGCACGTCCACCGCAATGCCCGAGCGCTCCGAGAGGCGCTTGACGATTCGCCACGACGGCCAGCCTCCCAGCGCGTAGAACTCCTCGATGGGAAACAGGATGCCGTAAGGCGCAAGTGTCTCCTGCCACGACGCGTAGTGCGCGGGCATGGTGTCTGCCAGCGTTCCGTCGAAGTCGAAGATCAGGGCCCGGATTCCGGTCATGTCAATCTGCACGGCTGGTCACCCCTCCTGCAGCCCCGTGTCGTCCGTGAGCCCGGGGCTCAACGCACCCACATGAGCACCTTGTTCCCGTACCCGCAGCCCGGAGGCGTCCCGGACTGCATGGTGCCGCCGGCCGCGCCCATCGGGTTGCCCAGGTAGTTGTCCACGATTCCGGCCATGCCGCGGCTCATGTCGCTGTGCGTCTTCACCACGTTGGTGTACCCCCCGTTCCCGTTGCACCCGTACCATGCGTCCAGCCCGCCGCCGTTGCCTCCCCAGTAGATGCACTGGATGTACGAGGGGCTGTTGGACGGGTCGAACGTGTACGAATACCGCATGCACTCCGACGCGGAGTCCGACGAGTGCACGTAGGTGCAGGACGCGGGGAAGAAGTACCGGTGCGCCACCGAGGGCGAGCTGCACCGATAGCCAATGCGGCTGTCGTTGGCCGACTTCATCTTGTTGATCCGCGAGTCCGGGAACTTCGCGGTGGGACCGGAAAGCGTGGCCAGCGTCGCCACGTCTCCCTGCGCCCCGGTGTTGCTGGGCTGCATCGCACCGTCGATGTTGTCGCGGAACACCAGCGCCCAGCCGCCGCCGTCGGTGGTCATGTCGCAGTACACCTGGAA
>Ga0233425_10008355_pt1 | contig 13830 bp, 12 predicted proteins | sample Watercolumn_Towu_2_FD_181712 | JGI IMG/M metagenome (GOLD analysis project Ga0233425, IMG submission 181712) | Freshwater microbial communities from Lake Towuti, South Sulawesi, Indonesia - Watercolumn_Towuti2014_140_MG | ecosystem: Environmental > Aquatic > Freshwater > Lake | place...
TTGCCTGCCCCAATGTTCCCAATTACAACGGCAAGTCCTTTTCTGGTATCGACCGCATACTTGAGCTTGACGAGCGCTTCAGCCTGCTGGGGACTGTTCCAGTAGAACCTGCTGTCTACCACATTGGAAAATGGATGCTCTTCAAGCCCGTAGTATTCGAGATAGTCCATAATTTATAGGTACGATACCCTGTCCTTTCTGGTTTTGGCCTTGTCCCTGGCAGTCTCGTCTGCTTTTGGCAGCTGCCCCCTCAACACCGACATTTTATCAGAAACTGATCTGAATTTTGCATTCCATCCGTAAACTTCAGTATAAAGTTCGACCGCCTCTTTAATGTCGCCGTTCTTTTCATGGGCCTCTGCAAGGTCATACTGCACTGCCCTGTACGGTTCGTCCTTTTCCCTGATCTCGTCAAGGGCCTTTTTGAGTATATCAATGGCCAGCGTATAGAGGCCTTTTTCCATATAGCATATGCCTAACATAGTAGATGACTGTATGAATTTCCTGGGGTCGTTCTTTGATGTCTGGAACTCCTTGATGGCATCATCGACCAGCCCCATCTCCTTGTATGCGATGCCGAGGTTGTAATGGGTCTCTGAATCCTCATCCCCAAGCTCCTTTTCAAGGCCCTTCTTGAACTCGTGGAATATTTCGAGCACATCATTGTCAAGGGAGGGTTCAGGCATCTCAACCGCTTCGGTAAGGTCATGCTCTGTAATCGTGAACTCCTCGAACTCCTGCTCCTTCTGCGGCGCTGCTGTCAGCTCCTGTTTTTCTTCCGGCACTTTTTCGGCTGCCGGCTCAGTGTCCTGTATAAACCGCTCGATAACCGGCTGCTCTGCTTCGCTTTCAAGATCCTCAAAGCCTTTGAATACAGTGGTGTCCTGCGGTTCCTCCTGAACGCCAACCTCTTCTTCTGCTGCCTGCTCAGTCTCTCCGGGTTCGGACGGGAATTCAAACTCCCTGTATGCGGTTTCAGGTTCTGCGGTCTCAGGCAGTTCTATCCTGCCTGTCATCTCACCTGCCTCGGATTCATATCCGGACTGCCCGAGGGCCTTCAGCCTTTCCGAGATATTCCTGTTCTCAGGGAAGATCCTGTTGAGACGCTCGAGTATCTTGACAGCTTCTGTTGTAAGCCCCTGCCTTGAATAGAAGTCTGCCTCTGCTATCTCTTCCTCATAATCCTCGATATTCTGTTGTCCTGCCTGAGACACAGCGAATTCATCCGTCCCTGTGAACTGCACTGCTTCGCGCCCTGCAAGGCGAGAATCTCCGGGGTTTATCTCAGATGCGTCCCTCAATGCTTTTTCTGCATTTTCAGACTCTCCGAGACGGGAGTAGAGTTCGTTCAGAATGATGCATTCGGTTACAGCAGACTCTTTATCCTGAGTGTCCGTATATATAGACTTCAATCTCTGGTGCACATCTATATCCTCAGGGAACCTCACCTTGAGCCCCTCAAGGAGTCTCTGTGCCTCATTCAGGAGGCCGTAGCGCGAGAATATGTCTGCCTCGGTTATGACCTCATCATATGACTTATCTGCCCTGATAGTTATCTGGTCAGATGCTGCCTCTTCGGTTATGCCTTCATCTGAAGGCGGCGGTCCTGATTCGTATGTTTTCTCTTCCGTCTCCTCTGTAATGCCGAATGCAGCCAGGTCTGGCATTTCGATGCCCTGAGGGAACCCCTCAGTATCAGATTCAGGAGGGGTTGCTGCAGCAAGGGTCCCTGCATTCCTTCTGTGTATCTCAGGATTGTCAGGATCTATCTCGGATGCCTCGGAGAGGCAGGCGCCTGCCTCATCAGACATCCCCTGAGCCTCGTAGATATTGCTGAGTGATATGAGCTCATCCGCCGCATTTCTGGTCTCTCCGGCATCTCTGTAAAGCGATATGAGCCTTTTGCCTGTTTCAAGCGGGTCTGTCTCTTTGAATGATGAGATGAATGATACGACCTCTTCATGTTCCATGCCTGCAACCAGGTCGTCAAGCACTGGCAGATACTGCTGCCATGCCCTTTCAGGCGAGCCTGCATTCATGTATATCTCGCCGAGCATCCTGCGTGCCCTGAAATTGTTCGGCTCAAGCGTTGTGATCTTTTTAAGGCAGTCAGCTGCAAGTTTTGAGTTCTCTGCCTTCATTGAGATGTCAGTACACCTGAAGAGAACTGAAATGTCCTCAGGGAAGAGCACGACAGCCTCTTTGATCTGTTCGACGGCCTGCTGTTTTTCCCCGGTCTTCTCATACAGGTAGTTGAGCCCCAAAACAGCATCCCTGTTGAGAGGCTGGAGGTCTATCGTCTTTTGGTAGAAGTCTTTTGCCTTCTGGAGGTCTCCCTGCTCATCATATATCCTTGCTATATGGATATATTCACGCGAAGCATCGGTCTTCAGACCTTCCTTTATGAAGATCTCTGCAACCTTTGTTCTGAGAGTTATATTGGCAGGTGATAAGGCAAGTATCTTTTCATATATGGAGAGTATCCGGTCTTTTTTCCCCTCTTTTGCGAGAAGGTCCGCTGTTGCAAGATAATATTTGATAGCGTCGGTTGCGAGCCCTCTCTCTTCGCTTATCTCTCCGAATGCAAAGAGCGCATCAGTATCAGCAGGATTTATATTGAGGACCTTCTTGTATAATGCCTGGGCCTTCTGTGAGAAGCCTTCCTGCCTGAAGTAATTTGCCGCCTTAAGATAGTATTCGACTGCGGCCTTCTGCGCGCCTTTTTTAAGATAGATGTCGCCTATCATGTTGAAGATGTTGCCGTCAGGACTCTCTTTTACAAGCTTGTCGAGCTCGGCGATTGCTTTGTCAACAGCGCCTTTTGCAAGCAGCTTCTGGGCTTCTTTGAGAATTGTGGTTTTATCGAACATAACAGGTAACTTAAATTCTATCGCAAGGCCGTGAAAAGTGTCAATAAAACAATAGGTTATTAGATTTTAATCGCGTCCCGGGACGTGCCGGGGAATTCTTGTTGATATCAGTTCGAAACTGTTCAGCATATCCATGCGCCTGGAGGTTATTTCGGCTAACCTGTTATTGAAATCCCTGAACACTCTTGGAGGCATGCTGCCGGACATATGTTCAAGCAATGGTTCGCAGAAGAACCAGGTGCATCTGAAGGGCCTTTCCGGTCGTTCGAGCATGCAGCCATTCTGTGAGATGAACCTGCAGGGGGCATCATCTGCAACAGGACTGCTGTTATTGACCCTTATTCCGAGGGCTGACATGTATATCTGATCGCTCCTGTCATGGTATGAATGTCTGTTTCTGCAGCAGACCTCCCTGCAGTCCGGGCATACCATGGATGTATGGGCCTCTATCAGCGGGCTCAGGTCTCTGATAAGCCTGTATACAGCTGCCGCTGAATTCTTTACCTGTTCGAGAGGGGCGCTTAAGTCCTGAAATATGCGGTAAAGCCTGTCTGCATCGTCTTCCATGAATTATTATAACCCGGATGTTTGTTTCAAAAATATCGGCCAATTGGATAAAATAGGTGCCATGCAGGAGAACCCCCTTAAATGCAAAATATGCGGCGGCCCGATACTGCTTCAGTTCGGCTGAAGGGCCGTGACCCTTCGCTGCATGGACTGCGGCAGGCGTTTTGGTGTTGCTGACTATATTGATGAGATCGACCAGAAGACATGGGACAGGATCTCTGCCCGTTCCTGCAGCAGGGCATGAACATCTTTTCTGCCCTTAAAAATGCGGATGCCTCGGTAATAAGCGCTTATTCCGAACTGATAAGGGGACTTTATGAGGAGATGGGTTCTGCATATGACCGGGCAGCGGAGGGCTTTGGCTTCAGCTGCAGCGGATGCGATGAGAACTGCTGCGAGGAGCGCTTCTATCACCATACCCTGTCCGAGTTCATATATCTGAAGAGGGGCCTCGAGAACTGTCCTGAAGACAAAAGAAAAGAGATATTCAGGAGGGCGGGAGAAGTGGTCTCCCTGTATGCCATGCATGATGCTGAAGGTGTTGCAAGAAGGGTCCTCTGCCCTCTGAATGTTGACGGGCTCTGCAGCCTTTATGATCACAGGCTGATGATCTGCAGGCTGCATGGAGTTCCCTATAAAATGCGGAGGCCGGACAATACTGTAACCAAAGGGCAGGGCTGCCACAAGATAGAGTGGGACATGTCTGAAGAGAAAAGCGAAGCATGCATGCTCGACAGGACAGACCTCTACAGGCAGCTCTCCGGGATAGAGATAGACCTGAGAAAGAAAATCGGGTTCAATGAACGCATAAAGAAGACCATTGCAGAGATGGTCGTGGACATAGAAGAGCTTCTTGCAAAATAAATTATCTAATAACAGGGGGTAACATGAGCATCAGAGAGAATATTCATCAGGTAATAGACCTTATCAGGCCGGAGAACATACTTGTAAGCGTGTTTGACAAGACCGGTCTTGAGGAGCTCGTGAAGGGGATACTTGCCGCAAACAGTGCCGCAAAGTTCTATTCGACAGGCGGTACCGGCAAGAAGATCGCAGAGATACTCGGTGCTGATGCCCCGAAGAATTACATCCCGGTCGAGGATTTCACAGGAGCACCGGAGATGGAGGGCGGCCTGGTCAAGACCCTTCATCCGAAGATACATGCAGGCCTCCTTGCAGAGAGAGGAAATCCTGCCCATGAGGAATATCTTTATAAGACACTTGCCGCAGGCAGCAGATATGCAGGCGTATATTTTGATCTGTTTGTCGGCAACCTCTACCCTTTTACATCAGTCATCGCAAAAGAGGGCACTACCTCAGAGACCGCAAGGGTGAATATAGATATCGGAGGCCCTGCAATGACAATGGCCTCTGCAAAGAACTGGCACAGCATAGCGGCACTCACCTTGCCTGCACAGTATGCTGACTTTATCTCAGCTCTGAATAAGAACGGCGGAAAGATAAGCCTTGAGCAGCGGTTCCGGCTTGCATCACAGGCCATGAAGTCCATCGGGGAATACAGGACAGCCATCGGAGAATACTTCACAAAGCTCGATTTTGAGAAGGATGTAAGGCCGCTTCTTAGTGTAAAGTGATAACTGTCAATAGCCGAGGAAGCAAGCCTTTTTCCATTGGCAGCATACGGCTGGGATCTGCATGCCAGAGGCCTGAAAGGAGTCAGCAGAAATGGAAAGCAGACGAAAAATGGTGATTGGAGGAGTCTTTATATTCCTTGTGAGCTGTGCCACAGGTCTTGCGGTTGGGGGATATATGGGGTTCAGTTATGGCGCCTCATTCATAATCAATGGCGCCCTCTCAAGGGATGCCCGTGAGGTAGAGGCGCGCATAGCAACGCTCAGGGACCTGAGGGCAGGGGAAAAGGACAAGGCCATAGAGAGGCTTGAGACAGGGTTGTCAGATATTCTGATAGTGTTTGATCCGGAGAAACCATATGCCGGGCTTGACAGGCAGACGGTCGTCTCGCTAAGGAAGTCCATTGACGAGGCCAGAAAGTACCGTGCAGAGAATCCCAGGCCCCAGAATGATTTCAGGGCCAAAATGGTCGATAATCTTTTCACTCGCGAACTCTATAAATAACAGCCCTCTGATCATTTGTCCCGGAGGATTATCGTCTCCAATATGACATATAATATGAAAATGAAGATCGCCTGGTTTGACTGCTTCTCCGGCATAAGCGGGGACATGTGCCTCGGCGCGCTCGTGGATGCAGGTGTCCCGCTCAAAGAGATCGAAAAGGGGCTTAAGGCCCTGCAACTGAAGGGCTACAGGCTGACCGAAAAGAAGGTTTTGCGCGCAGGTCTTTCCGCAACAAAGGTGGATGTTGTCCTGTCATCTGAGAGCGGAAAATCAGAGGCCCGGAGATGGAAAGACATTCGGAAGACCGTAAAAGATTCATCCCTGCCAGGGCATATAAAGGAACAGGGCTTAAGGATCTTCAGGAGCCTTTTCGACGCAGAGGCAAAGGTGCATGGGACAACGATCGGGAAGACCCATCTGCATGAGCTCGGCTGCGTGGACTGCCTTGTGGACATCTTCGGAGTACTGTTAGGGCTTTCATATCTTGGCGTAGAAAAGGTCTACGCGTCTGCAATAAATACGGGTAGCGGCACTGTAAAAACAGAACACGGCGTCCTTCCGGTTCCTGCGCCGGCAACAGCTGAACTGCTGAAAGGGATCCCCTGCTATTCTTACGGCCCCGGCTTTGAGATGACGACTCCTACAGGAGCTGCGCTTATTAAGACACTGTCCTCGGGATTTGGAGAGAGGCCATATTTCTCTGCTGATAAGATCGGGCTCGGAGCAGGCGGAAAAGACCCTGAATGCCAGCCAAATCTGCTCAGGTTGATGGTAGGTGAGGGCCATAAGAATATGCAGAATGAATCAGTGACCGTTATAGAAACTAACATAGATGACATGAATCCTCAGATATATGAATATGTGATGGAGAGGCTTTTTTCTGCAGGCGCGTTAGATGTATTCCTGACACCTGTAATAATGAAGAAGTCCAGGCCCGGAGTCCTGCTTTCAGTGCTATGCAGCGATGATAAGAGGAACAGTCTTATCCAGATAATCCTTGAAGAGACCACTTCAATCGGTATCCGGTTCCATGAGGCAGGCAGGGTCACGATGGAGCGGAAGATGAATGAGGTAAAGACAGAGTATGGCAGGATAAAAGTGAAGGCCTCTTCCTTCGGGAGCGCATCTAAATCCACCCCTGAATACGAGGACTGCAAAAAGATCGCAAAAGAGAAAAACATTCCGCTGATCAAGGTAATAGAGGCTGCAAAAAGAGGGTTGATCAGCAGGAAGAAATAGTCCTTTATTCTGCAGTTCTCCCGGTAATGCCGTTCATCTGAGGTATTCTGTAAGGCGCACAGCTGCAGGCAGCGAGAAGAACGAAAGAAGAGTTGTCACCACTATCATAAAAGCCGAGAGGGAGACATCAAGCCCGAACCTCGAAGCAATGAGCAGCGAAAGCACCATTGTCGGCATTGCGCCCTCAAGAAGCATTGCATCAAGAACTTCCCCCTGAAGACCTAACTGCCTCGCTGCGAGAAAAGATAAAGAAGGAGAGACCAGCATCTTGATGGCGACTGCAGGGATGACCGCAAGCGCATGGCTGACCTTCGGCAGAGCGAGAGCAAGTCCGATGCTGAAGATCATAAGCGGAACCACAAGACCCCCCAGCAAATCGAGAGTCCTCATCACAAACGCAGGAAGGGCAATGCCTGATGCCCTCAAGGCTGCTCCGAGAACAATGCCCCAGATTGGGGGGAGCGAAACTATCGCCAGTATTGATTCTTTGATATCCAACCTTCTGCCTTCACCATATCTTGCTGCTATGGATGCACCTGCAAGCCAGAGGACAGGAGTTGTTGCGAGCAGATCATAGAATATTGCATATTTTGCAGCGGCCTGGCCGTAAAGTCCGGTCAGCACAGGGAGACCGAGATATGTCACATTCCCGAAGGCCGCGGAGATCACAAGCACACCTGTCTCCTTTTGAGAAAGATGGAAGAACTTTCCAGACAGTCTGTAGCATGCCCATGCAACTGCAAGTGCGGAGAGAGTGGTAATCCATGCTGTTGCAGGTATGAGGAGCGCCTCCATGTCCAGCGGAGATATATAAAGTGTCCTGATGCAGAGCGCAGGCAGAAATATATTCAGGACGACCGAATTGATCCCCTGTCTCAGAACGCCGGTATCGATGCCTCCTGGTTTGAGCCTGCGAAAGGCTATTCCCGAAAGAATGACAAGGCCGAACGAGAAGAGAATATCCTGCATGGAAGATTATACTTTATATGGCTGATATGCTTGTTGACATGACCGGATAAAATTCCAGGGGATACTTCCTGAGAGTGTGATATCAGGCCTGCCGTACCTTTAGCTGACACCTGACCTCTGGAAAAAAGCAGCAGGCCTCTCAGCTCAACTGAAAAAGAGCGGGGCGAATCTCCCACTTTCAGATATCCTGGTTGCTGCAGTCGCGATAGAGCATAAACTCCCTGTCTTTACCCTCGATAAGCATTTTGAACAGATCCCGGGGGTGAGAGTGTACGGGGCGTGAGATGAGAAACAATAAATGGGATGTGTCCCTGGATGTGCTCATGTCCCTGGATGTGCTCACGCCGACTCGGCAGACAGGAGACCACTGACCAAGTCACCGAAGGGATGTGAGGGGTAAAAATGACAGTGAGATCAATCAAGTGGATGTATCCCTGATTTATTTGCTAATTTATTACATCTTCAACGTTTAATGCCATGAGGGAGCCATGCTTGAACTAAAGTTTGTTGTATCAATTGCTGAACGGGATGTTGACCTTTTGATCATGGAAGAACTATCAGTCAGTGAAGAATTCCGAGAATGGTTTTCGTCGCGTGTATTTGGAGAGCCTGTCTACCAATCACACATAGGTGCTTGGCACTCCGTCAGCGATTCCCAATTTGGAGAATCAGATATTGCCTTTCTTTTCGAGGCCATTGATGGCTCTCGTACAGCAGTCTTGATAGAAAACAAAATCGATGCCCCGCCGCAATCTAAACAGGGTGAACGTTATCGTTTACGTGGGGATAAAGGTCTTAAAGAAGGGTATTGGGACAAATTCAAAACTTGTGTAATCGCACCGAGTAAATACCTGGCTTCTTGTAAGCACTCAGAAAGTTACGATGTTGAGATTGGCTACGAGGAAATTCTGGCTTATTTCCAATCACGCCGCCCGAGAGATGAGCGGTTTCCTTACAAGGCCAAGATTTTGCTAGAAGGTATTGAGCAAAACCGCCGCGGTTATCAACCTGAATATAATGAAGAATTAACAAAATTTGTTTCAGACTACTTCTTATTTGCTTCATCAGATTATAATAGTCTTGGTATGCAAGAAGCCAAGCCACGTCCGACCAGAAGTACATGGATTATGTTTTACCCTAAATCGCTGCCAAAGGGAACAAATCTGGTTCATCAATTGACGGCTGGTTTTGTAAAAGTGTTATTTAATGGGGGAGCAGAGACCTTTGATGTCTTTAGAGATAAATATGGCGGGAAATTGTCACCCGGCGCATCTATTGGTGTAGTTGGTAAATCCGTGGCTATATCTATAGAGGTGCCCAAGGTTGATCCTCTGTTATTTGGTTTTTCTGAACAAAAAGAAAAAGTTGCGGAGGCGCTAACACAATTATCAGTATTAGAAAAAATAGTGGCCGAAAATGGCAATCTTAAAACCAGTTAGAGAAACATCCCTATTATTATCAGTATGGTGAGGTAATCTGGCTGCTACGGTACAGCTATAAATATGTTTTAAAAAGGGGGAGTCATGTTTCAGCGATTATTGTATCTCGGCCACAATACAAGGAGGATTTCAATTTTGAAGAAAGTACTAACACTCCTGACACTGGTTCTTGCGGTTTACCTTACGGGCTGCGCTACTGTTCCGATGGCCTCTATCGAAGATGACCAGCTTAGAAAACAATTTTCTGTACCATCGGAAGGGAAGGCTGGCGTGTACATTTACAGGAATTCCAATTTTGGCTCTGCGCTTACGAAGGCGGTATACATTGATGATCATTTAGTTGGAGCAACAGCCCCGATGACCTACTTCTTCAGGGAAGTCCCTGCAGGCCAGCATAAGTTGTCTACGCAATCCGAATTTGGCAATAACGAACTCATCCTTATGGCCAATCCAGGACTGAACTACTATGTGCGTCAGTACATCAAGATGGGTGTTTTTGTTGGAGGCGCCAATCTTGAGCTGATGTCAGAAGAGGAAGGGAAGAAGGGTGTTTCGGAGTGCAACCTCGCAAAATAGACGCTAACACTTTTTCTATCGCAAGTTTTTGATAACAGATGCAGAGATGCTTGTCAGTGCCGGTTTGAGGCTGAGAAGATAAGGGTTGGGTGAGGGCGAAATCAGCTTACAGTCTTATCGGAACATTTCGTTCCCTGAGATATTCCTTGGCCTCTCTGACCGTATATTCCCTGAAGTGGAATATGGAGGCGGCAAGCGCTGCATCCGCCTTTCCTGCTGTAAGCCCCTGATAGATGTGTTCGAGGTTGCCTACTCCTCCTGAAGCTATCACAGGTATGGTGACAGTCTCTGAAATGGTACGGGTCAGCTCAATGTCATATCCGTCCTTTGTGCCGTCCTTGTCCATCGAGGTGAGCATGATCTCGCCTGCGCCGAGCTCTTCCATCTTCTTTGCCCATTTTACGGCATTGATCAGCTTCATCTTGCGTCCGCCGTGTGTGGAGATGGCCCATGACACCTCCATATTATCAGGCATAACCCCACCTTCACCTCCCCTTAGCTTAAGGGGAGGACGGGAGGGGTTAGACATATCGAGTATCACATCATTCATTGAGGCATCTGAGAACCAGTCCTCACCTGTTGCGTCTGCCATGTTGTCCGCGATCCTCTTGGCGTCTATTGCAACCACAATGCACTGGCTTCCGAATTTCTCTGCAGCGCGGCTTATGAAGAACGGGTCCTTGACAGCGGTCGTGTTGATCGAGACCTTGTCGCAGCCTGAGTTCAAAAGCGCCCTGATGTCGTCAATGCTCTTTATTCCCCCTCCGACCGTGAGAGGCATGAAGACATCCTCGGCTGTTCTTTCAACCACATCGAGGATTATCTTGCGCTTTTCATGTGAAGCAGTGATGTCGAGAAATATGAGCTCGTCAGCGCCCTGCTCATCGTAGAACCTTGCGTTCTCGACAGGGTCTCCTGCGTCGCGCAGATTGACGAAGCTGACGCCTTTGACAACGCGCCCGTCCTTCACATCAAGACATGGGATTATCCTCTTTGCCAGCATGTTATTGGGCAGCGTCCTGTGTGAGCTTTATCGCTTCCTTGAGATCGAGTGAGCCGGTATATATTGCCTTGCCTGTTATTGCGCCCCAGACGTTCTTCACATTCAGCAGGTTCTTTATATCATCGATGTTCGAGATGCCGCCCGAAGCAATGACCGGTATCTTCACCGCATTGACCATCTCCTCAAGAGCAGGGATGTTCGGCCCTGAAAGCATGCCGTCGCGGGCAATGTCAGTATAGATGATGCCGCCGATGCCGATGTTCTCGACCCTTTTCGCGAGCTCTTTTGCCTCGACTGCGCTTACCTCTTCCCATCCCTTCACTGCAACCATGCCGTTCTTCGCATCTATGCCGATGAAAATCTTTCCGGGGAATTTGGAGCATGCCTCCATCACAAAGGCTGGATCTTCGATGGCTGCAGTACCGATTATCACGCGGTTTATGCCTGCTGAAACAAGTTTGTCGACGGTCGCCAGATTTCTGATCCCGCCGCCGACCTCTATGATCATCTTTACGCTCTTTCTTATCTCAACGATCCTGTCAAAGTTCTTCTGGCTTCCGCTGAACGCGCCGTCGAGGTCGACCACATGCAGCACCTTTGCGCCCATGTTCTCCCACTTTTTTGCGGTCGCCGCAGGGTCTTTGGAATAGACAGTTACATCTTCTTTCCGGCCCTGCAGAAGCCTTACGCAGACGCCGTCCTTTAAATCTATTGCAGGAATGATAAGCATGTATTACTATACCAAAACAGCTTTCAAATTTACACGGCAGGAAATGTACAACATTCAGAAAATAATAAAAAATCCGGGTCTCGCGAGGCGTTTGGCTGGATATTCCCTGGCCATCCTGATCGTCCTTCTCGCAGCAGAAAGTTCATCTGCCTTCACTGTCCCTGAGAAGCTCGTTTACGACCTTACATGGACCGGAGTAAAAGCAGGTACAGCAGTGCTTGAGGTTGCAAATGAGAAGGACCTGATTCGCATCACCTCTACCGCCAACTCTGCCGGCTGGGTCTCTGTCTTCTATACAGTTGAGGACAGGGTAGAGTCGGTCCTCGAAAAGGGCAAGGCACAGACATTTATAGGCAGGCCCAGGAAATATCACATAAAGATACGCGAGGGCAGACACAGACGCGACAAGGAGATAAATTTTGATTTCGAGAAGAAGAAGGCCCTCCTGGTTGACAATCTTGCTCAGAAGAAGAACGAATATGCCTTTGAGAAGAACGAAGTGTTCGATCCGCTGTCAGTGCTCTTTTATGTGAGGACCCTGAAGCTTGAGGTTGGCAAGCCGGTCTATGCAGATGTGATAGACAGCAAGAAGCTCTGGACAGTGGAGGTGCAGGTCCTGAGAAGAGAGAAGATACAGACCATTCTTGGAGAGATCGATACAGTTGTGATAAAGCCCCTTATGCAGTCAGAGGGAATATTCAGCAGAAAGGGCGACATCCATATCTGGCTCACTGATGACCAGAAGCATATCCCTGTAAAGATGCAGACCAAGGTGGCTGTCGGTTCTGTCACTGCAATGCTCGTCTCGGGAGCATATTAAATAACACCCCCTCTTACACCAAGAGGGGGAATTACCTCCACTTTTCTCCTCTGCGAATCCGCCTGTGTGCGGAAAGATAAGGGGAGGCAGGGAGGGGTTAAGAGGCCTTTACTATCCCCCTAATAATCCACTGTAATCGTTTATACTATTAAGCCATGTCTATATCCAGAAAGATAATCTCGATGATAATGCCGTATTGGCCGCGTATCCTTGCCGGCATACTGCTCAGCATCATCCTCTCGGGCATAACCGGCGGACTGGCATGGATAGTAAAACCGGTCTTCGACGAGGTCTTCATCGCGCAGAAATACCATCTCGCCATGTTCATCCCGATCGGCGTCTTTCTCCTCCTCTGCACAAAAGGACTTGTGAGCTTCGGACAGGCATACATGATGAGATCAGCAGGCATGAAGCTCGTCAGGGACACGAGGAACAGGCTCTACAGGCATATACTCCACCTTCCTGTCAGCTACTTCGGCAGGGAGGCCTCAGGCATAACAGTATCGAGGGTGATGCTCGACGCAGAGAACCTGAACCAGCTTGTTGCAGGCGTCATAAAGAACTTCGTTGTAGAGATACCGACAGTCCTTTTCCTCATGGGCGTTGCTCTTTACAGGAGATGGGACCTTACCCTTGTCACGATCGTTCTGCTTCCTTTTATGGCATACAGCACAAGGAAGTTCGGCAAACGCATAAAGAAGAAGCGCAAGGAGGCACAGAGAAAGCTCTCTTTCCTGACGCAGAGGATAGGCGAGACCATACAGGGCGCCCGCATAATAAAGATATTCAACAGGGAAGAGGCCATGAGCAGCAAGTTCGAAGAGGACGGCCAGCGCTTCTACCGTGAGATGCTGAGGGTCGTCCGCACAAAGGAGTTCACGAACCTGCTCATAGATGTCTTTACAGGGATCGGCATATCAATAGTCTTCTGGTTCGGCTTCAGTCTCGTTAAGAACGGAACAATCACCCCGGGGGACTTCATCTCGATTTACACTGCAATATATCTCATCTTCAATCCTGTAAAGAAGATCGGCGACGGATATACAACACTTCAGGAGGTTAGGGCATCCATAGAGAGGATAGACACGCTGCTTGAGGCTGAGCATGAAGACCCGGGAAGCAGGAAGGTGGATGGCTTTAAGGAGGTGCTTGCATTCGAGGGAGTGGGCTTCAGGTATCCTGGCAGCACTCATCCGGTAATAAGCAATATCGATCTGAATATAAAGAGGGGTGAGATCATTGCGATAGTAGGAAGGAGCGGCGTCGGCAAGTCAACGCTCATAGATCTTATCCCCCGTTTCAACAGACCGTCAGAGGGAGTAATAAGGCTCGACGGGACAGACCTCAACGAGATAGAGGCCTCTTCATTGAGAGGTCTCATAGGCATCGTTAGCCAGGACATCATCCTTTTCAACGATACGATCAGGGAGAACATTCTTTTTGGAAGGCCTGACGCAACCGAGGAGGAGATGAAGAAGGCTGCAGAGCTCGCGTATGCCGCAGACTTTATCAACGAGATC
>Ga0233425_10008356_pt1 | contig 13830 bp, 12 predicted proteins | sample Watercolumn_Towu_2_FD_181712 | JGI IMG/M metagenome (GOLD analysis project Ga0233425, IMG submission 181712) | Freshwater microbial communities from Lake Towuti, South Sulawesi, Indonesia - Watercolumn_Towuti2014_140_MG | ecosystem: Environmental > Aquatic > Freshwater > Lake | place...
AAGCCCCGCTGTTTTTAATCCGGTGTGGCGTAGCAGGGCGGAGGCTTGATGTTGAGCTTGATCGATAAGGTAACCCCGAAAAAGATGTACCAGTCCTTGTTACGCGGGTTGCCGCGCTGCTCGTTGATGTTGACGCCCGCATTCTTCGAGCGGTCAGATAAGCTCTGGCTTAGCTCGGAGCTGTATGGCTTGAGGGCCGGATCAGGATAGGTGCCGCTCACATCATCCAGGTAATCGGTAAAGGTCTTTCTCGGACCCCATTCGAAGCCGATCCCCACCTGCTTCGACACGTTCATTTTCAGGCCGATCCCGAAGGGGATAGACATTTGCGTCAGCTTGTAACGCTTGTCCTGCCCCTCTGTCCTCAAAGGCTGCAGGTCATACCAGTAATTGCCCACCTGCGCCCTCGGCCTGAAATTGAACACGCTGAGGCCCAGAAAGAGGTAAGTGGTGAATTTGTATTTGTCGTTGCTGATGCGGTATTCCAGGAAATTAAACTCGGCCAGCGCGTTAAACTCCCTGATCTGCGATTTGAAGTTCAGGTTTCGTTGCAGCTGATCGGCATCGTCGCTTTGAGAATCATCGCCCATAATATTCCCGAAGTTGAAGCCAAAGCGAAAGGCATAGCGGTAATTAGGCGTAAAGCGGTAGAAGAGGCCGCCGGCCGGCTGTGTCATGTTGAACTGTTTCCGGGGATTCAGATCGCCGATATAATAGGAGCCGCCCAGGATAAAGCCGGCCTCATGCTGTTTGAAATGACGCTTGGATGCCTGTGAAAAGGCATGGCTTGCCAGCAGGAGGCAGAACACCACACTATACAGAAAAGACCTCATCAGGAATTAAAACGCTTCAACTTTAAAATTAGTATACATCTTTACAAAATTAGCATTTTTACCTTACGAAGCTCGTTTTTGCCCTCCGTTAGCACCAGGTATAAGCCCGGAGCCAGGTTGCTTTTTTGGAACAGGTAGCTTTCCGAGCCACAGGTATCCTGCCTTACGAGCTGCCCCGCGCTGTTGTATACCCTGATGGTCCTGGGGCCCTTATCACCGAATACCAGCGTTGCCTGATCCCTGACGGGGTTCGGGTAGATCGCGAATCCTCTATCCTGGTCCGCCTGATCGAGTCCTGCCGTGGAGGTGTTGCAGGTCATGGTGCTGAAGCCGTCGAGCTTGCCATAGCCCCAGCGGCTGTTGGGAAGCGAGGTTGTGGTGTACATGTCATTGTAGGCGCAGTTGATGATGGCCTGCTTAAGCTGCCGGTTGGTGGCCGTCGGGTACTTCTGAAAGTATAAGGCAGCCAGGCCCGCCACCACAGGGCTCGAGGCCGACGTGCCGCCCGCCGTGATGTGGTAGCCGCCCTGGGCCACCACCTGCGGCGCATTGGCGATCAGGTTCGGCAGCATGCCCATCGCTGCGCATGTCAGGATCGTGGCCCCCGAAGCAGTAATGTCCGGCTTTACCTTGTTGTCGCGCGATGGCCCGATGCTGCTGCTCGCGGCAATATCGCCCGGAACTTCGGTCGTGGTCTGCACCGTATTGTTGACATCCACATACTGGTTGCGGTTCACATAATTGGCCACGGCGATCACCTCTTTGCTGCACTGAAAGCCGCTCACGATCGTCTGGGCCGTGTCGGCCTTTTTGTAGTGTGCCATGTCCGGGTATTGCGAGCTGTTGGGCAGTCCGGAGGTCACATAGTCAAAGCTCCAGGAGTCGGTACGGCCCGTGCCGCTGTGCTCGATGCGCCAGAGGAAGCCGGCGCTGTCGGCGCGGATCTTCAGGTTCATGCGGTACACGCCGAAAGGATTGATGTCGGCAATGCTTTCCACGATCCCGATGCGCTGGGCGTTATGGTAGATCGTGTCGCGCTTTAAGGTATTCAGCGCATAATTGTATAGTTTAAAGCCCGTCCGGCCCAGGTTGTGAAAGGCCGGATTGTTGACGCCCACCGACCATTTGACGTTTTTGATGTCGGCCGTATCCGCATATTCATCCAGCCGCAGGATCGTGCTTCCCTGGATCCACGAAAAATTCGTATCCGCCGGGCTGATGTTGTAGCCCACGTGAAAGGGAATGTTTCCCGCATTGCCCGCCGAGGCCACCAGCGCCCTTCCCGGCGTTTGCGTGATCATGGTATCGATGATCCTCGACTCGAGGTCGGTGCCGTCGTGGCTGCCGTCGTAATCGCCCACGCTGGCATTGATCACCACCGGCTTGCCCATGAGCGCAGCTTTTGCGAAAATGTATTGTACCGCATCGGCAATGGTATGGTTGGGATTGCTGAAATCCAGCGCCACCACCACGATGTCCGCTTTGGGCGCCATGCCCCTGAAATGGTTGATGGCTAAGCCATTGCCTGCCGCAATGCCCGAGCTGGCTGTGCCATGCCCGTAATGCGCCAGGTCGTCGTGCGTGCACTGCCCCAGGTCTATCTCCGAATGATCCCATTCCTGCCCGTAGCCGAAGAGCGTCGGTGTATTGGCAGCCAGGGGCTTGTTCATGTCCCAGAGGTAGCTGATCCGGCTCTTGCCGTTGGCATCCTTAAAATCAGGATGGCTGAAATCCGTCCCCGAATCGATGATGCCCACCACCACACCTGTGCCGTCGTACGCCTGCGGGAGCGGGGAAAGCCCGTCGTGAATGCCTTTGATGCGGTTCCTCACCACGCAGGTATCGCCCATTAGCTGTAGCTGATGGCTTAGCTGCTCTATCCTGACAACCTGTTTCAGCCTGGCCAGCTTTTTCAGATCGCTGACGGTGGAGGTCGCCGCATAAATAGCTCCGCTTTTGTAATGCAGGGTGGTCTCCTCCAGGCCGCTGCCCCCAAGCTCAGTACCGGCTTTGACCATGATGTAAACCCTGAAGCGCTCCCCTGTATCAGGCTCCTCCAGCTTGCGGATCAGCTCCGCATTGAAAACACTTTGTGCCTCGCATAGCAAAGAGAGCAGCAGACCAGTAAAAAATGCAAAATGTTTGTGCATAGGACACGATTTATCACATTAAATTACAAAAAATTTAGATATTTACAAGATGCGAGTTTTGTTGTTTCTGTTGATGATGGGTTGCAGTCTTGCCAAAGTGGTGGCGCAGGACTCTGTGGCTTACTCCCGGGATTTCAGGTTATACGAAGGCCTGTACCTCGGCTACCAGGATTTTCGCTACAACTGGCCTATTCCCAAGGAGAAGATCATCACAAAGATCAACAAGGACCAGCTCGATTTTTATACCAAGCTTATCGAAGGCGAGTTTGTGGAGTATTATGAGCGCGATGGCTCGGTCACGAAAGTACGCTCCGAAAAGGTATGGGGCTACTGCCAGAACAACAATATATTCATCAACCAGAACAAGAAATTTTTCCGTATCCCGGTATTCGGGGCCATCAGCAATTTTATCGGTACGGTGGAGGTCATCAACTATTCTCCGGGCTACGATCCCTTTATGAATGCGCCCATCGGCAGCACGCAGATGAAAACGCTGGAGATCAGGCAATACCTCTTTGATTTTTATACCGGCGATATCACGCCTTTCAGCACCGAGCAGCTGGAAGAGTACCTGAAGAGGGATGAGGCCGTGTACAAGGAATACATGGCCCTGAGCCGTAAAAAGAAAAAGGAGCTGGCCACCAAATACATCCGCATGTATAATGAAAAGCACCTGGTGTATTTCCCCAAAGGCTGAGCGCTTTCTGTGGCCCGGGGAAAAAAGAAGTTCTTACCTTTATGTTAATCAAAAACCAACAGCTATACCATCCCGAATCATCACGACGCGTCGTGACGGGACAAGTTGTGGCCTTAAAGAACAATAAATCCTACACATGAAAACACTACTACTGATTGCCTGCGCAACCTTATCGCTAAATCTTAATTCACAAAATACAGCCAAAGACCTTTTCCAGGCCAGCGAGATCGTTTGGTACGGACTCAATTTTACAGAAGCCAGAATGGTCGGCTCTTTCGATCAGGCCATGGGCGCCGGCGCCGCCACGGCTTCTGAGATCAAAAATAAATGGATGTCGGCCTGGAACGGGCTGATCATTGCCGAGCCGCAAAATTACAAGCTGAAAGAGGCCTTTGAAAAAGAAAGCGTTTATTATGACATTGGTCCGGCTGAGAAAGCCAACCAGGCGATCAAAACGGGGGAGCTGATGACGCCTAACGCTTTCAGCTTTGCCGATCCGCAGAAGTCCATCAAAAATGCCATTGCCCGGATGAGCGGTGGAGAGAAGAATGCGGGCATTGCCGTTACCTTTGTGGTGGAAAGCTTTAATAAAACAATGGAGCTGGCCACCGTGTACGCGGTTGTGTTCGATATTAAAACCAAAGCCGTGCTCATCAGCGAAAAGATCACCGGAAAGCCCACGGGAATAGGCCTCCGCAATTTCTGGGCCGGCGCCATGAAGCAGGTGATCAAGCAGATCCAGAAAGACTATTACCCGAAATGGAAAGCGGCGAATAAGTAATGGTATTCATTAACTAAAAACAGTTTCCACTTTCACCCATAGACTTGTTGGTGAGAATACCAACAGCGGCGGAGAGAATGCCTGCGCCCGGGATCGCAGAGGAAATCTCCCGCGCCGTTCCTTATGCGGGAATTGCAGCGCAGAGCCCGTAAGGCGCCCAAAAATAAACCACTTACAGGGATTCTGAAAGCCTCTCTTTTTTCATTTTGGCGGTGATTTATAGCATTTTTAGCTTAACTTTATAACCTTAAAAAATTCAGAACTATGTCAGAAACAGGAAGGCAAATCATTTACAGCATGGTGAATGTATCCAAGATACATCCGCCGAGCAAGCAGGTCTTAAAAGATATATACATCTCCTTTTATTACGGAGCGAAAATCGGCGTCCTCGGTTTGAACGGTTCGGGTAAATCCTCCCTGCTGCGCATCATGGCGGGCATCGACAAGGATTACCTCGGAGAGATCCACCAGTCGCCGGGCTACAGCATCGGCCTGCTGGAGCAGGAGCCAAAGCTCGACGAGAACAAAACGGTGCTGGAGGTGGTGCGTGAAGGCGCGCAGAAGCACGTGGACATCCTCAACGAGTTTGAAGAAGTGAATAACAAGTTCATGGACGAAGAGATCCTGAACGATCCGGATAAGATGGACAAGCTCATCAATCGCCAGGCACAGCTGCAGGACCTGATCGACCAGTTCGATCTCTGGAACCTCGACCAGCGCCTGGAGCTGGCGATGGATGCCCTGCGTTGCCCTGACAGCGATACACCGATCAAAGTTTTATCGGGTGGTGAGCGCCGCCGTGTAGCCCTGTGCCGCCTGTTGCTGCAGGAGCCCGACATCTTATTGCTCGATGAGCCTACCAACCACCTCGATGCGGAGAGTGTCGACTGGCTGGAGCAGCACCTGAAACAGTACAAGGGAACGGTGATCGCCGTTACCCACGACAGGTACTTCCTGGATAACGTGGCTGGCTGGATCCTGGAGCTCGACCGTGGCGAAGGTATTCCGTGGAAAGGAAACTACTCTTCGTGGCTGGAGCAGAAAGGCAACCGCCTGAAGCAGGAGGAGAAAACGGAGAGCAAGCGTCAGAAGACCCTGGCGCGTGAGCTCGAATGGGTGCGCCAGGGCGTGAAAGGACGCGGCGTGAAACAGAAAGCGCGTTTGAGCAACTACGATAAACTGATGAGCGAAGACATCAAGGACAAGGAAGAGAAACTGGAGATCTTCATTCCTAACGGTCCGCGCCTTGGGAATGAGGTGATCGAAGCCATCGAGGTATCGAAAGGATTCGGCGACCGCCTGCTGTATGAGCACCTGAACTTTAAATTACCACCTGCAGGAATCGTTGGGATCATCGGCCCTAACGGCGCTGGTAAGACAACCCTGTTCCGTATGATCATGGGGGAGGAAAAGCCGAACAGCGGCGAGTTCAAGGTAGGGCCGACGGTGAAGATCGCCTATGTGGATCAGAACCACAAGGAGCTCGACCCTAACAAAACGGTGTACGATGTGTTGAGCGGAGGCCTTGACAATATTACGATGGGCGGCAAGCCGATGAATGCGAGGGCTTACATCTCCCGCTTCAACTTCGGCGGCAGCGACCAGGGCAAAAAAGTAAGTGTGCTTTCTGGTGGTGAGCGTAACCGCCTGCATTTGGCGATGGCCCTGAAAGAGGAAGGCAACGTATTGCTGCTCGATGAGCCTACCAACGACCTGGATGTGAATACGCTCCGGGCTCTGGAAGAGGGTCTGGAAAACTTTGCCGGTTGTGCGGTGATCATCAGCCACGACCGTTGGTTCCTCGACCGTGTGTGTACGCACATTCTGGCCTTCGAGGGCGATAGCAGCGTCTACTGGTTCGAGGGCGGCTATAGCGAGTATGAAGAGAACCGCAAAAAACGTTTGGGCAATGTGGAGCCGAAACGCCCGCGTTACAAGAAGCTAACGGTTTAGGAGTGTAGCTTCGGCTACGCTCAGCTACCAATGTGGTGACAAAGTCACCGCTGTATATTTGAAAAGGAAGAACAAGCCGTTCTTCCTTTTTTATGTTTTTGCAACATGCTCTCCGCCAGCCCTGCGGTTTTCTCTGTGCCTCTGCGGTTAGCAAAAACAATCTCTACAAAACGTACTCCACGATATGCCACCAGATCCAGGTGGTAAAGAAAGACAACAGGATGCTGAGGCCGATGATGAGGTTCATGAAGCGGGGGCTTAAGCCGTAACGCTCGGCCAGGATGCTTGCCGAGAGGAACACCGGCATAGCGGCTTCGAACACGGCTATTTTGGAGGTGGTGCCCGAAAGCTTAAGCGCACACAGAACAGCCAGCACCAGGGCAGGAGCGAGTACCAGCTTGTAGGACATGACGATGAGCATAGGCTTCACCTCTTCCCGCCAGCCTTTGAGCGAGAGCTGCAACCCTACGGAGAACAGCGCCAGTGGCGCTACGGTGGCGGCCAGCGTGTGAAAAAAAGGCTCCAGCAGGGAAAGGTCCGTTTCTTTGGGAATCAGTAAAGCTGTGATACAGCCCAGCAGGGGCGGGAAGGTTGCCACCTTTTTCAGAAGCTGCCCGGCGCTTGTTTTTCCCGATCCTGTTGCACTGATGGCAATGGTAATGCCGAACACGGAGAAGAGGAGGAAGGTCACCTGGTCGCAGATAATGGCTGTACTGATCTCCTTTTCGCTGAAGTAGGCGAGGATCAGCGGAAAGCCCACAAAGGAGGTGTTGCTGAGCCCGGAAGCCAGCTGCATGGCGCCGCGCCGTTCCTTGTGCATCGTATAAAAGCGGCTGATGACGTAAATGAACGCGAGCGCCCCGAAAAAGATCAGCACCGGCGAGAGGGCAGGGACCAGCAGGTCGGGCGAGAGCTGAAGGTGAGCAAGGTATTTGAAGGATACCGCCGGTAAGGCGATGTTGATGATCCAGGTGTTGATGCCTTTGTGCGTGTCGGCAGGAATCAGCTTTTGATGCCTGAACAGGACGCCGATAGCGATACAAAATCCGATCAGGATGAAATTTGCCATGTGGCGAAGATACGCAAATCTTTAGCTACAGGACCAGCAAATGCAGCTCACCCGGCAATGGTCGCACCAGTATAGGTGCGCGATCCCTCCACTGCCCCAATAAAATTCATTCCCGTCTTCCTGGGGAATATCGGAATCCATCTGTACCACCACCTGCATTTTTTCCTGGCAACCGCTGCAATCCGGGTAATAATAATCCTGGACGAAATGCGGTCTGCCTCCCACACGGAAATTATTCTCACCGTATTTTCCGCCCTGTATCAGGTACTTTTCCCCCAGGTCTGCCAGGCGCAGGGTACAGGGCTTAAACGCCGGATAGTTTGAAATATACTCTTCAGGTCCCTGGTAGGCCCATGTATCGTCATCTTCTTCGATTATCACGTCCCCGTTTTCCGTATGCCGGTAATAGGTGCCTGCCCCTTCGTCCTCTACCATATACAGGTCTGTCACAAAGGCGATGCGCTTCACGCTTTTTATAGCCAGGTTTTCAGGAACAGGGTCCAGGGTGATGAGGTGCTGCAGCCTTAGCGGTTTACCGGAGGGCTTAGATACTGTTCTCCAGCCGCCCCATTCGTAAGAGCCCGCCAGAGCCGTTTGGGGATGGAAGGATTCATGCGATTGCCTTTTGAGGAAGTTTTCGGGGAAAATGAGGTGTAATGGTGTTTGAGAATGCAGGTACACCCAGTCGTGGTCTTTCCACTGCACGCCAGCAGCCTTCAAATAGGAATTGAGAAGGCGGATGTCTGCCGGGCTTTTAAAATGTTGTGGAATGATTTGCCTGGCAAACTCTTTTAAGGGCCCGTCATTCGTGAGCAGGATCGTCTGAATGGCTCTTGCGGCATCACTGTCTGTTCTTTTTTCGGAAAGATAGGCTTTAAAAAAACCGGCATAGCGGTGGCCATGCTCTTTCCAGAGCAAGGCTTCCTCCTCGCGTCCCGGCGACAGGTCGTTCAGGAAGAGCAGATGCATCCGGTCTGTAAAATAAGCGGGGAAGCATCGCAGGGCGACATGGATCAGCTGCATGGCCGGATGATAGGTCTCGTAGCTTTCGTCCGACCAGGAGCCGTCTTCCCGGCGTACGGCGCGCATCGACTTATAAGGAGCGTAAGGAACGCCCTGCGGCATTAATTGGATCGTATCGAGCAGGTCATAGATAACAGGCAGCCATGTCTCCGTCGGAAACTCCCTGAACAGCGTGTCATAAATGGGGTAGGGCCTGTACTCCAGAGTGGATCCGGCAAGGCTCCACAGGTAATCCCGGATCTCTTCTGCCGTGAACCGGCCGGTAAGCTCGGGCGTGTACCTGAACGCTTCGAAGCGTTTTTCAAAAGCGGCGATCTCTCCGTAGTCCATCATCAGGAAAGCAGGATGGCGATGATGCCGGCAGCGGCCGGGATGGTCTGAATGAAGAGGATCTTTTTGGAAGCCGTCAGGGCGCCATACAGGCCGGCAACCGCCACGCAGCCTAAAAAGAACAGGGCCACATAATTCTGCCAGGCAGGATCGGAGATCAAAAAGCTCCAGATAAGGCCCGCTGCCAGGAAACCGTTATACAGCCCCTGGTTGGCTGCCAGCGTTTTGGTGGGTTTAAACATCTCAGGGGCCAGGGAGCCTTTGAAAGCTTCTTTGCCTTTGGTTTCCCAGGCAAACATTTCGAGCCACAGGATGTAGAGGTGGAGGAGGGCCACAAGGCCCGTGATGAGTTTAGCTGCCAAGATCATAAGATAGATTTTTTGTTAAGTAAAGATACATTATCCGATTCATTAAGCGTAATTTATAATTTGTAAGTCCATCGGGGTTCATGCCTTAAGTCCGGGCCAGCAGGACATTCGTTCCCGACCTGGTGCAGCTCTTTACGCGCTCATGGGAGCAAACGAAAAAAAGCGAAGACCCTGTCTTCGCTTTTTCAGGCTAAAAATGTCTGAATTATGCCTGTGCGGTAGGGCCGCCGAAGTTCAGCGGCAGCGCGTTCATTTCACTGTCCTTGATTTTGCCGTTCATCTGCTCAAAGCGCTGCACGTTTTCCGATAAGGCTTTCATCAGGCGTTTGGCATGCTGAGGCGTTAATACAATGCGCGATTTTACTTTGGCTTTCGGAACACCCGGCATCACCTTGATGAAATCCACCACGAACTCAGTAGGAGAATGCGTAATGATAGCAAGGTTCGAATAGATGCCTTCTGCAATCTCTTCAGACAGCTCGATGTTCAGTTGGTTTTCAGGGTTTTGGTTTTCCATGATGTGATTTTTTTTATGAAGGTACGGGTTTTATTTCAATGTCGGCATGGCTTCGGTGCTTCAACTATGCTCAGCAACCGGCTCAGCCAATATAAAGAACAAATGACCGGCCCCTGAGCGTAGCCGAAGGGTCGGTCATTTGTGATAGCTTCTTATGATCAGTTGATCATCTCAACCGACCGCTTGATGAACTTCGTGAGCTCTTCGCCTTTCAGCAGGCCTTGCGACAGCATCGCCAGGTCGGCGGCCTGCTTGGCCAGCTGCGCCTGCGTGTCGCTGTTCTTCTCAGACAGGATCTTGCTGATCAGCGGGTGATTTGAGTTGACCACGAGGTTGTACATGTCGGGCATAGAACCGTAGAAGTTCATACCGCCGCCACCCATTGCGCTCATGTCTTTCATCCGGCGCATAAACTCAGGGCGGGTGATGAGCATCGGCGAATCGGTTTCGCTGAGGCTTTCAAATACCACGGAGAATTTCTCTTTGGCAACCACGCCTTCCACGATCGGTTTCAGGGTGTTCTGCTCTTCCTCGGTAAGCTTGCTTACCTGGGCATCGTCTTTTTTGATAAGCTTGTCGATGGTGTCGCTGTCCACGCGCACAAACTGCACGTTGTTCAGCTTGCTTTCCAGGTGGTTGATGAAGTGAGCATCCAGCGGAGAGTCCATCATCAGCACATCATAGCCCCTTGATTTGGCAGCGTCGATGTAGCTGTATTGCTCGTCGGTATTGGTAGCGTAGAGGTACACCACCTTATTGTCCTTATCCGTCTGGTTCGGCTTCACATGGTTCTCATACTCTTCGAAGGTGAAGGATTTGCCATCGGTGTTTTTCAGCAGGGCAAACTTCACGGCTTTCTCGTAGAATTTCTCATCGCTGATCATGCCGTATTGTACGAAGATCTTGATGTCGTCCCATTTGGCTTCGAAATCCGCGCGTTCTTTTTTGAAGATCTCCTCCAGCTTGTCGGCTACCTTTTTGGTGATGTGCGCCGAGATCTTTTTCACATTGCCATCGGCCTGTAAGTAGCTGCGGCTCACATTCAGCGGAATATCCGGGCTGTCGATCACACCGCGCAGCATCGTCAGGAAGTCAGGCACGATGTTCTCCACGTTGTCGGTTACGAACACCTGGTTGCTGTAGAGCTGGATGCGGTCTTTCGGCGCTTCGAACTTGTTGGATAATTTCGGGAAATATAAAATACCGGTCAGGTTGAACGGATAATCCACGTTCATGTGGATGTGGAAGAGCGGCTCTTCGAACTGCATCGGGTACAGCTCGCGGTAGAAGGCCTTGTAGTCTTCGTCTTTCAGCTCCGATGGTTTTTTGATCCAGGCCGGGGTTGGGTTGTTGATGATGTTCTCAACTTCCACCTCTTTGCTTTTCGGGTTGCCTTTTTCGTCCTTTTCGTCCGTCGGCACCCAGGTTTTGCGGGTTCCGAACACGATCTCTACCGGTAAGAATTTGCAATATTTGGTCAGTAAGGTCTGGATGCGCTCTTTTTCCAGGAACTCCTCGCTGTCGTCGGCAATGTGCAGCACGATGTTGGTGCCGCGCTCGGCCTTGGTCGTTTCTTCGATGGTGTATTCGGGGCTGCCGTCGCATTCCCAACGCACGGCTTTGGCGCCTTCCTTATAGGATAAGGAGAAGATCTCCACCTTTTTAGCCACCATAAAGGCCGAGTAGAAGCCTAAGCCAAAATGACCGATTACGACATTTTTGTCAACCTTGTCCTTGTATTGGTTTACGAATTCTTCCGCCCCGCTGAAGGCGATCTGCGTAATGTATTTTTCGATCTCCTCGGCAGTCATACCGATGCCTTTATCCTTGATCGTGAGGGTCTTGGTCTCTTTGTCCAGCACCACCTCGATTTTGAGGTCGCCGAGGTCGCCTTTAGCCTCGCCCATAGAGGCCAGGGCTTTCAGTTTCTGGGTAGCGTCTGTCGCGTTACTCACCAGCTCACGTAGAAAGATCTCGTGATCGCTGTATAGGAATTTCTTGATAATCGGGAAAATGTTCTCTGTCTGTACGTTAATCTTTCCTGTGCTCATAATAGTATATCAATTTTAGATTAAATATAATGCTTTGTGCCTGAATCAGGGCAAAGGTTATACCAAGCGCTAAAAAGTGACAAAATGGCAAGGAGAATTCTGGCGGGTAGAGAAGCTACTTTATACGATTTCCTTTAAGATCAATAATTTGCTCATTCTGAAGGTCGATCTCGTAAATGTTTCCCGATTGGATCGAATTTGTAATATTTATAGCGATGCTCTTAATGCCTTCCTTAGTAATATTTTCTGACCCTTCGCTGCCGGTTTTGGGATAGATGAAATCAACAAAAATCTTGTCGCTTTTGACATTGCACATCGAGATGCATCTATATGAACCTCTTTTCCCAATACCAATAGTGCTATTTGGGATCCTGTATTTATTGATGCTGTGAATGCCTGGAGAGTTTCTCAGAATATCTTTTGTGATGTGCAGTTCATCTATATTCTTATCTGAAAAGTAAGTACATACGTCTTTAAATATACCGGAATAATTATTTTTCTTTTCAAGATCGGATATAACCTCGAGAAAATAACCGGTACAAAATACCTTCATAAATCAATCGGATGAAGTTTTAAGAAATTTATCCATGATATTGTCAATGTCCGGATCGTTTTCTAACTCCAGGCCAATCGCCCGGTCTTGCACAAGTTCTTTCAAATAGCGAATCTCCTCTCGTAAAGAGGCAAACATTGTTTTTACACCAGGATATAAATCTGATTTTCGGACCAATATTAAGATTTGTGTAACAGGCTTCGTAATTTCCAGGATAATTCCAGGTGCTTCTTTCGATTCTTTAAAACTTTTAAAATCCCGCTCAATCTCAAAATTAAGGCCTAATAACATTGAATGCAGTTCTGTTAATATGGAATTGAGCGAATTCATACGATCGAGCATGTCATCTACTTTCTCCTGCCAGGTCAGTTTGTTTTTATATAATAGTTCAGACTGACGTTTTGCAGTATTTAATTTGGAATCTATAGTGAGAATGCTCATAACAAATTAGCATGATGGTTAAAAACCTCTGAGGATTACCTCAATTAGGACAGAAAATTCTCTAACAAAAATAAGATTTTTTTAGAGAAAATAATACTAATTTGTCTGTGAAACCCAAGCGATGAGCGCCAATAAATGCAAAAAGCAGGTGATGAGAAGTGTTAATAACTCCACTTCAGGTACAAGCCACCCCAGGTGAAGCCTGCGCCAAAGGTGGTGAGGATGAGGTTATCGCCTTTTTTGAGCTGGCTTTCCCATTCGGCGAGGCAAATCGGTAAAGTGGCAGAGGTCGTGTTACCGTATTTCTGGATGTTCAGCATTACTTTTTCCATGCCGATGCCCATGCGGTTGGCCGTGCCTTCGATGATGCGCTTGTTGGCCTGGTGAGGCACCAGGAAGGCCACATCGTCGGCCGTCAGGTGATTGCGTTTCATGATCTCCTCGGCCACGTCGGCCATTTTGATCACCGCCACTTTAAACACCGCCTGCCCGTCCATCTCCACAAAGTGCTGCTTGTTGGTCACCGACTCGACGGAGGCAGGGATCAGGCTGCCGCCGGCCGGCTGGTACAGGTGTTTTTTGCCCGCACCGTCGGAGTACATGCGGCTGTCGAGCACGCCGGTACCGTCCGTGGTTGGCTCCAGCAAGACGGCGCCGGCGCCGTCGCCGAATAAGATAGCCGTTTTGCGGTCGGTAAAGTCGATGATGCTGCTCATTTTATCGGCACCGATCACCAGCACTTTTTTGTGGGCGCCGGTTTCAATGAATTTGGAAGCGGTGGTAAGCGCGTAGATAAAGCTGGAGCAGGCGGCCTGTATGTCGAAGCTCCAGGCATTGGTAGCGCCGATCATGTCGCTGACGATGTTGGCGGTAGCCGGGTATTGGTGGTCGGGCGTTACGGTAGCCACAATGATCAGTTCAATATCGAGCGGGGAGAGGTTCTTTTTGGAAAGGATCTTTTTGGCGGCTTCGGCTGCCATAAAAGCAGTGGCCTTGTCCTTATCCTTCAGGATGCGGCGCTCATGAATGCCGCTGCGGGTACGGATCCATTCGTCGGTGGTATC
>Ga0233425_10008357_pt1 | contig 13829 bp, 13 predicted proteins | sample Watercolumn_Towu_2_FD_181712 | JGI IMG/M metagenome (GOLD analysis project Ga0233425, IMG submission 181712) | Freshwater microbial communities from Lake Towuti, South Sulawesi, Indonesia - Watercolumn_Towuti2014_140_MG | ecosystem: Environmental > Aquatic > Freshwater > Lake | place...
GGTTGGCTGACGACCGGGCCGCGCACCAAACAGTTCGAGGCGGAGTTTGCCCGGGCGGTCGGCGCAAGACATGCGGTGGCTGTGAACTCTTGTACGGCCGCCTTGCACTTGGCCGTCGAAGCACTGAATCTTCGGGCCGGACAGGCCGTGCTCGTGCCGACCATGACCTTTGCTGCCACGGCTGAGGTGGTGCGGTATCAAGGGGCCGTTCCCTTGCTGGTCGATTGCGATCCCGTAACGCTGAACGCGGACCTCGGTGACGCGGAGCGGAAACTGGCAGACCTGAAGGCGGGTCGCACGCCGCTCAGCCCGGATTTGGAGGTCGTGGGGATCATTCCGGTCCACGTGGGCGGGCTGATGATGGATGCCGAGGCGGCCGCGGCGTTCGCCGCTGCCCACGGCCTGTGGATAATCGAGGATGCGGCCCACGCCTTTCCGGCAGCCTATCGCAAAGGCCCTGACTCATCCTGGCGGCAGTGCGGCGAAAACACAGCCGCCGTGACGTGCTTCTCCTTCTACGCAAACAAAACGATCACCACGGGCGAGGGCGGCATGGCCGTCACTGACGATCCGCATTTGGCCGATCGCATGCGGCAGATGTCGCTCCACGGTCTGTCGCACGACGCCTGGAATCGCTATGCCGGAAATCACGCCTGGGACTATCGCATCGTAGCCCCGGGCTTCAAGTACAATCTTACCGACATTGCCGCCGCGATCGGCATTCGGCAACTTCAACGAGCCGAATCGCTGCGGCGCGAACGGGCCGAAATTGCCGCGTACTACCGTCGATCGCTGGCTGACGTGGAGGAATTGGCCCTGCCCCCCGATCCGCCCGACCGGCTGCACGCCTGGCACTTGTTTCCCATCCGCCTGCAATTGGACCGTTTGGCCGTCGACCGCAACGCGCTGATCGATTCGCTGCGGCAGCGCGGCGTAGGGACTTCCGTGCATTGGCGGCCGCTGCACCTGCATCCGTACTACGAAGAGGCGTTCGGCTGGCGGCCCGAACACCTGCACGTGGCCAGCGCAGTCTGGCAACAATTGATCAGTCTGCCGCTCTTCCCCGGCATGCGGCAGGAGGAACGCCAGCACGTCGTGCAGGTCGTGCGCGACGTGTGCTCCGCCGCCGCAGTGCGAAGGTAAATCCGTATCTGGGAGACACCATGCCGCTGACCGACCGCCTTGCCGCCGTCTTTGAAAAGGTCTTCGACCTCGAACCGAGCGAGTTCTCGGAAAAACTCGTGCCGGAGGACGTGCTCCGCTGGGACTCGTTGGGCCACATGTCGATGGTCATGGAGTTGGAGGAGCGGTTCAACCTCCATTTCGAGGTCGACGAGATCATGGAGATGTCCTCGGCCGGAAAGATCCTGGAGATTCTGCGCGCGAAGGGGGCCACGGACTGAAGTGCTGCCGCAGACGAGCAACGTCGCCGAGGCGATTCTTGCGGGCGGGCGGCCAGACGCCCCGGCCGTGTGGTTCGGCCGCGAGGTCATCACCTACGACGCATTGCGCCGGCAAGCAGGCAGTGTCGGAACCCTTCTGCTGCGGCAGGGGCTGTGCCGTGGTGACCGCGTGGGGCTGCTGGCCGAAAACAGCCCGTTGTTCATTGCCGGGTATCTCGGCGCGATGCGCGCGGGCTTGTGCGCGGTTCCGCTGCCGACCGATTGCGACGCGGAGGCGTTCGCCCGCTACGCGGCGTCGCTAGGCATGCGTTGCGTGCTGGTGTCGCCGCGGATACTGCCGCGAATAGAGGCGGCTGCCGCCAATCTGGGAGTACGGCTAATCGGCGAACTGCCGGCCGGCTTGTCCGCGGCCGAGGCACTTACCGCAGCCGACGTCGATCCGTGCGTCGATCTGGCGGCCATCATGCTCACTTCGGGTTCCACGGGCGAACCAAAAGGCGTGATGGTTACACACCGCAACATCGAGTGCAACACGCGCGACATCCTCTCGTACATGCACCTCTTGCCGGCCGACCGCGCGATGACCGTGCTGCCGTTCTACTATTGCTACGGCGCGTCGCTGATGCACACGCATCTGATGGCCGGGGCGTCGCTGGTGCTGAACAACCGCTTTCTCTTCCCCGAGAAGGTGCTCGACGAGATCGACGAGAAGCAATGCACGGGGCTGGCCGGCGTGCCGTCGACCTACCAGATTCTGCTCCGCAAGACGCGGCTGGCCCAGCGGCGGTTTCCGTCGCTCCGCTGGCTGCAACAGGCGGGCGGGAAACTGCCCGACCCGTTCTTGCGGGAACTCCGCCAGGCCCTGCCCGACGCCCGGCTGTTTGTGATGTACGGCCAGACGGAAGCCACCGCGCGGTTGAGTTATCTGCCGCCCGAGCGGCTCGACGAGAAGCTCGGCTCGGTCGGCCGCGGGCTGCCCAATACGCGGCTGGAGGTCATCAAGGAAGATCGCGCGCCAGTGCGACCGGGCAGCGGCGAGGTGGGCGAAATCGTCGCCTCCGGCGAAAACATCGCGCGCGGCTATTGGAACGACACGGAGGAAACGGCCCGCTACTTCCGCGGCGGCAAGCTCTACACCGGCGATATGGCTCGCATCGATGCGGACGGATATATCTTCATCGTCGAGCGGGCGAGAGACTTTATCAAGTCGGCCGGCAACCGCGTCAGTCCCAAGGAGATCGAGGACGCGATCGCCGAAATGCCCGCGGTAGTCGAGGTCGCCGTAGTGGGCGTGCCCGACGAACTGTTGGGCGAGGCCATCCGGGCGTTCGTGGTGCCGACGCGGCCCGGAGCGATCGCGGCCGACGACGTGCGTTCACACTGTCTCAAGCGGCTTCCCAACTACAAGGTGCCCGAACACGTGCGCTTTCTGCCCGCTTTGCCCAAGACGAGCAACGGCAAAGTGGCGAAGGCCGAATTGCGGGCCTTTGGATAGTGACGTGCAGCAAACGAGCAACGAACAAATCGACGCCTTGATCCGCGGCCCACAATACGCACGGCCGCAGGCCGAAAAGGAGGCTTTGCTCGCGCCGCTGCTCGGCGAGTTGTGCCTCGACGTGGCGGCCCGCTGTCCGCCCTATGCGCGGTTCTTGAATCGCCTAGGCGGCACCAACTGGCAAACGCTGGCCGACATTCCGCCGTTGCCGGTGAGCGCGTTCAAGCAGTTTCTGCTGTCGGCCGTGCCGCCGCAGCAAGTAGTCCGCGAGTTGCATTCGTCCGCGACCACCGGCCAACAACCGAGCCGCATTCCGATCGATAAGACGACCGCCTTCCGCCTGTCGCGTGCGTTGGCGTCGATCCTCAAGGAACACATCGGCGGCGACCGGCGGCCGTTCCTCGTGCTCGATGCGGCCGAATCGGCGGCGGCGGGCGACAGTCTTACCGCCCGCGGCGCGGCTATCCGCGGCGTGGGCAACTTCGCCACCGAAACGCTTTTCGGCATGGACCTGCTGCCGGCGCGCGAGCTTGTGCCCAACTGGGAACGGATCGCTGCGTTCTTCGACCGGCACGGTAGCGGGCCGGTGTTGCTGTTCGGGTTCACCTTCATCGTCTGGAGCCGCTTCGTGCAAGAGGCCGAGCGGACCGGACGAGAGTTTCGTGCGCCCGGGGCCGTGCTGCTGCATTCGGGCGGTTGGAAGAAACTCGCGGCCGACGCCGTCTCGAAAGAGCAATTCCGGGAGCGGACTGCGGCCGTGCTCGGCTGTGATCCGGCGAAGATATTCGACTTCTACGGAATGGTCGAACAGGTCGGCACGGTGTTCGTCGATTGCGAGGCGGGCAACAAGCATGCCCCGGCGTTCGCCGACGTGCTGATCCGCCGCCCGCTGACGCTGGCCCCCGTCGAAATCGGCGAGTCGGGCATCATCGAAGTCCTGAGCGCGTTGCCGAGCAGCTATCCGGGGCAGGCGATCATAACCGAAGACCAGGGCGTGCTCGTGGGCATTGACGGTTGCCCCTGCGGTCGCCGCGGCAGGCACTTCCGCTTCACGCGGCGCATCGAGCAGGCCGAAGTCCGCGGCTGCGGCGACACCTTCGCCCAATCCAGGGATCTCCGATGAGCATACTCCGCATCACACCGAGCGGCGCTGAACCTGCCGGCGATTCGCTGCGGCCGGTCATCGACGCCTTGAACGGGCGTCGGGCGTGGCTGGCCGACGTGCCGGTGGCGAAGCTGCTCGATCTGCTGGACGACTTCGCCGGCCGTCTGCTCCGCGACGAACGCACGCGTACGCTCGAAGGTGCGATGTTCCTCTCGGCGTGGCTCAAGCGGAGCAACCTGGAAAAGCTGCTGGAACTGAACCTCCAGGGAGATTCGGCCTATCTCGACGGCTTCGTCCCGCACGGCCGCAACTACCTGGCCGCCAAACCGCACGGGCTGGTGGCTGCGTGGATGGCGGGCAACGTCGCCACGCTGCCAATGTTCTCGCTCGTGCCGGCGCTCCTGGCCAAGAACGTCTGCCTTGTCAAGCTGGCCTACGCCGATCCGGAAGGCATGGACCGGCTGCTGGCCGTGCTGGCCGAGTCGGCCGTCGAGGGGCTCCGCGGCGAGGAACTGTTGGAGGCGGTGGCCGCGGTATGGTTCGACTACCGGCAGCAGGCGCTCAACGAAGAAATGTCGCTAGCCGCCGACGCACGGGTGATCTGGGGCGGCCAGACGGCCATCCAGGCCATCACCGCCCTGCCGCGCCGCGAACACTGCGTCGACGTGGTTTTCGGCCCGAAGTACTCGATCGGCCTGATCGGCCGCGCGCTGCTCGATCGCGGCGGCACGCAGCTCGACGGCGTCGTCGCCGCGTTCGTCCGCGACATCGCCATCTTCGACCAGCGGGCCTGCTCGGCGCCGCAGACGATCTTCGTCGAACGCAGCGCGCGCTGCTCGTTGGAGGACATCGGCCGGATGTTCGCCGCCCATTTCGCCCGGCTGGGACCGAAGCCGGGACTGGACGCCTACACCACGATGCGGATTCTCAACGTCCGCGCGGCCTGGGCGCTCGATGAATGCAGGGACGCGATCGCCTCGCCCGACGGGGCCAATTGGACCGTCTGCATGGACCGCGACGTCTCGCTGAAGGAGGCGGTGCAATCGCGGACGATCTTCCTCACCGAGATCGACTCCTGGCGGCAGATCATTCCGCTGCTGACGCCCAAGGTGCAGAGCGTGGGCTTGGCGCTCGACGACCTGGACGAGTCGCTCCGCTTCGCGTCGGCGGCCACGGCCGCCGGCGTCGCCCGCTGCGTCCGCCCGGGAATCATGAACGTCTACGAATCCCCCTGGGACGGCAAGCTGCTGGTCGGCGAACTGGTCCGCTGGGTTTCGCTCAAGCCGTAGGACGCAGTTTCACTGCGTCTATTCTCTTGTAGGACGCAGCTTCTGCTGCGTCTGTTCTTTTGTAGGACGCAGTCTCACTGCGTCTACTTCGCGACGGAGTGAAACTCCGTCCTGCATGGGTGAAGCGTGTGGCTCAGCGGCGCGGCGCCGGCAACAGCGCATCGCGGATCGGCGCGACCCACTGCTTCTTGCGGATGTCGTAGACGATGAAGTCGCCGTCGAACTGCCAGTAGCCCCAGCTCCAACCGAGCTTCTCAGCCTGCCGGGCCACGAAACCGACGTGCCGCATGCCATGGCTTTCGGCAGCGATCGCTAATCGCTGCCGTCGCTTATTGCGAGTGTAGAAGTCGGGCGAGAATGCAGACCCTGCCGTTCCCATCGTGTCTTTCGTATACGCACAGTAGCTTCCCGGCGCCGTCGGAGGCCAGTGCGGGGCGCCTCTCTTCCAGCGGGCTGGCGGCCACCGGCACGCCGGCGTCGTCCAACGGTTTCCAGCCGTCAACGCGCGCGGCGATGATGTCGGAGTTGCCCAGTTTCGTTTGCGGGTAGCTTTCCTTGGGCAGTCCGGCGTCGGGCTTGCCGTCCGCGCCGACCAGCAGGCAGATCATCGCCCCCGGGCCGCCCCAGCCCCAATAGTCGGGCTGCGAGCGCGTACACACGACGAGCATCCCCTTGCGCGGCGCCGCTGTCACCGAGTGCGCGAAGCGGATGCCCGTGCCGAGGTTGCTCCGCAACGTGACGACCGGTTCTTTTTCCAGCAGACTGCCGTCTCGGGCCAGCCGCGCGCTCAGCAGGCTCTGCGCGACGAACGTCAGGCGGTAGTGCTGGCCGTCCCAGGCGATCTTCGGGCAGCAGCCCCAAGGCCAAGCTGACGGCCGCCACGGCGAGAGCAGTCGTCGTGGTCGTCGTACGTATCGAGTGCGGCATGGGAAGTCTCCTTGGCATCGTGGCGCAAGTACCGCGTCCACCCAGTCGCGGGTTTACTATCTTGCCGCGCCCGGCACCACCAAGCGCGAACCGCCCCGGCACCTGGAGGAGAAGCAGTGCTAGCGTCATTCGATGCAGCGCCGGCCGAACGTCCATCGCCCATGCCTAAACGCTCCGCGATTCAATCTTCCCCGGAATCCCGCATCACGCTACCATACCCGCTGTTTGGGAGCACACCTTGTGAAGAATATCCTCGTCACCGGCGGGGCCGGGTTCATCGGCAGTTGCTTCGTGCGGCAGTGGTTGGCCGAGGAGACCGGCCGCGTCGTCAACCTCGACAAGTTGACCTACGCCGGCAATCTCGACTCGTTGGAGGGTGTGCTGGATGACCCGCGGCACGTCTTCGTGCAGGCCGACATCGCCGACCGTGAGGCGGTAGACCGCGTGCTGGCGGAGCATCAGCCGACGGCCATCCTCCACTTCGCGGCCGAATCGCACGTCGACCGCTCGATCGACGATCCGGCCGCGTTCGTGCGTACGAACGTCTTTGGTACGTTTCAGCTCCTCGACGCGGTGCGGCGCTACTTGGCCGGGCTGCCGGTCGAGCGGCAACAAGCGTTCCGCTTCCTGCACGTCTCGACCGACGAGGTGTTCGGCTCGCTCGGCCCGACCGGACTGTTCAGCGAGTCGAGTCCCTACGATCCGAGTTCGCCGTATTCGGCGTCGAAGGCGGCATCCGATCACTTCGTGCGCGCCTATCACCGAACCTACGGTTTGCCGGTGCTGGTGACGAACTGCTCGAACAACTACGGCCCGTGCCAGTTTCCCGAAAAGCTGATGCCGCTGATGATCCTCAACGCCATCGAGGGCAAACCGCTGCCGGTTTACGGCGACGGCCGCAATGTGCGCGACTGGCTGCACGTAGAGGACCACTGCCGCGCACTAAGGCGCGTGCTGGCCGCGGGACGGCCGGGCGAAACATATCACGTGGGCGGCAACTGCGAGCGGACCAACATAGAAGTGGTCGAGACGATTTGCCGCGCGGTCGACGAACTCCGCCCGGGCCTGCCGCACGCGCCGTGTTCGTCGCTGATCCGCTTCGTCGCCGACCGTCCCGGGCACGACCGCCGCTACGCCATTGACTCCAGCAAGCTGCGGCGCGAATTGGATTGGCGGCCGCAGTTCGATTTCGACGCCGGCGTGCGGCAGACCGTCGCGTGGTACTTGGATCATCCGGCGTGGGTCCAGCGCGCGATGAGCGGGGAATACCGCCGGGAGCGACTGGGGTTGCTGCACGAGGCGTCTGCACGCAAGGCCGCGTAATCATGCCGCAGGACCGTTGCTTCTCGAAAGGGATCGTGCTGGCCGGCGGCTCGGGCACGCGGCTGTATCCGATCACGCGGGCGGTCAGCAAGCAACTCCTGCCGGTCTACGACAAGCCGATGGTTTACTACCCGCTGTCGGTGTTGATGCTGGCCGGCATCCGCGACATCCTCTTGATCTCCACGCCGCTGGACATCGGCGGTTTCCAGCGGCTGTTGGGCGATGGCGGACACTTGGGCCTCTCGATCCGCTACGCCGTGCAACCCGAGCCGAAGGGCCTCGCCCAGGCGTTTCTCATCGGGCGGGAGTTCATCGGCCCGGACCGCGTGGCGATGATCCTCGGCGACAATATTTTCTACGGCCACGCCTTCCAGCCGATGCTCGACCGGGCCGTCAGCCGGCCGAACGGGGCGACGATCTTCGCCTACGCGGTGAAAGACCCGCAGCGGTATGGCGTCGTCGAACTGGCCGACGACGGCTCGGCGCTTGGGATCGAAGAGAAACCAGCCGCGCCGCGTTCGGAGTTCGCAGTGACGGGGCTCTACTTCTACGACAACCAGGTGGTCGAGATCGCCGCCGGCCTAAAGCCGTCGGCCCGCTGCGAACTGGAAATCACCGACGTCAACCGGGCCTACATCGGGCGCGGCCAGTTGCACGTCGAGCGGCTCGGCCGCGGCTTCGCCTGGCTCGACACGGGCACCGAAACCTCGCTGCTGCAGGCCGCCGACTTCGTGCAGACGATCGAAGAACGCCAGGGCCTGAAGATCGCCTGCATCGAGGAAATCGCCTTCCACAAGGGCTTCATCGACGCCGAACGACTCGAGCGTCTGGCCGCCGAGTTCCCCAACAGCTACGGGCGGTATCTGCGCAGTCTCCTGGGCAAGACGGGGCGATGAGGGACCGCTCGCTGCAGTCCGACGCGCGCGTTCCGCTACAAGAACTCCATGCGGTTGACCATCTGTTCCGCACTGACGCTGCTGAGAATCGCGGCCAATCGTCGGACCTTCTCCTGCCTCCTCAAGTCATCGTACAGGGCATCGGCAGCAGTCAGATCGGAATCGATCTCTTGACGATTCGCATGGTAATAGGCCAGCGCAGCGTACACTTGGCCTGGCGTGAGGTGCGGGTAGGTCTGCGCAATCTCCTCAGCACCCTGCCCTTGCCTATACAAGGTGGCAACGCGATGGATCGTGATGCGGGTTCCGTCGATCCGCATGCGTCCCCCACACACGTCGGGGGTGCTTACCAGCATTGCGTCCAGCGCTACGGACATCGTTGCGTCTCCTGACAAAGCCCCTTTTCCATTAGTATACCACGCAGCGGGGCAAACCGCACAGGCCGCTGACGTTGGCCGGACAAACACGCTATATTGGTTGCGCGTCGGTCGCAGTCAATCCGCTGTGTCCTCCGGGAGCGTCAGAACGTGCCGATCTACGAGTTCTACTGTGCCGCGTGCCACAAGGTGTTCAACTTCCTGGCGCGGACGATCAACACGGAAAAGCGGCCGGCGTGCCCCCGCTGCGGGCGGACGGGGCTCGACCGCTGGATGTCGTCCTTCGCCATCTCCAAGAACCGGCAGGAGAGCGACGCCGGCGACGACCTGCCGCCGGACATGAACGAGGCCGAGATGGAGCGGGTCATGGAGGACTTCGCCCGAGAGGCCGAGGGCATGGACGAGAACGACCCGCGGCAAATGGCCCGCGTGCTCCGCAAGCTTTACGACAAGACGGGCATGCCGTTGGACGAGAGCACCGCCGAGGCGATTCGCCGCATGGAGGCGGGCGAAGACCCCGAGTCGCTCGACGAGTCCCTCGGCGACGCCCCAGACGACGACACGCCCGACCTTTCACCCGGCGGCCGCCGGCTGCGAGGCTTTGTCCGCAAACGGCTGCCGCCCGAAGTAGATCCAACCCTGTATGACCTTTGATTCGCATACGTCGCATGCCAATGAAGCCTGAATCGCAAGCGAAGGAGATTCGTCCGATGAGAACCACGCTCCAGACCGCGCTGCTGCCCGTAGTGCTTGTTGCCTTATGTCCGATTCTGGCCCGATCCGCCGGCGCTGCCGCGCCGGTGGCCATTTTCCACGTCGGCAACAGCCTGACCGACCAGGCCTACGGGATGCACGATATGGCCAAGGCCCGCAAGCACGAAACGAAGTTCGGCCGGCACATGATCCCCGGCGCGCCGCTGGACTGGCTGTGGAACCATCGCAATGAGGGATTTCGGGAGCCCGGTACGAAGGCGGCCGACGAGATTCTCCAGGAGAACAAGTGGGACGTGCTGATCTTGCAGCCCTTCGGCCACGCCCCCGAAGACGAGGCTGCCGCGGGGGCCAACTACGCGGCCGCCGCGTACAAGGGCAATCCGGCCTGTCAGGTCTATGTCTTCGCCAACTACCCGGAGATCGGCAAAGACCGCGAAAAGGCCGACGAGTGGGAAAAACGCTGGCTCTCGCCGACCGACCGCAAGGGGCGGGCGAACTTCGAGAAGGTCGCCGCGTTGATCGCGGCCAAGTCGCCCGGCAAGAAGCCGGTGCGGATCATCCCCGTCGGCGAGGTCATGTACCGGTTGCACCTTCGCATGAAGGACGGCAAAGTGCCGGGCTTCAAGCACATCGCCGGCCTGTACGAGGATGGCGTGCATCTCAACTCGGCGGGCAAGTACCTGGAGGCCGCAACACATTACGCCACGGTCTTTCAAGACGACCCACACGGCACGATCATCTCTGGGCTGCGGTTCTGGAAGGCCCCGTACTCGGTCGAGAAGCAGTTTGCCGAGGTGGTATGGGACGTGGTTTGGGAGGTGGTGACGAGCTATCCGCAATTCACCTGGCGGCAGACGGAGACCTCGCTCGCGCTGTTGAACCGCGGTCGCATGGTGTGGGAGCACGTGCATGATCGGAAGATCGGCAAACCCTACATGCGGATCGCCCTGCTCGACGGCACGGAACTGACCCGCCCCTGGCCGTTTGCCAAGGACTACCCCAAGAACGACCACACTTGGCACCGGGCCTTGTGGTGGTCGTGGAAGGCGATCAACGGCATCAACTTCTGGGAAGAGAACCAGGAAGGAACCGATCCCACCAAAGTGGACGTTTCGCACCGCGAGGACGGCTCCGCGCGCATCGAGGCCGCCATCGCCTACCACTTACCCGAGCGGCCGCCGTTGGTCCTGGAGAAACGCGTGATAGAGATCGGCAAGCCGGACGCCCTCGGCAACTATCTCATCGATTGGAAGGCGACGTTCACACCTGCGGGCAAGGACGACGTAATCTTCAACCGCAACGGTTACGGCGGCTTTGCCATCCGTCTGGCGGCCGAGTTCTGCGGCAACCCGGCCCAAGGGAAACCGGCGTGGCAGTTCATCAAGAGCGTCGACGGCAAGGATGCCCCGCCGCGAACCTCGCGGTGGATGGCCTATCACGGCACGGCGCAGAACGGGCAGCCTGCGGCGGTAGCGATTTTCGATCACCCCGCCAACCCACGTTACCCCTCCCTTTGGCAAACGCGGGCCCAGTACCCATACCTCAACCCGTCGTTCACCTGCGACGCAGATTATACCCTGCGAGCAGGTAGAAGCATTACCCTACGGTATGGGGTTCTCGCCTGGCATGGGCCCCTGGACGTCGAGGAATTGGAGCGGGCGTGGCAGGCATTCGCCGCCGCGAAGCCGTAGTACTCACGATTCGATGACCCCAGGACGGGGTGCCGGAGCCGGGGCGGCACAGCGCAGCCAGTGGGCATAGGTGCCATAAGTGGCAAAGGTATTCTGCTTGAAAAAATAGGAAGAGTAAGTAAACTCGGTATTATTCAGTGACGGTGGCGCCGCTAGCACAGAATCTAGCGATTGTAGTCGCCAAATCGTTGACAAGGTGGAAGGAACTGGTAAGTTGATAATTGCTGCGTAGTCCTGGGGGGGGCTGCGCAGTTGCGTCGTTGGTCGACATCTTTGGTACTTTTCCGGGCGAAAGCCTAAGGAGGCAGCGGTGTGTGTGGGTAATCTGGCAAGGGTGGTCGCAGTATGCGCTATTGGTCTATCCATAGCGCTCTTTACCCCGCTTTCGGCTAAATCGGACATCATCACCTACGGTGATTTCTCTGGTGCCGATGCCGTATTCAAAGCTGTCACCGAATCCACGGTTGTTCCGGGTGACACAGTGGCCAATAATGGTTTTGGCCCCCCCGTCGTTTCTGGGGACTCGTTGGTCTTCACGCCCAAATCGTTTGCCGCCTATTCGGCGAGCGGTACGCCAGACTTCGCCGATAGCCATTTGTCGACGACCATTGCCGCCGTTGCCGGTAAGGTCATTTACCAAGTGGCCTTCTCGGAGACCGGCGACTATACGCTGGTGGGAACCGGCACATCGACGACAAAGGCCACCGTGGCCATGCCGGCGTGGCTGACGGTGACCAAGGTCGACGGCGTCTCCATCGACCCGATCGTGATTACCGGCAGTGCGGTGTTCTCGCCCAACAGTTCGTTCAGCCTGCCGGGCAATGCGGGGACGGGCGTTCCGTGGAGCGGCAACTTGCTGTTCGATGTAACGGCCGCGCTGCGGGCCAAGGGAAATCAGGGGTATGCCACCGAGGTAATCCTGTCCATGGACAACAGCCTCACCGCCACTAGCGAGGCCGCGACGATCGCCTACATCGCCAAGAAAACGGCACAGCTAACGGTCGATGCCGGAGCAGTGCCGGAGCCCGGTACGTTCGTGTTGCTGAGCGTGGGCGCGGTGGGGCTGGTCGGCTACTGCTGGCGTCGGCGGAAGAGCGTGGCAGCGGCCTGACCGGACGCGAGCGCAGAGCGTTGCCCAAGAACCTCCCCAGTGCGGCTGGAGCAACGGCGGATGCCGGTCCGTCGCCGCTCTCGCCGGTTGTTCCCCGCGCAAAGAAAGCCGGCCACCGTTGGCGGTGGCTGGTTGTGCTGTTGGTCCTTGCCGGCAGTCTATGGCTCTGCCGGCGGCCGATCCTGGAGGCCGCGGCTTCGGCGTTAGTTGTCGACCAAACGCCGGGCGACTTTGAGTACATTTTGGTGTTGGGCGGCCACCAGTGGGCATCCGAGTGGTTCGACGTTACCGCCGAACTCTACCGCGAGGAGCCGTCGCGACGAGTGTTGCTCGTCGAACCCGCTCCCGAGCGCGCCGTGACGCTGGGCGTGCTGCCTTCTTACGCTGAGCGGAGTTGCCGAGTCTTGGAGGCCCGGGGCGTCCCCCGCCGCGCCGTGGTGTTGATTCCCGGCAAGGCTCCCGATCTGCGGGCCGAGGTCGAGTTGCTGCGGACATGGTTGTCTGCACGGCCCGAGACGCAGGTTTTGGCGTTGTCGGGGAGGTTTACCAGCCGCGCGCAGCGCGCGTTGTTGGACCGCGCACTCCCGGCCGAAGACGCCGCGCGCGTGGCCGTCTGCGCGCTGAGCACCGATGGCTGCAACGAAGGCAATTGGTGGCATACTCGATGGGGTGCAAGGGCCTTTATGTACGCCTGGCTGCATCTGTGCCATACCCACTGGGGAGAGGGTGAAGGGCGATCCCACAGCGATTGGGATCCGGACGAATACGAGCGCGAATTGGCATCGATTGCCGCGGAGGCCGGCCCATGAGGACACGGCGGGCGTGGTGCCTCGGGTTGCTCGCGCCGATTGCCTTGCTGGCTTTGCTCTATCTGGCGCGGCAGGCTTGGCTGCCGGCGTTGGCCCGCTGGCTGGACGTGGGCGAGGAACCGCAGCTCGGCGAGTACGACTGCGCGATGGTGCTCAGCGGCGAGGACAACGTGCGGCCGTTTGCGGGGGCCGCGCTCTACAAGACCGGATTCGTCCGCCACGTGTTGCTGGCCAACATTGCGCCCCAACCGGGGGCTGACCCCGTCTTCTCGCCGCCCGGGCACGACGTTAGCCGCCGGATACTGTTGCTGCGTGGGGTTTCGGCGAGCGACATCCAGGTGACCGGCGAGCCCTGCGAGAGCACGTTCGACGAAGCGCAGGTGCTGGCCGGCGTGCTCGACGAGTCGCCCGGGCTCCGCGTGTTGGTCGTCACCAGCGACTGCCATACGCGGCGGGCGCGCTGGATCTTCCACCGAGTCTTGGGAGCGCGCGCCGCACAGACGACGTTCGTGTCGGTCCCTGTCGAAAGCGTTCCGCCCGACCGCTGGTGGCGCAGCGAGGTCGGCTTCCTGGTAATCACCAGCGAGTATGTGAAGTTGCTGTTGTACGGCTTCCGCTACGGCAACCTCGGCTACTGGACCGCGGGCTCCATCGTTGGCCTGCTCGGGGCGTATCTTGCCGTGCGGTAC
>Ga0233425_10008358_pt1 | contig 13829 bp, 9 predicted proteins | sample Watercolumn_Towu_2_FD_181712 | JGI IMG/M metagenome (GOLD analysis project Ga0233425, IMG submission 181712) | Freshwater microbial communities from Lake Towuti, South Sulawesi, Indonesia - Watercolumn_Towuti2014_140_MG | ecosystem: Environmental > Aquatic > Freshwater > Lake | place: Indonesia...
CCGCCGGGGCGATCGACGCGGCGGAAGAGGCGTTCCTGCTGGCCCCGCTGGTCTATCAGGCCTGCTACCGCAGCAACACCAGCGGCGTGTTCAAGGGCTTTCACAACGGCTGGGGCGGGCAGACGCGGACCGCGCTCTACCGCATCGCCACCGACCTGGCCCTCGAGCCGCCCGTCTTCTGGGACAACGGCCAAGAGAATGCCGTCTTCCGCGAGGACGCCCAGTCGCTGGCCGAGCGGCTCTCCGGCCAAGAAGTGGCCGTCGCCTATCTCGACCCGCCCTACAACCAGCATCCCTACGGCAGCAACTATCACGTCTTGAACAGCGTGGTCCTGTGGGACCGGCCGCTGCTTCCGCCGCAGATCACCCGCGGCACGAAGGCCGCCATCCGCACCGACTGGCGGACCGCCCGCCGCAGCGCCTACAACCACCGCCGCGAGGCGGCCGCCGCCTACGCGCGACTCCTCGAAACGATCAACGCCCGGCGGATCCTGACCAGCTACAGCACCGATGGCACGATCCCGCTTACGGACCTGCTGCGGAGCAACGTCGCGCGCGGGCACGTCGCGCTCTTCATGCAGGGCTACAAGCGCTACCGCGTCAGCTCGCAGCGGTTCTCGGCCAAGCCCATGAACGTCGAGTTCGTCCTGGCCGTCGACACCCACCGCCGCAGCGACGTGTCGGCCGACGAACTGGAGCAATCGATCCGCGGCCACGAGACGGCGGTGCTGGCGAGTCATCCGGAATCGCTGCCGCTCTTCGACAAGTAGGTGCCATGGCCAACCGCGACAACCACTACGAAGCGGCCTTCGAGGCGTATCTGCGGAGCCGCGGCGTGCCGTACGTCGCGGTGGACGAGGCGAAGCGGAGCGTGCTCTCCGACGGCGGGTCGATCAAGAGCCTCGATTTCATCGTCTCGGCCCCCGGCGGCACGACGTGGCTGGTCGACGTCAAGGGCCGCCGCTTTCCCGCGGGCGAAGACCAAAAGCAATACTGGAAGAACTGGTCAACGCGCGACGACCTCGACAGCCTCGCCCAATGGGAGCGGCTCTTCGGCGAGGCTTTTCAGGGGCTGTTCGTCTTTGCCTACGACGTGCTGGGCGACCGCGCCCCGCTGCCGGCCGAGCAGTTGTTCGAGTTTCGCGGCAGCCTCTACGGTTTCGTGGCCGTGCGGTTGGCCGACTACGCGGACAATGCCCACCAGATTTCGCCCCGCTGGGACACCGTGGCCATGCCCACGGCCGACTTCCGCCGCGTGGCCCGGTCGCTGGAGGAGTTGTTGGGGCTGAGTGGAGCGGCGGCAACTGAGGAAGGCAACTCACCAGATCGGGCTTGACTGTTCGCAAGATGCGAACTATGATTAGGGTGGATTCGGACCAAAGGAGCGGAACCCGTGCGCGTCATCTCCAAGACCCGCTTGCGGCGGTTCTGGGAACTGCCCGGTCGTGACGATGCCGAAGGTCCGCTCCGTGCCTGGTACACCCGCGTAAACAACAGGACCACCGCCTGGGAGTCGTGGGCCGACGTGAAGGCGGAGTTCGCTTCGGCCAGCAGCGTCGGCAATTGTGCGGTGTTCAACATCGGAGGCAACAAGTACCGGCTGGTCGTCCGCATCTTCTACTCCAGCCAGAAAGTCTACGTGTTGAAAGTGATGACGCACAAAGAGTACGATCGGGGCAAGTGGAAGGAAGAGTGCGGATGTTATGCGCCGCCTCCGCCTCATTCAGAAAGAAATGGCGGGCGGTCGCGAAAACACCGCGGTGAGGAATGAACTATGGTGACCAAAACGAAGTTCGCCTTGAAGGGCAAGACCCGCGATTCCTACTTGGAGTTGGTGCAGGCGTTCCCGCTGACTTCCGTCAAGTCGGATGAACACCTCGATGCCGCACAAGCCGTGATGGACCGGCTGTTGGCGAAACGGACGCTCGACGACGGCGAGATGACGTATCTCGATGCGCTGAGCGATCTGGTGGCCGCCTACGAAGACGAGCATTACGCGATTGAACCGGCATCGGATGCCGACATGCTGCGCCATCTAATGGAGGCTAAAGGCGTGACGCAATCGCAACTCAGCCGCGACACGCGGATCGCCAAGTCGACGATTTCGCAGGTGCTTGCGGGGAAACGGCCGTTCGCCCGGCAGATGATCCGCAAGCTGGCGGCCTACTTCGGTGTGGACGTCAGCGTGCTGGCCGCCAATCTCTGAGCCGGCCCGTTCCGCAGCGCCGGATAGACCCCGCGGTAGATCTCGAACCACTGCGAATATCGGGCCGCAAGGGCCGGATCGGGTTGGAAGGTCCGCCCGGGGCGGTAGACCCGCTCGAAGGCCGCCTGCTCGTCGCGATAGAGGCCGAGGCCGATTCCGGCCAGCATCGCGGCGCCCAGCGGGCTGGCCTCTTCGACGTCGGGCACTTCGATGGGGCGGCCCACGACGTCGGCCTTGTTCTGCATCCAGAAGGCGTTCCGCGTGACCCCGCCGACGGCAATGAACCGCTCGAACGGCACGTCCAGCCCGCGCTCCAGCGAGGCGACGATGTCGCGGAACTGGTAGTCGAGCCCTTCGATGACCGCGCGGAGCAGGTCGCCGGCCGTGGTCAGATTACTCAGGCCGACCAGCGCCCCGCGGCTCTGCTCGTCGACCAAGGGGCAGGTCGCACCGGAGAGGTGCGGCAGGAACATCGCGCGCCGCGCGCCGGGCGGTGAAGCGGCGGCCGCGGCCATCAACTCGTCCCAGTCGGCGCCGGGGGCGAACTCCTTGCGGTACCATTCCAACATCCCGCCGGCCACGTTGCCGCCCCACACGGCGTGCATCCCGCGCGCGACGTGGGCCTGCACGGTCATGCCCATTTCGCGCAGCTCGGGCCGCAGCGATTGTGAAAGAAAGGGGACAGGCACCTCGCGGCACCGGGCTTCGGCGGCGTTGTCGTCGATCGGCTCGGAGCCAGTCCCCTTTCTTTCACCGGCCAATCCGGCCGTGGCCGTCAATACGCTCTCCCAGGTTCCCGTTACGTCGAGCACGACGCCGGGGCGGAACGCGCCGACGGGCAGCGCACCGCAGAGATGATCGTGTCCGCCGAGGATCACGGGCGTCCCTTCGCTCAGTCCGGTTTCGCGCGCGGCGGCCGCCGTCACCTGGCCCAACGGCGTGCCGCTGGGGAGCACATCGCAGAGCATCTGTCGCGGAATCTCGGCCGCCGTGAGCAGTTCGTCCGACCAGTCGAGCCGCCGCTGGTCGAACAGCGCCGTACACGAGGCCATGCTGTAGTCGGTGGCCTGCCGCGCGCAGAGCAGCCAGTTGACGAAATCCTCGATCAGTAGCCACTTGTGCGTGCGCGCGAAGATCTCGGGCTCGTTCTCGGCGATCCAGCGGATCCGCAGCGCCGAGTTGATCGGCCAGAGCGGATTGCCGCCGATGGCAAACGTCCGCTCGACGCCCACGTGTTCCTTCCACCACGCGAGTTGCCCCACGGTTCGCGGGTCGTGCCAGCTAATCATCGGATAGAGCCAGCGGCCGTCGGCATCGACTGGCAGGCCGTCCATGCCCATGCCGGTGACGGCCAGACCGGCGATCTGCCGCGGATCGTCGAGCTTGGCGACCGCCTCACGCACGGCGGCTGCGGCCCCGCCCCAAATCTGCTCCGGCTGCCAGACGGCCCACTCCGGATGATCTGCGTGCGGATGGAACAGCTCCGTCGGCCGGCTGCCGGAGGCCACCACGTGGCCCTCCAGATCGTAGACCACCGCCTTGAGGCTCGTCGAGCCGAGATCGAGACCGAGGAGGAGGGGCGGCATGGGGAGTGTGTAGTGGTGAGTGGGTAGTGGGTGGTGGGTAGTGAGTAGTTGTCAGTAGGCATTAGGCAGTTGTTAGTAGCAAGTTGGAGTTCGTACTGCCGCCTGCCAACTATTGTTACCGCATCAACATCCCTCCGCTCACATCAACCGTCGCGCCGGTCATGTAGCCGGCCGTCTCGGAGGCCAGGAAGGCGACGACGCGCGCGACTTCTTCGGGGTCGGCGATGCGGCCCAGGGGGATGCGGGCGAGGTATTTTGGCTCGTTGGCCTTCAGCACGCGCTCGACCATCTCCGTGCGGATCATGCCGGGAGCCACGGCGTTCACGGCGATCCCCTTGGGGCCCAACTCGCGGGCCAAGGAGACGGTGAAGGAAATCAGCCCGCCCTTGCTCGCATCGTAGGGGAGGTGTCCGGTGGTCGAGCCGTGGAACGCGGCGGTCGAGGAGACGTTGACGATCCGCCCGCTGCGGCCCGCTGCCAACAAGCGGCGGACGAACTCGCGGCAAGCGAGGAACGCCCCGCTCATGTTCGCGCGCAGGGTATAGTCCCATTCAGCCGCGCTGGTCTCGACCAGTGGCCCGGTCGGGCAGTGCGCGGCGTTATTCACGAGCACGTCGCAGCGGCCGAACTCTTGGTCGATGCGCGCGAACATGGCCTGCACGTCGGTCTCGCTCCCCACGTCGCCGCCCAGCGCGATCGCCTGGCGGCCGAAGTCGCGGCCGATTTCGGCGACGACCTCGTCGGCCCGCGCGGCGCTCTGATGATAATTGACGGCGACGTGCGCCCCTTCGGCCGCCAGTGCCAGGCAGATTGCCCGCCCCAGCCCCCGCGAGCCGCCCGTCACCAACGCCACCTTGTCTTCCAAGTGCAAGTTCATCGCGGTCGAGTGTATCCGCCGGGCACGCGGGGTGCAAGAGGCGCGACGTTTGCGGGCCGAAGGCTTTGGAGTGCGGCGATGCTTCGCCGCTTTTCACACCGCGCAACAACATCAGCGACGCGACGAGGCGAGGCGGGGTCCGCCTGCTACCGGAGCTTTCGTCGTAGGAAAGCGGCGATGCTCGCCGCACTCCAAAGCGGCGGCCCAACGCGTGCGTCCCTCGCTTCCCAGGGCGTTGTCCTGGGCTTGGACGACGGCCGCCCCTTCGGGGCGAGGAACACAAGCGGTCGTTGACGGCACGGGTCCAAGTCTGACACAATGACACGCAGCAGATGCTGCGTCCTGTGGAAGAAGAGACGCAGTAAGACTGCGTCCTACAGGGAGAACGAATCATGCGTGCAAGTTTCATCCTCGCGGCCTGCTCTCTGGCGTGCGCGGCCGGCGGCGCGTCGGCCGCTGAAGGGCCGGCGGTGATCCGCAACGAGTTCCTGGAGGTCCGCTGCGACCGGACGACGGGCCGGATTTCGCTCATCGCCCTGCCGTCGAAACGGATGTTCGTCAAGGATGCGAAACTCGGCGACGCCGACGACAAGGCCAAGATCAGCGCCGTCGAGAGCAGGAGCGCGGCCGGGGGTGTGGTTCAAGTCATTGAAATAAAAGATTCCGACGGCAGGAACAGTAGCGTCCAGCTCAGTACGACCTCGCCGTTCGTTTGGATCGAAACCACGGTTCTCAACAACAGCAAAGAGACAATGATCGTCGAGAAACACCGCACGTTCTCGGCGATCATCGATCTTGGCAAACCGCCGGCCGAACTGCGGGTTCTGGGTACTGGCGGATTGCAGCCGCCGGCCGAGAATCCCGGCAGCTATGCTTGGCTCGCAGTGGCCGATCCGCAGACGCGCAACGGCGTGGTGGGCGGATGGCTCACGTTCAGCGGCGCGAGCGGCGTGCTGTTCGCCAAGGAAGATAACGGGGAGGTCCGCCTCGAATCGCAACTCGACTACGGTCGCTTGCGTATGGCCCCGGGGGTATGGAGACCGTCGGAGATCTTCCTCCTCGGGTACTTTGACGACGCCCGCCTGGGTCTGGAAGCTTGGGCCCACAGAGTCGCAACTGGCATCAAGCTCCCGCCGCAACCCGTCGGCTATTGCACGTGGTATCACGCGCGGGCGTCGGACGAGAAGCAGATCGTCGAGCAGGCGGAGTTCGCGGCGAAACATCTCAAGCCGTTCGGCTTTAGCGTCATCCAGATCGACGACGGCTGGCAGGACGGCGCGAAGTCGAAGAACGGACCGAAGAAGGTCTTCAGCCGCGCGGCCGAGAAGGGGCCGTATCCCAGCGGCATGAAGCCCACGGCCGAGGCCATCGCCGCCCAGGGGCTGGTGGCCGGGCTGTGGTTCATGCCCTTCGCCGGCACGCACGACGATCCGTTCTTCAAGGAGCACCAGGACTGGTTCGTCAAGCGGGCGGACGGCACGCCCTACGACACGAAATGGGGCGGCACGTGTCTCGACATGACGCACCCCGGTGCCCGCGAGTATCTCCGCGAAAACATCGCCCGCTTCCGCGATTGGGGCTACCGCTACTTCAAGATGGACGGGATGTGGACCGGCACGGCCACGCAGCAGATCTACGTCAACGACGCCTACAAGCCCGACGGCATGGGCGACGCCGTCTTCCACGACCCCAACAAGACGAACATTGAGGCCTACCGCGATGGCCTGAAACTCATCCGCGAGACGGCCGGCAAGGACGTCTTCATCCTCGGCTGCTGCGCCCCGCAGAACATGCGGAGCTACGGCGGGGCCTTCGGGCTGGTCGACGCGATGCGGATCGGCCCGGACAACGGCCCGGGCTGGAGCGGCCTGCTGCGCGGCCCGACCTACGGCTCGCGGCACTATCACCTGCACGGCCGCATCTGGTACAACGACCCCGATCCGGTCTACGTCCGCCAGCAAGTGCCGCTGGAACACGCCCGCGCGATCTGCTCGTGGGTGGCCGTGACCGGGCAGTTGAACTTGAGCAGCGAGGACTTTTCCAAGCTGCCGCCGGAGCGAGTGGACTTGTTGAAGCGGACCATGCCGAGCCACGGGCTGCTGCCGCGGCCGGTCGATCTGTTCGACGAGCCGATCCCGCGGATTTGGCTCTTAAGCGACACGCGCCGCCAGCCGCGGCGCGACGTGATCGGGCTGTTCAACTGGAGCGACAAGCCGACGACCATCGAGTGCAGCCTGGAGCGCATCGGGCTCGACGTGACGAAGGAGTACGTGGCGTTCGACTACTGGCAGAACGCCCTGCTGCCGCCGATCGCCGGCCGCTTGCAGATCGAGATGCCCGCCCAGTCGTGCCGCGTGCTGGCCGTCCGCCCGCGTTCCGGCCGCCCGCAACTGCTGAGCACCTCGCGGCACATCACGCAAGGGATCGTGGATGTGATTTACGAGATGTGGGGCGACGCCGACCGGACACTCAGCGGCCGCAGCCGCGTCGTGGCCGGCGATCCCTACGAACTGCGGATCGCGCTGCCGGCCATCGCAAAGTGGAATGAGGCCGACGCGGTCGCCTCCGTCGCCGTCTGGCCCAAAGATCAGGCCGCCGGCGTGAAGATCGCCCACAAGATGGAAAAGGGCCTCCTCCGCGCGACCATCGACTCGCCCGCCAGCCGCGAGCTGGGATGGGTGGTTACGTTCAAGGGGGACGGGAAGTAGTATTGCCGGTGCGTACGTGCGCGTGCGGTTATCTCATGCGCGGCCACCGTTCCCTACGCCCTCCGCCGTCGCCATGCGAAGCCCAGCAGCCCAACGGCTCCCATGCCTAGCAGTACGAAGGTGGAAGGTTCGGGGACGGGGGCGAAGTCGGTATTGTCCATCGCGCCCGTCGCGCGGGCATGCCTAAACGTGCTTCCTCCACCAGTACAACAACGCCGTCAAAGCGATCCCAGCCAACATGGCCAGGCTTCCGGGTTCAGGAACAGCACTTACCACGCGGAAACCGACATCGCTCCACTCTTGCAAAGGGTAGGCGTATGGGGCGCGACCGGAGGCCAGCAGGCGGTTCGATTCGCGGTCGAACGCCCCGCCACGCACCGCACGATACGAGCCCGTGATGGTCTCATTCCACTCCTCGACATTCCCGCCCTGATCGAACGTGCCGTAGGGGCTCGCGGAGTTCTGGAACTCGCCCACCACCGTCGTGTGCTTGCCCGCGCTGATCGGGGACGGGCTGCCGTTGATGTTCGCGTTGTTGCCCGGCAATGGGTCGGCCAAGTCGCGACCCGGCGGCGTGTTGCTCCTGGTCGGATAGTCGAAGTAATCGCCCGTGTTGCCATTGTTTTTGTGATACGCAGCCTTGTACCATTCGTCTTCGCTGGTGACCGCCCACTTCCAATCCGTGTTGCGGACAACTGTGTTGCGGCTAATCGCCGTACTCGTCAGGGTGTACGCGCCGGTCTCCGTGGTTCCGGGACCTTGCGCGCCGGTCGGTTGGCCGTTGTGCAGCCAGTTGGCGAAGCGGCAGGCACACCAGTAGTCCACAAAGTTGACAGGCCGGTTGACGAAGCTCGCCGCCACCGTGTATGTGTAAGGAATGCTTACGGTCCCACTTCCAGTGCGCGCGATGCCACACCCGTAGGTGGTGTTCGCCATGTCCGGTACATAGTAGAGTGCGTACGTATCGACCCCGCCGACGGCATTGAGGAATGCGGTATACTGCCCGGCGGTCACCTCGTACTTGCCGATGTTGTAGGCGTAGTTCACCGCCCCGCAGAGGCGATTCGGCCCAACGCCGCCGTAGCTCTCGCCGGACCACTCGCCCGCGTTGCCCGTATTGCCCACGGGCACCGTTTCGATGTTCACGGCGTGTGCTACGCCAGCGACCAAGACCAGCAAGACCGCTGCTCCGAGGGGCGTGTACTGCAAGAGCCGCTTCCGCCGTCGCCACGCGAAGGCCATCAGCCCGACGGCACCCATGCCCAGCAGAGCGAATGTGGAGGGCTCGGGGACTGTAGGAGCGAACGCCAAGCCTACCGGCGAATTCAAACCACTGGCGAAGGTGGATCGACTTCCGCTTGGCGTGAACTTGTAGATGTTGTTTGTAAGATTCAGAGAGTCGGCCTCAAAAAGATTACCGTCGCCGTCGAATGCCAGAGCGGTTGGCCCGTTCAATCCGCTGGCGAAGGTGGATCGACTCCCGCTCGGCGTGAATTTGTAGATGTTGCCGGAGCCGAAGTCCGTTTCGAAAAGATTGCCGCTGCCGTCAAATGCCAGACCCGCTGGACTGTTCAATCCGCTGGCAAAGGTCGACCGAGCCCCACTCGATGTGAACTTGTGGACGGTGCCGGAGTCTCGCTCTCCCACGAAGAGATTACCGTTCCCGTCAAATGCCAGGGCGGTTGGAAATTTCAACCCACTGGCGAAGGTGGATCGACTCCCGCTTGGCGTGAACTTGTAGATGTTGCCGGAACTCATGTCTACCTCGAAGAGATTCCCGTTGCCGTCAAATGCCAGGGCTTTCGGCCAACTCAATCCGCTGGCGAAGGTGGATCGACTCCCGCTTGGCGTAAACTTGTAGATGATGTTAGAGCGAGAGTCGGCCACGAAGAGATTGCCGCCGGCATCGAATGCCAAACCGTTTGCTGAGTTCAGTCCGCTGGCGAACGTGGATTGAGTTCCACTTGGCGTGTACTGGTAGACGCAGCCAAAATACCACTCCGACACGAAGAGATCGCCTGCGGTTGCGACGTGGCTCGAAAACCACGACCAGGCCGCCAGCACCGTAACAAACCAAGCCAACCGTCTCATCTCACGTCTCCAATGAAGTTGAAGGACTGAGGCAAAGACAGGGAACACCCCACGCCACTGAAAATCGTGGAAGGTCGGCACCGAGCAACGGGCCAACCGGAACGGACACGCAAGAAACGGCCGACGCCCATTGCTGGGACGGCCGTGATCGTGTCCTACGCTGCCTCTGGGAGTTCTGCGCGTGGGGGTGAGAACGCCAGTGTCTAGCGGTTGCCAGTGTGTTTCACCCCAGTCAAGAAGTCAATCCCCCCAAGTTTAGCGAGACGGATTGCGGGAGCCAGCGCCCGCAGCCGCGTCGCGACCGTCGCTTCGCCGGCCAGCCGCGTGGTGGGGTGGGTGGTTACGTTCAATGGGGATCGGAAGTAGAATCGTGACGTGATCGTGTGCCAAGGCCGTGTCGGCCGTAACGACTTCCATCGCCCAAGAAGCCGGAACAGAGAAGAGGCATCATATCGCCCCACAAGAAGTATCATGCCTCGTCTCTGTTCACGGTTCTTCCCTGCGAAGGAATCCTGTGACACAATCGCTTCCGCCGGATGAACCGAAATTGCCAGCACGGCCGACATGGCCGTGGCACACGAGACCACGTTGGGGCGGCAGTTGTACTGCCGCCCCTGGAATCCCATCAGCCCGTGCATCCAATCAAACCCGAATCGGGGCGGCAGTACAACTGCCGCCCCAACGTCGAGTCTTCAAGGAACCCATCATGCCAACCAAGTTCGTCGCCCGTGTGTCGCTGTTCTTGGTCGTGGCCGCTGTCGTTGCCGCGGGAGCCAGTGCCGCCGAGGAGCTGAAGCCGCTGCGGCCGCCGGCGGTGCCGCTGGTGGCGTGCGACCCGTACTTCAGCATCTGGTCGTGTGCGGACAAACTGACCGACGAGGCCACGCGGCACTGGACGGGCACGAAGCACGCCCTGACGTGCCTGCTGCGCGTCGACGGGAAGACCTACCGCCTGATGGGCGACGAGCCGCAGCAGATCGAGCCGCTGCCGCAGACGGCGGTTACGGTGCTGCCGACGCGGACGATCTACGAGTTCGCCGGGCCGGAGGTCCGCGTGACGATGACCTTCACCACGCCGGCGCTGCCGGAGAACCTGGAGGTGCTCTCGCGTCCGCTGACGTACATCGCCTGGGACGTGGCTTCGGCCGACGGCAAGGAGCACGCGGCGAAGCTCTTCTTCGCCGCCAGTGGGCAGATCGCCGTCAACGCGCCCGAGCAGACGGTCGTCTCGTCGCGCGAGAAGGTCGGCCCGCTGGTCGCCCTGAAGATCGGCTCGGAAGAGCAGTCGGTGTTGCAGAAGAAGGGGGACAACCTGCGGATCGACTGGGGCTATCTGTACGCCGCGGCCGCGGTCGAGAAGGCGATGACCGCGCTGGGGCCGCTGGAGAAGTGCGCGGCCGCGTTCGTCAAGGACGGCAGCGTCGGGGCCGACGACATCCGCAAGGGGACACCCGGTGATGGCAAGCACGTCGCGGCACTCGTAATCGACCTGGGCAAGGTCACGCAAGAAAAACCCGCGGCGCGGTGGATGATGCTGGCCTACGACGACCTATGGGCGATCGACTACTTCGGCCAGAAGCAGCCCGCCTACTGGCGCCGCGGCGGGGCCGACGCAGCCGACCTCTTGCGCGCCGCGGCCAAAGATTACGAACCGCTCAAGGCCGCCTGCAAAACGTTCGACGAGGAGTTGATGGCCGATCTGACGACGGTCGGCGGCGAGAAATACGCCCGGCTGTGCGCGTTGGCCTATCGCCAGTGCCACGCGGCGAACAAGCTGACGGCCGACGGCAACGGGCAGCCGCTGTTGTGGCCGAAGGAGAACTTCAGCAACGGCTGCATCGCCACGGTCGACGTGATCTACCCGATGGCCCCGCAGTATCTGCTCTTGAGCCCGACGCTGGCCAAGGCGTCGCTGGCCAACGTGCTCTGCTATGCGGCCTCGCCGCGGTGGAAGTGGCCCTTCGCCCCGCACGACCTGGGCACGTATCCCAAGGCCACCGGCCAGGTCTACGGCGGCGGCGAGCGGACGGAAGAGAACCAGATGCCGGTCGAAGAGAGCGGCAATATGATCATCCTCCTGGCCGCCATCGCGCGGATCGAGGGGAACGCCGACTTCGCCTCGGCCTACTGGCCGCAGGTCACAAAGTGGGTCCAGTATCTGGAGGCCAAGGGCTTCGATCCCGAGAACCAACTCTGCACCGACGACTTCGCCGGCCACCTCGCCCACAACGCGAACCTCTCGATCAAGGCGATCGAGGCGTTGGGCTGCTACGGCCTGCTGTGCGAGATGCGGGGCGACAAGGCCCGCGGGGACAAGTATCTCAAGCTGGCGAAGGAGCTGGCCGCGAAGTGGGTGGCCGCCGCCGAGGACAAGGACCACTTCCGCCTGGCCTTCGACAAGCCCGGCTCGTGGAGTCAGAAGTACAACCTCGTCTGGGACCGGATGTTGGGCCTGAACCTCTTCCCGGCCGAGGTGGCCAAGCGGGAGATGGCCTTCTACCGCAAGACGATGAACCGCTACGGCCTGCCGCTGGACAACCGCAAGCCGTACACGAAGCTCGATTGGACCGTGTGGACCGCCACGCTCACCGGCGACCGCGACGACTTCGACGCGATCGTTGGCCCGGTCTACGACTGGTTGAGTGCCACGCCCGACCGCGTGCCGATGACCGATTGGTATGCGACCGACAGCGGCAAGAAGAGCGGTTTCCAGGCCCGCTCGGTCGTCGGCGGCGTGTTCCTGCCGATGCTGCAAGACGCCGCGATGTGGAAGAAGTGGGCCGCGCGAGACAAGAACCGGGCCGCCGGCTGGGCGCCGATCCCCGCGCCGCCGCAGGTGAAGACGCTCGTGCCGACGGCGCGCGAGAAACCCGTCGATTGGCGCTACACGACCGAGAAGCCGGCCGACGGCTGGTTCCAGAACGCGTTCGACGATTCGGCATGGAAGGAAGGCCCGGCCGGCTTCGGCACCAAGGGCACGCCCGGCGCGGTCGTGCGGACCGAGTGGAAGACCGACGACATCTGGCTCCGCCGCGAGTTCGAGTTGCCGCAAGTGTCCGCGGGTAAGGTGCAATTGCTTCTGCACCACGACGAAGACGCCGAAATCTACCTCAACGGCGTGCTGGTCTGCCGCGCCGGCGGCTACACGGCCGACTACGAGCTGGCCGACACGCTCCCCGGCGCCATATCCGCCCTCAAGCCCGGCAAGAACCGCCTCGCCGTCCACTGCCATCAGACCAAAGGCGGGCAGTATATCGACGTGGGGATTGTGGAGGTGGTGGCAGGGAAGAAGTAGAAGGGATACGGGGGAACGGAGAGGGGAGCACAGGAACACTGATTCTCGCTGATCTCCGCTGATGCAGATGACTAACGGAGATTCGCGTTAATCCGTGCTCCTATTGCCGTTTTCGTTGGTTGTCGGATGCACCTTGGGCCGCGTTCCTATTCGCAATGATGCCCGCAAGCCGATACCTCCGACAACGCAGAGCATAGCGCCTGCGAGAGTCCACAGCAGCCACTGATTCCCGCCAGCCTTCCTGAGCATGGCGAGCGTTGCGTCATGCACCTGCGGATTGGCCAAATCCTCGGGCGACAGCACAGCGTCCAGTTGGAAGTACGGAAGAACGGGCATCAAGAGCAATCCGACGGCAACGAAGCTGGCGCCGAGGATAAGCACGCTGACGAAGCAGACAGCGCAAGTCTTCTGAGAGTGCATCGTGCGCGACCTACGAGGAGGAGTGAACGGATGGCTGCGGCTTGTCATGCTGAAGCACAAACTACTTCTTCTCCCGCAGCCGCTCCGGCAGATCCTCTTCCTTAAGCGGCGGGTGCTTCTTGAAGGGGTTGTAGAGCGGATCGCCAACCAGGACCATCGCCCAGGAGCTCAGCGGCAGCGTGCGGAAGTAGCATTCGGCCAGCGTGTGGCGGCCGGTCAACAGCAGCGGGAAGAAGTCGTCGGGCAAGGGAAAGGCGGCCAGGTAGGGCTCGAAGGTCGGTCCCAGCGTGGCGCACACGCCGCGCTCGAGCATGGCGTTGCACCAGACGGTGCTCCCCGGCGTGCGGATCGTCTCGGCCTCGGCTGAGGCGATGTGGTAGCCGACCGCGCCGGGCCGCCAGGTGAAGGAGTCGACGTACTTGGCCAGCGAATACCAGCCGCAGTAGAGCGCCGCGTCGGGGCACGCCTTCTCGCCGAACAGCTTGGCGTCGTTGTCGAAGACCACCTCGAGCTTGGTGTCCCGCTTCAACCGCTCGGCCAGGTCGCGGAGCGATTGGTCGAATTGGCCGTAGGAGCCCGGCTTGTCGCTGGCGGCGTTGAAGCCGATGCCGCGGGCGTCGATGTAGAACTTGCCCACGAGTCCGGT
>Ga0233425_10008359_pt1 | contig 13828 bp, 14 predicted proteins | sample Watercolumn_Towu_2_FD_181712 | JGI IMG/M metagenome (GOLD analysis project Ga0233425, IMG submission 181712) | Freshwater microbial communities from Lake Towuti, South Sulawesi, Indonesia - Watercolumn_Towuti2014_140_MG | ecosystem: Environmental > Aquatic > Freshwater > Lake | place...
CCCGTGTCAGAAGGCCGTGGCCTTCTGCCGCGACACCTTCTTCCGCTCGTGCTCGGAGAGGAGGATCTTGCGGAGCCGCACGACCGCGGGCGTGACCTCGACGAGCTCGTCGTCCTCGATGTATTCGAGCGCCTCCTCGAGCGACATCCGCCGCGGCGGCTTCAGGAGAATGTTGCGGTCGCTTCCAGAGGCCCGCATGTTCGTGAGCTTCTTCTCCTTGGTCGGATTCACGATCATGTCTTCGCTGCGGGCGTTCTCGCCGCAGATCATCCCCTCGTAGACCTCGTCGCCCGGCTCGATGAAGAGGTCGGCCCGCTCCTGCAGGCCGTCGAGGCCGAAGGCCACCGCCTTGCCCGGCACCATCGACACGAGCACGCCGTTGGCGCGTCCGGACACCTCCCCCTCCATCGGCCGCCAGGCCTCGAAGCGGTGGTGCATGATGGCGGTGCCCTGGGTGGCGTTGAGCACCCGCGTGCGCAGGCCGATCAGGCCGCGGGCGGGGATCGAGAACGTGGCGTGCGCGAACTCGCCTCGGGATCCCATGTGCTTGAGCTGGCCGCGGCGGGCGCCGGTGAGCTCCATCACGGGGCCGAGCTTGTCGTGCGGCACCTCCACCACGAGCGTCTCGAACGGCTCGAGCGTGACGTCGCCTTCCTTGCGGAGGATGACCCGCGGCTTGCCGACCGAGATCTCGAAGCCCTCGCGGCGCATCGTCTCGATGAGCACCGAGAGGTGGAGCAGGCCGCGACCCGAGACGGAGAACTGCTCGGTGCCGGCGATCGGCTCCACGCGCAGGGCCACGTTGCGTTCGAGTTCCTTCATGAGCCGGTCGCGGAGGTGCCGCGTGGTGAGGAACTTGCCCGAGCGGCCCACGAGCGGCGAGGTGTTGATGCCGAACACCATCGAGAGCGTGGGCTCGTCCACCGTGAGCCGCGGCAGCGGCCGCGGGTCGGCGGCGTCGCAGATCGTGTCGCCGATCTCGACCTCCTCGATGCCGCTCACGGCGGCGATGTCACCGGCGGTCGCCTGCTCGACATCCACCCGGCCGAGCTTGTCGAACACCTGCACGCCCACGAGCTTCGCGGGCACGAGCGTGCCGGCCGCGGTGGAACGCACGACGGCCGAGGTCTTGGACAGCACGCCCGACTCGATGCGGCCGATCGCGATCCGGCCCACGTAGTCGGACCAGCCGAGCGTGGTGACGAGCATCTGAAGCGGCGCCGTCGGATCGACGAGCGGGCCCGGGATCTTCTCGAGCACGAGATCGAGCAGCGGCTCCATCGTGCCCTCGCGCACGGCCGGGTCGTGCGAGGCGTAGCCGCCGCGGCTCGAGGCGTAGACGAAGGGGAAGTCGGCGAGGTCGTCGTCCGCGCCGAGTTCGAGGAACAGTCCGAGAATCTCGTCGAGCACCTCGAGCGGCCGGGCGTCGGGGCGATCGATCTTATTGACGACGACCACGGGCCGGAGCCGGCACTCGAGGGCCTTGGAGAGCACGAACCGCGTCTGCGGCATGGGGCCCTCGGCGGCGTCCACGAGCACGAGCGCCCCGTCGGCCATCCGCAGCACCCGCTCCACCTCACCGCCGAAGTCGGCGTGGCCGGGGGTGTCCATGATGTTGATCTTCGTGCCCTTCCAGTCGACCGCGATGTTCTTGGCGAGGATCGTGATGCCCCGCTCCTTTTCGAGGTCGTTGGAGTCGAGCATCCGCTCCGACAACTGGCTCGCGCGAAACTGGCCGCTCTGCTGGAGCAGGCAGTCCACGAGCGTCGTCTTGCCGTGGTCGACGTGGGCGATGATCGCGATGTTGCGGATGTCGTCGCGGCGGGTGCCAGCGGCCGGAGTCTGGACGGTGGGCGCGGAACTCATGGGGGCGAAGCCGCGGCGGAGCCGCCGGCGTGGGGGGAGAGACGTGCGGGAATCCCGACGATTATTCAGGAAGCCCGCATTGTTGCATAGAGCCGGTCGATGAGCACGCCGGGCGTGTCGGACGCCGTCGCGATCGCCGTCGCCGATCGGAGCCGCGGTTCCGCACAGGCCGCGAGCCTCGCCGCGGCCCGGCGGGCGTCGGCGTCGGCCGATGGACCGCTGAACACCGCCACGAACTCATCCCCCCCGAGCCGGGCCACGACATCCGCCCCCGCGGCCTCGGCCACGAGAACACGGGCCGCGGTGGCGAGCACGGCGTCGCCCGCGCGAAACCCCCTGCCCTCGTTCACCGCCTTGAGCCCGACGACGTCGCAGATCAGCACGGCGCACCTCGGCCGCACGTCGGGCGCCATCAGTCGCCCGAGCGTGCGTTCGAGGTCGCCTCGCGTGGCGAGGCCCGTCACGTGATCGGAGTCGCTCATCCGGAACAAAGATGGAGACGATGGGGATCGAACCCACAACCCCCGCCTTGCAAAGGCGGTGCTCTCCCAATTGAGCTACGTCCCCTGGCCATATCGCCGACAAAGCCATCCCTGGCCTCGATCGGCTCGGGTCGCCTGGAGGAAACGCCAAGGGTTCCCGCAGGCGACGGCATCGCGTCCGGCAATGCCTTTCCGACGTGGTTCACTGGTCATCGATGCGCGCGCCAAGATTCGAACTTGGGACCTCTACCTTATCAGGGTAGCGCTCTAACCAACTGAGCTACGCGCGCGGTCACCGGACGGGGGGCCGTCCGGAGAACCTCGAAGTTTAGAAGTCGGCCGCCCCGAGTTCAAAGGGGCGGCATCGCCACCGGGGAGGAACGGGGCCGAACGGAAAATGGCGCTGGCGCCGGATGGCGTTCCGGCTAGGTTTTTCTGTCCGCGCCCTCGCCCGTCAGGAGCCCGCCATGTCGTTCCAACGCACCGCCGCCGCCGTGTCCGCCGCCATCGCCGCCTGGCTCGCCGGGAGTGTCGCCTCCGCCGCGCCGCCCTCCGCCGAGGACGCGTTGGCGCTCAAGCCGAAGCAGCGCAATGTCGACTACGACGTTCCCTCCTCCGAGCAGGCGAAGCAGGCGACGATCAAGCAGGAGAAGGAAGGGGGCGTGATGGCGCTGGTGGTCCGCGGGCCGTCCGGCGACGTGCTGCGGGCGTTCGCCGACAGCGACGGCAACCGCGTCGTCGACCGCTGGAGCTACTACAAGGACGGCGTCGAGGTGTATCGCGAGATCGACACCGACAACGACACGAAGGTCGATGGCTACCGCTGGCTGAACGGGGCTGGCGGTCGGTGGGGCATCGACACCAACGCCGACGGCGCGATCGATGCGTGGGAGGTCCTGTCCGCTGAAGAGGCCACCGCCGAACTGGTGGCCGCCATCCGCGACCGTGATGCGGCTGCGTTCGCGCGTCTCCTCCCCACCGCCGACGATCTGAAGGCGGCCGGATTCGAGGGAGAGCGACTTGCCGAACTGGTGGCGCGGGTCACCGCCGCGCCGGCCGCGTTCGCGAAGTACGTCGCCACGCAGAAGGACGTCGCTCCGGACGCGCGATGGGTCAACATGCTCACCCCCCAGGCCCCGGGCACCATCCCGGCCGGCTCGACGGGCGTCGTGAAGGACGTGTCTGCCTACGACAACGTCGTGGTGCTCGTGGAGGGCAAGGCCGGCAACGGCCAGGTGATCGTGGGGGGACTTGTGAAGTGCGGGACTGCATGGCGACCGATCGACGCCCCGCAGCCCAGCACCGGTCCGGTCGACGGAGCGGAGTCGTATGCGTTCTTCTCGCCGCGCGGCCAGGGCCGCGGCATCGGTCCGGATGCGACGGATGTGGCCGAGAACCTCAAGCCGATGCTCGCGAAGCTGCGCGACATCGAGACCAAGATGGCGTCGGCCGCACCGGCCGGGCGTCGGGAGCTCGCCGCGGAGCAGGTTGCGACGCTCGAGCAGCTCGCGGCCGCGGCCTCCGCCACCGACAAGTCGTTCTGGGTGAACCAGCTCGTCGAGACGGTCGCGGCCTACGTTCAGGAGGGCCTGCTGCCCGACGGCACCGCGAAACTCGAGAAGCTCGCCGCCGACGCCAAGGGGGACGACGCGCTCTCCGCGTTCATCGGCTTCCGACTGATTCAGGCCCGTTATTCGGCCGGCATGGCGCAGCCGGGGGTCGATGGCGAGAAGCTGCAGAAAGCATGGTTCGATGATCTCGCGGCGTTCGTCGAGGCCTACCCGAAGGCGGATGAGTCGGCGGAGGCGCTGCTCCAGTTGGCCTTTCGAGACGAGTTCGAGGGTCGTGACAAGGAGGCGATCGAACGCTACCGCGGGATTGGCTCCACGTTCCCCGACAAGCCTCAGGCCCGCAAGGCGGCCGGCGCCGTTCGCCGACTGGAGAGCGTAGGCCGGCCGCTGGTGCTCACCGGCGCGACGCTCGAGGGCAAGCAGGTGTCGCTGGCGTCGTTCAAGGGCGTCCCCGTCCTCATCCACTACTGGTCAACCGACTGTGAGCCGTGCAAGGTCGACCTCGCCCAGATTCGCGAGCTGCAGGCCAAGTACGGCCCGAAGAAGTTCGCCGTGATCGGCGTGGCCCTCGACAGCGACAAGGCGAGGCTCGCCAAGTTCCTGCAGTCCAAGCCGCTGCCGTGGCCGCAGTTGCACGAGTCGGGCGGCCTCGACAGCCGGCTCGCGGAGGAGTTCGGCGTGCTCGCACTTCCGACCATGGTGCTCGTGGGGGCCGACGGTAACGTGGTCGATCGCAACGTGTCGATCACCGATCTCGAGCGCAAGCTGGATGAGCTGACGGGCGCGGCTGCGAAGTAGCGGATTCGCCGCCGCTGCCGGCGTTGCGTCAGCGGCGAGGCACCGGCTACCTTCCTGCCCCCGGTCGCCCCTCCGCTCCCGGCGGTTCGCCCGACGCGAGGTCGTTCCCGATGCTCCTGCCCTTCCCCGAACTCCTGGCCGTCGCCGTCAGCCCGGTGCTCTGCACGCTGGGGGCGGTGCAGGTGCTGTGCATTGCGGCGGCCGGCTTTTCGCGGCTCACCGTCGGCACGCGGTTCGAACGAGGCGGTCAATGGCTCTGCCTGGCGGCCCTCGCCGTGATCGGCGCGGCCTGCGGGGTGGCCATCCAGTTCGGGCCCGACTCCGCGGCGGTCTCCGCCGCGACGCTCGCTCTGATGACGCTGATCGCGGTCGCCGACTTCTCGTCGGCGAACTAGGTCGCCGCGAGCTTGCCCAGTCCACCCGACCGTCAGGCTCGCGCCCGGTTTCCGTTGGAACCGGAAAAAAACTCCCCTTCGGTGCGACCGACAGCCGAAGACAAGACGGCAGGGAGTGCTCGCCCGTCCGCCTCCGGGAGGCGTTGCGGCGAACCTCTGCCGGAATCGAAGCCAAGGAGTGATCCATGTCCATCTCAAAGACCACGTTTCTGCTCGCCATCGTGGCCTCGGCGTGCCTCACGGCGACGGGGCGTGCCGAGGATCTGGCGGCGAGCGTCGCCGGCAAGCTTCGCGACTCCGGCGCCCTGACCGGCTACCGCGTCAACGTGAAGGCGAAGTCGGGCACCGTCTGGCTCGAGGGGCGCGTCTCCGACGAAAAGCAGCTCGCAGCCGCCGTCGGCATCGCCGAGACCACGCCGGGCGTCGAGCGGGTGGTCAATCGTCTTGTGATCGAGGGCGAGCAGAAGGCTACGAACGCCGCGCCGCTCGCCATGCCGACCTCGGCCTTCGGTGCCGCCGGCGTGGAGCAGCCCGTGCAGCAGGCCGCCCCGCAGGCCGCCCCGGAAGCTCCCACCGTCAAGAGTCCGTTTGCGGCCCTCGCGGGTGGGTTCTTCTTTCCGACCGCCCCGGCGGCCGAGGCACCCGCTAGCCCGGTGCAGCTCGTCCGCGGCGGCACGCCGCCGGCCCAGCCGCGCGGCAAGGCGTTGCCGCGGGGGATGGCCTACGGTCAGCGGCCGATGCCGATGGGAGCCCCGCAGGCCCGGCCGATGAACGCCGGGCGTCCGCAGGATCCTCGCTATCGCACCGCCATGCGGACCGGCATGCAGGAACCGATGACGCTCCCCGGCCCTGGCGGCTACGACGGCCCGGTGGCCGACGGGCAGATGGTCCCCGGCACGATGCAGTACAGCGACGGCTATGCCCCCGGCTCCCAGCCGACGATGGCCGGACCGGGCGGTGCCCCGGGGGCCCCGATGGCGATGGGTGGCACGGGCATTGGCATGCCGCCGGTCCCGATGCGGGCCGACGGTCCCAACATGCCCAACTACGCCTGGCCCAGCTACGCCGCCTATCCCAACTACGCGGCGCTCCAGTATCCGACCCAGTATTCGCCGACCGCCTGGCCGTACATCGGCCCGTTCTACCCATACCCGCAGGTTCCGCTCGGCTGGCGGCGGGTCTCGCTCGAATGGGACGACGGCTGGTGGTGGCTCGACTTCGACAACCGACACTACCACAGCCACCACCACTAATCGGTGGTCGCCGGGAGCCTGAAGCCAACCGCCGCTCCCCCGGGTTGCCCGGGGGAGCGGTGTCGTTTTCAGACCGTCGTTGTTCCGCGCCGGGGCGACGCGAGCCGTGCAATCGGAAAAATCCGCAAGTTCCCCCGCCGCCGCGTCGATACATCCTGCAGAACCGTTTTCTTCCGCATGACTCGCCGCAGGAGCGCCCCCATGAACGCCCGGACCCGCTTCCTCGTGACGGCCGTGATCCTGGCCATCGGGGGCTCCACCCAGAGCGGCTGCTTCTGGCTCGCGGCCCAGGGCCCGAACCTCGGCCCCCTCGCCTTCCCGATCCCGGTGCCGGTCGGCATCCAGAAGAACAAGGAAGATCAGTTCTGGAACTACGAGCGCTACGAGCGGGCTCCGGTGCTCGGACCGCTGCAGCCGGGCGGTCCGTGCGAGGCGCTCGACGAGCCCAGCGACGACGAGGTGATGCGGGCCCTCGAGAAGGCCCGCCCCGTTCAGGGCAACTGGCCGTTCCTCTACGAGGTTCAGCGGAACCACGTCCGCATCGCGAAGTGCAAGATCGCCGACTACGTCGATCCGCCGCGGCACATGCCGCTCGTGGGACCGGTGCAGCTGCACCACGCCCACTACAAGTGCACGGTCTACTTCCAGGAAGTCCGCCGCGTGGGCTGGCCGGTGCCGCACACGCTGGTGGACGAGGACTGCCAGGAAGTGCTCTACATCGACCACGACCACCTGCACATGGTGGGCGACGTGGACACCGGCTGCGACGCGAACTTCTAAATACACGGCCGCGGGGCCATCCATGGCCCCCGCGGCCTTGGGGCCGGTGGAGGGAAAGCCGAGGTTTCCCTCACCGGCCGCGGCCGCCTTCCGGGCGGCCGTGCGCCGCGCGTGAGCGCGGCGCCACGGCGGATCAGGCCCGGAGAGATGCTGGGCCGCGACCTTCACGCCTCCATTGCCCCCGGTGGGCTTGTGCGGTCGGGCCCGACGCTGACCATCCCGCGATCCGGGCGGTGATACACTGCTCGACATGAGCACACCGAGCAGCGACGCGTTGTTCGAGGCCGTCCGTGACGCGGCCGTCGCGTCGTACGGTGATCGTTTGATCGCGCTTGCCGTCTTCGGATCGTGGGCCCGCGGGGAGGCCACGCCGGCGTCGGATCTCGATCTCCTCGTGGTCGCCGACCCGCTCCCGCCCAGCCGGATGAAGCGGGTGCGCGAGTTTCGACCGGTGGCCGATGCCACCCTGGCGGTGAGGTCGCGCGTGTGGTCGGACCAGGGACCGGAGGTCGAGCTTGCCCCCGTGTTCAAGACCCCGGTCGAGCTCCAGGCTGGCAGCCCCCTCTATCTCGACATGACGCTGTGGCGGGTGGTGCTCGCCGACCGCGGCGGCATGCTCGAGACGTTTCTTCGCGCGCTCCGTGACCGGATGCAGGCGCTCGGATCGCGACGGCTCCCGTTCAAGGGGGGCGCGTTCTGGGACTACAAGCCTGACTTCCGGCCGGGTGAGGCCGTCGAGCTATGACGACCAACGACCTCGCGACCGGCTACTTTCGGAAGTGCGGCCATCGCCTCGCGGCTCTCGAGGTGCTCCATGCCCGGGCCGCATTCTCGGATGTCGTGCGGGAGAGTCAGGAGGTGGTCGAGTTGGCACTCAAGGGCATGCTGCGCTGGGCCGGCATCGATCCTCCGAAGATCCACGATGTGGGCGACCTGGTGCTCCAGTTCGCGGAGCGTTTCCCCGCGGTGAGCGGCCCTGAGTTGCAGGCCCTTGCCGAGGCCTCGAAGGAGCTTCGCAAGGAGCGGGAGTTCAGCTTTTACGGCGACATCGACTTCATCCCGACCGACGAGTACGACGCCGACGACGCCGATGCGGCTTTCGGGCAGGCCCGACTCGCCACGGCCTGCCTCGGCCGACTGCTCGGCATCGCCACGGAGTAGGGGCGCACGACGTGCCTGCCGTGGCATGCCGTCTCGGGCGGCCAATCACGACTGCGCGGGGCGTCGCTGCCGGCCCTGCCGCGTGAGCGGGGCGCGAGAGGTTCGGCGCACGTTTGACATGGGGGGGTATGGTCTCCTCCTCGCAGGGAGGTGCTTTCGAGAGGGCACATCCCGCGAGAGATCATTCCCACCACGTCCGTGCAGGAGTCCTCATGAATACCGCGTCACGCTTGGTCGTCGTCACGATGGTCGCGCTGGCGATGATGGGCTTCGCAGCCACTTCGGTCCATGCGATCACCTACGACCTTGTCCCAGTCGGCAACGCGGGCAATGCGAACGACACGACGGGCTACGGCGGCGTGGCCTACGACTACCAGATCGGCAAGTACGACGTGACGATCGGGCAGTACACGACGTTTTTGAATGCCGTGGCCAAGACGGACACGTATGCCCTCTATAACGGGAGCATGGGCACCGATCTGAACATCGCGGGCATCTCGCGAGCCGGATCGAGCGGCTCGTACACCTATTCCGTGATCGGCAGCGCCAACCGGCCGATCACCTACGTGAGTTGGTTCGACTCGGCCCGGTTTGCCAACTGGATGGCCAACGGCCAGCCCACGGGCATCCAAACGGGTACCACAACCGAGAACGGGGCCTACGACGTGAATGCGGCGACGAGCGGGAATGCCGTGGCCAAGAACGCCACGAACCCCAACACGAGCGCTGCCCCGACGTTCTTCATTCCCACGGAGAACGAGTGGTACAAGGCGGCCTTCTACAGCCAGGCGCTGAACTCGAGCTCCGGCGGCTACTACACGTATGCCACGCAGAGCAACACGGCCCCGGGCAACGTCATCGGGAGCGGATCGAATCAGGCGAACTATTACAACGGCGTCTTCTCCGTGACGCAGTCGGCGAGTTATTCGTCGAGCCAGAACTACTTGACCGATGTCGGGGCGTTCACGAGCTCTGCGTCGTATTACGGCACGTTCGACCAGAGTGGCAACGTGTACCAGTGGAACGATCTGGGTGGAACTGCCGGCTCGTCTCGTGGGCTGCGGGGCGGCACCTGGGGCGACAACGCGTTCAACTTGTCGTCTGCCGGCAGGCTCACGTCCGGCCCGTCGAACGAGTTCAACGGCGTCGGTTTTCGTCTCGCAAGTCCGGTTGCCGTGCCCGAGCCGTCGACGTGGGTGATGGCAGCGGGCGGGCTTGCCTGCGTGGCGTGGCGGACGCTCCGTCGTCGCGGGGCGACCTGACGGCAGCTTGTGGTGCGCCGCCGCGGAGCCTTCGCGGCCCGTGGGTCGCCTCGCTCGGGGATGTTCCGGGAGGGGTTGGCCGTGCCCCGGGAGCCGGCGTGTGCCGACAAGCGGAGGCAGGATGCCGTAGCGCCGTCGGCAGCGAGTGAGCGGATGCCACGATGGCATCCGCGAACGTCCGGCGACGGGGCATGGCCAACCCCGACCTGCGCAAGACGTTGCCACGGTACCTCCCCGACACGCACCCCACCGCGCTGCACCAGCCCTTCCAACGGTGGCGGTTATGGCGGTGGGCGGCCGCGCCGCCAAAGGACGCGTCGCGGGGTGAGGACAGGCCGTCAGATCGCGTCGAGATGGCCGCGTAGTCTGGCGGCCGTCGTGGGAAGTCGGCTGCGTTCGAGGTCCGAGATGTACTCGGCAGGCGTACGAGGCGGAGCTCTCAAACTGCCGCGGTCGCGACGCACGGCGTCGAGAAACAAGGGCGACGACACCTCGTACTGGCAGACAAGAAAATCATCGGGGTGAATCGCCTCGAGGTCATGTCGCCGAAGGACGTCCTCAGGGAAGTCGGCCAGATTGAAGGTGACGATCGCGTCGGCACCTCCCGCGATGGCGGCGGCCAGAACGTGGCGGTCATTCGGATCGGGCAGCGTGAGGCCGGGTACGAGCTCCCGATAGCCGCTCACCAAGGGGTCGAGGCCGGCGGCATCGACGAGGTCACGAATGCGTTCGGCATCCGCTCGCGTTTGGTCGCCATACGTCGCGAGGAAGGCCCGAATCCATTCCTCGTGGATATCTGCCGTCCATCGGGCCCAGAAGAGGTCCGTACGTCCGAGATACAAAAGCAGACTGCGGAGCCGCGACGGGAACAGGACGCACGCATCGAGAATGACCGTGAACGACCGCATGTCACCCCTGGCCAAGCGACTGGTCGAGGGCGGCGAGTTTTTGCAGGGCTTCGACTCGCTCGCGGTCGGATTGCTCCTTGTATCGCATCACGTCGGTCAGGCGAATCCGTCGGTGTGTGCCGACAAGCCGGAAAGGAATCTCTCCCTTCTCCAGCCGCTCGACGAGAAATGGCCGGGAAACCTTGAGAAGGTCCGCCGCCTGCTGCGTGGTCAGCTCTGCATGGACCGGCATGAGCGTGATCGAGTTGCCCTGCGCCATCTCGGCGAGAATCCGTTCGAGCAGCACGGCGGCTGCGGCTGGAATCGCGACAGAATCCTCCTCGCCGTTCTCCGTTTCCACACGGTAGCGAACGCGCCGCCGTTTGGATCGAAAAGCCCGCAAGTGGGCGAGCCGCTCGACTGACGCGCGGGCGATCCGCGCGTCCTCCTCGGTCGGTGCAACGGGCTCGGCGGCATGGACGTCGGAACTGGTCATGGTCGAGTTCTCCTCTCGAACCCAATACTATCGTCCAAACGAAGCAAAAGAAACAATCGCAGTATTCAAATCGGCGAAGGTGCGAGGGAAGCGTGCGAATCACGGTTCCAGCGGATGGTGCGACCCATCCCTCCGCGCCCGCGAAGACGACGAGACCGAGCCGATCGAGAGTTGGGCGAGATCTTCGAGCGATTCCGACCGATGACCTGGCGGCCGGCTACTTTCAGAAGTGCGGGCATCGCCTCGCCGCTGCGTGCCCCGAGTATGTGGACGATTCACTGCGGCTGGCGCTCGCGTAGGCGGCCTGGGGCCGATGGGCCGTGCGGTGTGCTCACCATCGCGGCGCCCCGCTCCTCGACATGGTGAGGAGGCCCGGGGGCGGCCGCGCGCCGCGTGGGACGGGGAGAATCGCGATTTTCTCGAAGAAAACGCTGAATCCGTGCGGTGAAGGGCGATTTTTCCGCTGCGGCACACGGTTTGCGCATTCATGCGAGCGTTGGACCAACTCGAATGACGCCCCGCGAACCCAGGACAACCCCATTCCCACCTCTTTCATCCGATTCGCCACGTCCCGCCCGATCCCGGTGTGGCTCCTGCTGCTCCTCGCGAGCGTGGCCGGGGGCCTGCCGCGCGTGCACGCGATCACGATCGACTGGGTGACGGTGGGCGATCCGGGGAACGCCGCCGACGACACCACCTACGGTGCCGTGGCCGACGAGTTTCGGATCATGAAGTTCGAGTTCACGAACTCGCAGTACACGGAGTTTCTCAACGCGATCGACCCGGATGGCTCGAACCCCTATTCGGTCTACAACCCATCAATGAGTAGCGATGCACGGGCCGGAATCTTGTTCGAAACGGACAGCACGCCGGGCGGCAAGTACGTCGTCAAGACGAACATGGGCGACAAGCCGGTGAACTTCGTCAGTTGGTTCGACGCAGCGCGGGTCTCCAACTGGCTGATGAACGGCGCCACGGGCACGTCGAGCACGGAGACGGGTGCGTACACGCTCGTGGGCGGTCAGACCAGCGGCACCGCGCCGGCGGTGAACCCGGGTGCGACGTTCTACATTCCGACCGAGAACCAGTGGTACAAGGCGGCCTACTACGTGGGCAACGGCACGAACGCGGGGTACTGGGACTTCGCCACGCAGAACGACACAACCCCAACGCCGGTCACGTCGGGCTCGACGGGCATCGGCTCCGCCGGGAGCACCGGCAACTTCGCGAACTACAACCAAACCGCCGACTGGAACGCGCAAGATGGCAACGTGACGACGGTGGGCACCAACGGTGGAGCGAGTGCGTATGCGGCATTCGACATGAGCGGCAACGTGTTCGAATGGAACGATCTGGATGGAACTGCCGGCTCGTCTCGTGGGCTGCGCGGCGGCAGCTGGGACGACATGGGCTCGTTGCTCTTGTCGTCCTCCGACAGGAGCGCGCCCGACCCGTCGAACGAGGACAGAATCATCGGTTTTCGTCTCGCAAGTCCGGTTCCCGTGCCCGAGCCGTCGACGTGGGTAATGGCAGCGGCAGGGCTTGCCTGTGGAGGTTGGCACATGGTGCGGCGTCGCCGGGCACGGTAACGCTCGCCCTTTGGCCTTTGTCCCTTTCTCCCTTTTCCCTTTGGATGCGGGGAGGAGCGACGCAGGCGTGTGCCCCCGGCAGAAGACTGGCTCTCTGCCGGGGCATCGCTGCCGCCTTGAGCGGCGGTGACCTGCCCCCCTTCGACGACCAGCACTGGGAAACCGCCGCTCGGCCTCGTCGCAGCGGCAGTTCACCCGGCGATCTCGTCCGGTTCGGTGAGAATGGTGTCGAGCAAACCGTCGAGGGCGAGCATGCCAGCGATGCGAGTGAGTTCCGTACGCTCTGCTGCCGACAGGTTACGCACGATCTGGCGGAGATCGCGACGGCTCTTGTGGCTCCCCTTGGATGCCCACACCAGTTTCGATGCTGCCGCGTCCGGCCGCGAAACCACGGGGATCGGCAGACCCTCGAAGATTTCGAGCAACGTCGATCTGCCCAACTCGCCCGGAATCATTTCGCGGGGATAGACGTCGATCTTCAATGCCTCCGCCATGTCGAAGAGTTGAAACATCGACCTCTCTTCCACGGCTCGTCGAGCGGACTCGGCATCGATGAGGAAGCCGGACTGTGCGGCAGCCGCCGTGAAGGAATCGAGACGGCGGGCCATGGCGGCGTTATCCACCACGATGTCGATGTCCTGCGTCATCCGCGGTTCACCGTAGGCCACGCTCGTGATGCCGCCCGTCAGGTGATGCCTCACGTCGTGACGGGTGAGGATGTCGAGCAGCCGCACCACCGTGCCCCGGAATATCTCAGCCGGGTACATGGTCAAGCTGCGCCTGGATGAGTTTGCACGCGGCGGCATCCGAGCCGTAGAGCCGCATCGCGGTCTCCCACTTCAGTCGCTCCGCGGACAAGGGCCCGGTGCGGGAGAGAATCTCCCTGCTGATCACGCCGCGGGCCCAGGCAAACATCGCCGCAGCGCGGGCTACGCGCTCGTGCACCGGAAGCGCATCCTGCAGTTCGCGGAGGCGGGTCTCGTAGTGTTGCGTCGGCGTTTCCACCCCGGCAGTCTAGCAGGGAAGCGCGAACTGGCAGGGACGTGCGAACAACGGTGCCTGCAGATGGTTCGTCGCCGGCGGGCGGCCTGACTGCAACGCGTGGTGAGTCGGCGCGGAGCCTTCGCGGCCCGTGGGTCGCCTCACTCGGCGAGGTTCCGGGAGGGGTTGGCCGTGCCCCGAGAGCCGGCGTGTGCCGACAAGCGGAGGCAGGATGCCGTAGCGCCGTCGGCATCGAGTGAGCGGATGCCACGATGGCATCCGCGAACGTCCGGCGACGGGGCATGGC
>Ga0233425_10008360_pt1 | contig 13826 bp, 19 predicted proteins | sample Watercolumn_Towu_2_FD_181712 | JGI IMG/M metagenome (GOLD analysis project Ga0233425, IMG submission 181712) | Freshwater microbial communities from Lake Towuti, South Sulawesi, Indonesia - Watercolumn_Towuti2014_140_MG | ecosystem: Environmental > Aquatic > Freshwater > Lake | place...
CGGCAAGTGGCAACGCACGAGCGAGCAAGAATTTTTTGAATTTGTTGATGCGTCGGGAAACAAATACTCGCTCAAACCCGGTAACACCTGGTTTGAAATCGTTCCGCTTGGTTATGTGATTGACGCGAAATAATCCGTGGGGCGACCTTTCTAGGTCGCTCGACTTGGCGGACTAAAAGCCCGCGCTACTTATGAAAAACTTTTACCTCATTGGTCTCACCGGCAACCTGGGAAGCGGCAAAAGCACTGTGCGCCGAATGTTGGAACGACTCGGCGCGAGCGGCTTGGACGCGGACGCGCTCGCGCATCTCGCGATGCGCCGCGGCACCGCGACCTGGTTCGCGCTCGTCAAAACCTTCGGCTTGGACATTCTCACGTTCAGCGGAAAAATTGATCGTGCGAAACTTGGCGCGCGCGTCTTCGCGGATGCGAACGCGCTCGCGCAACTCGAAGCGCTTGTGCATCCCGCGGTCGGCGCGCTGACGAGAGAATGGTTGCGCGAAACCGAAACGCCGGTCGTCGTCGTCGAAGCAATCAAGTTGATCGAAGCCGGGATGCATCAGTGGTGCGACGCGCTCTGGGTCGTGCAATGCGCGACCGAGACCCAGGTCGAACGCGTCGCGCGTGATCGGCAAATGACGCCGGCGGACGCGCGCGCGCGGCTCGACGCGCAAGGATCGCTCGACGCGAAATTAAAACTCGCGACCGTCGTGGTTGACAACAACGGCGATGAAAAATCCACGCGCGCGCAAGTCGAACGCGCGTGGCAGGCGATCCAACCGGACACCGCGCGCGACAAGAGCGAATGGCTTATTGGAATCACGCGCGCGCAACCACAACCGCCGGTCGTACAAGTGAAACCAGTCATCGCGCCACCACCACCACCACCACCGCCGGTCGCGATTCCGGTCGCGCCGCCGGTCAAAGAAGACAGTGCACCCGCGATCACCTCCGAGCCGGAAGTGCGGCGCGCGCGACGAAACGATCTCGCCGCGCTCGGCGTCGCGCTCGCCAAGCGCGAACAACGCGCCGAGCCGCTCTCGCACGAGCAAGTGTTGAAACGCTTGGGCGAACGCGGTTATCGCGTCGCGGTTGCGGATGGACGCGTGATCGCGTTGGCGGCGTGGGAGGCGGAGAACCTGGTCGCGATGACGCGCGAAGTGTGGGCGGAATCGGAAACTGCCGCGGCGCGCGCGTTGCCAAAATTATTCGCGTTGATCGAAGAGGACGCGCGCGCGTTATTGTGCGAGGTGAGTTTGATTATCGTCGAAGCGCCCGCGCTCGCGTTCGTGATCGCGCAAGCGCGCGGCAACGGCTATGCGTTGCGCGACATCAACGCACTGCATCGGTTGTGGCAACCGGTCGTGCAAGAGCGCGTGCAAAACGGCGATCAAATTTTCGCGAAACAATTGCGCGAAGATATGATTACCAAGCCGATATAAAAAGTGTCACCCTGTGCCAAGTGAAGGGTCTTGCGATCAACCAGAGATTCTTCGCAACGCGCAGAATGACATCGAAGAGGATTGGGAATGACAAATCTAAAACAATTCGCCGCGTGCCATCCTAAAATCAGTGCGTGGGTCGCGCTCGCGATTGGGATGGTGATCATTTTGCTGTGGTCGGCAAAAGATGTGGGATTATTGCCGACGCAATTGCTCGCGCTCGTGATCGCGACGATTTTGCTCGCGGGCTTGTGCGTGTGGATTATCGGCTGGGAAGATGATGAGTCAGAGCAAGCGGAAAAATAGCGCGCGTCCGATCAAAAAAAATGCGCGGCGTTGATTGACGCCGCGCGTTTTTTTCAAACCTGGGATCATTGTTGATGTGAAAACGCTTTGCTTGCCGTCGCGGTGAGATGCCCCAGGAACGCGTTCACCGTAACCGTCGTCATCGAACCGGCGGGTTGATTGCCGATATCGAAACTGAACGTGGTTTTGCCATGCGCGTCCGTCGCCATCAAGGGAATGTGCCGCGTGCCGCGCACCGATTGGATCGCCGCGGACAACGCGACGCCTTTAAGCGGTTGCTTGGTCGTCTGATCATCCACGATCACATCCACATATTGCGGGCCGCGCGTCGGCGTCGCCGGGAAATGCAACTCAACTTGCATCGCCATCACGGTGGTCGTCGGCACCGGCGTCGGCAAGCGAAGCACTGGCATCGCGGTGTGTTGCGGACGCGCGCCCATCGGATCGGGACACCAATCTTTCACTGCGGGCGCGCGCCATTGAAAATCGGCGGCGTATTTTTTATCCAGCACTGTTTGCCCGACCGGACTTTTACGAACCTTGTTCGGTCCGAGGTCCGCCGGATTCCACTCGAGGCGCGCGCGTTGAAAGTATTGCACGAACAGACCGTTCTCGTACCGCAATTGCGAAACCGGATAACCGATGATTTCCATGCCTCCTTGCGCGAGCCAATAATCTTTAATCGCAAATCCAACAATCAAACCGGTTTCGGGAAAATATTTGAAATTGGGATCGTTCGGACTCGGAATCACAATGGATTGCACTGGCGGATCGGTGATGCCATACGTCATCCCCAACAAACCAGGCAACACGCGAAATGGTTCGGGATTGCTCGGCACAAACTCTAAACGCGCGAACGTAACATATTGGACGAGCGCGCCATTCTCGATGAACGCTTCGCTAAGCGGCGATCCAAAAATAACGGGCCCATTGTGGGAATCGTAAAACGTCAAAAACGCGCCATGGATGTTGTGGCTTGTTTCCTTCACAAAAAGACAACTTGCCGGACTTTGCGCGGCAACCACTTGCAGATTGCCCGCGATCAGCAAAACTGCAAGCACAAGCCCGGCACAAATCGGCAAGCGTTTCATAAGCCCTCCTCTACCCGATTTCAATATACAATAACTTTTAGGGCGACGCAAAAAAAAACGATTTACGTTTTCTGATCTTTGGCTTTTACTCACAACAAAAGGTCTGTTCTGCCCAAGCGCAAATGGACAGACAGACCTCGGTTGAAATTCTCTCGTCCACTTTGGCGGCTCGGCGATCATAGCATAACGACAATTGCTGTAGACCCGTAGCTTTGCGTCCTCGCCTTTCGACGAGTTTGCCATTATCGGTGACGGTTTACTACTAATTGCATCATTCACCTCGCGTCCCGGCTTTTCAATAGGATAAGGGTCATCAATGCGAATTCAAGCGTTCCAAGTTTCGCTCGTGGAACAAACGCGCAAACAATTGCCGCGCGCGCGCCAGAAATTCAAAGCGAGTTCGTTTTTCACGCTCGTTAAAATTTATTACACGCGTCCGAAAATTCATTACGAGGTTTGGATTCGCGGCAAAGAACATCTCATCGAAGTCGGCTTGCATTGCGAAGCGGACAAGCCGACGAACGACGCGCTCCTGGCGTACTTTCACACGCACGCGCTGGAAATTTTTGCCGAGCTGGGCGCGCGCATCGAAATCGAACAGTGGACGAGTGCGTGGAGTCGCGTGCACGAGGTCGTGCCGTACACAACGCTCGATGCCGATTTGGTGGACACGCTCGCGCGCAAACTCGCGCGCATGATCAGCGTGCTCGAACCGATGCTCGACGCGTTTTGGAAGTCGAACGGCAAACCGAAACGCGCGTCAAAAGCGCGTTAAAGCGAAACCCGTTTTCTCGCCTTCGGCGGAAAACGGGTTTCTCGTCTACTTTTTATCCCACGAAAATTTGCGCGTCGCGGCGGGCGTCAATTTTTTCACTTCGGCAATCGTCAGTTCGCGATTGCCCTCGAACGAATCGTACCACGCCGCCGTTTCGGTTTCGCCCGCGAGAAGCCAGGGGCAAAACGCGAACAAATAATCCGGCAACGCCGCGCCGTCCGACAATTTGCCGGTGAGAAACCAGTTGAACACCTCGACGTGATATTTCGCGTGAATCGCATCATCAACCACCGGGAAACGTTTGTCTTCGTCCGATTTGTACTTCCAACCGCCTTCGCCCGCGATGAACGGCGGCACGAATCCGATTTCAGATTGAAACACACGCGCGGCGAATTGAAATCCCAGGACGCCGATTTCATCTTGATTCCAACTCGGCGGATGATTCGCGCCGTACGGATGCGGCACGAAAAACATTCGTCCGAACATGCGCTCGCCCTGGCGCGCTTTGATTTCGCGGATCACCGCGAGTCCCCACTCGTCATCGAGCACTTGCAAACCGGGATAGCCGCCCGCGTTGTACACGTCGCGCGCGGCTTGAATGAAATTCGCGATCCATTGTTCGCGATTGATCGTATTGCCGTCCCATTCTTCCTCAACTTCCGGCTCGTTGTAAATTTGAAAATACGGCGGCAACCCGATTTCGTTCAGAATCGCAATGTCGCGTCCCCAGCCCAAATAACGTTGATGCGCGCGCAGAGTCTTGCGCCACACCGGAACGATGCCCGCGGCTTTGAACTCGCGCGCGGCGAGCCGCAATTGATTTTCGTCCGCGTAGAGCGCGAGCACCCAGCGCGCTTGCAATCCTTTCAAACGCGCGATTTGAATTTCAAAATCGCGCGGCGAGTAATACCCGCGCGTCAGAAAATGAAAACAGCGTCCGTTATCGTTCGCGGGGCGCGGAAAATCGCGTAGAGCGAGCGCGGGCAAATCGGTGCGGAGTTGCAACGCCGGCGGGCGCGTCGGCGTCGCGCCGACAGTCGCGGTTGCGCCGGGTGTGGGCGTGTCCGTCCCGGCAACACTGCGCGTCGCGCTCGGTGCGCTGGTCGCGGTCTCCGTGATCGCGCGCGCGAAACTCGTCGCGCGCGTGGTTGGCGTCCTGGTTTCATTCTCGCCAAGCACCTCGCGCACAATCGCCTGCGGCGAACACGCGAGCAAAAGCAACACAATCGCCACAAGCCACGCGCGTGCAAAACGCAAACGTTCGATCATTCACACCTTCCTTTCGCGCGCCATTATAACACATCGTCAATCCTATTGTAGGCGCGCCGCGCGTATGCTATAATGCCGCTATGCAAATTCCAAGTTTCACCGATGTTTTGCGCGCGCACCAAATCATCGCGCGCGATTTGCCGCGCACTCCGTTGCATCATTATCCCGCGCTCGATCAATTGCTCGACGCGCGCGTGCACATCAAACACGAGAATCATCAACCGGTCGGCGCGTTCAAAGTACGCGGCGGCATCAACCTGCTCGCGCAAATGTCCGCTGACGAACGCGCGCGCGGCGTAATCGCGGCTTCGACCGGCAATCACGGGCAATCGGTCGCGTATGCCGCGCGCGCGTTTGGCGCGCGCGCGACGATTGTCGCGCCCGAACGCGCGAATCCGCTCAAAGTCGCGGCGATGCAAAACCTGGGCGCAACCGTTTTATTTTTCGGCGCGGATTTCGACGCGGCGCGCGAGCATTGCGAATCGCTCGCGCGTGAACGCGGCTTACGCTATATTCACAGCGGCGACGAACCGCATTTGATTGCCGGCGTCGCGACAATCGCGCTCGAAATCGTTCAGGATTTGCCGGACGTGGAGGTGATCGTCGTGCCGGTCGGCGGCGGAAGCGGCGCGGCGGGCGCGTGCCTCGCGGCGAAGGCGATCAATCCCAAGATTCACGTGATCGGCGTACAAGCGGAACGCGCGCCCGCGGCGTACAAATCGTGGCGCGCGCGCGCATTGCTCGCGGACAAAACGGACACGTTCGCGGAAGGACTCGCGACGCGCACCGCGTTCGCGTTGCCGCAAAAAATTTTGTGGGACTTGCTCGACGATTTTATTCTCGTGAGCGATGATGAAATTCGCCGGGCGATTGTGGCGATGATCGAAAAGGCGCACACGCTTGCGGAAGGCGCGGGCGCATCGCCGCTCGCGGGCGCGCTGAAAATCGCGGAACGGTTGCGCGGCAAAACCATCGCGCTGGTGTGTAGCGGCGGCAACATCACGACCGCGCAATTGCGCGAATGTTTGGCGCTGTAACGCCCCCACCCCACCACACAGATTTGCGCGAAACGATCAAACGCAATGACATTGCGCGCGCGGAATGGAGTGAATCGAAAATGAATCCGATGGAACGACGTGAGTCGCCGCGACGCGATGCGGTGTATCAAATCGCGTTTGAATGTTTCAACGCGCGCGGCGAAAAAGTGGACGCCGGTCCCGCGCACACGGTCAACATCAGCGGGCGCGGCGCGCTGATCGAAATGCCGCGCGGGGTTGATCTCGACGGCAGTTTAATTTTGTGGATTATGGGACCGTTTCACACGCTACTCGTCAAAGGCAGTGTCGTGCATTCGCGCAGTGTCGCGAACGGCGCGTTTCACGTTGGCGTGCGCTTGCAGGATATAATCGAAGGCAGTTGGGAATTTTGGGAAAAAATTGCGCACGGGCGCGTGGAGGAATCTGAACTTTGAACGACCGAGACATTCACATCGTCATCGCGACATTGCGCGACGCGGCGCGCGAATGGACTCTGCCGTACGTTACCGATTTGGCGCAACGCGCGCGCGATCCCTTCCGCGTGCTCATTTCAACGATGTTGAGTTTACGCACCAAAGACGCGACGACCGCCGAAGCATCGAAAAAATTATTCGCGCTCGCCGCGACGCCGCGCGCGATGTTGAAACTCAAACACAATGAAATTGAACACGCGATTTATCCGGTTGGGTTTTATCGCGCCAAAGCGCGCAACATTTTGCTGACGTGCCAGGAATTGATTCGGCAATACAACGGCAACGTGCCGGACGATCTCAACGCGTTGATCGCGTTGCCGGGCGTCGGGCGCAAAACCGCGAACCTGGTCATCACGCAAGGATTCGGCAAGCCGGGAATTTGCGTGGACACGCACGTTCATCGGATCACGAATCGCTGGGGGTATGTGAAAACGAATATGCCGGAACAAACCGAAATAGTTCTGCGCGCGAAATTACCCGGCGAGTATTGGATCGCGATCAATGATCTCCTGGTCGCGCTCGGACAAAATATCTGTCACCCGACTTCGCCGAAATGTTCGCTCTGCCCGGTGCACGCGCAATGCGCGCGCATCGGCGTTACGCGCAGTCGGTAGATTAATCGCCGCGAAAGGACACAAAGATCACAAAGAATATTTTTTCTTACCCAATGTGCAACTTCTCCAATGTCATTTCGAGGCGCGGGTTTTGCGACGAGAAATCTCGCACGACAGTGGCAGAGATTTCTCGCTCTGCTCGAAATGACAATCAAGTTGCACATTAGGTTTTTTCTTATGTGCTCTTTGTGTTCTTGTGTGGCACCATTGGACATCGAATGAAACCGCAAAAAATTTTGATTGATGTTAAAACGAAAATGATGCAGATCAATTGGCAAGACGGTCACGAAAGCGTTTACGAATTAACCGATCTGCGCCGCGCGTGTCCGTGCGCGGAATGTCAACCCTGGAAAGAAGGCGTCGGCGAAATCGGTAAATCGCCGGAAGCGGTTTTGCGCGCGGTCGGTGAATTGAACGCGGTGAGCGATGTCGAACCAATCGGCGGATACGCGATTCAAATTCGTTGGGCAGGCGGGCATTCGGGCGGCATCTACACCTGGGATTATTTGCGCGAATTGTGTTCGTGCGGCGAGCACGCGGCGCGATGATTTCCCTCATTTCCTTCCAAAATGGAAATACGGGAAATGAGGAAATGGAGAAATCATTTTGAACGACCTCACATCACAACTTTCGACCTGGCTTCAACAGTTGCGCGCGATCGCGCAAACCGGTTTGGCGTTCGAGCCGCGCGTGTACGATCAGGAACGCTATCAGCAAATTTTGGATGTAACCGCGCAAATGGCGGCGACGATCAACGGCAACGCGACACTCGATCCCGCACGCGCGGAGGAATTTGCGGCCGAGTGGCGCGCGCAAATCAAACCGGGAATCGCGGGATATGTAACGCCCAAAGTCGGCGTCGGCGCAATCGTGTTCAACGCGCGCGATGAACTCTTGCTCGTGCAACGTTCCGAGGGTCCCTGGTTCATTCCGACCGGCTGGAGTGATGTCGGCTTGTCGCCCGCGCAGGTCGCGGCGAAAGAGGTGCGCGAAGAAACCGGGTTTATCGTTTTGCCGCAACGCGTGATCGGCGTGTACGACGGTGCGCGGTGGGGTGCGAGTTTGCAACCGCATTTTTACAGCATCATTTTTTATTGCGAACTGATCGGCGGCGAATTGAATCGGCATCCGGTCGAAACGCTCGACGCCGGCTTTTTCGCGCGCGACGCGCTACCGCCGATGATCTGGCGCAATCGCCACGGCTGGCTCGACCGCGCGTGGGCAGTCCATCGCGGCGAAATCACGGATACGTATTTCGATCAGTAACCAATGTTCCACAAATTATTTTTCGAATTCCAATATCGTTTTTCTAAACCGCCCTGGGATTCCGGCATCACGCCGCCCGAAGTTGTCGCGTTCGTCGCGAACAATCCAACGCGCGGGCGCGCGCTCGATCTGGGATGCGGCACCGGGACGAACACGATTTTTCTCGCGCAACGCGGGTTCACGGTCATTGGTGTAGATTTTTCGGCGAAGGCAATCGCGATCGCGCGCGCCAAAGCCCGGCGCGCGAATCTCGCGATTGATTTTCACGTCGCGGATGTTTCGCGGCTTGATTCTTTATCCGATCCGTTCGACTTTGTTCTCGACATCGGTTGCTTGCACGGCGTTGACCTGGCGCGGCGCGCACAAGCCATCGCGCACATCGCGCGCTTGACGCGCCCCGGCGGCGCGTTTATGCTTTACGCGTTCAGTCCGCGATCAGCGCACGAATCCGCGCATCTGCTTCAAATTCGCAACGTGGGCATCGCGCCGGACGATGTGATCGCAATGTGCGCGTCGCATTTCGCGCTGACGCGCATCGAACACGGAATGAATTTTGGCGAACGCGCGAGCGCGTGGTTTTGGTTTGAAAAGAACTCGCGGTTATAATCACAACAAGGAGGAAAAAATGTCCTCACAATTATTGGAAACGCTCATCAAAGAAACGGACGCGTTGTCGATCCAAGATCAAATGCGCCTCGCCGCGCATTTGATGGTACGGCTCAGTCAAACGAATTTACCAGACACACCACGACGCAAGTGGAGTGAAATTTGCGGCATTGTGCCTTATCCACTCGTTGGCGAAGACGCGCAGGCATGGATTTCGCGCACCCGCCGAGAATCCGATGAACATCGCGAACATTCGTTGAAACGTGAACTATGAAAATCGCCCACCGTCTCCAAAGCATCACGCGATTATTTTTGGATTCCGCGCCGGTGATTTACTTTGTCGAAAAAATCCGCATTATCTTGCGCGAGTAAAAACCGTGTTTGATCGCGTGGATGCCGGAATGTGTGTCGCGATGACCTCGCCGATCACTCTTGCCGAGTGTTTGGTTTATCCGTACCGGCTGAATCACGCGGAAGGGATTCGCGCCTTTGCCGATTTGATCGTCCGCGGCACTCATACAACTTTTCAAACGCTGAATGATGAAATCGCGCATCACGCCGCTGAACTACGCGCGCGTTATAACCTTGCGCTGGCTGACGCATTTCAAATCGCGACTGCGCTTTACGCACAATGCGATGCGTTCCTGACCAATGACACAACTTTCAAACGCATCACCGAACTTGATGTGATCGTGTTGGACGATTTCGAAACGAATTAAATTTTCACGGGGGAAAAATGAACCTGGGTTTGCAAAACAAGGTCGCGCTCGTCGCGGGCGCGAGCAAAGGATTGGGCAAAGCCGTCGCGCTCGGTCTCGCACGCGAGGGCGCGCGCGTCGCGATCATTGCGCGCGATCAAACGCGCGTCGAATCCGCCGCGCAGAACATTCGCGAGGAAACCGGCGCGCAAGTGCTCGCGATCACCGCGGACGTTACGCGGCGCGAGGACATTCAACGCGCGGTGGATGAAACCGTCAAACCATTTGGCGCGATTCACATTCTCGTTACGAACGCGGGCGGACCACCGCCGGGTCAATTCGTCGCGCTCACCGAAGAGCACTGGCAAGCCGCGCTGAACCTGACGTTGATGAGCGCGGTGCGAATGTCCGCCGCCGTCGTACCGCTGATGCAAAAACAAAACTGGGGACGCATCATTCACATCACCAGCGCATCGGTCAAACATCCGATTGATAATTTACTGCTTTCAAATTCGATTCGCTCCGCCGTCGTCGGACTCGGCAAGACGCAAGCGATTGAACTTGCGAAAGATGGAATTTTGGTGAACAGCGTTTGCCCGGGTTGGACGGAAACCGAACGCGTCGGCGAGTTGATGGCGGATCGCGCGGCGCGCGCCAAGACGGATGCGCGCACACAATTCGCAGTGATCGAAAATCAAATTCCAATGGGACGAATGGGCAAGCCGGAAGAATTTGCAAACGTTGTCGTGTTTCTTGCGTCCGAGTGCGCGTCGTACGTGAACGGCGTGGTTCTGCCGATTGATGGGGGATTTGTGCGGACGGCGTTCTGAGATTTCAGATTTTGGATTTCAGATTTCAGATTTGCAAACACAACACGCGGACGAAGAGTTATTCTTCGTTCGCGTGTTTGTTTGACAAGAAAAGTTTATCCGCGTTCGTCCGCGTCCAATTTTTCACGCGGAAGCGAAAAGCGAATCGTCGTGCCGACGCCGAGTTCGCTCTGCGCGGAAATTTCACCGCCGTGCGCGGCGACCAAATTTTTCGCGATCGCGAGACCCAGCCCCGCGCCGCCGGAATCGCGCGATTTGTACAGCCGATCAAAAATCCGCGGCAGATCGTCCGGCGCGATGCCCGCGCCGGTATCGCGAATCGAAATCGTTACGCCGGAATTTTCCGCGACGCACGCGACGCGAATCGTTCCATCGCGCGGCGTGTAGCGCAACGCGTTCGCGATCAAATTTTCCAGCACCTGGCGAATCCGCGCGGGATCAATCTCCAGCGCGACATCGCAATTCGTTTCGACGTTCAACGCGACGCCCGCCGCGTCCGCTTGCGCGCGCAACGACGCGACCGTCTCGCGCGTGAGCGTCGCGACATCGGTCGGCTCTTTTCGCAATTCAAGCGCGCCGCTCTCCGCGAGCGCGAGCGTTCGCACATCGTCAATCAAACGCGCCAGCACGCGCGTCTCGTCGAGAATCGGTTGGAGATGCGCGTCATCGCGCGGGTACACGTCGTCGAGCAGTCCTTCGAGATTGCCCTGGATCACGGTGAGCGGCGTGCGTAAATCGTGCGCGATGTCGGCGAGCAAACGCCGCCGCTGTTCGTCGTTCTCCTGCAAACGCTCTGCCATCGAGTTGAACGCGCGCGCAACCGCGCGCACTTCGCGCGGACCGCGCTCACGCACGCGCGTCGCGTAATCGCCCTCCGCGACGCGCGCCGCGGCTTGAACAACATCGCCGACCGGCATCGCGACGCGTCCGATGACGCGAAACACAACCCCCAAACCGACGACGATCAAAACGAACGCGACGATCAAGCCGCGCGGATCACGCGGCGAATCGAAGTGGTCGAGCAACCCGGACACGATCCAAAACGCGAGCGCGCACGCGGCGGACACAAAGAAAAATAAAAATACAAAGAATGCGCCGATGCGCCAGAAAAATCGTTGACGCATCGCGCGCGCTGCCGGGTCGTTGCGCGACCACATAGACGAGTGCTTGCGAGAAGGTGGCGCGGTCATTGATCTGCAAACTTGTAGCCAACGCCATACACCGAAAGGATGTAGCGTGGCTCGCGCGAATTCGGTTCGAGTTTGCGGCGGATGTTTTTGATGTGCGCGTCAATCGCGCGTTCGTACGATTCGAATGCGACACCGCGCGCCGCATCGAGCAGTTGCGCGCGCGTAAAGATGCGCCCGGGTTCGCGCGCGAGCGTCGCCAAAATTTGAAACTCGGTCGCGGTCATCTCGACCGCGCGTTTGCCGACGGTTACTTTCATCCGCGGAATATCGAGCGTAACATCGGTGGCGCGAATGATTTCCGCACCCGCGTGCGCGGCTTCAAAGCGGCGCAAGACAACGCGCACACGCGCGACCAACTCCTTCGGGCTGAATGGTTTGGTGATGTAATCGTCCGCGCCGATTTCGAGACCGACAAGTTTATCGCTCTCTTCGTTGCGCGCGGTCAGCATAATAATCGGCACGGCGGATTCGCGGCGAAGCGCGCGCGTAACATCCAAGCCATCGCGATCCGGCAAACCCAGGTCAAGCACGATCAAATCCGGCTTGCCCGCGCGCGCGGTCGTCAACGCGGTCGCGCCATCGCGCGCGGTTAAAATCGCAAAACCCGCGCGCTCTAAATAATCGCGCGCGAGTTGAATGATTTTCGGTTCGTCGTCCACTAACAAAATCGTTTTCATTTTCGCGATTCAATGCTTGGAACAGATCAATGAACCACAGATTACACTGATTACACAGATTTTATTTTTCTGTGAAATCGGTGCAATCTGTGGTTTTTATTACGCGTTCGCTTCTGTCGGCTTGTTTTGCGTTTCGTGCATTTTGCGATGCCATTCCTCAAACATCGGCGGCACACCTTTTTCGCCGTGCATGTGATGACGCCAGCCCCAATGCCCGCGACAGAACATGGCGCGTATCACACCAAAAACCAGGAAGACGAACAACAACGGCACGATGCAACTCAGCAATCCAAATCCGTGACCGTGCGCGCGATAATGGAACGGCGCATAGTACGGCATCGGCGCGACGCCGGTCGCGGGCGCGGGCAGTTTGCCGCTCTCCGCCAATCCTTGCACGACGCCCATTCTAAATGCGTACGCTCCAACGCCCGCCGCGACCGCGACCAACACGATCACGAGCAGAACGCCCAACCAAAATTTTCCGTTCATTTTTTTCTCCTATCGTTTCGCATTATATCACGATTGACCGTTTTGGTATTTCTGTGTTGGTTACTTTTGTCGCCAGATTTCCCATTCTCCTTTCGCCGCCCCTTCCGTCGGCAATTCTTCCGCCGTCCATTCATACATCGAACCGTCGTACACCGCGACATTTTCATGCCCGACGATTAAATGTGCCACAGCATTGACCGTCGCCGCGATACCGCCGCCGCAATAGGTGATGATACGTTGATAGCGCGCTAGCTCTTGCAAGCGATTTGCCAGTTTGTCATCCGGCAAAAACGCATCCACACCGCGCACTAGATCACCTTGCATTAAATCCAAACAGGACACACAAATTGAACCGGTGATGTGCTCCGCATCGTAGCTAATCGGCATCAAGACGTTCACCGTCCGCACGTTGGCATCGTTCACCGCCGCAAGCACCTCGTCTTTATTGGCGAACATTTCCGGTCGCGGACGCGCGTTGAAAACGGTCGGCGGATACTGTCGTTCGCCCGGTTCGATTTTGCCCCCGGCTTTCTTCCACGCCGCCAATCCACCATTGAGAATCCGCACATGGTTATGCCCGGCGTACCGGAGCATCCACCACGCGCGCGTTGCCGCGGGCAACATGGCAGACGCATAAACAATCACTTGCGAATCCGCACGGATGCCGATCTCGCCAACCGGTTTCGCCATCGCGCTTGCCGGCAAGATGGTGAGCATGTAATTGCTCGCGGGGTCTGCAAATTTTGTGTGATCGAAAAAAGCCGCCCCTGGGATGTGCGCTTGCTGATACTGTTGCCGCGCGCCAAGACCGGCACTGCCAAAAAATTGGAGCGTGGCGTCGTAGATGCGAATATTCGCGTCATCCAACTTGGCCAGTAGTTCATCCGCTTCGATTAAAACCTGGTTGCGATTCATTTCTCCATCTCCTCGCTGAAAATTGTTTGGAATGCGCGTGGACAGTGCTCAAGCGCCGACTACAAACTCGTTCGATTTCTCAACGGGATTATGCCGCGCAATTGTGAAGCAATTGTGAAGCGAGTGCGGAGAGTTATCGAATCGGCGC
>Ga0233425_10008361_pt1 | contig 13824 bp, 12 predicted proteins | sample Watercolumn_Towu_2_FD_181712 | JGI IMG/M metagenome (GOLD analysis project Ga0233425, IMG submission 181712) | Freshwater microbial communities from Lake Towuti, South Sulawesi, Indonesia - Watercolumn_Towuti2014_140_MG | ecosystem: Environmental > Aquatic > Freshwater > Lake | place...
TCGTCGGCGATTTTCGCGATCCTGCTACGAGAGCCGGAAGGCGCAAGTTTCGCCCGCATCCTCTCCGAAAACGACTGCGTCGTCGGCGCGCCGACTCGGTTGGAGACCTATATGGCGGTCCGCGCGCGAAGCGCGGACGCCCATGTCGCAAATCTCGAACGCATTTTCGGCTGGAAGAACATCCGAACCGAAGCCTTTACGCAGGAACATTACGAAGCGGCCCGCGCCGCTTACGATAGATATGGAAAGGGGCGCGGACATCCGGCGCAACTTAATTTCGGCGATTGCCTCTCCTATGCCGTCGCGAAAGTCGGCTCACTGCCGCTGCTTTACAAAGGCGAGGATTTCGCGCGCACGGATATTGACGCCGCCTGGACGCCCGAGGCACCGTAACGCCTATCCCCGGTGATAGGGGTGCCCTGACAAAATCGTCATCGCCCGATAAATCTGCTCGACGGCGAGAATGCGCACGAACTGGTGCGGCAGCGTCATTGCGCCGAAGGAGAAGACAGCGGTCGCCCGCGCCCGCACGCTCTCGTCCAGCCCTTCGGCGCCGCCGATGGCGAACCAAAGCGCCTTGCGTCCCTTGTCTCTTTCGTCCGCGATGAATTGTGCGAAGGCCGCGCTCGTCGCCGCCCTGCCCCGCTCGTCGAACGCCGCAAGACGGGAGTCGGTCGGCAGCGCCGCAAACAATTCCGAGCTTTCGCGCGACGCCCGCTCTGCCGCAGAGGCGGCCTTGCTCTCGTCGATCTCCTTGAGCTCGAGGCCTTCGAGCCCCAGCCGCCGGAAGGCCCCGATACGCTCAGCGTAGCGCGCGTAGAGCTCTCGCTCCGGACCGGCTTTGAGCCGGCCGACGCAGATCAATCCAAGTTTCATCCGGCGCCAGCGAAACGGAAGCGACACGGGCAAGCGACCCCAAAAAAGGAACGCTCGGTCGGCCTCCGTCAGACCAAGCGAATCTCCACCGGGCGGTCGCCGCCCCACATCTTCTCGAGATTGTAGAACTGGCGCACCTCGGGACGGAAGATGTGGACGATGACGTCGCCGGCGTCGATCAGCACCCAGTCGCACTGGGAGAGGCCCTCGACGCGCGGCGCAATTACGCCCGCGGCCTTCAGGGCCTTGATCGCCTTGTCGGCGATAGCGCCGACATGCACAGTCGAGCGACCCGTCGCGATGATCATCTCATCGGCGAGAGCGGTCTTTCCGCGCAGATCGATGGAAACGATGTCCTCGGCCTTCGTTTCGTCCAGGCTGGCGAGAACCTTTTGCACGATTGAACCGGTCAACGGCGCGCTTGCGCCAATTTCCGGCCGGAGCGGACTAGGTCCCGCCCCCGGATGAACACCTGTCGACAGCGTTGCAACCCTCATGCTTCGCGGCCCCAGAGCCCACGAGAGCCGGCCGCCACGCAAGGATGGGGCTCTTCCTGAAAAATTGCAATAGAAACTGCGGTGTTGCAGAGCGCAGCCATGAAAAAAACCCGGCTCGGGCGCCGGGTTTTAGAAGGCGGTTCGGGCTAATCGAGAGGCGGGAGGAACCTCAAAGCCGGAACATGCGAAGCATAATCGATTTGCGCCGAAAGCGTAGGACGAAATTGTCGGTTGGCTGTTTCGGCGAGCGAAAAGCGGGGAAAAACCCATAAAGCGAGCTGCGAAAGGCCTGCGGGCCGGACAAAATCCGGTCACGTAAACAATGCCTTGCGAAAGGACTCAGCTGGCCAGTGGTCAAATTGCAACACAAGTCTAGTTTGTTGCTGGAACGTTGCTTTTCACACCGCTCATTGTGGCGAAATCATGGAATTAAGACCATCGAGCCGCTCGTGGCGCGTGATTCGAGCGCCGCATGCGCCTTGGCCGCATCGGCAAGCGGAAAACGCGCCGGCTCGGCGAACTTCACGAGGCCCTGCTTCACCGCGTGGACGAGATCGCCCACCATTTCCTCATAATCTCGCCGTCGCTCGATATGGGTGAAGAGCGACGGCCGGGTCGCATACAGCGAGCCTTTCAGCGCCAAAAGCCCAATGTCGAAAGCCGCGATCGGACCGGAGGCTGAGCCGAAGCTAACGAACATGCCAAACCGCTTCAGGCAGTCGAGCGAAGCTGGAAAAGTCGCGCGCCCGACGCCGTCATAGACGACGTCGCACAGCTTGCCTTTGGTGAAGTCGCGCACGCGCTCAACGAAGTTTTCCTCCCGATAGAGGATCGTGCGCTTGGCGCCCGCCTCCTCCGCGATCTTCGCCTTTTCAGGAGAACCGACGGTGGCGATGACCTTCGCGCCCAGCGCATTCGCCCATTGGCACAGGATCTGTCCAACGCCGCCGGCGCCGGCATGGACGAGAACGCGATGGCCTTTCTTCACCTTGAAGGTCTTGCGCAGCAGATATTGCGCGGTCAGCCCTTTCAGCATCATCACCGCGCCCTGCTCATAGCTGAAGGATTTCGGCAGATGAATAACGGAATCGTCGGCGATGTTGCGCGCTTCCGAATAGCCGCCGAGCGCGCCGACATAAGCGACCCGATCGCCGACCTTGAAATTCTTCACATTGTCGCCGACGGCGATCACCTCGCCTGCGCCTTCATGTCCGGGGATGAATGGATAGTCGGCAGGATAAGCGCCGGTGCGGCGATAGATGTCGATATAATTGACGCCAATGGCGCGCTGGCGGATCTGCACTTCGTCGGCGGCCGGCGCGAGCAGATCGACGTCCTCCAAGACGAGCGTCTCCGGTCCGCCGGGATGATGCACACGAATTGCTTTAACCATCGACCTCTCCTTTCGCGATCGCGCCGCCCTCGCGAAAAAGCGGCAAAGCCAGAAGATAGCATCCTGTCGCGACCAAAGCCGCCTTCACGCCGAAGGAAGCGTCCGCAAGATCTTGCGAGACCGCCGCAATCGCCGCCGCAGCCCAAATGGCGGTGACAGCGATCGTCACCGACCGCAGTCGCTTAACGCGCAGCGGATGAACAAATGCGACCGGAACGAACATGAAAGCCGCTGCGGCCAAAACGACCGCAAGGCTCGCATTCGCCGAGGGCCGCAGCACGAGAAGATAGAACGCGACGATATTCCAAAGCGCGGGGAATCCGCGAAACCAGTAATCGGCCGTCTTCATCCGCCGGTCGGCGAAATAGAGCGCGGAACAGGCGCAGACCGCAGCGCAAACAGCTCCGGCGAACGCCGGCTCGATAAGACCCGAACGCCACAGCGCCACGAGCGGCGTGACCACATAGTTGAGAAAATCAACGACAAGGTCGAGCGCGACGCCGTCGATGAAAGGCGCCGTTTCGGTCACCTTGAGACGGCGCGCCAGTGAGCCGTCGACGGCGTCGACGACGAGCGCAACGCCAAGCCAGGCGAACATCGCCGCGAACCGGCCTTCCGCCGCAAGGAACAGCGCGACCAGGCCGAGCGCCGCGCCGCTCGCCGTGAAAAGATGGACAGAAAGGCCGATGAGGCGAGAAGACGTCACGAGGGCGCGCTGGAGGAACGGAGAAGCGGGACGCAAGACTACACCGCCGCTCGCGCCCGACCAAAGGCGCCCTGCTCGCGCTCCGAAGAGTCTCCCGCTATAACGGGGCCGGGAGACGGGCTGAGATGGAATCGGCGCAAGACAACAGCACATCGGAAATTCTCGTCGCCGGCGCCGGCGCGACCGGGCTGGCGGCGGCCCTGGCCTTCGCGCGCGCCGGATTTAAGACGGCGCTCGCCGGGCGGATTCCGCCGCCGCTGCCGGGCCGCACCGTCGCCCTGTTCGAAGCGTCGGTCCGATTTCTCGATGCGCTTGGCGCGCTGGAGCGCGTCAGGGCGCGCGGTTGCGCGGTCGAAGCGATCCGCATGATCGACGACACCGATCAGTTTCTGCCGGTGCCGGAACTCAGCCTGCGCGCTCGCGAAATTGGCCTGCCGGCGCTCGGCGTCAATGTGTCGAACGACGAACTCGTCGCTATTCTGCTGGATCTCTGTCGCGACCGGCCTGAAATCGAAATCATCGACGCCGACATTGCGGATTACGAATTCAGCAGCGACGCCGCCGTCGCCATTCTTGCCGACGGGCGGCGCCTCAAGGCGGATTTCATCGTTGCGGCGGATGGACGCAACAGCCGCGCACGCGCCGTCGCCGGCATCGACGTGAAGGAATGGACCTATCCGCAGATCGCGCTCACCATGCTTCTGCGCCACGAGTTCCCACACGAAAATATCTCGACGGAATATCACACGCGCTCAGGTCCCTTCACGCTGGTGCCGCTGCCCGCACGCGAGGATGCGCCCAATCGTTCAAGCCTTGTCTGGCTCATGAGCGTCGCCGAGGCGCGACGGCGCCTCGCGAAACCGCGCGAGGAGCTCGAATATGAAATCGAGGATTACGCCAAATCAGAATTCGGCGCGATGCGCATCGAAGGCGACATCGGGCAGTTTCGCATGGGCGGCATGCAGGTGTCGAAACATGCGACGGGACGCCTCGCGCTTGTCGGCGAAACCTGTCACATCTTTCCGCCGATCGGCGCGCAGGGACTAAATTTAAGTCTGCGCGACGTGGCCGACCTCGAGGATTGTCTCGCGAGCGTCGACCTCAAGAGTCCGCGCGAATTGTCGCGCGCGCTCGCACGATACGACCGTCACCGACGCGCCGACATCGGGTTCAGGACACATGGCGTCGACCTGCTCAACCGATCGCTCATCATTCCCTACCTGCCGGTTGATTTGCTGCGCGGCGCGGGCTTCATCGCCATGGCGGCGCTCGGTCCGCTGCGGCGCGCGGTCATCCGGGAAGGCGTGCTGCCGCATCTCGTGCTGCCGCGGCTGATGCGCCGTCCGGCGCATAGCCAAGAAATCGCCGGCGCTCCGCACCGGGGCGCCGGCTGGCGATCCTAGCCAAAACGCGATGGGCGCCGAAAAAACGCGGCGCTACTTCGGGGTAATTTCGATCTTCTTTTCTTCTTTCTTGGCTTCCGACGTTTTCGGCAGCGTAATTTTCAGCACGCCCTTTTCGAAGTCCGCCGTGATCTTGTCCTGGTCGACGCCTTCGGGAACCCTGAAGGCGCGTCGGAAAGAGCCGTATCGGCGCTCGGAACAGTAATAGCCTTCCTTCTTTTCTTCTTTTTCTTCGCTCTTCTCGCCCGAGATCGACAATACGCCGTTCGAAAGCTTTACGTCGACGCTCTTTTCGTCGAGTCCCGGCAGTTCGGCGGTGATCTCATATCCGCCGTCCTTCTCGACGAAGTCGACCGGCGGGCTCGCCGGCCACTGCGACATCAGTCGTTCGAAGGGCTGAAAGTCGGCGAGGCCTCGGCGCGACGGAAAGTCATCAAACAGGCGATCGAACTGACGCCGGAAGGATTCTAAAGGATGCCAATCGAAAATGCTGGCGCTTTGCGCGGATTGCTTTGTTGGCAGCTTGCTTTCTTCGACCATGCCGATCTCCCTCGTGGACGACGATCGCCGAGCACTCGCAAATTCAGCAGCGACTGAGCTGACGATCATTGTGGAATCGTTAGTGAAGTGGAGCGTCAGTGGCGTGACTTCAAGGCGCGGGTTTGCGCCAATTTGTCGCGATCAAGCTCGTCAAATTCGCTGAGCGACAACAGTCCGGCGTCGCCGCCCGACGACGCGGTGTTGATCGTCAGCGTCGTCTCATGAAGGAATCGAAGCAGATAATCCGGCCCGCCTGCCTTAGGGCCAGTGCCGCTCAAGCCAAATCCGCCGAAAGGCTGACTGCCGACGACCGCGCCGATCATATTGCGGTTGACGTAAATGTTCCCAGCCGGCGCTTCGCGCGACAGCGCGCGAATGCGCTGTTCGATGCGCGTGTGCATGCCGAGCGTCAGCCCGTATCCGCCGGCTTCAATGGCCGTAAGCAGTTGCGGCAAGCGTTCGGACCGCCAGGTCACGACGTGCAGGACGGGTCCGAAAATCTCCTCCTGCAGCTCCTCGACCCGCTCGATCCTGACGATATGCGGCGCGACGAACGTTCCCGTCGTTGGCGCAACGCCGGCGTAGAGAATCCGTCTGGCTGCGCGTTGACGCGAGAGATAGGCGTCGAGTTTTGCCTTCGCTTCGGCGTCAATCGCGGGACCGACATGCGTCCCAATCTCGCGCGGATCGCCGACGCGCAACTCGCGCGCCGCGCCGATGAGCGTCTTGAGACAGGCGGACGCGACCTCCTCCTGCAGGCATAAAAGCCGCAAGGCTGAGCACCGCTGTCCGGCCGATCGGAAAGCTGAGGTCAGCACATCATCGACGACTTGCTCGATCAACGCCGTTGAATCGACGATCATCGCGTTGATGCCGCCTGTTTCGGCGATAAGCGCCGCAATCGGACCATCTCGCTCGGCGAGCGTGCGGTTGATCCGATGCGCGACTTCGACCGAGCCGGTGAACACGACGCCGGCAGTCAGCGGATCGGCGACGAGCGCGGCGCCGATTGCGCCGTCGCCGGGAGCGAATTGCAGCGCGTTCTTCTGCACGCCGGCGTCGTGCAGCAGTTCGATCGCCATGGCGGCGACGAGCGGCGTCTGCTCGGCGGGTTTCGCGACGACGGAGTTTCCAGCGACGAGCGCTGCGGCGATTTGGCCGATGAAGATGGCGAGCGGAAAATTCCAGGGGGAAATGCAGACGAAGACGCCGCGCCCATGACGACGCAGGACATTGGCTTCGCCCGTCGGACCGGGCAGCGGCGCATCGGCGCAGACGATCCGCGCTTGGCCCGCGTAATAGCGGCAAAGATCGGTCGCTTCGCGAACTTCGGCGAGCGCGTCGTCGAGAGTTTTGCCGGCTTCGCTTTGCAGTAGGGCGATCAGCGGCCCACGCCGCGCTTCGATGAGATCGGCCGCGCGCTCGATCATCTGCGCCCGCGCTTCGAAGGGGGTCCTGACCCAGGCCGGAAAGGCGCGCGCGGCCGCGGCGACTGCGGCATGCGCCGCAGCTTCGTCCGCCTCAACGACCTGACCGACGACGGCGCCATCGATCGGCGACAAGACGACGCGCGCCGCCGCTTGCATCTCGACGCTCGGGCGTGCGCAAGGCGATGGGAGAGGCGCGCGCGTTTCATCGATCAGAGCCGCAAGCGCGGTGCGATCGCCGAACTCCACGCCTTTCGAATTGGCGCGAAGCGGCAGGTAGATTTCGCTCGGCAGAAGCAGACGCGGATGGCGCGCCCGACCCGGCGCGCCGAGCGCTTCGTAAGGGTCAGCGACAAGCGCGCTTTCCGGCGTATCGGGATCGGCCGCGCGCGCGACGAACGAGGAATTGGCGCCGTTCTCGATCAAACGCCGCACGAGATAAGCGAGGAGATCGCGGTGTGGACCGACCGGCGCATAAACGCGAACCGCGGCGTCGCTCACCTCGGCGAGCGATTCGTAAAGCGACTCGCCCATGCCGTGCAGGCGCTGAAACTCGAAGTCGCGCCGCCCGCCCGCCATCGTCAGAACGGCGGCGACGCTGCGGGCGTTATGCGTGGCGAATTGCGGAAAGAGCCGCGGTTGCTCGAAGAGCTTCGCCGCGCAGGCGTCGAAATTAAGATCGGTCATCGCCTTGCGCGTGAACGCCGGATAGTCGGCGAGACCGCGCTCCTGGGCGCGTTTGATTTCGCTGTCCCAATAGGCGCCCTTGACGAGCCGCACCATGAAGCGCCGATGATAAGCGTCCGCGAGTGAGGCGACATAGTCGATCGCAGCCGTCGCGCGCTTCAGATAGGCCTGCGCCGCGAGCCCAAATCCGTCCCAGCCGGAAAGAGACGGGTCTTCGACCACGCGCGCGACGACATCCAGCGAAAGTTCGAGACGATCCGCCTCCTCCGCGTCGATGGTGAAAGCGAGATCGCGATCTTTGGCGAGGCGCGCAAGGTCGAGGACGCGCGGCGGCAATTCTCGCAGCACCCGTTCGCGCGAAATCGCCTCGTAACGCGGATGCAACGCCGAAAGCTTGATCGAAATTCCGGGGCGCGCGGGGAGGCCGGAAGCCTCGGCCGAGTCGCCGATGGCGCGAATGGCGTGGGCATAGGCCTCGAAATAGCGTTCGGCGTCTTCGGCCGTCCGCGCGCCTTCGCCGAGCATGTCGTAAGAAAAACGCTCGCGCCGTCCATGCGCGCGCCGGATCGCCGCTTCGATGGTTTCGCCAAAAACAAAATGGGCGCCCATCAGCCGCATCGCCTGGCGGGCGGCGGTCCGCAGCGCAGGCAGGCCGAGACGGCGGGCGAGATCGGCGACAAGCCCGCGCGGCTCCGTCACGTCGACGATGCGCGCCGAAAACCCCAGCGCGAAGGCGCAGGCCTGAACCAGCAGGGCGTCGCTCGACGACTCGTGATGGGAGAAATCGCCCTCGGCGAGCTTGTCGGCGAGGAGTTGATCGGCCGTGGCGTCGTCGGGAACCCGCAGCAGCGCCTCGGCGAGCGCCATCACCGCCAGACCCTCCCGCGAGGAAAGGGAGAATTCGTGAAGAAAGTCTTCAACGCCGCCAAGCGGGTCACGCCTTGCGCGGATGCCGCGCACGAGCGTCAGCGCAGTTTCTTCTATCGTTCGCAGCGTCGCAGCGCAGGGACGCGACTTGAGGAAGGCTTCAGCGAAGCTCTCGTCGGGGGGCGCGTAGGGCGCCGCAAAGGGCGCCGGCCGATCGTCTATCCGGTTCATTCGTCATGGAGTCGACCGCGCCCGCAGGCCTCGATCAGATCTTATCGCCATCCGCTCCCGGCCGCGCGCAACGCCATTTGGTGACGGTCAGTTGCGGGTGTTCGCCGCACCACTGAGCGATATAAGGCATCGCCTGCATCATACAATTGTTGGTCGAGCCCGTGGCGGATTCGAGGACCAGCTTGCGTTCGTCGCAGGCGGCGGGCTGGGCTAAGGTGCATACAGTAAGGATGAGTTCGACGAAATTCATCGTAATCTCCTTGCTAAGCGCCCGCTTGGCGGGCGTTTGCTTCCTAGCAAGGGTAATGCCCGTCAGTCGGGGGTCAATATCTCGCCCTTCCCGTAAACCGCCGTGTCGCCGCCATAGCGGCGGAGCTTGCACGAGAGGAGATCGGCCGCCGACGCGCTGCGATCTCTCAGGCTGCGCGCCAAAAGTCGCGCGAAAGTAAGCTCATGCGCGCCGCAGTCGACATAGGTGGAGCCGAAGCAGCCGCCTCGGCTGAGCACGATAGAGCCGCGCTTGTTAAGATAGCCGATGCGCCCCTTGGCCTCGCCCAAAACGAAGATCGTGCCGGCGATGACGCGCGCGCCGAGATCTTCGCCGGCGTCGCCTTCAATGACGATAATGCCGCGGCGTAGCCGATCGCCTCCGCGCTCGCCTGCTTTGCCGCGCACGATGACACGCCCGCCGGCCATCCCGGCGAGTTCGCCCGCGAGCGGACCGGCGAGAAAATCGCCGGCGTCGCCTTTGATCTCGATATCGGCGCCGAGATTGCCGGATGCCACATGCGGGCCGGCGTTTCCAGCCACGGTGACCTTCCCGCCCTTGGCGAGACGGCCGCACTGCGCGCCGACATCGCCTTCGACATGGATCTCGAAGCCGGGCAAAAGTTTCGCGCCGAGAAGATCGAAGCGCGACGAGCCACCCTCGTAGCGAAGATTCTTCAGATCGCCCTCGGAAATCTTGAAAAGATCGCCCACTTTCGTCGAAATGCGCGTCACGCCGATTTCGATCTCTTCGATCTCTGCGACGGACTTTCCCGCAAGACGATCGGGCGTCAGCGCGGAAAGATCGACGCGCTGCGGCGGCTCCTGGCGAAGCGTGAAGGTAAAGGGCTTCACGGCAGCAAATCCTTCAAATGATAATGGAACGGTCCGAGCTTGCCGCCGTAATTGCCGGCGCCGACGCGCTTCGCGCCCTGCTCCGGCCCCATCTCGATGATAGCGTGAAGTCCCGCCCGCATGGCCTCCCGCACGGCGTTATCGGTCAGGCCGTCGATGACGATTTCGAGCACGCAGCCGATATCCTCATCGAGCGCGCTGTTCGTGACGCCGCGCAAGGTCGGACAATAAGCGTCGTTGGTCGAGGCGCTCATGCCCTTGTATTGCGAGCCGACCTTCGAGCCCGAGCGCACGATGCCGCCGGGAAACGGCGCAATAGCGTCGGCGACGCCGTCGATCGCCGACACGGCGGCCTCGGTCGCGCGCATGGTCTTGTCCCAGTCCGCGCCCATGATCAAAAGATTGCCGCCGCCGACGGATTTCTTCGTCAGGCCGACTTTGCCTTCGCAGAAGAACTCTCCATCCATCACCGGCACGCGCCAGTAGCGCCGGCCGTCGACGACCTTGGACATCTGCCACTTATCGCCGAATTGACGCACCGCGTCGCCGACCTTGATCTCGAATTCGCCGGCGACGGTCGAATAGACCGCGGAGCCGGGGCACGTCAGCACGCATTGGCCGAGTCGATTGACGAGCTGCTTCTCCGCGTCCTTCGACGACATGGCGAAGAGCAGCGCCCGCACGCCGGGACGTCCGTCCGGCGTTTCTTGTGGCGGCACTTCGCGATCGATCCCGGCCTCACAGCCGCAGCCGATGACCGACGTCGCAAAGCCCGTCATCGTCAGCGCCGCCTGCCGCGCCCATTTGGCGTTCGGCGCGGTGATCAGAATGCCTGTCCCGCTCATCGGGAAGGCTTCGGCGAAATTGTCGTCTATCCTTACGCCGTTGCGAACTATATCCGGCATGGAACCTCCGCAAAGGCGTCCTTGTGCGGCAGCGCGGCGTCAGGCACGTCGAAAATGCTGCGCGGCAGACCGTAAAGATCGTCGTAATAGGAATCGAGGCGCTTCGTAATCTGCTGATTATAGCGCGGACGAATATGCAGCGTCTTGCCGCGCGTATAGTGCGAGACTTCGCCGGCGCGCACGACGAGGGCGCCGTCCTTGAACACGAGGGCGGCGCGACGGAACATGCCGGCGACGTCGCGTCCTGGCTTATAGACGGCGATGTCGGCGACGGCGCCAGGACCGAGCCGGCCGCGGTCTTCGAAGCCGAAGAGCTTCGCCGCGCCCGATCGGCTCATCTGCGCGATTTCGTAAAGCGTGTATTCGCGCGAGATCGACGGCAGCGCGGTGTGCTCCAACACGTCCGCTGGCAGGCGCGAGAGATATTGCGCGCGAAGATCGGCGCTCATCAGCAACGCGAACAGTTCCGGATAGGTCGTGAACGGTCCGCCGTTCGGATGGTCGGTGGTGAAGAACACCTGCTCGGGATTGTTAATGAGCAGGAACAGCTCCAATCCCGCCGCCCATTGAATCGCGTTGTAGTAATTCGAAATCTTATAGGCGTAAGGAACGATGCCGCCGCCATTGGCGTCGCCGTCGAAGATCGCGCCCTTCTTCGGGATCGCGCCGGGCAGGCTGTTGAACTGCTTCAGAACGTCGGAGGAGATCGTCACCGTGTCGGAGAACATCACCTGGCCGACGTCGACGCTCACATTCTTATTGGCGTTGACCTTCTCGGCGAAGAGCGCGCCGGCCGATGAGAAGCCGTTCTTGCCCTCCTTGCCATAGGCGTAGAACTGCACATGGGCGAGATGTAACCGTAGACCTTGCGCGGCATCGATCGTCGCGAGCGCAGTATCGATATTGCCCGCGAGGCCGAGATTGTTCATGTGCAGATGCAGCGGATGGGCGATGCCTACCGCTTGAGTGGCCTTCTGCAACGCCTGGAAGATCTGGCGCGACGTCAGCCCGTAAAAGGGCACGACATCGTCGAGTCCGAAGGCGCGCATGTTTTCCTTAAAGGCTTCGACGCCGCCGGGATTGATGCACTTCAATCCGAGCGAACGCGTATGCTCGACGGTCTGCGCCACATAATCGTTAATCGCGCCGTCCTTCTCGCCGTCGCGCAGCATGCCGAGCAGAAAATCGTCATTGCCGAGCACGGTGAGCGCGCCCTTGTCAATGATCGGCACGTCGTTGAATTCGAGATGAGTCTGCAAGGCGTGATGCGGCGCCATCGCCGGTTCGACGACGGTTGTGAAGCCCATCTGCGCATAGAGACGGCCAATCTCGTAGCTCGACCATTTGGCGGTCGAAAGCGGCGTGCCGGCAAGCCGCGCCCGAATCGCGCGATGCAGCTCCGGCAGCAGCAGTCGCGCCGTGTTCACATTGCCGCCGGCGATGTGGGAATGAATGTCGATCGCGCCGGCCATGACGATATGGCCGGAGACGTCGATCTCCTCGTCGGCGCTACGGCCCTCAGGACGTTCGACAATGCGGCCATCCTCAAACCACACGTCGCCGATCGCATCCTGCCCAGTTGCGGGATCGACGATATGGCCGCCGCGCAAAACTGTCAGCGCCATGCGCCCTCCGAAACTTCCGCCATGATGGCGCTGATCGCCTGCGCGACGCTCGGCGCGTCGGTCGGGGCGCTTGCTTTGCGCAGCGTCATGCCGCCGGTTTCCCGAGTCATCAGCACAGCGTCATGAGTGACGCCGGGCTGACCGACCTCGATGAACAGCCCCCGAGACGGCGCCGCGTCCGCCGGCGCAAGCGTGACGAGCGGGATATCGGCGCGGGACCAAGCAGGTTTCTCGCCGTCAAAGGCGGAGATCCACAGCGCCGCATCGGCCTCGCCGCTGTCGACGAGCCGAGAGGCTTCGAAGCGCCAAGGGTCGTGCTCCGGATAACCGCGGCCAAAGCCGGTGCGCGGCGGAAAGCCCGTCATCCAGCCGGCCGTTTGCGTGACGCCCGAAGCGCCGCTGCGGCCGCCAATATGAACGCCGGTGAAGCGCGTCGTGGCGTTGAGCTCGATGACCAAGCCCTGCAGCATCTCGATCGCCAGCGGATCGAGCGTGGACGCCGACCAGACGAACACGCCAAAGCGCGCATTCTTTAGCGTCTCCATGAGCCCGTCGATGAGGCTGACTTTTTCGGCGTCGAGCGCCACAGGCCGTCCGCCGAACCGGGCGCGCCATGCCGCCAGAACGCTGGAGAGCTCCTGCGCCGACGCCGGGATAACTTTCGCGCCAGGAACGGCGCCCGCTTCGTCGTCTGCCGGCCCGAGCCAAATTACCTTGCGCGGCTGCTGCGCCTGCGCGCCGCGGCGCGGCGGCTGAGAAAGCGCAAGCCGCTCCAGCATTCCCGGCCAGGCTTGCGTCAAGCCGGGGCCAATGAGCGCCACGCAGTCGCTTCGGACGCGCGCCTCATTCGCCGTCGTCGTGAACATGCCGAAGGAGCGTTTGACGTCGATATCGGCGAGCGTTTCGCGCGACGCCAGATGATCGAAGGCGCCTTTGAGCCGCTCCGCCAAAAGGATCGCGGCGCGCGCTCCGGCGACATCGGCGCCAAGGCCTGCGATGAGCGGAAACGCCGCCCCGCTGAGAATTTTGGCGGCATGTCGATAGGCGTCGTCAAGCGCAATCGCCTTGCCGTCGAGCGTCGCTGTCCCCATTCCTACCCCGATTTGCGACCTGCCCCGGCCAAGCTTAAAGCGCGTCGGCGAACTGAGCGCTATCCATTTGTTTTTTAGCGCCTACTCGCCAAGCCGGGGCGGCTCCTCCCGCGTTTCGCTTATGCCTAGCAGCCGTCACGGTCACTGTCGAGACGTTCGGCTGCGTCATTTGCATCAGCGCCTGCCGCGGAGACTTTGACGGCTGTCGTGGAGCAGATGCATTGTGCGCCGCATCCCATTTGCGAAGCCGTGGCGATCATGCTAAATGCTGCGCCGAGCTTAAACCTGCAGGCGCGACGCCGACATAAGCAGGCAGAGCCGGAACTAGTCCTAATTAAGAGTCCTAAGACGGAGGAAAACAATGGCCTGGACGACTCCCGTGATTGTCGAAGTTTGCGTCGGCATGGAAATCACCAGCTACGAGTCCGCCGAGATCTAATTTCGGCGCGGCCTT